>BNJU01001444.1_pt1 | contig 34985 bp, 36 predicted proteins | sample 8539281 | NCBI WGS metagenome assembly BNJU01 (sample SAMD00202456, study PRJDB9452) | human saliva metagenome | isolation source: human saliva | place: Japan
CATCACCGGCTGTCCGGTCCTGGGGCGGGTCCCCACCGACCGGGTCCTGACCAAGCGCCTGGCCCTCGGAGAGGACCCGGTGCGGGCCCGCTCGGCCACCCGGCGCGCCGCCACCGCCCTGGCACGGGAGCTGCTGGCCCGGGTCCTCGTCGCTGAGCCGTCCGATCCGGTCCCGGCCGGCCGGCGGAGCGCGGGACATGAGCGGGGAGCGCACCATGGCCCCGGTGAATCTCGATCTCCCCGGCGCCGCTGCCACCCGCGCCGCCCCGGGTCCCGACGGCTCCGAGCTCGCCCGGGTGCGCAGCGCGCTGGCCCGCGGTGCCGGGATGGACGAGGCCCTCAACGACGCCGCCGACCCCACGACCGGCCAGGTGGGTATGGCCCGCCTCGGTGAGCGGGTGCGCGCCGACGTCGACGGCGCCGGTCCGCTGCTGCAACCCCTCGTTGAGACCGATGGCGTCACCGACGTCCTCGTCAGCGGTGGTCGCACCTGGATCGACCGGGGACGCGGCCTCGAGCCCGTCCCCGCAGCCTCCATGGAGGAGCCCCAGGTGCGGGCCCTGGCCGTGCGCATGGCCGCCTCCGCCCACAAGCGCCTCGACGACGCCTGCCCCGTCGTCGACGCGACCCTGCCCGACGGCACCCGTCTCAACGCGGTGCTGCCGCCCCTGAGCGCAGATGGCACCCTCATCAGCCTGCGCACCAAGCGCCGACGCGGCTTCACCCTGGCCGAGCTCGTTAAGGCCGGCACCATCGCTCCCGGCCTCGACGACGTCCTGATCGCCCTGGTGACCGGCCGCGCCAGCTGTCTGGTCACCGGAGCCACCGGAACCGGCAAGACCACCCTCCTGGCCGCCCTGCTCGGGCTCGTGCCGGAGGACGAGCGCATCGTGTGCATCGAGGAGGCCAGCGAGCTGCGCCCCGACCACCCCCACGTCGTCCACCTTCAGGAGCGCGGTGCCAATGTCCAGGGCGTCGGCGCGGTCTCCATGACCTCCCTGGTGCGTACCGCCCTGCGCATGCGCCCCGACCGGATCGTCCTGGGCGAGTGCCGCGGCCCCGAGGTGCGCGATGTCCTCACCGCCCTCAACACCGGGCACGAGGGCGGCTGGGCCACCCTCCACGCCAACTCGCCCGCCGACGTCCCCGCACGCCTGACCGCCCTGGGAGCGCTCGCGGGACTCGATGAGGCCGCCGTTGCCGCCCAGGCCGCCAGCGCGCTCGACGCCGTCGTCCACCTGCGCCGGCAGGCAGGCGTCTCCGGGGCGCGGCGGTACATCGCCTCCGTTGGTGTGCTGCGGCGTGAGACGACCCCCCGCCGGTGCGGTCCTGGTGTGTGAGGAGGCACTGCGCGTGGACGAGGGCGCCCACCTGAGTCCGGGCCCGGCCGCGCCCGCGCTGCGAGAACGGATCGGCTCGCATCCCTTCTCCCGCCGTGGTCTCGCAGGCTCGCTCGCCCTGGGGGAGGACGGGCCGAGATGATGAGGGCGGCTGCTGTTCTACTCGTCGGTCTATCCACGACTGCTGCGATGGGTGACGCCGCGCCTGGCCGGGTGCCCGTACCGGTGGCTGTCCCGGTCAGCGGTCCACCGGGGGCGGGTGCCTGGATCGCCGCGGTCCTGGTCGCTCTGGCCACCGCCGTGCTCCTGCTGCCGGCCCGCCGTGGGCTACCGCGCGGCTGGGTCACCGGCGTCTCCCCGAGCGGTGCCGGTGCGCGGGCCCCGCAGAGCGCTCTCAGCCTTCTGCGCTCCCGGTGGAGGAGCTCACCCGAGCCGGACCTCGGGCTGCTGCTCACCGAGGTTGCCAGCCTCCTGCGCGCCGGTGCCACCCCACAGAGGGCCTGGACGCGCTCTCTCCAGCGCGCCGGCCTCACCGAGGGCACCGAGCCCGATGACGACGGCGTGCCGCCCGCGCTCCACGCGCTCGCGGACCTCCAGCACGACTCCTGGCTACCTCGCCGGCGCGACGGCCACCTGCTCTGGCGCCCGCCTCCTCCGGGGCGGCGGGCCCGGCAGCGGCGCGCCACCGCCGCCGCGGTACCGGGAGCCATTGCCTCCTGTCGTCTGTCGACCGCTTTGGGGGCGCCCCTGGCCGACATCCTCGAGGCCGTGGCCGGTGGTGTCGCCGAGTCGGGCCACGCCGAGGCCTCCCGCCGGGCGGCCCTGGCCGGCCCGCGCACCACCGCCCGGCTCCTGGCCTGCCTGCCGGTGGTCGGTCTGGGGCTGGGCGTGCTCGTGGGCGCCGACCCCACGGCCCTCCTGCTCGATGGCGGGGCCGGCAGCGCCCTGGGTGCGCTCGGCGTCATCCTCATGGTGGTGGGCCACCTGGTCACTCGGCGCTTCGTGCGGGCCGCGACCGCCGACGGCGACGTCGTCGACGAGGCCCTCGTCCTGGACCTGGCCGCATCGGCCCTGAGCGCCGGGGCCTCGGTGCCCGGGGTGCTGACCGCCCTGGGAGGAGCCCTTCAGGAGGAGAGCGCTGGTGTCGTGGGCCGGGCTCTGCTGCTGGGAGCCTCGTGGAATGAGGCCTGGACGGCACCTGGTGACGAGCAGTGGCGCCGTCGGCGCAGTCGCCTGGAGTCGTGCCTGCGCCCCGGATGGGAGGACGGTGCCTCGCCGGTCGCCCTCCTGGAGGCGACGGCGAGGAGCCTGCGGGCAGGACGGCGCGCCCGCGACGAGGAGGCCGCCGAGCGCCTGGCGGTCCGCCTCGTCCTGCCGCTGGGCGCCTGCCACCTGCCGGCCTTCGTCATCCTGGGGATCGCACCGGTCGTCGCCTCAGTAGGCATGGGCATGCTCACCGGCTGAGGGGCGCTGTCCCGCCCGTCCTCTCGTTGTACGGGTGCGCGAACCCCCGACACCCTGGCACGATGGTGAGCATGGCAATGTCGAAGAAGCTCCTGAGCCGCGACGAGGTCGTGGTACGGCACATGCACACCCACATCAAGGTCCTCCTGTGGCGGTTCAACGTCGAGATCCTTCTGCTCGTGGTCGGCGTCGTCGCCTCAGTCATGGCCCCGACCAGCTGGCAGCCCTGGGGCGTCCTGGCGATCTGGGTGGTGGTCCTCGTCCTGAGCGTCCCCCTGCTGCTCGTGCCGTGGCTGCAGTGGTACATGCATACCTACACCGTCACCACCAAGCGCATCATCACCCGCTCGGGCATCTTCAGCCGCATCGGTCATGACCTGCCCCTGACCCGGATCTCCGACATCCAGCTGGACAAGGACGTCACCGACCGCTTCTTCGGCTGCGGCACGCTGGCCCTGCAGACCTCCGCCGATGACCCGCTCCTCCTGCACGACGTCCCTCAGGTCGAGACGGTCCAGGTCGAGATCTCCAACCTGATCTTCGACGACACCCAGGGTGCCATCGACGCCGACCCCCGCAGCTGAGCAGTACGGACGCATAGATACGTAGACAGACGGCGGCCGCCCGCTCCCGATGAGGAGCCGGCGGCCGCCGTCGTACTGCTCAGGCGGGTCAGTCGAGGGTCTCGACGACGCTGATGGCCTGGGCCACGCCGGTCAGGGTGGCGGCGATGCGCACGGCCTCCCAGACCTGCTCGGTGCTCAGGCCCTCGCCGCGCACCGTGGCCTCGTGTGCGGTCACGCACTTCTCGCAGCCGTTGATCGTGGACACGGCCAGGCTCCACAGCTCGAAGTCGACCTTCTCCACGCCGCCGGAGGTGCCGATGATGTTCATGCGCAGTCCCATGCGCTCGTTCTCGTAGGCCGAGCCCAGGAAGTGGCGCGTGCGGTAGGCGACGTTGTTCATCGCCATGATGGAGGCGGAGCCCAGGGCGGCGCCAATGGCCTCCTCGGACAGGTGGGTACGGGCGTCCTCCATGACCTGGACCAGGACGGACTCGTTGCGGGTCGCGGCGGCCGCGGCCACGAAGGTGCCCCACTGCTGCTGCTCGGTCAGAGAGGAGGAGCGGGACAGGGTGGACAGGTTGAGGGAGAGGTCCTTGGCCCAGTCAGGCAGGGCGGAGCGCAGGTTGTCGATGCTCATGTGTTCTCGTTTCGTCGATCGGGTGATGGAGAGGAGGCCGGGGCGTGCGCCCGTCAGCTCATCTGGCCCAGGGCGTCGATGGTGGCGGCGCCGGCCTGCCAGTTGCAGGCGCACAGCTCGTCGGACTGGAGGGCGTCGAGCTGGCGCAGGACCTCCTCGGTGTTGCGGCCCACGGAGTCGGCGGTCACGGAGACCGACTGGATGACGTTGTGGGGGTCGATGATGAAGGTGGCGCGGTCGGCCTCACCGGTGGCGCGCTTGATGCCCAGGGCCTCGGTGAGCTCACGGTTGAGGTCGCTGGCCATGGGGAAGGGCAGGTCCTGGAGCTTGTCGTGGCTGCGGCGCCAGGCGTAGTGGGTGTACTCGTTGTCCACGGAGACGCCCACGACCTCGCAGTCGCGGTCCTTGAAGTCCTGGTAGAGTCGCCGAAGGCGGCGATCTCGGTGGGGCACACGAAGGTGAAGTCCTTGGGCCAGAAGAAGACGACGCGCCAGGTCCCGGCGGGAACCTGCGAGGAGACGGTGGTGAAGTAGTCCTCGGGCTTGCTGGCCTCAACCTCCTTGAGGTTGCCGGGAACGACGGCGGTGAGCTCGTAGGCGGGGAACTGGTCTCCGATGGTGAGAACGGCCATGGGTGCCTCCTGAATCGTGCGAATCGTGGTGCGCGGTGGTGTGAGCCGGTGCGGGTCGGGCCTGCGGCGACCCGCGCGGGGCCGGCGCCGTGCGGCTCCGTCGGTCCAACCGTAAGACGAGAAGTCCATAGGTGCAACTAAAACTTCTCCTATGTTTAAGAAGGTATACCTTATCTAGTGACGCTGTGGTGACGCCGGCCAGTCCCGGCCGCGTGAGCCCGAACCGGCCGGGGACCTTCGACGCCGTCGGGGGCGGGGATCCTGTGCCCGTGCGCGTGAGAGGCCCTCGCTGGGAAGGTGGCGGAATGAGTCGCGGCCTGCTGGTGTTACTCCGGTCATCCGGGCCCGGCCGATCCGTCCTGGCCGGGCCCCACCACCACCGCGCACCAGGTCAGGAGAAGCCATGAGTCCTTGTCTCAGCCGGATCAGCGTCCTGGAGCAGGTTCCCCTGTTCGAAGGGGGAAGGGCCCGTCGGACCCTGGAGGACCTCGTCCGCTTGGGGTGCGGACTGGAGGAGTCCGGCTACCACCGTCTCTGGCTGGCTGAGCACCACAGCACTGGATCCTTCCTGTCCTCCGCGCCCGACCTGCTCATGATGCACATCCTGGACGCCACCGGCCGCATCCGTGTGGGCTCGGGTGGTGTCATGGCCATGCACTACGGCTCGCTCCAGATGGCCGAGCGCTTCGCCACCCTGGCCACCCTCCACCCCGGCCGCGTCGACATGGGCCTGGGCCGCGCCCCCGGCGGCGACATGCGAGCGGCCGGAGCCCTCAACCAGGGCCGCGTCATCGACCCCGACGCCATCAACACCCTCATCGAGGAGACGGTCGCCCTCCTGCGCGACGACCTGCCGGCCACCCATCACTACGCCTCCATCGAGGTCCGGCCCCGTCCGGCCCGGATGCCGGAGGTCTGGCTCCTGGGATCCTCGGGCCAGTCGGCCGCCTGGGCCGGCGCTCACGACCTCAACTACGCCTACGCCCAGTTCTTCACCGGTCGCCAGCAGGTCGAGATCATGGACCACTACCGCTCCCACCTCCCCGACAACCCGGAGACCCGGGGCGACGGCGCGCACCACCGCGGCGGCAGCGCCGGCCACGACTCCATCCACGGGGGCCAGACCCTCTCCGCCCTGTGCGTCAGCGCCGCAGCCACCCGCGAGGAGGCCCGTGAGCAGGCCCTTGTGGCCGCCGACGCCCGCTTCAGCCTGCGCACCGGCCGTCCCATGCGCTTCCGTGACCCGGCCACCCTCGACGCTCCCTACCGCGCCGAGATCGAGCGCTACCTCGAACGCGACACCGCCATCATCGTGGGCACCTACGACGAGGTCGCCCATGCTCTGTCCTCCTTCGCCGAGAACCACGGCACCGAGGAGGTCATGCTCGTCAGCTACATCGACGACGTCGAGGTCAAGATCCGCCAGTACGCCGAGCTCGCCTCCCGGCTCCTGTGAGTCGGTGCCCGCCGGCATTCTTCTGCGGCGGGGTGCCCGATGCGATCGGTGCCTCGCGCTACGGTCGGTTTCATGAGCCCCGCGAGCACTCGGTCCGCGTCCGAGCCGTCATCATCCTTCCCGCCTCCGGTTGTGACGCCCGAGCAGGCGGCGAGCCTGCGGGCGGACCTGTCCGAGTCCGGCTGGGGCGTGGAGGCAGTGGCCACGCTCCTGGGCGAGGCGGCCGACGCCGCCCTGCGCCGGGAGATCCGCCTGCCCGCCCTGCGCTCCGTGCGCGCAGCCCTGGCCGCCGGGACCGACTCGTCTCCCGTGGCCGTCCTGACCGCCCTGTTCATGCTCGGTGAGCCGGTCCTCGCCACCGCGCTCGACGCGGCCCTGCCCCGCACCGGAGCGGCGGGTGCGGCCGTCATCGGCCTGGTCGGCGAGCCCGATGAGGCCGGATACGTCCGCGCCCGCGTCGACCTGCGCCCCCATGAGGCCGTCGACGACGCCGGTGAGATCCGCTGGTGGGTGGCCTCCGACCTGGGCGAGCTGGTCACCGGCCGGGCCCTGGCCCCCGACCACGTCCTGGGCATCGGCGGCGCCGGCCTCACTCTGGCCGGCCTCACGCCGCGCACGCGGGTCCGTAACGCTCTGGACCTGGGCTGCGGCTGCGGGATCCAGACCCTTTACCTCCTGCGGCACGCCGAGCATGTCGTCGCCACCGACATCTCCGAGCGGGCCCTGGCCTTCACCGCCTTCAACGCGGCCCTGGCCGGCGTGTGCGTCATGGGCGGTCCCGATGCCGGCTCCGGGGGCGGAGGCGGTCGACTGGAGCTTCTGCAAGGCTCCCTCCTGGAGCCGGTGGCCGGCCGTCGCTTCGACCTCATCGCCTCCAACCCGCCCTTCGTCCTGACCCCGCCCGCGGTGCGCGAGGCCGGTCTGCCCCTCATGGAGTACCGCGATGCCGGCGGCCCCGTCCTGCCGGTGCTCGTCGCCGGGCTGAGGGAGCACCTCGAGCCGGGCGCTGCTGCCGTCATGCTCGGCAACTGGGAGCACCGTGGTGCTGACTCGTGGCGCGAGGCCGTCGCCACCTGGATCCCCGAGGGGCTCGACGGCTGGGTCATCGAGCGCGAGGTCCAGGACCCGGTCGAGTACGCCACCATGTGGCTGCGCGACGGCGGTCTGACCCCTGAGCGCGACGCCGAGGGCTTCGACGCCGCCCTGGGGGCATGGATCGACGACTTCGAGGTGCGCGGAGTCCAGGGCGTCGGCTTCGGCTACCTCATCGTCCATCGTCCACTAAGGTCCCCGTGATCCCTGGCGCCTCCTGGAGGAGGTGACCACCTCCGGTCGGGGGGTCCTGGGGCATCATGTCGCCGAGGTGCTGGAGGTTCGGGAGCGGCTCACCGGTCTCGACGACGACGCCGTCGTCGACCTCCGTCCGGTGCTGGCCCCCGACGTCACCGAGGAGCGCCACTTCATCCCGGGTGCCGTCGAGCCCACAGTCATCCTGCTGCGCCAGGGAGGCGGGCTGGGGCGCACGATCCGGGCCTCGACCGTGGTGGCCGCCTTGGCCGGGGTCGCTGACGGCGAGCTGAGCGTGGGCCAGATCGCCTCCGCGGTCGTCGCACTGACGGGGGAGGACGCCATCGGACTGCGGGCGGAGATGGTTGAGGCGACTCGGCACCTTATTACCGTGGGCTTCCTCACTATCGATTGAGAATTGCATGCCGAAAGAAAATCAAAAAGACGTCGGCCTCCGATAAGTGTGTGGTAGGTAAACTCTTTTTTTTGAGACCGACGATTCATGTTCACCGCCTCTTCTTAATTGTCGTGACCTCCTCACTGTCAATGATACGCAACTGCGACACGGGTTGATTGGCGATATTTCGGGGGAAAGTGGTTGCGTCGCGCAATGATGTGCGATTGTTGTTCTCTGAGGGGCTTCTCGGGTGTCGGGATGGCTGTGAGAGCTCTACATTTCTCGGCAGTCAAGTTTGTGGTGCGTCTCAGCGCTCCCATCTCTCGTGGTCGGAATCATATCGGCATGTCCCTCGCATCAATATGTTCGCGACGTGGACATGAAGGGCTTCTGTGCAAATTCTCTGCCGCGTTCATTTCTGTTGCCATTGTTGCGGTGACGGTGGTGGCTTTTCCGTGGCCGGCTCCGTCTGCGGATGCAGCCACGAGCGACCTCAGCGTCCCTCTGGGGGGAGACTTCGGCACAGATCTCCTACGTGCGCAACACTGAGGGGAGCGACACCGTTACCGATCTGGCGGGCGGCTACTACTACTCGGCGCTCCCGTGGCAATGGGCCGCCACGCGCGCCTGCATCCGCTACTCGCCCGCCGGTGGCGACTACTCCACCAGCGTCGTCAAGGGGAGCAGCGGAGCCTACGCCACCGTCGGCTACGGGCGCTAGGAGCTCAACGGGAACTGTCCGGACTTCGAGGGAGACCCCTCCTGGGGCAGTCAGTCCTCCCTGGGGTTCCAGCCCTCCAACACCACGTCCATCAAAGCCGGCCAGGTTTTTCTTGTCGGAATGATGAGGCGCGTCAACCGTCCCATCTACTCCGATACCAGTGTGGTCACCAACCCGGCCAGGCCTGAGACGGCCTACTATGGGAGTTTCAATGTCCGGGCGGCCGGAACGATCGAGGCGAACTTCCCCTGGGTGGAAAAAGACACGATTAACACCTGTACTGGAAAGATCGATTCTGACGGCAGGCTGATCGTTGGAGACTACGGTAAGGAGGGGGATAGGGTTCCAACTTCTTGCGTCTATGACTCCAAGGGGAATGTTGGACATTATGGGGCAACTACGTCTATATGTATCAGAATAACCGTCTGGTGCGATTCGACGGATATATGACCCAGAACTATACGGACAAGAACGGGCGCAGCTGCTCGGACGACATCCTCGATATCAAGTCCGACCGTTCGGACACCGCCTGGACCGACCCGAGTACCGGTATCAGGTACGAGCTGAAGCTCTGGGGCTTCGTCAACAACGGGAGCTCCGGCAGATGTCAGGCCCAGCTGTCCACGGCTCGTTGACGATTCCTCAGTTCAGCTACCTCAACGCCTCGCCGGAGGGCACCTACGGCCACGAGAACTGGGGCACCCCCTCCGGTCTCACCCCCACCTGGAGTGGCGAGGCAGTGGACCCGCGGACCTACAGCCCTGCTGGCCCCTCACGACGCCGCCACGGTTCAGGAGGCGGGCACCAGCCCGCAGGCCGTCGTCGACCGCGACACCGGCGATGTCCGGACTTCCGGTTGGTTCCTCTGCAACGTCACCTGTACGGCGGGGAGTCGGGGAACGCCGCTGCTGCGCCGTGATGGAACCACCCGCCTGAACCAGTCCGACTCGGTGGACCTCAACAAGCGCACGATCCGTCTCGATGAGACCCAGCTCGCCGAGCGTCAGGACGAGATCGCCGTCAAGTGTGTCTGGCACAACGAGTACGTCGTCGGCCGGGGGAGAGTCACCCTCGTGACCGTTGTCGACGGCGGCAGCGCCAGAGCCGAGCAGTGGACCATGTCCGCCACGCCCGCCACCGAGGGGCTCTTCGGACAGAAGACCATCACCGGTGCCAGCGGCTCCGCTGCCGTCAGCAAGGTGTACACCGCCGGCGGCACCTGCACCCTACCTGGCTCCCGCTGATCCTGGTCCTGGTCGGCGTCGCCGTCCTCATCTACCCGGTCATGGCGACCCAGCACAACAACGACGAGCAGCAGCGCCTGGCCGAGATGTACACCGCCTCCGTGGACTCGGCCGGGCCGGAGGCCATCGCCGCGGAGCGCGCCTCCGCCCAGACCTACAATGACAATCTGGAGGGTGCCCCCCATCCTTGACCCCTGGCTCGAGTCGCAGCGCCCCGACGCCCCTCAGTACCAGGCCTATCTCCACGAGATGGACATCGACCCGGTCATGGCCCGGATCGTCATCCCCTCCATCCACGTGAGCCTGCCCGTCTACCACGGCACCGACAGCCGGACCCTGGCCGACGGCGTCGGGCACCTGTTCGGCACGAGCCTGCCGATCGGAGGCCCCTCCACCCACGCGGTCCTCACCGGCCACACCGGTCTGTCCACCGCGACCATGTTCGACAACCTCACCCAGGTCAAGAAGGGCGACGCCTTCTACGTCTCCTACCTGGGGCAGACCCTCAAGTACGAGGTCGTCGACATCGCCGTCGTCAAGCCCGAGGAGACCGACTCCCTGCGCAAGGTCCCTGGACGCGACCTCATCACGCTCATCACCTGCACGCCCTACGGTGTCAACTCCCACCGCCTTCTGGTCACCGGCGAGCGCGTTCCCATGGACCCCACGGCCGCTGCGGCCGAGGAGGCCGAGGCCCTGCCCGCCCCCATGCAGACCTGGATGAAGGTCATCGTCGTCGCCGTCATCATCATCCTGACGGTGGTCGCCGGCATCCTGGGGCGGATGTGGTGGCTGCGTCGGTGCGCCCGCCTCGCCGCCCGTGCCGAGTGCACCGAGGACAGCGAGGACACCGAGGACTCGGCCGGTACCGGCGTCTCGCACGACGCCCAGGACGCGGATGAGGCTGACGACGTCGGCGGTGCGGAGCGCTGGCCCGGTCGCCGTCTCAAGGACGTGTCCGGCCCCACCGGTCCTGATGGTTCCGTCGCTCCTGGCGAACGACAGGACGATCCGTTCAGTGACCTGGAGCCGCGTGAGCCGTGAGCAGTCACGCACAGGAATCGCGGCTGACTTCCTATTGGTTGGTGCGCTCAAGAACCTACGATCTGCCAGTGACCACCTTCCAATCGCGGACCTCCCGTTCCCTGGGACAGCTGCGTCTGCGTGGAAGCCTGCTGTCGCTGTCCTGTCTGGCGGCAACGATCGGCCTGTGGGCTCTGTTCGTGTGCACCCACGCCGGTCAGACCCTCGACGCCATGGCCCTGGAGGGCTCGGAGATCGGCTCGCACTACGTGAGCGACCACGCCCGCGCCCTGCTGTCGATGGTCTCGATGCCGGCGGCCGTCATCCTCGTCGTGACGATCCTGGTCATCGGCCTGCTGCGGCGCAGCCACCGCCGGGCCATCTGGGCCGTGGTGGCGGTGGTGGGGGCCAACCTGACCAGCCAGATCCTTAAGTATCAGATCCTGTGGCGCCCCGACTTCAACATCACCGAACGCTGGGACAACGCCAACACTCTGCCCTCGGGGCACACAACCATGGCGGCCTCCGCCGCGGTTGCCCTCGTCCTGCTGTCCGGACGCCGTTGGCGAGCGCTGTCGGCCTGGGCCGGTGCCCTGTTCACCATCGCCATGGGCTACTCCACCCTCGTGTGTCACTGGCACCGTCCCTCTGACGTCCTGGCCGGGGTCCTCGTACCCGTCGGTTGGGGCGCTCTTGCGGTGGCCGGCGGCGCCTGGCGCGCGCCCTGGTCCCTGCGCTCGGGAAGCGGGGAGGAGGGCTCCGGTGAGGTGCCCGAGCTGACCACCGTGGGGACGGTCCCGGTGACGGCCGGCGGTCCGCGCCTGTGGAACCAGTTCCTCGCCAACATCCTGCTGGCCTCGGTCGGCATCGTGTGCACGCTGGGCGCTCTCGGCCTGGGCGCCTGGGTGTGGTGGCACCTGGGTACTCCGGGCTCGCGCTGGCAGCTCTTCGGTGCCTACGCCACCGGGTCGGTGGCCCTCGTCGGAGTCACCGGCCTGACCCTGTCGGCGCTCGTGTCGCTCACCGACTGGGGCCGCACCCGTCGCAAGCACAACCCCCGCCACCGGGACTGACGGGCTCTCAACGCCGTCTGGTGCGGTCCGCGCGTTCGGGGACCGGAGTCCGCCGTCCCTCCACGTGGACACCGCCCACCTACCGGAGCTCCTACTCCTCGACGACGGCGGCCGGAAGCCTGACGGTGAAGGTGGTCCCGTGATCCTCGGAGGCGGTGGAGGAATCGACGTCGATGCTGCCGCCATGGGACTGGACGATGGCCAGGGCGATCGACATGCCCAGCCCCGTTGAACCGGTGCGCCGTTCGCGCGAGGAGTCCCCGCGGGCGAAGCGTTCGAAGAGCCGGTCGCGCACATCCGGCGCGATCCCGGGGCCGTCGTCGTGGATGCGCACGATGAGGGTGTCGCCCTCTCGAGCCAGTGTCGTGGTCACGTGGCTGCCGGCGGGGGTGTGGACCCGGGCATTGGCCAGGAGGTTGACGACGACCTGACGCAGGCGCGCCTCGTCACCGATGACCAGTGGCGGCTCGGGCAGGAAGTCCTCGGCCTCCTCCGCCGTGGCGCCGGCCGGGGGCTCGAGGACAGCCAGATCCAGCTGCCAGTCGTGCTCGGGGCCGGCCGCACGGGCGTCGGCCACCGTGTCCACCAGGAGGCCGACCAGGTCCACCTCCTCGCGGCGCAGCTCGCGCCCGGCGTCCAGGCGGGCCAGCAGCAGCAGGTCCTCGACGAGCGCCGTCATCCGTACCGACTCGGAGTGCACGCGCTCCAGGGCGTAGGTGGCCTCCTCCGGCAGGTCGGCGTCGGCCCCCTCGCGGCGGATGAGCTCGGTGTAGCCACGGATCGAGGCCAGCGGTGTGCGCAGCTCGTGGGAGGCGTCGGCCACGAACTGGCGCACCTGGGTCTCGGAGTGCTGGCGCGCGGCCAGGGCGGACTCCACGTGTCCGAGCAGCGTGTTGAGGGCGCCGCCGACCTGTCCGACCTCGGCGGAAGAGCCCAGATCCGCCTTCTCCACGCGGTCCTCGATGCTCACCTCGCCGCGCTCCAGCGGCTGGGAGGCCACGCGGTGGGCGGTGCGGGCCACCCGCTCCAGGGGGGCGAGCGAGGATCGCACCATGGCCCGCCCGGCCAGGGCCACCACGAGGGCGCCCACCAGAGCCACCGCCAGCTCGATGAGCAGCTGGGTGCGGATGAGTGCCTTGTCGCCCTCCAGGGGAGAGCCCGGTGATGACCGTGCTACCCGAGGTCGCGTCGCGTGTGGCCATCACGCGGTAGCTGCCCAGGTGGTGCAGGTGGACGGTGACGGGATGGTCCTCGGTGGCCTCGGAGAGCAGGAGCCGGCAGTCCTCCTTGGAGATGGCCGCGTAGTGACCGTCCTTGTCGATGTAGGCGGCGGCCTCGTTGCCGGAGGACGACGTCTCCGGGGTGATGAGCGTCAGGGTGCCAGTGGACTGTCCGGCGGCGTCGAGACCGGGAGGAACCCCCTGCTTGCCGGGGCCGCTGTCGGCTCCATCCGGCTGGTCCTTCCCTCCGGGCTGGCTGTCCTTGTCTCCCTGGGCCGCTTCATCGGAGGCCTTCTCGGCCTCCTGCGTCAGGTCGTGGCGCTTGTCCGCGGCGCGCTGGGCGGCGGCCATCAGCTGGTTGTCCGTGCGCGCCATGAGGGTGTGGCGCAGGCTGAGGGTGGAGAAGGTGCTCATGACCGCTGCCATGACCAGGACCAGCCCGAGCACCCCGACGACCAGGCGGGTGCGTAGGCTGTGCGGTCGCCTCAGGGGCAGGGCGCGCCATCGCGGGCTGCGACCGGCTCCCTGTCCGGCGCGCAGGCCCTCTCCCTCGCCGGCCGGTGCTGGAGGCTTCGACGTTCCCGGCATGTTCGGCACCCGGGGCCGTCAGGCGCGGTCGTCGGCGCCGGCGGCGGGCTTGAGCACGTAGCCGACACCGCGCATGGTGTGGATCATGGGCTCGCGGCCCTTGTCGATCTTGCGGCGCAGGTAGGAGATGTAGAGCTCGACGATGTTGGCCTGCCCGCCGAAGTCGTAGTTCCACACCCGGTCCAGGATCTGCGGCTTGGACAGGACCCGGCGGGGGTTGCGCATGAGGTAGCGCAGCAGCTCGAACTCGGTGGCGGTCAGCTGGATCTCGTCCTCGCCGCGCCAGACCTCGTGGGAGTCCTCGTCCATGCGCAGGTCGCCGACCTCCAGCAGGGAGTCGGGCTTCTCCTCGCTGGCCCCCGAGCGACGCAGCAGGGCGCGCAGGCGGGCCACCACCTCCTCCAAGGAGAAGGGCTTGGTGACGTAGTCGTCTCCGCCGGCGGTCAGACCTGCCACGCGGTCCTCGACGGCGTCCTTGGCCGTCAGGAACAGGACCGGTACGTTTCGGGCTGTGGCCGCGTACGCGGCGCATGACCTCCAGGCCGTCGAAGTCGGGCAGCATGATGTCCAGGACGATGACGTCGGGGTCGATCTCCTGAGCCGATCGCACCGCGGCGATCCCGGTTCCGGCGGTCGTGACCTCCCAGCCCTCGTAACGCAGGGCGGAGGCGAGCAGGTCGGCGAGCATCTGCTCGTCGTCGACGACCAGGACACGAAGAGGAGAGCCGTCAGCACGGGTGAGGTTCTCGGTGGGGGCGTTAGTCACGTCGTCTATTCAACAGGAAAGCGCTGTGCTCGACCACAGTGCAACCTGTGCCTCGACTGTGTTACCGATCTGAGACCAAACGGCGACCCAGTAGTTGCAACTGCTGTGACATGCTTATGCGGTCGTGCGTCTCGGTTGTTGATCCCCCACATCCGTGTGCACCAGAACGTTACTTCGTAGCGTAGCCGCATAGAGGGCGGTTCAGTGGTAACTCAGCCGCCTCCCTCAATCAGCGTGTCGTCGCCGGTGATCCGGTGGTGACCGATTTCCCCTAGCAAGCAGGAGAGTCATGGAATACGTCGATGGCAACGAGCGCCGCTTCGGTGCCGAGGACCTGTTCTTCTCAACGACGGATACCAAGGGTGTCATTCGTAGGACGAATCGAGTCTTCGATTCGCTGTCCCGTTACAGCGCCGAAGAGCTCGTCGGCTCTCCGCACAACATTATTCGCCACGACGATATGCCCGCAGGTGCCTTCAAGCTCATGTGGGACGAGCTCGAGCAGGGGCGCTCCTCCTGCGTCTACGTGCTCAACCGGGCCAAGGATGGGCTGGACTACTGGGTCTTCGCCACAGTCGCTCCGCTGGCCGACGGCTACCTGTCCGTGCGCGTGCGCCCGACCAACCACGCCATGTTCACACCCGTCAAGGAGATCTACGCCCGTGTGAGAGCCGCCGAGCGCGCCTATGCCGAGGAGGGGCACGGGCGCCGCGAGGTCGCCGAGCACGGGGCGGCGCTTCTGGCCGATGAGCTGGCGGCTCTCCAGTACCACGACCTGCACAACTTCGCCCGAGCCGCGCTCCCGCGCGAGCTGGCCCTGCTGGTGGTCGAGGGCGTCCGGGTTCCGCCGCGCGCAGAGTCGGACAACCCCATGTCCGCCGTCCTCCAGGCCGTCGCCGCGATCGAGCGGGACACTGACGAGCTCATCTACCAGCTGGGGGAGTATCAGGAGCTCATCAACGGCCTGGGCTCCTGGGCCGGTGGTGTGCGCTCGGTCATCGACCGCGCCAACCGCGTGGGATCCCTCATGGAGGAGGTGACCAGTCTCGACGGCGAGTCCTCCGTCCCCACTGTCTCCGAGCGCGTCAAGGAGCGCGGCGCCCAGGCCGTCGAGGTGCTCCGCCAACTCAACTCCTCCCTGGTCGCGCTCTACGAGGCGGCCTCCGAGGTGCGCTTCCGCAGCTCGATGATGCGTCTGCACACCCTGATGGCCGGTATCTTCGCCGCCGCCGTCCTGGACGGTCAGGAGGGGGAGTCCGCCGACGCCATCGGTGACCTCGCCGAGGCGATGCTTTCCGACCTGGAGGAGCTGGTTCCCTCCTGCCAGGAGGCCGCGAACCTGGCCGAGCGCCTGGAGGGTGACCTGCGCACCGTGGTCAGCAACCTCGACCGCGTCAAGCGGCCCTTCCAGCGCTGGATCCGCGCTCTCCAGGACGAGGGCGCCCAGGCCCTGGTCGACGGCGTTGACGCCGAGGCCGCCCTGCAGGAGGCCATCACGGTGGGCGAGCAGGGCTTCCCGGAGACGGCCTCCCTGGCCGAGCTGGCGGCCAAGGCCCGCGGTGTCGTTGTGACCCTGGACGAGCCCGTCATTCGTGAGCGGGTGGCAACGGTGCGCGAGACCTTGAGCCACCTGGGGGAGTAGTTATTAGAAATCTACAAGATAGGTCCCAACTTACTGGTGACAATGTCATAAACAGCCTTCCGCGGGCCCGCGCGTGTCATTAAGGTTTTTCTGGCACTGTGCGAGGAGCTAAGGAAATAGTCCTCGACGAGGTGCTCCCGCGAACCATCTACCATGAAGGAGAGCACCCATGGAATCGCAGGTCGGGTACGAGCGTTTGTTCGATCCACAGGACATCTTCTTTTCCACCACGGACCTGAAAGGTGTTATTCAAAACACCAACAGGACCTTCGATACGCTGTCTCGCTACTCGCGTGAGCGTCTCATCGGGGCTCCGCACAACATCATTCGACACCTGGACATGCCGGCCGGCCTCTTCCGCCTCATCTGGGACGACCTGCAGTCCCAGCGCCCGGCTTGCGGCTATATCACCAACCGTGCGGTGGACGGCTTGGACTACCGGGTCTTCGCCACGATCGTGCCGCTGCGTCAGGGATATCTCTCGGTGCGGATCAAGCCGATGGACGCCGAGACCCGGAACAAGGTCGAGGAGGTCTACCGCCGGGTGCGCGCCAAGGAGCGCGATCTCGAGGCCCGGGGCGCCTCGCGCCACCAGCTCGGTGAGTTCGGCGGTCGCGAGCTGGCCACGGAGCTGACGGCCCTGGGCTTCTCCTCCCTGCACGACATGACCCTGGCGACTCTGCCGCGCGAGGTGGCCGCCCTGGTCGGCTCCGGGGTGCGCGTCCCGGCGGCCGCTCCCGAGAGCCTGGGCGCAGTGGCCCGGATCCTCAACACGGTGGCAGCCATGGAGAAGGACACCAACGCCCTGGTCTTCGAGCTCGACGAGTACCTGCGCCTCATCACCACCATGGAGGCCACCCACGGCTCTGTCCGGGCGGTGGAGGTGCGGGTGGGGCGCATCGGTCAGCTGGTCTCCCACGACGCCGGCAACGGCACCCAGACCAAGGCGCAGATGCTCGCTGAGCGCATCGCCGAGCTCACCGGGGCCGCGGGCTCGGAGCTGACCGGGCTGCCCTCGCGCCTGCAGGTCCTGCACCAGTCGGTCACCGAGCTGCGCTTCTCCGTGGCCCTCATGCGCCTGCTCACCCTGATGGTGGGGCGCTTCGCCCAGTCCATCCTCGACGGCAGCGAGGTGGACGCCGTGCACTCCTTGACGGACCTGTGCGAGGCGCTCGAGTCCGGTTTCCGCGGGCTGGGGCCCGTGCTGCGGGCCGTGGGCACCCAGGTCGCTCAGCTCAACGACGCCCTGCACACGATCACCTCCAGCCTCGACCGCGCGGCCAGGCGTCTGGGCCAGTGGGTCGATCTGCGTGGTGGCGGAGCCGGTTCCTCAGGGCTCGCCCGTCGTCGACGAGGTCGCTCAGCTCACCTCACAGGGGCTTCCCCGAGGTCCGCTCGCTGGCCGAGCTGGCCGCCGAGTGCCGCGGTCTGCACCTGCCCTACGACGAGAACATCGCCGCTCAGCGCCTGGCCGCCATGCGCGCTGCCCTGGCAGAGCTCATCTGAGGTCGGTGGCACTGGGGCCGCCGTCGACCTTCGGCCGCCCGCCTCAGGAGAGACCCGCTGAGACGAAAGTCGTTTTCTGCGCACTTTCCGTACGCTGCCCGGTTGGAAAAGGTGGGCGGTGCGTTACAGTCGGCTGAGAGTCGGCGCGAGTCGGCTCCCCGCGGTACGCCCTCGTCAGGGATCCCCGATCACCCGGATCGTCCCGATCGTCCGGATGATCTCCAGGACCTGTCGACGTCGTGAACCGCCCGCAGAACCGTCAGGCGCGGCCCGCCCGCGCACCGCCCGTGAGGAAGGCTTTACGTGTCCACCAAGCTCGTCATCGTGGAGTCCCCGAACAAGGTGCGCTCCATCGCCGGCTACCTCGGTCCGGAGTTCGACGTCGAAGCCTCCGTGGGGCACATCCGGGACCTCCCGCAGCCCTCCGAGCTGCCCGCCACCATGAAGAAGGGGCCCTACGGGAAGTTCGCGGTCGACGTCGAGGACGACTTCACCCCCTACTACGTCGTCAACCCTGACAAGAAGAAGACGGTCGCCCAGCTCAAGAAGGCCCTCAAGAACGCCGACGAGCTCTACCTGGCCACCGACGACGACCGTGAGGGTGAGGCCATCGCCTGGCATCTTCAGCAGGTTCTCAAGCCCAAGGTGCCGGTGCGCCGCATGGTCTTCACCGAGATCACCCGCGAGGCCGTCACCCGGGCCCTGAGCAACACTCGCGACCTGGACATCCACCTCGTCGACGCCCAGGAGACCCGCCGCATCCTGGACCGCCTCGTGGGCTACGAGGTCAGCCCGGTCCTGTGGCGCAAGGTCCGCGCCGGTCTGTCCGCCGGGCGCGTGCAGTCGGTGGCCACCCGCCTCGTCGTCGAGCGTGAGCGTGAGCGCATGGCCTTCCGCTCAGCCTCCTACTGGGGGGTGGAGGCCGACTTCTCCACCGTGCTGTCCCCGGTGGACGTCACCGCCCGTCAGGACGCCTCCTTCACCGCCCGCCTCGTCACCCTCGACGGGCGGCGCGTGGCCACCGGCCGTGACTTCAATGACGACGGCGAGCTGCGCCCCTGCCGCCGTCAAGGCCTCCGCCGTCCACCTCCACCAGGTGGGGGCCACCGCTGTCGCCGAGGCCATCGGCCGGGGTGAGCCGCGCGTCGCCGGCGTGGAGGACAAGCCCTACAAGCGCCGTCCGGCCGCGCCCTTCACCACCTCCACCCTCCAGCAGGAGGCCTCCCGCAAGCTGCGGATGAACCCCCGTGAGACCATGCGGGTGGCTCAGGGCCTCTACGAGAACGGCTTCATCACCTACATGCGTACCGACTCCACGGTCCTGTCCGGTCAGGCCGTGGCCGCGGCCCGCTCGCAGGTCGCCGAGCTCTACGGGGCCGAGTACGTCCCCGAGCGCCCCCGCGTCTACGCCTCCAAGTCCAAGGGCGCCCAGGAGGCCCACGAGGCGATCCGTCCCCGCCGGCGATCACTTCCGCACCCCGGCCCAGGTCTCCGGTGAGCTGACCGGTGCCCAGTTCCGCCTCTACGAGCTCATCTGGAAAGCGGACCGTGGCCTCCCAGATGGCCGACGCCGTCGGCTCGACCGCCACCGTGACCGTCGAGGTGCCGCTGACTCCGGCGGCCGGCGAGTCGCGCGACTCGGGTCCCCACCTTCTCCACCGCCGGCCTGACGGCGTCGGGCACCGTGATCACCTTCCGCGGCTTCCTGGCCGCCTACGAGGAGGGCCGCGACGCCGAGCGCTACCAGGAGGACTCCGGCACCACCACTAAGGACGCCAAGGACGTGCGGCTGCCCTCGATGATCTCCGGCCAGGAGCTGGCCGCGCTGGCCGCTGAGGCCTCGGGTCACGAGACGACGCCGCCGCCGCGCTACACCGAGGCCTCCCTGGTCAAGGCCCTTGAGGAGCGCGAGATCGGCCGCCCTTCGACCTACGCGGCCACCATGTCCACGATCTCCGACCGCGGCTACGTCGACCACCGCGGCCAGGCCCTGGTGCCGACCTGGCTCGCCTTCGCCGTCACCCGGCTGCTGGAGGAGAACTTCACCGAGCTCGTCGACTACGACTTCACCGCCTCCATGGAGCGCGACCTGGACCGGATCGCTGCCGGTGAGGAGGATCGGGTCGCCTGGCTGCGGCGCTTCTACAACGGGCAGGGAGCCTCCGGCGCCGCCGTTGAGGAGACCGCTCCGGCCGCCGGCGAGCTCGACGCGGCCGCCGCGCTGCGGGCCCAGGGACTCAAGGGCCTGGTGGACAACCTCGGCGAGATCGATGCTCGCGCCGTCAACTCCATCGAGATCGGTGAGGGCATCACCCTGCGAGTGGGGCGCTACGGACCCTACCTGGAGGACGGTGAGGGCAAGCGCGCCAACGTGCCGGCCGACGTCGCCCCCGATGAGCTGACCGTGGACAAGGCCCGTGAGCTCTTCGCCCGCGCCGCCGACGACGGCCGCGAGCTGGGCGTCGATCCGGTCAGCGGACACGTCATCATCGCCAAAGGACGGCCGCTACGGCCCCTATGTCACCGAGGTCCTTCCCGACCCCGAGGAGGTGGCTGGAACAGCTGCGGCCGACTCGGCCGCTGCGGATGGGCAGAGTGCCACAAAGCCCGCGAGGACGGCGACGTCCACGAAGACGAGGCGGACGGCCAAGGCCGCCAAGCCCAAGCCTCGTACGGCCAGCCTCCTGCGCTCCATGGACCTGTCCACGGTGACGCTGGAGCAGGCCCTGGACCTGCTGAGCCTGCCGCGCGTCGTCGGGCAGGACCCGGAGTCGGGGGCGGATATCACCGCTCAGAACGGCCGCTACGGGCCCTATCTCAAGAAGGGGGCGGACTCGCGCTCCCTGGAGACTGAGGAGCAGATCTTCACCGTCACCCTGGAGCAGGCCCTGGAGATCTTCGCCCAGCCCAAGCGGCGCCGGGGGCAGGCGGCCGCTCGGGGGCCTCTGCGCGAGCTCGGTGAGGACCCGGCCACCGGCAAGCCCGTGGTCATCAAGGACGGCCGCTTCGGTCCCTACTTCACCGACGGGGAGACCAATGTGACCCTGCGCCGCGGCGATGACCCGGCCACCGTCACGCCCGAGCGCGCCTTCGAGCTGCTCGCGGAGAAGCGCGCCAAGGGTCCGGCAAAGAAGCGCACTACCCGCAAGACCACCGCCAAGAAGACCACCGCCAAGAAGACCGCCGCTAAGAAGACCACGGCGAAGAAGGCCGCAGCCAAGACGGCAACGAGCAAGGCGGCCGCCTCGAAGGAGGCGTGAGAGGCCGCTCCGGTGAGTGGTGCCGGCCGCCGCGGTCGACCCTCGTCCAGGGAGGTTCCACGCGCCGGGGTGCACGCGGTGCCCGGCCGGGGACGTTCTGCGCGTTCGGGGCCAGGATTCCTGTCCCCGAACGCGTCGTCCGCAACCGACGGCGTCGAATGTCCCCAACAGCGCAGTGCTTTTCTTCCGTGAGCATCGTCGCGACCCCGGTCGCAGTTCTGCGACACCTCCGCGACGAGGTGGGCACAATCGGCCGGTATTGTATTTCGTGTACAACTCCCCACAGGCACTCCCGAGAGGAACCGTCATGTCACTGCCCAAGATCGCTCTCGCCGGTACCGCCGCGCTGGCCCTGTCTCTGAGCCTGGGCGCCTGCTCCCTGTCCATCAACGGCTCCGGTTCGGATGACTCCGGCTCGCCGGCTGCCACGCAGGCCGAGCAGGACAAGCAGACCGAGACCAAGAACGCCGACTCCGATGACGACAAGGACGGTGACGACGTCCCCATCACGGACGCCTCCTGGAAGGACATTCAGAGCAAGGGTCAGCGCACGGAGGTCTCCGGTGACTACACCGTCCAGGGATCCGGAACGACGCTCAACCTGGTCGGCGACCTCAACACGCTCACGGTCCAGGGCTCCGACGTCAAGATCGCCGCCGAGGATGTCGACACCCTCACTGTCCAGGGCTCCAACGTCACCGTCTACGCCCGCGACATCGACCACCTCAACATCATGGGCTCGGGCGTCACCGTGCACTGGCTGGACGACGACCCGACGATCCAGGACACCGGCGCCAACAACACCACCGGGAAGCTCTCCCAGTGAGGCTGCCGTGACCCAGCCCGCTGCACCGGCTCCGTCCGCCACCGTCCTCCTCGTCGATGACGAGGCCCCCATCCGCCGCTCACTGGGTCCCGTACCTGGAGCGCAGCGGGTACCGGGTTCTGCTCGCCTCGGACGGGGTGGAGGCCCTGGACCTCCTGGCCTCCTACCAGATGGACATCATCGTCTCCGACGTCCTCATGCCCAGGATGGACGGGCGTGAGCTGGTGCGGCGGGTGAGGGCCAGCGGGGCCTGGACCCCCATCATCCTGCTCACCCAGGTCAATGCCTCCTACGAGCGGGTCTCGGCGCTTGACGACGGCGCCGACGACTACCTGTCCAAGCCCTTCGACCCCGCCGAGCTCGCCTCCCGGATCCGTGCCGTCCTGCGCCGCACCCGAGGGATGGCCCAGCCGTTGACCTCCGCCTCCAGGCTGGTGGCCGGCGAGCTGGTCCTGGAGCGGACCTCTCGGCGGGTGACCCTGTCCGGGCGCGAGGTGACGCTCACCCCGAAGGCGACGATGCTCCTGGACTACCTCATGAGTCATCCCGGTGAGCTCCACACGCGGGACGACCTGCTGGCCTCCCTGTGGGGCATCGACTTCGCCACCTCCACGCGCGCCGTCGACCACCGTGTCCGCGAGATCCGCCAGGCCCTGGGTGACGACGCCGCCCACCCCACCTACATCGAGACGGTCCCCTCCGTCGGCTACCGCTTCCGGGCCGGAGTGCAGGTATGAGTCAGTCGCCGACGCCCCCGACGTCGGACCTGCCGCCGTCGCTTCCACCTCGGGGATCCTCCCAGGACGGTCGTACCCGGTTCCTGTCGCCGACGGTGGACCCGGGCGGACCCCGGACCGTGGAGATCCGTCGGTCCTCCTCAGACACGCCGCATCCGCCGCCGGCCCGGCCGTCATCGGCGCCTCCGGCGGCTCAGCCGACGATATGGCAGTCAACAGCGGTGCAGCCTCTCACCGCTCAACCAGCGCCGGGTCGGCCCGCCACGGGCGAAGGCCGGGTGTGGAGCCTCCTTCCGGGCCTACTCCCGAGGCCGCGCCGGTCAATCCGGCCTCGGGGACGGCCAGGCCCTCCAGCAGGACGTGGATCGGGTGGCTGCTCGCGCTGCTCGTCATCGTCGGTGCGGCGGGCGCTGCCTACGCCGTCTACGGCCTGACGCCCCTGTTCATCACGACGACCGTGCCGCTCATGGTGGTGGGTTTCGGTATCGGTCTGCTGCTGCTCGCCCTCCTCAGCGCCGTGGGGCGACGCCGGCGGCGGCTGGCGGTCGAGCGGGCTCGTCGTGAGGCCCAGCAGCAGGCGTGGGCCGGCCATCAGCAGTTCCTGCGTCGGCTGGATCACGAGCTGAAGAACCCGCTGACGGCAGTGCGTGCCGCCGTCGCCGACCTGCCGCAGGCCCACCCCCAGGAGGTGCAGGCCCGGGTCGACGTCGTCGACGCCCAGGCCCGCCGGATGGGGCGCCTGGTGACGGACCTGCGCAAGCTGGCCGACCTGGAGACCGCGGCACTCGCTCTGGAGGATGTCGACATTGCCGAGACCGTGCAGGACGCGGCCCAGGCAGTCAGTGAGGAGGGGGCCGCTCGGGGTGGGGCGCCCAGGATCCGCCTGGACCTGCCCCGGGTGCCGTGGCCGTTGTCGCACGTGCGCGGCGACGGCGACCTGCTCTACTCGGCCGTCTACAACGTCATCTCGAATGCCTCGAAGTACACCGCGCCGGGCGGGACCGTCGAGGTGCGCGGCCGTGAGGAGTCCGGAACAGTCACCATCGAGGTTGCCGATACCGGGATCGGGGTCCCTCAGGCGGACCTGCCGGCGGTGTGGAGCGAGCTGGCCCGCGCCGGCAACGCCCGAGGCCTGCCGGGTTCAGGACTCGGACTGGCGCTCGTGGCGACGATCGTGCGCCGCCATGGCGGCAGTGTGCGCATGGCCTCCCGCGAGGGCGTGGGGACCCGGGTGTGGCTGAGCCTGCCCGTCGCCGGTCGGTGAGTGCGACGTGACCGTGCCCGCCACTCGTCCGTTGAGGTCCTGTCGCAGAACTGCGACAGGGTGGGAACTCCGCGGCGACAACGATTCAGTAACGTTCAGGTCATGACAAAAGCACTCATCTCCCTGCCCTCCCTCGCCCTGATCACCACCCTCGCGCTGAGCGGCTGCTCCCTGTCCATCGGAGGCGGCTCGTCATCGCAGGCGCAGAGTCAGGAGACCCGGGTCAGTGCGGACTCCGACAGCTCCGCGGGAAGCGCCAAGGGCTCCGCCTCCGCCCAGGCGACGGGAACGGCCGCCTCCACGGGCCAGGCTGTCGCCGGCTACGAGCCCGGCCAGATCCCCCCGATCCCCATGATCGCCCTGCCTGATCTCAGCCTGCTCACCCAGTCCACGGGTGCCTTCACCCCGGACCTCACTCGCTCCATCACCTCCCAGCCCGGCGTCACGGTCAGGCCTGCCCGCTGCGATGCGAGCGGATCGCTCGTCTCCGGCTCCACGGTCCTCGGCGGCGACGGTTCCATGAGTACGAGCTCGGGAGCGACCGCGGTCACCAACAACGGTGATGGCTCGGGTACCTACAGCGACGGCAAGGTCTCCATCACCAACAACGGTGACGGCTCGGGGACCTACAGCGACGGCAAGGTCTCCATCACGATCAATGGTGATGGCTCGGGTACCTACAGCGATGACCACCTCTCCGTCACCGTCAATGGTGACGGCTCGGGGACCTACAGCGACTCCGCCACAGGGGAGGCCATCACCCTCGATGGCAAGGGCTCGGGCACCTACAGCCGCGGCGGGGTCTCCATCACCAACAACGGTGACGGCTCGGGCACCTACAGCGACGGCAAGGTCTCCATCACCAACCTCGGCGACGGCAGCGCCATCGTCAACGACGCCACGGTCTCGGCCAAGCCCGTCCCCAAGGCCGGCAAGGTCGGCACCTTCCCCTCCATCGACGCCGCCAAGCCGGTGCAGTCCTGCGGCACCGTCATCACCCTGGAGGACAGCGTCCTGTTCGACTTCGGCTCCTCCGACCTGCGCTCCGAGGCCTCGACCACGCTCACCAACCTGGCCACCGTCCTCAAGGACTCCAAGGCCCCCAAGGTTCAGGTCCAGGGCCACACCGACTCCGTCTCCGACGACGCCTCCAACCAGACCCTCTCCGAGCAACGGGCCAAGGCGGTCACCGAGGCGCTCACCTCCAACGGCGTCACCGCCTCGATCGAGTCCGTCGGCTACGGCGAGACCAAGCCGGTAGCCCCCAACGAGAACTCCGACGGCTCCGACAACCCCGCCGGACGCCGCCTCAACCGCCGTGTCGAGGTCTTCGTCCCGGCCTTCTGAGCCGGCGCCTGACCACCGGGCCACTGTCCCATCATGTCCAACCGACCGCCCTCACCACATCTGAATACCGGAGGAGAATCATGTCCCCGACCACCCGTCCCCTCAATGCCCGCCGCGCAGCCGCCGTCGTCCTCGTGACCCTGTCCCTGACCGGAGTCGGCGCCTGCTCCGTCTCCATCGGCGGAGGCTCGTCCGACCAGGAGACTGCCGCGGCAGCGGGCCAGGAGAGCTCGGCCCCGGAGCAGTCGGCGGCGGCCACCCAGACCACAACGGCGACGAACGAGTCTCAGGCGCCCCGATCGGAGACCACTGCGCCGAGTGCCCAGGAAAGTGCCCAGGAACAGGTCTCGCCTGCTGCCAGCGGTTCCAGCGCCCCCGAGGCCAGTGCCCAGCCCGCAAGCGGTGACCGTCCCGGTGCCCGGGCGACCCTCACCGACAGCGACTGGCTGAGCGACCTCGAGAGCGTGGACCGCACCGTCTCGGCGAACCCGTCCATGCTCCTGGACAAGTCCAATGACGACGTCCGCATCGAGGGCGACGTGGATAGCCTCAGTGTCGCCGCCAGCAACACGAAGGTCTTCGTCGACTACGTCGGCCTGCTGACCATCTCCGGCAGCAACGTGACTGTCTACGTCAAGGACGTCGACCGTGTCGTCATCAAGGGAAGCGGCGCGGAGGTGGTCTGGGCCGGCAACACCCCGAAGGTGGAGGATTTCGGGACCAACACCGAGACCCGTCGCCAGGGAAGCGGGGACTGATCTCGGCCGCGCCCCCGCCTTCCCCCGTCCGGATGCCGTGGCGGCAGTCGGCGGCGAGCAGTGGCAGTGTCTGAGGGACGTGGTGCTGAGGCGCTCGCGTTTCGAAGGCCGTGACACGCCCCTTCAAGATCGGCAGCACGGCTGTGTCGAGGGCGACCGTGGCCTTCAATCAGCTACGAGCGCCTCTACCGGATGTTCCTGAACCTGGTGACCGGGCCTACTCCTGGGTCCGGTCGCCAGGGCAACCCCGAGCCGGCGTGCCCCACCTCTGACCGCCGGAATCCCGACCGTATGTGGGTGGAACAGTACTTGACTCCACAGTGCACCTACTGTCTATAGTGTGCATGTACGGAAGGAGTCGCTATGCCGCTCTCGGTCGTCCTGTCCAACACGGCGGGAGTCCCCATCTATGAGCAGATCGCCCAGCAGGTCAGGGATGCGATCCTGACGGGCCAGGTGGAGGCCGACGAGATGCTGCCCTCGATCCGGGCTCTGGCCCGGGACCTGCGTGTCAGCGTCATCACCACCACCCGCGCCTACTCCGACCTCGTCACTGACGGCTTCCTGGCCAACGTTCCCGGCAAGGGCTACTTCGTCCTGCCCCGGGACTCCGAGCTGGTGCGTGAGCAGGTGCTGCGGGAGGTCGAGGAGCACCTCGACCGTGCCGTGGAGCGCGCACGCCTGGCCCAGCTCAGCGACGAGGAGCTCCACACCATGCTTCAGACCATCATCACCACCTCCGCCACATCCAAGGACAAGCAGTGAACCCCGTCGAGATCTCCCACCTGACCAAGCACTACCCGGACTTCAGCCTCAACGACGTCACCTTCTCCGTCCCCTGCCGGATACGTGACGGGCTTTCGTCGGGCCAACGGCTCGGGGAAGACCACCACCATCAAGGCGGCTCTGGGCATGATCCACCCCTGATTCTGGCTCGGCCACCACCGTGGGCCATGAGCGCATCGGCGTCGTCTTCGATGCACCGCCCCTACAACCCCGAATGGCGCCTGAAGGACCTGGGCCGCGGCATCGGACGCTTCTACCCCACCTGGTCCCAGGAGCGCTACGACTCCGAGCTCCAGGCCGCTGGCCCTCGCCCCCACCAAGAAGGTCAAGGAGCTCAGCCGGGGCATGGGCATGCGCCTGCAGATGGCGGTGGCTGTGGCCCATGACCCTGAGCTGCTCATCCTCGACGAGCCCACAGGTGGACTGGACCCCCTGGCCCGCGCCGAGATGGTGGACATGCTCGCCCAGTTCATGGTGGAGGAGGGCCGCACCATCCTGTTCTCCACCCACATCACCTCCGACCTCGATCGGCTGGCCGACTACCTGGTCATCCTCAGTCGGGGCAGGGTCGTGGCCAATGGCACCGCCGAGGAGATCATCGGCTCCTTCCGACTCGTGCGCGGCACCCCGGAGCACCTGACTGACGCCGTGCGCCAGGCCAGCCTCGGGCTGCGCAGCACGTCGCTGGGGTGGGAGGCCATGATGCCGGCCGACGCCGCCGAGGCGCTGGCCGACCGCATCGTCGTCGAGGCCCCCACTATCGAGGACCTTGCCGTGCACATCGCCAAGGAGGCGGGCCGTGAATGACCTCATGACCGCGGATCGACGCGAGCACCCCGCTGAGGCAGCCGCAGTAGCCCAGGCGCCGGCCGGCCCGATGACGAGGGGGGCCACGGCCGGGCCCGGGCGGGTCGGTCGGGTGCTCTCCCTGGTACGGCTGCACCTCCTGGGCCTGCGGGGTGCTTCGCGCTCCCTCCTCGGCCTTCTCCTCATTATCGGCTCCTTCAGCGTCGTCACCGGCAATATCTCCCCGGTCAGCGGATTCCTCGCGGGGACTGCCCTGGTCGGGGGCCTATCAGGGGTGATGGCCGACCGCTCCGGCATCAACCGTCTGCTGGCCTCTTTACCCGTCTCCCGGGCCGAGGCCGTCAACTCCTACTGGGCGGTCGCGGTGCTGCATCTCCTGGCCGCCTCGGTCCCTCTACGCCGTCATGGGCCTCCCTATGGGCGTGCACCCGGGTCAGCTGCTCGTCCTTCCCCTCGTCCTCATCTGGGGGCCAGGCCCTGGGAATCCCTGTGTTCCTGCACTTCGGGCGTGGGTGCGGCCTGCTCGTCTGGGCGATCTCGATTCGTCGTCCTGGGGGCGCTGGGTCTGCTGGTGCTCAGCTTCGGGCCGATCCAGGACCTCGTTCTGGGGACGACGACGGGCTGGTGTGCTTCTGGCCCTGGGGGCCGGCACCTTCATCGGCCTGTGGGCGCTGAGCCACCGCCTCTACCTCGAGCAGGACCAGTGAGCGCCACGATGATAGGGACGTCGACGGGGGCAGCGTCGGATGAGCAGGGCGGTGCATCGGAGGGACCGCGCTGACTGGGCCGTCCGGCCCCGGGAGCGGCGGCGAGATAGCGCCTGCCAGGGTGGGGGCGGTGCTGCGACTCGACCTCATCGTGCTGCGCCATCGTGGTCCGCTGCTCCTCCTGCCGCTGCCGCTGGTGCTGTTCATCGCCATGGACGTCCTGGTCGGCCGTCTGCAGACGACGGTGATGATGGGGGTCGCCCTGGGACTGTGCACCCAGTACGCCCAGGGCGCTGTCGAGGCGGCTCACCGCATGGTGCGCCTCCACGGAGCGCTGCCGCTGCGGCGCGGCGAGTTGGTCGGTGCTCGCTGGATCGAGGGGCTCGCCCTGGCGCTCCTGTCCTGCCTGGTCTGCGTGCCGGTGGCCGCTCTCACCGGTGACTGGGGTGGCCTCATGGCCGGCATGGTCGTCATCTGCCTGTCCGTGGCCCTCGGGCTGCCCTTGTTCCTGTGCCTGGCTCCGGAGAGGGCCCTGTGGATGTGGGGGCTGTGCCTGGGGGTGGGAGCCGGCGCCCTCTACGGCGGCGCTCCGCTGCTGGCAGGACCTGTGACTGAGGTACTGCGCGAGCCGGTACCCGCGGTACTGGCTGCCCTGGCCTGCCCCGCCCTCCTGGGCGCCTCCCTGGTGGTGGCCCTCCGCTGGTACGGGCGCCAGGACCACTGAGGCCCGGCCGAGGAAGAAGCAAGAAGACGTAAGGAGACCGACCATGCCCGAGTCCACGCCCATGTCCGTGCCCGATGTGCCTGCCGCGCGGGCTGTATCCACCGTGCCCGCCGCCGTCGAGTCCTCCGGCGCTCGCGTTCCCGGTGTGCCTGCGGCGGTGCGGGGGACGGGAGCCCTGACCCGGTGGGAGACGGTGCGTGCCGTCATGCGCCTGGAGCTGCTCATCGCCTGGAAGCGACGGGATACCGCGGCACTGCTGGTGCTGTGCGCGCTCGGTGCCCTGGGGGCGGCCGTGCCCGGAGTGAGGGAGTGGCTGGGGCCCTTCTCCCCGAAGAATCTGGTGTACTACCTGTTCTCTCCTGTGTTGATGGTGGGCCTGATGCTATGGCTGCCCTCACGTGAGGCCCGGATGCGCCAGCTCTACGGGGCACTGCCCGTCACTCGTCTCGATGTCCTGGCTGCCCGCTACCTCCTGCTCGCGGTCGGTTGGGTGATCCTGTTCCTCGGGAGCTCCGCGGCGGTCCTGACCGTGGGCGTGGTATCGAACGATGCCGTGGGCTGGCACCTCATGTGTCTGTTCCTCTTCGGGATGTTCGTCGCGGTGGGGCCTCCTCTGCTCGCCGCGTATGGCGGGACCACCTCCCTGCCCGTACTCGCCATATGGGGCATGGTCATCTGCTTCATGGTTGGAGAGCTAGCGGGCATCGGCGCGCAGGTGGCACTGTCGGCCATGCCCCAGCAGGTGGTGCTGGCCGGCGGGCTCGGGCTCATCGCCGTGCTCTCCGCAGTGGGGCTGGGCGCTTCCTGGTGGGGCTGCCACCGCATCTACCTCAAACGGGACCACTGAGGGAATCGCCTGAGAGCGCCAGTGGCGGTGGCTGGCAATGACGTCCTTTCACGGAGAGGGCGTTCCTTCGCCCGGCGCGCCCGCCGACGACCGGTCGGCGCTCCCGGGGCCTTCCCCACGGACCGTTACCCTGGGCCCGTGACCACCGCTGCCCCGCCCGCTGCTCCCGGCGCCTCCGATCCGCGTACGCCCGGCCCCGGTCTGTTCATCTCCTTCGAGGGAGGCGACGGCGTCGGCAAGACGACGCAGATCCGCATCCTCGCCGACCTCCTGGCCGCAGCGGACGTCGACCACATCCTCACCCGCGAGCCGGGCGGCACGGAGCTCGGCGTCGAGATCCGTCACCTCCTCCTGCACGGCGGGCACGTCGCGCCGCGCGCCGAGGCCCTCCTGTACGCCGCTGACCGCGCCCACCACATCGCCACCCGCGTGCGGCCCGCCCTCGAGCGCGGCGCCGTCGTCCTGGCCGACCGCTACCTCGACTCCTCGGTCGCCTACCAGGGGGCGGCCCGCTCGCTCGGTCCCCAGGAGGTCCGCGACCTCTCCCTGTGGGCCACCGAGGGCCTCCTGCCGGACCTGACCATCCTGCTCGACGGCGACCCCTCCCTGGCCGAGCGGCGAACCACCGGTCGCGGCGCCAAGGACCGCCTCGAGCAGGAGGGGGACACCTTCCGCACCTCCCTGCGCCAGCAGTTCCTCATCCTGGCTGAGGCCGAGCCCGAGCGCTTCGTCGTCGTCGACGCCGACCGGACCGTCGACCAGGTGGCCGACGACGTCATCGAGGCCGCTGTCGCCGCCGTGCGCCGCCACGGCGTTCACCTCGCCCACGGCGGGGCCCACCAGGGCGTGCTCCTCGGCCTGGAGGCCTTCGTGGAGGCCGCCGCCCGCCGCAGCGCCGCAGGGCCGGACGAGGAGGCGCGCTCATGAGCGTGTGGGAGGACGTCGTCGGCCAGGAGAGCGCCGTGGCCGCCTTCACCGCCGCAGCCCAGGCCGCCCGAGAAGCGGCTGAGCAGCGCGAGGCGCAGGCCGCCGCCGGAGTCGCCCCCGAGGCCGCGCGAGGCGTGGACGGTGCGCGAGGCGGGGGAGCGGGCTCAGGAGCGACGTCGCCGGCTGGGCTCGCCATGACCCACGCCTGGCTGGTGACCGGCCCGCCCGGATCGGGCCGCTCGAATGCCGCCCGCGCCTTCGCCGCCGCCCTGCAGTGCACCGGCCCCGTACCCGGCTGTGGGCAGTGCAAGCCCTGCCGTGATGTCATGGTCGGCTCCCACCCCGACGTCGTGCGCCTGACCACTGAGAAGCTCATCATCACGATGGACGAGGTCAAGACCCTCATCGGTGAGGCCCAGCGCCGGCCCTGGACCGGTCGCTGGCGCGTCCTCCTCGTTGAGGACGCCGACCGCATGGCCGAGCGCACCACCAACGTCCTGCTCAAGTCCATCGAGGAGCCCCCGCCCCAGACCGTCTGGCTGCTGTGCACCCCCAGCGCCGACGACGTCCTGCCCACCATCCGCTCGCGCTGCCGCCTGGTGACGCTGCGGATCCCGCCGGCCGACGCCGTTGCCGAGCTCCTCGTGCGCCGAGACGGCGCCGACCCCGAGCTGGCCGCCCGGGCCGCCCGGGCCAGCCAGTCGCATATCGGACTCGCCCGGCACCTGGCCACCGATGCCGACGCCTGGGAGCGGCGCCGGCGCCTCCTGCTCGCCCCGGTCTCGCTGCGCAGCGTCGGCGACGCCGTCCTGGCCGCCGCCTCCCTGGTCGATGCCGCAGAGTCCGAGGCCAAGGAGGCCACCACCGAGCGCGACGCCCGCGAGAAGGCCGAGCTGACCCGTGCCCTCGGCCTGGAGAGCGACGGGAAGATCCCGGCGGCCCTGCGCGCCCAGATCCGCCAGCTCGAGGAGGACCAGAAGCGCCGCGCCAAGCGCGCCCGCACCGACGTCCTGGACCGGGCCATGATCGACCTGCTGTCCTTCTACCGCGACGTGCTCACCACCCAGATGGGCAGCGACGTCGAGTGTGTCAACCTTGACCTGGCCGACGCCGTCGACCAGGCCGCCCGCACGACGACCCCCGAGCAGTCCCTGGCCCGGATCGGAGCCATCGAGGAGTGCCGCAGCCGCCTGCGCTCCAACGCGGCCCCGCTGCTGGCCGTCGAGGCCCTCATGGTCCAGCTGCGCCCTCAGGCCGGGGCATGATCGGCCGGGCAGCGGCGCGGCGACGTCGATCTGAGCGGAGACGATGCGACTGGGGCAAAACCAGGATAACCGGCGCGGTATGTGGAAGGGTCATTGTATGACGGCAATGGATTCCGGTTATGGCGGGCCCGCCGCTTCTCGGTTTCGGCCGATTGTCCGCCGATCGAGCGTGCAGGAGCAGGGCATCGCCTGGGGTCTTGTCGCTTTGGCGTCGTGGGCCTGGTCCTCGGGGCAGTCTTCGCAAGGTACCTGAACTATCGGGCGGTACTCATCTGTCTGGGAGCGTCGGCGCTCTGCTTCCTCATGGGGTACCTGACCCTGAGGCCGCGGACCGTCTTCGACCGGTCCGGCATTCACAGCCGGACGGTATGGCGTTCCTACGACGTTCCCTGGCCCGCCTCCCGAAGCGACTTCGCCGTCGGCCGGCACGCTCGCTCCACTCTGCGCAGGCTCAGTGGCTCAGGGCCGGGTGCGTACGTGACCGTGTACAGCAACGGCGACGAGGTGGAGCTGGGGGGAATGACCACGTGCGCGATGACCGAGGTCAGGGCGCGTCAGCTCATGGAGGTCGAGCTCGATCGGATCTGGATGTGGGCCGTGTCCTGGGATCTGGTGCCTCCTGAGAATGCTGAAGGCACCCCAGCCGGTGTGGGCTGAGACGACGGGCCATCTCATCCTTGAGAGGGATTATGCACCAGGCGGTTATTTTATACGATGGTGCCCATGGAAACGAGAACAAGACAATGTCGTCGTCGAAACAGCATCGTTTCTGCGGAAATGAACAGTGGCGGAAGCGGTGGAACCGCAAGGACTGCGGGGCGTCGTCGGGTGGTTGCTGGGGTGCTGGCCGCTGTGGCGGGTGTGTGTCTGGGTGTGGGTGCCGGTGCGGTTCCCGCGGTGGCGGTGCCGGCTCCGGCTGTGGCTGCGAAGGCTGTGGTGCCCGAGGGGCTGGAGTCGTTCTACAGCCAGAAGGTGGAGTGGTACGACTGCGGTGCGACCGGTGGGATGGAGAGGTCTGCGCAGAGGACCGGGTTCCAGTGCGCGAAGGTGAAGGTGCCTCTGGACTACTCCAGGCCTGATGGTCAGACCATTGAGGTCGCGATGAAGAAGCACCTGGCTACCGGTTCGGTGCGTCAGGGCAGCCTCTTCATCAACCCCGGCGGCCCCGGTGGGTCCGGGGTTCAGTACGTCGAGGGTGCTGCGGAGACGGCCTTCGCCGGTGTACAGGGCTCCTTCGACATCATCGGCTTCGATCCTCGCGGCGTCGGATCCTCCACTCCCGTTACCTGTGCAGCGGCCAACGGTGTGGATCCGATGAGTGACCCCGGCCAGGCGTCGGGTGACGCCCCGTTCGAGGAGCTCGCTCCTCAGATCGAGACGACCTTCCGGCAGATGGAGGCCAACTGCGCCGCCGGCACCAAGCCGGCCGGGCTCCTCGACCACGTGGACACGATCTCAGTGGCCCGGGACCTGGATGTGCTCCGGGCACTGTCAGGAGACCAGAGACTCAACTACCTGGGGATCTCCTACGGCACCTACCTGGGGGCTCACTACGCCGAGCTCTTCCCGGCCAACACCGGCCACATGGTCCTCGACGGCACCCTGGATCCCAGCATCTCCCTGTATGAGAGGCAAGCAGGGGCGATGAAGGGCTTGGAGCGCGCGCTGCGAACCTACGTCGACTGGTGCCAGGCGGGACAGGGGTGCCCGCTCACCGGCGGCACCGACGCCGGAGTGCAGCAGGTCAGGGACCTGTTCACCTCCGTCGATCGGTCGCCCCTGCCGAGCTCCGACCCGAACCGTCCAGTGACCGGGTCCGAGATCCGAATGGCGGTCATGTACAGCCTGTACGGTGACGAACAGAGCTGGAGTGGCCTCTCCTCCTCCTTGGACGAGGCGATCAACCAGCGCAACGGCGCACTCATCCGGCAGATAACGGGCCAGACTGTGACCGAGGTCGTCAACACCGCCGCCGTCCGCGAAGCCATCACCTGCCTGGACTACCCGGTCGATGGAGACATGGCCGTGTGGTCGGCCAGGCACGAGGAGATCAGGCGTGAGGCCCCTACCTTCGGGGGCTCGGCTGCGAGCGCTGATCTTGGTTGCCAGGCCTGGGGGCACAACGGGACCCGTCAGCCCGCTCCCATCCACGCCAAGGGGGCCGCCCCGATCCTGGTCGTGGGTTCCACCGGGGACCCGGCGACGCCGTACGAATGGGCCAGGTCCTTGTCTGAGCAGCTCGAGACCGGTCATCTGCTCACTCGGGAGGGCAATGGGCATACCGCTTACGGTCGCGCAGCCGCATGCACCAAGGCGATAGACACCTACCTGCTCTCCGGCGAGCTCCCGCCGCCCGGGCAGGTATGCCGGGGTGAGGCATAACGTCGCTGGGGAGGATGCGGCCGGGGACTCCTGAATCGCAGTAACAAACCGCGCCCGTGCGGTGTTGTCGCTTTGTAATATAACGCTTATGAAAAATGGCGTGAAACAACGTACGAGACAGAGCGGCATCCTGCCGAACGGGCGTCGTCGGGTGGTTGCTGGGGTGCTGGCTGCTGTGGCGGGTGTGTGCCTGGGTGTGGGTGCCGGTGCGGTTCCTGCGGTGGCGGTGCCGGCTCCGGCTGTGGCTGCGAAGGCTGCGGTGCCCGAGGGGCTGGAGTCGTTCTACAGCCAGAAGGTGGAGTGGTACGACTGCGGTGCGACCGGTGGGATGGAGAGGTCTGCGCAGAGGACCGGGTTCCAGTGTGCGAAGGTGAAGGTGCCGCTGGACTACTCCAAGCCTGATGGTCAGACCATTGAGGTCGCGATGAAGAAGCACCTGGCCACCGGTTCGGTGCGTCGGGGCAGCCTCTTCGCCAACCCCGGCGGCCCCGGTTACTCGGGGGTGGCGATGGTGGAGAACAACGAGGTCCAGTTCTCACCGGACGTCAACGCCTCCTTCGACATCATCGGCTTCGATCCTCGCGGCGTCGGCGACTCGACTCCCATCACCTGCGACGTCCTCGGTGGAGCGCTGCCCGCCAGGGGCTGCCCAGGCGGCCATGGGGGCTGACGACCCCCTGCCCGGCTCGATCGCCGCCGACGCCGCCGGAGCCGATCCCACCCCTTCCCGGATGCCGAGGGTCCCGCCGCCGGCGAGGCGACTCCGGACGGTGCCGGCTTCAAGACG
>BNJU01003769.1_pt1 | contig 34956 bp, 37 predicted proteins | sample 8539281 | NCBI WGS metagenome assembly BNJU01 (sample SAMD00202456, study PRJDB9452) | human saliva metagenome | isolation source: human saliva | place: Japan
ATTTGATGAAGAATGGCACCCTGATGTTTCAGGGTGTTTTTGCTTTTAAAAATATTGGTCAATTAAAGTCAAATTCCTTGACCTTTTTTGACTAATGTAGTATATTATGAACGTAAGGTAAATGAAAGCCTTACTAGAACACTTATTTAAAGTAAAATAGAAAGAGGTGGGGTCTATGTTTAATCTAGAAATCTTTAGAAGTAAAGATAGTCTACTCCTGCTTGAAAAAGAAAAAAACCAGAAATAGTACGTAGAGTAGCGATTTAGCTAGTCTAAAATTTTTTTAAAGAAAAAAAGGTCAAAGATAGTCAATATCAGTAATAATAAATAACAAAAAAAGAGGTAAAGAATATGAACAACAACTTTAATAATTTTTAACAACATGGATGATTTATTTAACCAATTGATGGGTGGTATGCGTGGATATAGTTCAGAAAACCGTCGTTACTTGATTAACGGCCGTGAAGTAACGCCTGAAGAGTTCGCTCACTATCGTGCAACTGGTCAATTGCCAGGAAATGCAGAAGCTGATGGACAAATGAAACAACAGTCTTCAGGTATGAAACAAGACGGTGTCCTTGCAAAACTAGGTCGAAACTTGACTGCAGAAGCACGTGAAGGTAAGTTAGATCCGGTTATTGGACGTAATAAAGAAATCCAAGAAACTTCTGAAATTCTTTCTCGTCGCACAAAGAATAATCCAGTTCTCGTCGGTGATGCTGGTGTTGGTAAAACTGCAGTAGTAGAAGGATTGGCCCAAGCTATCGTGAACGGTGACGTTCCTGCAGCAATCAAGAACAAAGAGATCATTTCTATTGATATTTCTGGACTTGAAGCTGGTACTCAATACCGTGGTAGCTTTGAAGAAAACATTCAAAACTTGGTAAACGAAGTGAAAGAAGCTGGAAATATTATCCTCTTCTTTGATGAAATTCACCAAATACTTGGTGCTGGATCTACTGGAGGTGACAGTGGTTCTAAAGGGCTTGCGGACATTCTCAAGCCAGCCCTCTCTCGTGGGGAATTGACCGTGATTGGAGCGACAACTCAAGACGAATATCGTAACACTATTTTGAAGAATGCTGCTCTTGCTCGTCGTTTCAACGAAGTCAAGGTCAATGCCCCTTCAGCAGAGGATACATATAAAATTCTTCAAGGAATTCGTGATCTCTATCAACAACACCACAATGTCATTTTGCCAGATGAAGTCTTGAAAGCAGCAGTGGATTATTCTGTTCAGTATATTCCTCAACGTAGCTTGCCAGATAAGGCTATCGACCTTGTCGATGTAACCGCGGCTCACTTGGCAGCTCAGCATCCAGTAACAGATGTTCATGCTGTTGAACGTGAAATTGAGGCAGAAAAAGACAAGCAAGAAAAAGCAGTTGAGGCAGAAGATTTTGAAGCAGCTCTAAACTATAAAACACGCATTGCAGAATTGGAAAAGAAAATCGAAAACCACACAGAAGATATGAAAGTGACTGCAAGTGTCAACGATGTGGCTGAATCTGTAGAACGAATGACGGGTATCCCGGTTTCACAAATGGGAGCGTCAGACATCGAACGTTTGAAAGATATGGCTCATCGATTGGAACACAAGGTTATTGGCCAAGATAAAGCAGTTGAAGCTGTAGCTCGTGCCATCCGTCGTAACCGTGCTGGTTTTGATGAAGGTAATCGCCCAATCGGCAGCTTCCTTTTTGTAGGACCAACTGGGGTTGGTAAGACAGAACTTGCTAAGCAATTGGCGCTTGATATGTTTGGAACCAAGGACGCAATCATCCGTTTGGATATGTCTGAATACAGTGACCGCACAGCCGTTTCTAAGCTAATTGGTACAACAGCAGGTTATGTGGGTTATGATGACAATAGCAATACCTTGACAGAACGTGTTCGTCGCAATCCATACTCTATCATTCTCTTGGACGAAATTGAAAAGGCTGATCCTCAAGTAATCACCCTTCTCCTTCAAGTCTTGGATGATGGTCGTTTGACAGATGGTCAAGGAAATACGGTGAACTTCAAGAACACTGTCATTATCGCGACTTCAAATGCTGGATTTGGCTATGAAGCTAACTTGACAGAAGATGCGGATAAACCAGAATTGATGGATCGTTTGAAACCGTTCTTCCGTCCAGAATTCCTTAACCGCTTTAACGCAGTTATTGAGTTCTCACACTTGACTAAGGAAGACCTTTCTAAGATTGTGGACTTGATGTTGGCTGAAGTTAACCAAACCTTGGCTAAGAAAGACATTGACTTGGTAGTCAGTCAAGCGGCTAAAGACTATATCACAGAAGAAGGTTATGACGAAGTCATGGGTGTTCGCCCTCTCCGTCGCGTGGTTGAACAAGAAATTCGTGATAAGGTAACAGACTTCCACTTGGATCATCTAGATGCCAAACATCTGGAAGCAGATATGGAAGATGGTGGTTTAGTTATTCGTGAAAAAGCCTAATACTCTTCGAAAATCTCTTCAAACCACGTCAACGTCGCCTTGCCGTACTCAAGTACAGCCTGCGGCTAGTTTGCTAGTTTGCTCTTTGATTTTCATTGAGTATAAGACAAAATTTTGAGAATAAAAAAGAAGGAGCCAGATGAAAAACTGGTTCCTTTTTTGTGTTTAGATGACATGGCGTTCAAAGGCATCGTCAGAGATTCCTTGTTGGAGAATCAATTTTGCCCATTCTTTAGCTGAAAAGAGGCTGTGATCCTTGTAGTTACCGCAAGATTCGATGGTTGTTCCAGGGACGTCTTCCCAAGTAGTAGTCTCAGCGATTTCCTTGAGCGAATCCTTGATAACAGCCGCAATTTCAGCGCTGGTATGACGCCCCCACATAATCATGTGGAAGCCTGTGCGACAACCAAATGGTGAGCAGTCAATCATGCCGTCAATGCGGGTACGGATGAGTTTGGCCAAGAGGTGCTCGATAGTGTGAAGGCCAGCGGTAGGGATAGAGTCTTCGTTTGGTTGCACCAAGCGAATATCAAAGTTGGAGATAACGTCTCCCTTTGGCCCTGTTTCTTCCCCAATCAAGCGGACATAAGGTGCTTTAACAATAGTGTGGTCAAGTTCAAAACTTTCAACAATAACTTCTTTTGACATGGTAAATCCTTTCAGTTTTCTTCTTTCATTATAACATAAAGCCGGCTCCTGAGACAGAGAGAAAACCTCTCCGAGGGTGGAGAGGTTCAAAACTTTATTTACGATACAAGCGGTCGTATTGGTAGTAAGGGATCAAAGGTTACATTGATCCCTAGTTTACGAAGGACATTCTTGTCTTCATCGGTTAAGATGATGGTTGAGTGAGCTTCGCTTCCTTTGAGGTTGCCAAGTTCTTCCATAGCACGAGCAGCATCAGGATTTTCTGTAGCTGTGATAGCAAGTGCAATCAGGATTTCATTTGAATGAAGGCGTGGATTGCGGCTAGCCGAGATGATCGATTTTAAGACCTTGGATTGGTTTGACAACTTCAGGTTCGATTAGTTTTACTTCTTTAGCGATGTCAGCTGATTTCTTGATGGCGTTGATCAAGAGCAGCGGCTGTGGGGCCAAAGAGTTCTGAGTTCTTACCAGTGACGATTTCCCCATTTGGCAATTCAAGGGCTAGGGCTGGTCCGCCAGTTTCTTCTGCTTTTTGGCGTGCAGCAACAGCAACCTTACGGTCTGCTGGTGTGATACCGAGGTCATTCATAAGCAACTCAATTTTCTTGACAGCAGCTTCGCCAACTTTTTTCGGCTTTTAAAATCAAGAACAGTTTGATAGTAGCGACGGATGATTTCTTGTTTAGAAGCTTCGATAGCAGCCTCATCATCTGTAATAGCGAAACCAACCATGTTGACACCCATATCTGTCGGTGAAGCGTATGGAGATTTCACCGAGAATACGTTCTAACATGCGCTTGAGCACTGGGAAAAATCTCGATATCACGGTTGTAGTTGACAGTGGTTTCTCCATAGGTTTGGAGATGGAAAGGGTCAATCATGTTGACATCATCAAGGTCAGCTGTAGCAGCCTCGTAGGCCAAATTGACTGGGTGATGAAGGGAAGATTCCAAACTGGGAAGGTTTCAAATTTAGCGTAGCCAGACTTGATACCATTGATTTGGTCGTGGTACATATTTGACATACAGGTTGCCAATTTTTCCAGAACCAGGTCCAGGAGCAGTTACGACAATCAAGTTGCGACTGGTTTTTGATGTAGTCATTTTTTTCCCATACCTTCTGGAGAAATGATGTGATCCATATCTGTCGGATATCCTTTGATTGGATAATGAAGATAAGAATCAATTCCGTTTTTCTCAAGCTGGTTTCGGAAGGCATCTGCAGCTGGTTGACCAGCGTACTGTGTGATAACAACGGAGCCAACAAAAATTCCCAATTCATTGAATTTATCAATCAAACGAAGAACTTCTTGGTCATAAGAAATGCCCAAGTCACCACGTGCTTTGGAATGCTCGATATTGCTAGCATTAATAGCAATCACAACCTCAACTTGCTCTTTCAATTCTTGTAAGAGCTTGATTTTGTTGTCAGGCTCATAACCAGGAAGGACACGAGCGGCGTGGAAATCTTCTAACATTTTACCGCCAAACTCCAAGTAGAGCTTGCCGTCAAATTGATTAATGCGCTCCAAGATGTGGTCGCGCTGTAGATTCAAATATTGTTCAGAACTAAAAGCTTGTTTTTTCATTTTTTTACCTCTGACCTCTATTATAATAAAAAATTGGAAGTTAGGAAACTATGGAGTTAAAAAAGGAATCAAAAAGATTAGGCAAACGCTTGCACAAAATTTTAAAAAGCGCTATCATAGACTATAGATTATTAAAATAATGAGGTAAGAAGATGCAAGAAAAGTGGTGGCACAATGCCGTAGTCTATCAAGTTTATCCTAAGAGCTTTATGGATAGCAACGGAGATGGAATTGGCGATTTGCCAGGAATTACCAGTAAGTTAGACTATCTAGCCAAGTTAGGAATTACAGCGATTTGGCTTTCTCCTGTTTATGACAGTCCTATGGATGATAATGGCTATGATATTGCTGATTATCAAGCGATTGCAGCTATTTTCGGAACCATGGAGGATATGGACCAACTCATCGCAGAAGCTAAGAAGCGTGACATTCGAATTATCATGGACTTGGTGGTCAATCATACCTCAGATGAACATGCTTGGTTTGTCGAGGCCTGTGAAAATCCTGATAGCCCTGAGCGTGACTACTATATCTGGCGGGATGAGCCTAATGACCTAGATTCTATCTTTAGTGGGTCTGCTTGGGAATACGATGAAAAATCAGGTCAATACTATCTCCACTTTTTCAGTAAGAAACAGCCCGATCTCAACTGGGAAAATGAAAAACTTCGTCAGAAAATTTATGAGATGATGAACTTCTGGATTGATAAAGGCATTGGCGGTTTCCGTATGGATGTTATTGATATGATTGGGAAAATTCCTGACGAGAAAGTAGTCAATAATGGTCCTATGCTTCACCCCTATCTCAAGGAGATGAATCAGGCCACCTTTGGAGATAAGAATCTCTTGACAGTAGGGGAAACCTGGGGAGCAACGCCTGAGATTGCTAAGTTTTACTCAGATCCAAAGGGGCAAGAATTGTCTATGGTTTTCCAATTTGAACACATCTGTCTTCAGTATCAGGAAGGGCAACCTAAGTGGCACTATCAAAAAGCGCTGAATATCCCTAAGTTAAAAGAGATTTTCAACAAATGGCAGACAGAGTTAGGCGTTGAGGACGGTTGGAATTCGCTCTTCTGGAACAATCATGACCTTCCTCGTATCGTCTCAATCTGGGGAAATGACCAAGAATACCGCGAAAAATCTGCCAAAGCCTTTGCCATCTTGCTTCATCTCATGAGAGGAACTCCTTATATCTACCAAGGTGAGGAAATTGGGATGACAAATTATCCGTTTGAAACACTGGACCAAGTAGAAGATATAGAATCCCTCAACTATGCGCGTGAGGCTCTTGAAAAAGGTGTTCCGATGGAAGAAATCATGGATAGTATCCGTGTTATCGGACGTGATAATGCCCGTACTCCAATGCAATGGGATGAGAGCAAAAACGCTGGTTTCTCGACAGGTCACCCTTGGTTGGCAGTCAATCCAAACTATCAAACAATCAACGTTCAAGAAGCGCTGGCAAATCCAGATTCTATTTTCTATACTTATCAGAAACTGGTTCAAATCCGTAAGGAGAATAGCTGGCTGATTCGAGCTGACTTTGAATTGCTTGATACGGCTGACAAGGTCTTTGCTTATATCCGTAAAGATGGCGACCGTCGTTTTCTAGTTGTGGCCAACTTGTCCAATGAAGAACAAGACTTAACAGTAGAAGGAAAAGTCAAATCTGTCTTGATTGAAAACACCACGGCTCAAGAAGCCTTTGAAAAACAAATCTTAGCTCCATGGGATGCTTTCTGTGTGGAATTACTATAAATATTTTTTTACAGAAAAATCTAAAATTGAAATCGTATAAAAACAAGGGAGGACTGTATGAAAGACAGAAATCCTTTGTTTTTTTATGACTAAATTTTATAAACTTTCATTCTAGAAATTCAATTAACTTTACAAATTTCCCACTATTTTTGGTAAAATAAACCTATGTTATAAAAAAACTAACATAAAGGAGAAAGAAGATGACTACAAAAAAGCGTATCCTTAGTGCAGGCCTGACTTTTGCGGCTGCTTTGCTTTTAGCTGCCTGTGGACAATCAGGTTCAGATACAAAAACTTACTCATCAACCTTTAGTGGAAACCCAACTACATTTAACTATTTATTAGACTACTACGCTGATAATACAGCTATCATTACTAACTTAGTTGATGGTTTGCTTGAAAATGACAATCATGGAAATCTAATTCCATCTTTGGCAGAAGACTGGTCTGTTTCAAGCGACGGTCTAACTTATACCTACAAATTGAGAAAAGATGCCAAATGGTTCACAGCTGATGGTGAAGAGTACGCCCCAGTCAAGGCACAGGATTTTGTGACAGGTATCAAGTACGCAGTGGATAATAAATCACAGGCGCTTGACTTGATTCAAAATTCAATCAAGGGCTTGAATGATTATATTACAGGAGCGGATTCTGACTTTTCTAAGGTTGGAGTGAAGGCCATCGACGACCAGACTGTTGAGTATACTTTGGCACGCCCAGAACCGTACTGGAATTCAAAAACAACCAACAGTATTCTTTTCCCAGTAAATGAAGAGTTTCTAAATTCAAAAGGGAAAGATTTTGGGACCCTATCTCCAAATAGCATTCTCTACAGTGGACCTTATTTGTTAAAAGATTTCACATCAAAATCATCGATCGAGTATGTGAAAAACCCGCATTACTATGATCATGACAAAGTATCGATTGAACACGTAAAATTGGCTTATTTTGATGGCTCAGACCAAGAATTGACCATCCGTAACTTTGAAAGTGGAGCTTATTCAATCGCTGGGGTTTATCCAAATAGTTCTAACTTTGCTAAGACCAAGGAGAAATATAAGGATAATATCGTCTATAGCTTGCAGGACAAGACTTCTTGGTATTTCAATTTCAACGTCAACCGTAAGGCCTACAATCACACTGCTAAAACGACAGATGAGCAGAAGAAGTCAACTGAGACAGCTGTCTTGAACAAAAACTTCCGCCAAGCAGTGAACTTTGCCTTGGACCGCACAGCCTATTCTGCTCAGTCAAATGGGGAAGAAGCGGCTAGCAAGACCCTTCGTAACACCCTGGTACCTCCTACATTTGTCCAAGTTGGAGACAAGACCTTTGGAGAAGTAGTTGCTTCTAAATTGGTCAACTATGGCACAGAATGGTCAGATATTAACTTGGCAGATGCTCAGGATGCCTATTTCAACAAAGAAAAAGCCCAAGCAAAATTTGCGGAAGCTAAAAAAGAATTGGCAAGTCAAGGTGTGACTTTCCCTATTCACTTGGATGTTGCAGTTGATCAGACAAGTAAGAATGCTGTGACAGGCATGAACTCTGTTAAGCAGACCCTTGAGTCAGTTTTAGGTGCTGATAATATTGTCATTGATGTTCAGCAACTTTCAACAGATGATTTTAATAATGTAGCCTTCTTGGCACCGACACCAGCTGATCGAGACTATGATTTGAACTTTGATGGTTGGGTAGGTGACTACCAAGATCCGTCAACTTATCTCAATCCTTTCAATGCTGAGGATGGGTTCTACCTCAAGATTTTTGGTCTAGATGCTCAGGAAGATAAAGCTAAGATTGCTAGCTTGGGTCTTGATACCTACACCAAGATGCTCAAAGATGCAGATAGTGAAAATAAAGATGTAGCCAAACGCTATGAAAAATATGCTGAAGCACAGGCTTGGATGATTGACAATTCTCTGATTATGTCAGCTATGTCAAGTGGTGGTACAGCATCTGTAACCAAAGTAACGCCATTTACAAGAGGTATTCATTGGTCGGTATCAAGGGTGATGGCAATAACTACAAGTACATGAAACTGCAAAAAGATACTGTGACAACTAAACAGTATGAAGAAGCCAAGACTAAATGGGAGCAAGAAAGCAAAAAAGCAATCGAAAAAGCTCAAAAAGAAGCAGAAAAGCATGTTAAATAATAACGAGCAGTTCTATGGATGGTTTCTATAAAGGGACCTCTTTATAAGCTGTTTTTATATGTAAATGCTAGTAGTTGTCTAATTGTGTTGAATAGTTAAAAATGAATATTTTCGGAAAGATGATGAAAAACGCCTTACCAGAGTGGATTTACCCTCACAAGTGTATTTTTTGATGATATATACAAATGAAATAAAAATTGATAATAGAGGTAGTATCGTGAGTAGGTCTTTCGAAGAGAGTATCAGTCTTATGAGGTTTAAAATAATCATATCAAATAGTGATTTAGTAAACTGGGTAAATGCTAGAACTATCGTATACAGTGATATAATGGTACTTTAAATTGTATGTGTTAATCATGGTAGACTCAAAAAAATCACGTCAATATGACTAGTCTTACGATATTTTGTTGATATTTCATAGTTAGTTTTTACTGTTCTTAATCTTTAGTACTATACTGCTCAGCACGTTAATATAGTGGTCGCGTTTCTTTGCTTGATAGTTGCTGTGATTGCCAAGAAATAGTATCAAAAATCTAACAGCTGATTTTTCTTTTTTACTACTTGCTGTGTTAATCAGTTTGAACTTTCTCTCTTTGCTGTAGGGCAGTTCATGTGGATTTACCAGTCGTTTTAATGCAACATCGAACTACTCAAATTATTCGATGAGTATTGCAGTGTTAGCAGATAGTCCAATTGATAATATCAGTCAGGTAACCAGTGTGATGGGACCGACTGGGACGGATAAGGATAATATCCAACAGTTGATGAATGATCTGAAAGCTAGTCAAAATAAGGAATTGACTGTCGAAGAAAGCAGTTCTTATCTTGCGGCCTATAAGAGCTTGCTAGCCGGTGATACAAAGGCAATCATTCTAAACAGTGTCTTTGAAAATATTATCGAATCAGAATATCCAGACTATGCTTCAAAGATTAAGAAAATCTATACCAAAGAATTAACCAAGACGGTTGAAACTCCAAAAGATGTCAAAGGTGACAGTTTCAACGTTTATATCAGCGGAATTGATACTTACGGTCCAATTAGCTCAGTTTCTCGTTCGGATGTCAATATCATTATGACAGTGAATCGTGAAACGAAAAAGATTCTCTTGACAACGACACCTCGTGATTCCTACGTTCCAATTGCAGATGGTGGCAACAACCAAAAGGATAAGTTGACCCATGCGGGTATTTATGGAGTAGATGCTTCCATTCATACACTAGAAAATCTTTACGGTATTGACTTGAACTATTACGCTCGTTTGAATTTCACCTCTTTCTTGAAATTGATTGATCTCCTTGGTGGAGTTGATGTTTATAATGATCAAGAGTTTAATGCACATACAAATAATGGTAAAAATTATCCAGTAGGTACATTGCATTTGGATTCGAAAGACGCTCTTGGATTTGTACGTGAGCGCTATTCTCTGGCAGATGGAGACCGGGATCGTGGTCGTAACCAGCAAAAGGTCATTGTGGCTGTTCTGCAAAAATTAACCTCTACAGAAGCTTTGAAAAATTATGACAGTATTATAAAAGGGCTACAGGATTCCGTGCAAACCAATATGCCACTTGAAACCATGATGAACCTGGTCAATACCCAACTTGAGAGTGGTGGAACTTATAAGATCAATTCGCAAGATCTTAAAGGAACAGGGCGTATGGATTTACCATCCTATGCCATGCCTGATAGTAACCTCTACATGATGGAGATAAGTGATAGCAGTTTAGAGTCAGTCAAGGCTGCAATCAATGATGTGATGGAAGGAAAGTAAGATAAAATGATTGATATTCATTCGCATATTGTATTTGGTGTGGATGATGGTCCGAAAACTAAGCAAGAAAGCAAGGTGCTTTTGACAGAAGCCTATAGACAAGGGGTAAGGACTATTGTATCGACATCACATAGACGAAAAGGGATGTTTGAAACTCCTGAGGAGACGATAGAGACAAACTTCCAAGAAGTGAAGGAACTAGCCAAGGAAGTGGCTCCAGACTTGACCATTCTCTATGGAGCAGAAATTTATTATACACACGATGTGCTCGAAAAATTAGAGAAGCAGGTAATTCCAAGTCTCAATAGAACACGCTATGCTCTTATTGAGTTTAGTATGGCTACCCCTTACAGGGAAATCCATACTGCCTTGAGCAATGTTCTCATGCTTGGGATAACGCCTGTAGTTGCTCACATTGAACGTTACCATGAATTAGAAAATAACGAAAAACGGGTAAAAGAGTTGATTGATATGGGTTGCTACACTCAAATCAATAGCTCAAGTATTTTAAAACCAAAGTTATTTGGAGATAAATATAAATTTATGAAGAAACGAGCTCGCTATTTCCTAGAGCGTGATTTGGTACATTTTGTTGCTAGTGATATGCACAATTTAGACCAAAGACCGCCTTACATGAAAGAAGCTTATGAGATCGTCTCAAAACAATACGGTGAAAGTAAGGCGAGAGAATTATTTATCGAAAATCCTCGCATCATCTTAGCTGATCAAATTATTTAGGAGTTGACATGAAAGAAAATAAAGAAATCGCAATTGATATTGTTCAATTATTTAAAATCCTTTGGAAGAAAAAAATCGCTATCATCTTGACTGCGATTGTAGCCGCTGTCCTAGCTTTCGGTGTAAGCAGTTTTGTACTGACACCTGAGTACTCTAGTACAACACGTATTTATGTGGTTAATCGAAATCAATCAGAAAAATCAGGTTTGACCAACCAGGATTTGCAGGCTGGTACTTACCTGGTAAAAGACTATAAGGAAATTATCCTTTCGCAAGATGTACTGGAAAAAGTCATTTCGAATCTTAAACTAGAAAAAACAGTTAAGGAATTAAGCAAGAAGATTCAGGTAACAGTACCTGTAGATACTCGTATCGTGTCAATTTCCGTAAAAGATGCCCAGCCTGAAGAAGCTAGCCGTATCGCCAATGCTCTTCGTGAAGTGGCTGCTGAAAAAATCATTTCTGTAACTCGTGTGTCTGATGTGACAACACTAGAGGAAGCGAGACCGGCACTAACACCATCCTCACCTAATATTCGTCGAAATACTGCGCTTGCTTTCTTAGTAGGTGGCGCAGTAATGGTTGTTTCAGTCTTATTGCTTGAATTATTGGATGATCGTGTCAAGCGACCAGAAGATGTCGAAGAAGTCATGCAGGTCGCACTTTTAGGAATTGTTCCAGATTTGGATAAGTTAAAATAAGGGAGAAAATATGCCAACATTAGAAATCGCACAAAAGCGTCTAGCTTTTGCCAAAAAAGCTGAAGAACACTATAATGCTTTGCGCACCAATATTCAATTGAGTGGTGATAATTTGAAAGTTCTTGCCATCTCATCTGTCAAACCTGGTGAAGGGAAATCGACAACTTCAACTAATATCGCCTGGGCTTTCGCGCGTGCAGGTTATAAAACATTACTAGTAGATGCAGATATCCGTAATTCAGTTATGTCTGGTGTCTTCAAGTCAAGAGAAAAAATTACTGGATTGACAGACTTTTTGGCAGGAACTACTGATCTTTCAAACGGACTCTGCGATACCAACGTTGAAAACTTATTTGTTATCCAAGCAGGGCCTGTTTCACCTAATCCAACAGCCCTCCTGCAAAGTGAAAATTTTCATACCATGATTGATACTCTACGTAAGTATTTTGACTATGTCATTGTGGATACTGCGCCGATTGGGATGGTCATTGACGCTGCCATTATTACACAAAAATGTGATGCTTCTATCTTAGTAACAGCAGCAGGTGAGACAAAGCGTCGTGATATCTTAAAGGCCAAAGAACAGTTAGAACAAACAGGAACTCCATTTTTAGGTGTGGTTCTAAATAAATTTAACACAGAAGTTGAAAAATACGGAGCTTATGGTGGCTATGGAGCCTATGGTAGCTATGGTTCTTATGGTAATTATGGGAAGAAATAAGATTTTTTTCATAAATGAAAACCGTTTAGGATTATTATGAAGAGAGGAAGGATATTGTGAGAAAAACAATATTATCTATATTGGTTTTAAAAAGATTATGGATATTGTAATTGGTTTTCTTGGGACAATATTTATAGTTTTACCGTGTTTTTAATTATCTTTATAATTTATAAAGTAAAAGGCTATAAAGGGAAGTATTTTTCTTTACACAATATAGAGTAGGACGTTTTGGAAAAAAATTTAAAATTTATAAATTCAGATCAATGGTTGAAAATGCAGAGGAAATTTTAACTGTTAATAAAAGAGTTATATGCAAAAATATAAAAGAAAATAGTTACAAATTACCACCCGATGAAGATCCCAGACTTACTAATATTGGTGATTTTATAAGAAAAACAAGCATTGATGAACTTCGCAGTTTATAAATTTGATACTAGGAGATATGAGTCTTATTGGACCAAGGCCGATTTTTGGACAATGAGTTGAAAGAGTATTCTGAGGAAGAACAGAAAATTTTATTATCTGTGCGTCCAGGAATTACAGGGGTATGGCAAATTTCAGGAAGAAGTGAAGTTCACTACCCTGAGCGTTGTGAAATGGAGCTCTACTATCCAAAGAATCAGTCTTTTTATGTTGGATGTGAAAAATTTTCTTTTTAACTATAAAGCAGGTGTTAATTAGAGAAGGAGCTCATTAAGTATAAAAGATACATTTTTAAAAAGATAATATTTGAAAATGAAACTGAATGCGAATAATTTTATAGTGCTATTCGCATTTCATTTTTTTAGTAAAGATATTATTAATAAATAATTTGGTTTATTATTTCTGGGGTTGAAGTTGATTGTGACTTTAACGAAAAGAATTGCTAAACCTTTTAAGATTTAGTTAGGGATTTTTTAAAAACTAGGTTAAATAAATGACAAAAAAATATAAAATTATCGTGGCAACACACAAGAAATTTAAAATGCCTGTTGACAACGAACTATATTTTTCCGATTCATGTTGGTAGTGAAGGAAAAGCAAAAATTAGGCTATCAATGTGATAATGAAGGTGATAATATCTCGCACTTAAATCCTTATTATTGTGAGTTAACTGGGCTATATTGGGCGTGGAAAAACTTAGACTGTGACTATCTTGGATTGGTACATTACCGTCGTTATTTTACATCAAAGAGTCAAACTTATCGCGAAGATCTTAATACAGATAATATCATTTTATCTAAATCAGAAGTCGAAAAAAATTAATGTTAGATTATGATGTTGTTGTTCCCCGTAAACGAAAAATATTATATCGAAACTCTTTATTCTCACTATGCACATACACATGATGCAAGCCATCTAGATCTCACTCGCCAAATTATTTGTGAATTGAACCCAGATTATTTAGATATATTTGATAAGGTGATGAAACATCGTAGTGGATATATGTTTAACATGTTTATCATGTCAAAAGATAATGTAGTAGCATATTGTGAGTGGTTGTTCCCAATTATTGATGAGTTATACAAAAGATTGGATATTACTGGATACTCTGATTTTTGATGCTAGATTATTTGGACGTGTAAGCGAGCGGTTATTTAATGTTTGGTTGATCGATCAAGATTTACGTGTTAAAGAAGTCCCGTTTATTTATATGGAAAAAAATTAGTCTGATAAAAAAATGTAAAATCATTTTTACAGGCAAAATTTTTTTCGGAAAAAAATATGGACAGAGTTTTTTTAGTTAGGAATAAAAATAGTGATGAAAAATAGTAGTACAAAAAAAGAAGGTCTTTGCCAGAAATTTTTAGCTCTTACTGCTCTAGGGATATTTTTAATTATTTCAATTTTAGATGCTACTTTTTTTATGTTCAACATCTACCAAGAATTGCTTATAAGGTTCTGACAGCCCTCTCACTTGCTCTGTTAGCTATAAAAAGAGTTATATAAAAAGGAATATGATTTTAGAACTATTATAGGCTTAATTATTACAGTTTTTGTTTATTTGATTATAGGAAAATAAGTACTTTAAGCTCAAATATTACAATAGGGATAATATTTATTTACGCTTTACGTGATATTCCTTTTAAAAAGTGTAGCAAAAACTTCCTTAGTAGTAAGTGTTCTGATGTTACTGTTTGTTATAATTAGCGCAAATATGGGAGTTATTACAAACTATTTAGAAATTTCTGGGACTCGAGTCCGTAGTTATCTAGGGTTCAGATATGCCTTACTTCCATCGATCTTACTTATGAATATAGTTGCTATTGCACTCTATATAAATAAAAAAATAACATAAGGTATTGGCAGTGGTTATTACTATCCTTGTCTGTGTATTGGATATATGGACAAACTGATTCTCGCTTAACATTTTACAATTCTTGTATATTGTTAGTCTTCAATATACTAATAAAGTGGTTCCCTAATATGTTATCTAAGTTAGGAAATGTGTTAAATGTTTTTCAAACTTACCTTTATTGTAAATGCAATAATTAGCTTTTGGATTACAATAAATTATCTCGGATCAAACAATTCTTTTTGTAAATAGTTTCTTATTCAAGTTAAATCAGATGTTAGGTGGTAGATTATACTTGGCTAATAAATCTCTGGAATTATTCGGTTTTGGTTTATTTGGGAAACCAGTTGAATGGAATGGCAATGGTCTGACCGTTGAAGGAGTTAGAAATTATCAGACATATCTGTATGTTGATAATTTGTATATTCAAGTTCTACAAAAAAATTTGGTTTACTCGTTCTAGTTTTAATGGTAACGCTATTAACGTTAACACTTTCTAAAGCTATCAAGAAAAATCAGTGGATTATTGCTTTTATTTTAATTGTGATGAGTTTTCAATCTATGATAGACGATCTAAACTTGTACCTTCATTACAATATCTTTTGGATTTTGATAGGAAGTTTAATTTACTCAGATTATCAATTTTTCTGAATCAAGTAATGAGGAATTAGAGTATAATTTATTTGAAAAAAAGCATGTAGTTAAACACCGAAATTATTAGTTAAATATAGGTTATCATATTCAAAAAGGTGCAGTATTGAAAATAATCAACCTGCACTCTCTTTACGTAGGAGGAAAGTATGTCGGATATCAAAATTATTCAAGATAAAATTTTATCTATCTTGAAGGAGTTTATTAGCATTTGCAAAGATAATAACCTGACCTACTATGCTCTAGGTGGTACCTTACTAGGAGCTGTACGTCATAAAGGATTCATACCTTGGGATGATGATATAGATATTGGAATGCCAAGAGAAGATTATGAGAAATTTAAGAAAATAGCTTCAAATGCCTTGTCAGATAACTACAAGTTTTTTTAAGCGAAGACACATCAAATTATAAAAAGCCTTCTCTGTGATTCGTGATGATTCTACAAAAATAATCATGAATTATAGCAATGAGGAACAGGAAGAGAGTTTGTGGATAGACATTTTTCCATTGGATGGGATGCCTTCTAACCCGTTAAAGAAAAAAATATCATTCTTATAGATATTTATATACCAGAATGATGGTTCAGCTTTTCACAATTCAACAGTCTAGTAAAATCAGAAAAAAAGAAAATCGTCCATGGTTTGAAAAAGTGATTATTAGAATTGCTAACGTGGTAAAAATAGAGAAGGTTGTTTCCTTCTCTTGGGCAAAAAAATATTTACAGACAATCAAAAAAATATTCTTTTAATGAAGGTTTCGCAGGGAATTATACGGGAGCTTATAAATTAAGAGAAATCGTACCAAGTGACTATTTTGGACAACCGGTCTTATTACAATTTGAAGATCTTAAACTTTCTTGTCCTCACAAATTTAGAGAGTATTTAACAGCAATTTATGGAGCGGATTATATGCAATTACCGCCGGAAGAAAAAGGGTTTTTCACCACTATGAAATTATATCACTTGGTGAGAATGAAGGAAAAGTGTAGTTTAAAAGATGAAAAAAATAGCAATTGTTAGATATAATCTTAGTAAAATTGGTGGGGCTGAGAAAGTAGCCATAAATATGGCGAATGAATTATCTCGCTTTTATGATGTGAAATTAGTCTCAATTCTTTTTAGATGAAAACGGATTTATAAACTATGACATCAATTCAAATGTGGAATTAGTAAAATTTTTTTAAAGGGATATACGTATCAGAACTGCTATCTTAAAATTGACTTCTAAGCTAAGAGAGTATATCAAAAAAAGAAAAAAATAGAGGTGATTTTTTTCGATAGCTCCATTAACAAATATCATGATAAAATTAGCTACTATTGGTCTAAAAAGTCAAAAATTGTTTTTGCGATCACCATAGTTTAGAATTCCAGGACGGAAGAAGCCGTAAAAATTCAAAAGATATATAGGAGCAAAGTTTTTTTGATAAAGTTATAACATTGACGGAAGAAGATCGTTTAAAATATTCACAACAATACAACATTCCTATCACGAAAGTTGACTCGATATATAATTGGATAGACGAAGTAAATTCAAACAATATTAAATATGACAAACTTGCGAAAAAAATAGTTACAGTTGGTAGATTTCATAACCAAAAGGGCTATGATTATCTCGCTGAAGTAGCTATAAAAGTATTATCTAAACATCCAGAGTGGCAGTGGGATATCTATGGATCAGGAGATAAGATTATTGAAAATGCCCTAAATAGGAAACTAGTACAAGGTGGTGTGTTGTCTCAAGTAAATTTTAAAGGTAATGTAAAGGGAACTGAAAATATTTATCCTAATCATAGTATCTATGTTATGACTTCTCGGTATGAGGGTCTACCTCTAGTATTATTGGAAGCACAACAATATAATCTTCCTATTGTTAGCTTTAGTTGTCCGACAGGACCGAATGAAATTGTTGAAAATGGAGTTAATGGCTATCTGGTTGAGTGTTATGATACGGACAAGCTGAGTGAAGAATTGCTTGAACTGATGGAAGATGAAGTTTTGAGGCAGTCTTTCTCAGAACACGCAAAAGATAATATGGATAAATTCGATAAAGATAAAATTCTTAATCAATGGATTGAATTGATTGAGACTATTTAGGAGGTATGATGAAGGATTGTTTGTTAACAGTTGTAATGCCTAGTTATAATATTCAGGACTATATTTCAAAAGGAATTGAATCTTTCCAACAAGTACACCCAGATTATAAAAATAAATTTGAAGTACTGGTTGTGAATGATGGAAGTACAGATGATACAGCTCAAGTGGCAGAAGAAATACTATCCAAAGATTCCTTGCTGAATGGGCGTGTAGTAACAAAAGAAAACGGTGGGCACGGTTCGACTATAAATCGTGGTATTCAAGAAGCAAAAGGAAAATTTTTTAAAGTGATTGATGGGGATGACTGGATCATTCCGTCAGATTTTGAAAAATTTTTAGATGTTCTTGAAACTGTTGATGTGGATATGGTGTTGACTGATTTTACAGAACAGCATGTCTATAACAACACTACAATACGAAATGATTTTGTTGACAAGTATGAAGTTGGTAAGAAATATTCAGGAATTCCAAATGTTCGAATTCCAATGCACTCGGTTACTTATAGGACCTCTATCTTATCAGATAACAAGATTCGTTTGAGTGAAAAAACATTTTATGTTGATATTCAATATACACTTTTTCCATTAGAGTATGTTCATAGTTTTAGTTATTGGAATTATGATATTTATCAATACTACATAGGTAGACCAGTACAAAGTATGAATATTGAGAGTATGAAGCGTAATGTTCATCACCATTTGACTGTTACAAAATCAGTACTAGACTATTTTTCAAAAAAATAAAAAGTGAACCCGTTCTAAATCTAGTTGTTTCTGAAACATTGGTTTATCTCATTAGCTTGCAGGTTGATTTGTCCTGGATGGTCAATGATTCTGAGAACTTGGTAAAAAGAACTATATAGCAAAAATTGATCAAAGTTCCTATAGGTATAACCCTGTAAAAAGATTTGATAGATTGTCTTATTTAAATTATAAAACAAACTATATTCTAAGATTGCTCTTTAATCCAATATTGAAGAAATACTCTAAAAAGAAAGAAAAAGGAGAGGGATTTAGCATGTATATTAGCATTGTTGTTCCGGTATATAACGTCGCAGACTATTTACATTATGCGATAGAAAGTTTGCTGAAACAAACCTATCAAAACTTTGAAGTAATCCTCGTCAATGACGGTTCAACAGATGATTCCCCTCGCTTATGTGATGATTACGCTCAAAAATATGAAAATATCCATATTTTTTTCATAAGGAAAAATGGTGGTTTGTCTGAAGCGCGTAATTTTTGGAGTAACAAGAGCCAACTCGGATTGGATTTTCTTTTTAGATCCAGATGATTACCTTGAAGACTACACGCTTGAATTAATTGTAAAAATACAGGAAAAATTTCAAGCCGACTTGATTTCAACTAAGGTAAAAGCAACTTCAAAGTATAATGATTATAGTTCTTATCATCTTAAGACGTCAGACTATGAAGGTTTGAGCCTAATTTCAAAAGAAAAAGCTTTGGAATGGATGTTGGAAGATAAAATTGCGACAGTATCTGCTTGTGCTAAGCTCTATCGTAAGAGCATCTTAGAGAGTATTCCGTTTCCGGTCGGGAAAATCTATGAGGATTTTTATGTTGTAGCAGAGCATCTAGCATTAGCTGAAAAAATTGTTATAAGTCCTCTTGAAACTTACAATTACTATCGTAGGGAAGGAAGTATTGTTCGTTCAACCTTCACTGAAAAAAGATATGATTTTTTTGATGCTGTTGCGAAAAATGAGGAAGTTGTTAAGAGAGTATACAATCAAAGTGTAGGATTAAAACAATCTCTACAAGCGAAAAAATTAATGGGCGGTTTTGCAGTTATTGGATCAAAAGCTGATTCAGGTTTTACAGATTTTTACTAGGGATCAATATTTGTTAAAAGGTAAAACTAGGATCTTTAGTATTGAATAAAAAAATTAACGTGGAAGTTAAAAATTAAATATTTGATTTTTGAGTTTAAATCCGAAACTATATTTACGATTAAGATAGTATAAAAAAACTTATCTTTGTTAAACTAAAAAAACAAATATAGTTTAATAGAGAGATTATGAAAAAAATATTTATAATGTAGTTTTTTTATGAAAATTGTTTTTAAATATAGGTTTTAAAAATTATGAACAGGATGGAAAAAAATATGAAAGTTCTAAAAAAACTACGTCTACAATCTCTCATATCAGTTGTTGGTAATTATACTACCTATCATTACAACTCCATATGTGACACGAGTCTTTTCATCAGATGATTTAGGATCATATGGTTATTTCAATTCGATAGTGACTTATTTTATCTTGTTAGCAACACTTGGGGTTGCTAACTATGGTACAAAGGTAATTTCAGGCCATCGTAAAAACATTGAAAAGAACTTTTGGGGTATCTATTCGTTACAATTAGGTGCGACAGTTCTTTCTCTGTTATTATATGTCCTTCTATGTCTCACTGTATCTTTTATGAAAAATCCAGTAGCCTATATTCTTGGATTGAGTTTAATCTCAAAAGGGTTAGATATTTCCTGGCTTTTTCAAGGGATAGAGGATTTTCGAAAAATTACAGTAAGAAATATAACTGTGAAAATCATTGGGGTAACCACGATTTTCTTATTTGTAAAATCAGCTAGTGACCTCTACCTTTATGTTTTTCTTTTAACGATATTTGAGTTATTAGGGCAACTTAGTATGTGGTTACCAGCTCGGAAATTTATTGGGAAACCACATTTTGATTGGGAATATGCTAAACAGCATCTGAAGCCAGTTATTTTATTATTTTTACCACAAGTTGCTATATCGCTCTATGCGACTTTAGATAGTACGATGCTTGGTTCTTTATCCTCAATAAGAGATGTTGGAATTTATGATCAATCTCTGAAATTAGTAAAGATTCTATTAACTTTAGTAACTTCATTGGGGAGTGTCATGTTACCACGAGTCTCAAATCTTTTATCTTCAGGGGATCATAAAGCGGTTAACAAAATGCATGAGATGTCATTTCTGATTTATAATTTGGTAATTTTCCCTATTATGGCAGGAATGTTAATTGTAAATGATGATTTTGTGAATTTTTTCCTTGGGCAAGATTTTCAAGAGGCACGTTATGCGATAGCAATTATGATTTTTAGAATGTTCTTTATTGGTTGGACCAATATTATGGGTATTCAAATCTTGATACCTCATAATAAAAATAAGGAATTCATGTTGTCAACAACAATTCCTGCTATTATCAGTGTGGGCTTAAATCTTCTTTTGCTTCCAAAGTTGGGCTATATAGGTGCAGCCATTGTTTCTGTTTTGACAGAGGCGTTAGTATGGGCGATACAATTATACTATACTCGTACATACTTAAAAGATGTTCCTATTATTGGATCTTTGACAAAAATTGTTCTAGCGTCAGCTACCATGTATGGCATTCTGCTAGGTTTAAAAACAGTTACACATTTTTCACCAACTATAAATGTTTTAGTATTTGCAGTGTTTGGTGGAATCATTTATCTTTTTGCAATTCTTTCTCTGAAAGTGGTAGATGTGAAAGAATTAAAACAAATTATTGGGAAAAAATAGAATGCAGAAAACTAGGAATATTAATTTAGACTTACTAAAAGTGCTTGCGTGTGTTGGAGTGGTTTTACTCCACACAGCTATGGGTGGGTTTAAAGAGGCAGGTTCATGGAATATTTTGACATATTTATATTATTTAGGAACCTATTCAATCCCTCTATTTTTTTATGGTTAATGGTTATTTATTGTTAGGAAAGAGAGAAATTACCTATTCCTATATATTACAGAAAATAAAATGGATTCTAATAACAGTGATGTCATGGACCCTTATCGTTTGGTTATTTAAACTGGATTTTTGCAGTTAATCCAATAAAAAAACTTATAGGATCGTTGGTGCAAAAAGGTTATTTTTTTCTCAGTTTTGGTTTTTGGTGCATTGATTCTTATTTATCTATGTTTGCCAGTTTTGAAAATAATTTTAAATTCCAAAAAGAAGTTATTTATATATTTTATCTTTATTGGCAGTCATCGGTTTGATTTTTTGAGTTAACAAACATTGTGCTTCAAATGCCGATACAAAACAAATGTTATACAAACCTTTAGATTATGGACTTGGTTTTTCTATTATATTTTTAGGTGGTTTTATAGCTCAGTTTGATAAAGATATTATCAAACATAGGTTTAAGAGATGGATGAAAAATAGTTACGATATTTTTTTATTCTTAGTCTCGCCCTCAATACTATTTTTTTATTAGCAAAGACTACTTACCATAATTTTTTTGCTGAATATTTTTTATGATATTCTATTGGTAAAAAGTTGTAAGTTTAGGATTCTTTCTAACTATATTCTCACTTTCATTGAATCAAGAAAGAAATAAATGGATTGTTTTTTCTTGCTAATCAAACCATGGGAGTTTTTTATAATTCATACTTATATTATGAAAGTGTGGGAAAAAAACTATTTGTTTTTAATTTTTGTAGGATCATATTTACTTTTTGCTATATTTACTTTAAGTGTTAGTTTTATCATTGTTGGATTATTAATGAAAAATTCCGTATTTTAATCGAATCGTCAAATTATAAAAAGGAGAAAAAAATGTACGATTATCTTGTTGTTGGTGCTGGTCTTTTTGGGGCAGTCTTTGCCCATGAAGCGGCCTTAAAAGGAAAAAAAGTAAAAGTCATTGAAAAACGAAATCATATTGCGGGTAATATCTATACTCGTGAAGAGGAAGGAATTCAAGTTCATCAATATGGTGCCCATATCTTCCATACTTCTGATAAGGAAATCTGGGATTATGTAAATCAGTTTGCTGAGTTTAACCGTTACACAAACTCCCCTGTTGCAAATTATAAGGGTGAGATTTATAATCTTCCTTTTAATATGAATACCTTTAATAAACTTTGGGGAGTTGTAACGCCAGCAGAAGCACAAGCTAAGATTGATGAGCAACGTGCTGTTTTAAATGGCAAAACTCCTGAAAATTTGGAAGAGCAGGCTATATCTCTTGTAGGTACAGACATCTATGAAAAATTAATCAAAGACTATACAGAGAAACAGTGGGGCAAGCCAACTACAGAACTTCCAGCCTTTATCATTCGCCGTTTGCCAGTACGCCTGACCTATGATAACAATTATTTTAATGATACCTATCAAGGTATTCCGATTGGTGGATATACTCAAATAGTCGAAAAAATGTTGAATCATGAAAACATTGATGTAGAAACAAATGTTGATTTCTTTGCCAACAAAGAACAATATATGAAGGACTTCCCTAAGATTGTCTTTACTGGTATGATTGATGAATTCTTTGATTATAAATTAGGTGAACTAGAGTACCGAAGTCTTCGTTTTGAAAATGAGACCTTGGATATGGAGAATTACCAAGGAAATGCAGTTGTGAACTATACAGATGCTGAAACTCCATATACTCGTATTATTGAACACAAACATTTTGAGTTTGGGACTCAACCAAAGACTATCATTACTAAAGAACATTCTAAAACATGGGAAAAAGGTGATGAGCCTTATTATCCAGTAAATAATGATCGTAATAATCATTTGTATAAATCATATAAAAAATTGGCTGATGAGCAAGGGAATGTTATCTTTGGCGGTCGTTTAGGACATTATCGTTATTACGATATGCACCAAGTAATTGGAGCAGCTTTGCAGTGCGTGAGAAATGAGTTAGATTAAAGAATTAAAACTGTCCCCCAGTTGCTTTTTAGAAATATGATTGATAATTCCTTGACTACCTAATGTAGTTGAGGTTTTTTTGATATTATTCATATTTTTTTGCAAAACTGTTGTTTAAAAAATAATTTTCTAAAAATTCAGAAAAATTCTATTGACAGGACTTTAAAAAGGGTCTATAATGGATAGAAAAACAAAGGAGAATACGATGAAAACAAGGAAAGTATTGGCTCTTGCGGGAGTAACTTTATTGGCTGCAGGTGTCTTAGCGGCTTGTTCTGGTGGTTCTGGTGCTAAAGGTGAGCAGACTTTTGCATTTACCTATGAGACAGACCCAGATAATCTCAACTACTTAACAACTGGTAAGGCAGCGACTGCTGATATTACTAGTAATGTGATTGATGGATTGCTTGAGAATGATAAATACGGGAACCTTATTCCCTCAATGGCAGAGGACTGGTCAGTTTCTAAGGATGGCTTGACTTACACTTATAAGATTCGTCAGGATGCTAAGTGGTATACATCTGAGGGAGAAGAGTATGCTCCTGTTAAGGCTCAGGACTTTGTGACAGGTCTTAAATATGCGACAGATAAGAAATCAGAAGCCCTTTACTTGGTACAAGATTCAATTAAAGGTTTGGACGCATACGCTAAAGGGGAAAATAAAGATTTCTCTCAAGTTGGGATTAAAGCGATTGACGATCAAACAGTCCAATACACTTTGAACAAACCTGAAAGTTTTTGGAATTCTAAAACAACCATGGGTGTCTTGGCACCAGTTAATGAAGAGTTTGAACTCAAAAGGGGATGATTTTGCCAAAGCAACAGATCCAAGTAGTATCTTGTACAATGGTCCTTATTTGTTGAAATCTATTGTAACCAAATCTGCTGTTGAATTTGCGAAAAATCCTAACTACTGGGATAAAGACAATGTCCATATTGACAAAGTGAAATTGTCATTCTGGGATGGTCAAGATACTAGTAAACCTGCAGAAAACTTTAAAGATGGTAGCTTAACAGCAGCTCGTCTCTATCCAACTAGTGCAAGTTTTGCAGAGCTTGAGAAAGAGATGAAGGATAATATTGTCTATACACAACAAGATTCTACGACTTATGTAGTGGGGACAAATATTGACCGTCAGTCCTACAAATATACTTCTAAGACTAGCGAAGAACAAAAGACATCTACTAAAAAGGCTCTCTTAAACAAGGATTTCCGTCAGGCGATTGCTTTTGGTTTTGATCGTACGGCCTATGCCTCTCAGTTGAATGGACAAACTGGAGCAAGCAAAATCTTACGTAATATCTTTGTTCCACCAACATTTGTTCAAGCAGATGGTAAAAACTTTGGAGATATGGTCAAAGAAAAATTGGTGACTTATGGGGATGAATGGAAGGATGTGAACCTTGCCGATGCACAAGATGGTCTTTACAATCCAGAAAAAGCCAAGGCTGAATTTGCCAAAGCCAAATCAGCTCTACAAGCTGAGGGAGTACAATTCCCAATTCACCTAGATATGCCTGTTGACCAAACAGCAACTACAAAAGTTCAGCGCGTCCAATCTATGAAACAATCCTTGGAGGCAACTTTAGGAACTGATAATGTCATTATTGATATTCAACAGTTGCAAAAAGATGAAGTACTTAATGTCACTTTATTTGCACAAACTGCTGCTGGCGAAGATTGGGATCTTTCTGATAACGTTGGATGGGGACCAGACTTCTCAGATCCATCAACTTATCTTGACATCATCAAGCCTTCTGTAGGGGAAATACGAGAACTTACCTAGGATTTGATTCAGGAAAAGACAATGAGGCGGCTAAGAAGGTTGGTCTCAATGATTATGATAAAATGGTCAATGAAGCAGGTGAAGAAACTACAGATGTTACAAAACGTTATAACAAGTATGCCGAAGCTCAAGCTTGGTTGACAGATAGTGCCTTAGTCATCCCAACAACTTCTAAAACTGGTCGTCCAATCTTGTCTAAGATGGTACCATTTACTTTACCTTTCTCTTTCTCAGGTAACAAGGGGACAAGCGATCCGCTCCGATACAAATACCTTGAACTTCAAGACAAGGCAGTCACTGCAGATGAATATCAAAAAGCTCAAGATAAATGGATGAAAGAAAAAGGAGAATCCAATAAAAAAGCGCAAGAAGAACTCGCAAAACATGTGAAATAAGATAAAAAGAAGTTAGTTATTCGCTAACTTCTTTTGGTTTATCGAAAATGAGTTGAAACATCTTTTCACTTTCAAAGATTATGAAGTTAATTTTTTTGTAGAAAAAATCCTGAGTTTTTATTCTCAGGATTTTCTTTCATCTCACTGTTGTGGTTGCTGTTGAACTTGTGGATTTTGTGGCGTTGGTTGTACTGGTTGTGTCGGTTGAACAGCCTGGCCAGCTTGTCCTTGATTAGGATCAGTTGCTGGAGCATTATTGGGTTGTTGACCAACCGTCGTACTTGCCTGTGTAGTTGAACTTTCAGCTGTTGTGCTTGGAGTTTCTACCGTTTGTGTTTGTTGTGTTACTGAATTATTCCATGTGTTCTTGGCACTATTTTGGAAGACGAATTCTCCATTTCGGAATAGGCCGTCTGGCATCGTCCAATCTCCAGGTTGGTCATCTTCTGATAGATACGATATCATTGAGCGATAAACCTTAGCAGCAACTAGGAAACCATCTCCAACAATTGGAGTTAAACGATTTGAGTAACCAGTCCATACAGCCATAGAATACTTACGAGTATAACCTACAAACATTTCATCTGGAGCTACGTAGCCAGTGTTCTTGATATACTTTTCAATTTCGTCGTCAGTATAGTTAGAAGTACCTGTCTTACCTGCTTGTGGAAGCCATGGTAGGTAAGCACCACGTCCGGTTCCGTATGCTAAACAGTTTTCATCATTTCGGTCATCATATAGGCAGTAGTTTCTTTCATAGCTCGTGTACCAGCATCAGAAAATTCTTTTTCACTACCATCACTAAAGACAATCTTATTGATATACATTGGTTTGTGGTAAGTACCACCATTAGCAAAGGCGGCATAAGCAGCAGCCATTTTTTCACTACTTGCACCGTATTGTTTGTTAGATTCTGTTGTATTACTTGAAATGGCGTTAGCATAGTGGATGCTTGGATAATCGATACCTAAGCCATTTAGGAAGGTTTTCGCTCGATCTAAACCAACTTTATTTAAGGTTTCGACTGCTGTAACATTACGTGATTGTTGGAGTGCATACTGAATTGTAATATTCCCAAAGTAGCCATGATCCCAGTTGTAGACAGGAGTATCAGTACCAGGATAGTTATAAGGAACATCATGTACAATAGCGGCAGTAGAGTCATAGACTCCATATTCTAAGCGGGAGCATAGTCAGTGATTGGTTTCATAGTAGAACCCCAGTCACGGTTGGTTTCAACGGCTTGGTTGATTCCAAAAGATACATTACTTGATTGGTGACGGGCACCTAACTGAGCAATGACTTTACCATTTGTTACATCCACAATAGTGGAAGCTACTTGAAGTTCATCATCTGGATAAGCAACGTACTCATCTGTATTGTAAACATCCCAAAGTCGCTGTTGAACATCTTTGTCGACATTAGTATAGACTTCCATACCTGTGGTAAGAAGGTTGTAGCCCGTTTCTTGTTCGACTTGGTCGATTACTTCTTTGAGGTAGTTGTCCATATAGGCAGGGTAACTATTGGCTGACTTCAAGCTTTGAAGTCCATCAGTGATAGGCGTATTAATAGCTTTTTCGTAATCTTCTGCACTGATATATTTCTGTCCCTTCATTTCTGAAAGTACTAAGTTCCGACGCTCTAGAGCAGCTTCTGGGTGGGAATATGGATCATATTGGTTTGGGGCTTGAGGCATTCCGGCTAGGAGTGCTAACTGTGGTAAGCTTAAATCCTTCAAGTCTTTTCCATAGTAATTTTCGGCTGCGGTTTGCATTCCATAGTTACCGTTAGACATGTAGACTTTGTTGATGTAGTAGGTCAGGATTTCTTGCTTGGTTGCTTTTTGTTCTAGTTGAACGGCCAGCCAAGCTTCTTGGGCTTTACGTGACAAAGTTTGATCAGCAGTTGAAGTAGAGAAATAAGTTAATTTAATCAATTGCTGAGTCAAGGTCGAAGCCCCTTGTAGCCCTCCTTTCCCTTGGAGGTTTCTCAATGCTGCACCCATGATACGAATGGTATCAACACCTCTATGATCAAAGAAACGGTGGTCTTCGATAGATACGATAGCCTTGACCAAATCCGTAGGGATTTCATTGGATTGAGCATTTACGCGACGTTCAGATCCCAAGTCAGCAATCAGTTCGTTTTTATTGTCATAAATCTTGCTAGAGGTTGTCGCAACTAATTTACTTTCAGATAAGGCTGGGGCCTTGCTAACAAAGTAGAGGAAAAGACCTCCACCTAATAGAAATAGTGCGATAAATAAGGTGAGGAATGTAATTCCAATATACTTTAAGAACCGCAGAATAGTTTGTTTATTCATCTTGTTTTACCACCTAGTAAATGTTCTTTGATAATATCGAGATAGGGAATTTGAGGGAAAGCTCCTTGCTCAATCAAATATCCATATTCTTGAATATATCCAAGTGGCATTGATTTTTGACCCTTATCTTGATGATAAAAGCGAATCAAATCAAGTGCCGGCAACAAATAAGTTTCTTGTTGAGAAGAAAAATGAAGCAGTACGAAGCAAATGCCCTGCTGTTCTAGAACTTGTTCCATATGTTGAATCTGGTGAAGATGGAAGTTCTTCATTGGGATAGCATTCTTTTGTCGCGTTTCCTTGGCTTCAAAGTCAATGTAATGTCCTCTATACACGCCAGAGTAATCTGTTGTGGAAGCTTGTCTAAAATAGGCTTCTACAATTTTAGCTCGACTACGTTGAGGATAGTCTACTCGAACGATTTGAACAGGCGTTGGCTTTTTATGGATAACTGCCATGCCATGCGTTAGATAGTAGTCGTTAGTAGCGTTAATCATCTTTTCAAAAGTCATTCCTCGATTTGCGAAATTTTTTGGTTGAGAAATGGATGTTTGGCTTTTTTTTGATGAAATTTTATGAGGATAGTTGACCATATTTCTCCTTATTGGTACAATAACATCACTCTATTATACCATAAAAAAATAGAAAGAAAGGTGTAAAAAAATGACTACAGCTTTAATTATGGGATACTCTAACTTTGATTTGGGTTTGTTTAATGAAAAAGATATCAGGTTAAAAATTATAAAGAAAGCCATTCGCCGTGATTTAGAAAATCTAGCAGAAGAAGGGATTAAATGGCTGGTCTTTACAGGAAACTTGGGATTTGAATCCTGGGTGCTAGATGTCGCAAATGAAATGAAAGAAAAATATGATTTCAGCCTAGCGACCATTTTTGATTTTGAAACGCACGGGGACAATTGGAATGCAGCGAATCAGCTTAAACTTAACCAATTTAAGCAGGTCGATTTTGTCAAATATGCCTATCCTAAATATGAACACATGGGACAACTACGAGACTACCAACGATTTTTGCTGGAAAATACTGACTTAGCTTATTTTTTTCTATGACCCAGAAAAATGAGACCAAATTAAAATTTATGGACAATTTGATGAAAAATCAGGCAGGTTATCGCATAAAAAGGTTAACCTTTGAAGACTTAAATGAGCTAGCAGAAAATTTTTCTGAAAAGTAAGGCTTTGACCTTGATTTTTGTATGCCTTTTTTTATATAATAATACTATTAGAAACCGAGAATGGAGAGAGAGATGGCAAGTATTATTTTTTCAGCGAAAGATATTTTCGAGCAAGAGTTTGGACGTGAAGTCCGTGGATATAGTAAGGTTGAAGTTGATGAATTTTTGGACGATGTCATCAAGGACTACGAAACTTATGCTGCCCTAGTCAAGTCTCTCCGTCAAGAAATTGCAGAGTTGAAGGAAGAATTGTCTCGCAAACCTGAATCTGCACCGGTTCAAGCAGAACCTCTTGAAATGACAGCTACAACTTCTATGACGAATTTTGATATTTTGAAACGTCTAAATCGTCTTGAGAAAGAAGTATTTGGTAAACAAATTTTGGATAACTCTGATTTATAAGAGCTTATTTGAAAGTGCAATTTTTGGATAATCGCGTGAGGAGAATTTCTTTTCATGAGGAAAGTCCATGCTAGCACAGGCTGTGATGCCTGTAGTGTTTGTGCTAGGCGAAACCATAAGCCTAGGGACGAGAAATCGTTACGGCAGTTGAAATGGCTAAGTCCTCGGATAGGCCAGAGTAGACTTGAAAGTGCCACAGTGACGGAGTCTTTCTGGAAACGGAGAGAGTGGAACGCGGTAAACCCCTCAAGCTAGCAACCCAAATTTCGGTCGGGGCATGGAGTACGCGGAAACGAACGTAGTACTCTGACTGCTATCAGTTGTAGGCTGTTAGTGGTAGACAGATGATTATCGAAGGGAGTGGTCCTAGTCACTTCTGGAACAAAACATGGCTTATAGAAAATTGCATATAGGTTGGGGCTGAGAAATTTTCTCAACCTCATTTTTTAAAGTGGACATATAGAAAGGTCTTATAAGACTGAAAATGAAAAAAAAATTTAATTTAATCGCGACTGCGGCAGCTGGTCTTGAAGCTGTTGTGGGACGAGAAGTGCAAGAGTTGGGCTACGATTGTCAGGTTGAAAATGGTCGAGTTCGTTTTCAAGGAGACTCGAGAGCCATCATCGAAACCAACCTCTGGCTCCGTGCAGCAGACCGTATTAAGATCATTGTAGGAACGTTCCCAGCTAAGACTTTTGAGGAGCTGTTTCAGGGAGTTTTCGCTCTAGATTGGGAAAATTATTTACCACTTGGAGCTCGCTTTCCGATTGCCAAAGCTAAATGTGTTAAATCTAAACTGCACAATGAGCCAAGTGTACAGGCTATTTCAAAGAAGGCTGTTGTTAAGAAATTGCAAAAACATTATGCCCGTCCAGAAGGTATTCCCTTGATGGAGACTGGTCCTGAGTTTAAGATTGAAGTTTCTATTCTGAAAGACGTAGCAACTGTCATGATTGATACGACCGGGTCTAGCCTCTTTAAACGTGGCTATCGTACTGAAAAAGGTGGTGCTCCTATCAAGGAAAATATGGCAGCAGCCATTTTGCAACTCTCTAACTGGTATCCAGACAAGCCCTTGATTGATCCAACCTGTGGTTCAGGAACTTTCTGTATCGAGGCAGTTATGATTGCTAGAAAGATGGCGCCTGGTCTTCGTCGCTCCTTTGCCTTTGAGGAATGGAACTGGATTAGCGATCGCTTGATTCAAGAAATTCGCATAGAAGCAGCCAAAAAAGTAGATCGTGAGCTTGAGCTAGATATCATGGGCTGTGATATCGATGCACGTATGGTAGAAATTGCTAAGGCTAATGCTCAGGCAGCAGGTGTTGCAGGCGATATTACCTTTAAGCAGATGCGCGTGCAGGATTTACGTTCCGATAAAATCAATGGAGTGATTATCTCTAACCCGCCTTATGGTGAACGCTTGTCAGATGATACAGGGGTTACCAAGCTTTATGCTGAGATGGGGCAAGTATTTGCACCGCTGAAAACGTGGAGCAAGTTTATTCTAACTAGTGATGAAGCCTTTGAGACCAAGTACGGTAGTCAGGCGGACAAGAAGCGCAAGTTGTACAATGGAACCTTAAAAGTTGATTTGTATCAATATTTTGGTCAGCGTGTTAAACGTTAGGAAGTAAAGTAGGAAGGAAAAACTCATGAGTAAGAAAAGACGGAATCGTCATAAAGCAGAACATCAAGAAGCGCAATTTGATTTTGATGAAGCCAAAGAGCTAACAGTTGGAGAAGCCATGCGAAAAAATGAAGAGGTGGAAGCAGGTGTATTGCCTGGAGATTCTATCTTGGACAAGTATGTGAAACAACATAAAGATGAAATTGAGGCAGATAAGTTTGAAACGCGTCAGTTTAGCAAGGATGATCTAGTTGAAAAAGAAGAGGTAGAAGAGATAGAGGAAACTCAGACTCTGGATAATTTACTTCAAGAGCTTCGTGAGGGAACAGGAGTAACTTCTCCAGCTCCAGAAGATGAATTGCGTCAGTTTGATGATTTAGAATTAACACGAGTTTCAGAAGCTCCTCTTGTCGAAGAATTTGAGACTGAAGAAGTACCATTGGTAGGAGCGGAAGAGGCTCTCACACGTTCTCGAGTCACAGATAGTGAAGATGGAAAAAGTAAGAAGAAATGGGTGCTTTACGGTATTCTAGCAGCTTTAGTGGTTCTTATCCTTGGAACGGGTTATTATGTTTATCGTCAAGTGGATCGTTCGACCAAGGAAATCCAAACTTCTCAATCAACTACAAATACACAGTCAGATGCAGAAGAATTCAATAATTTATATGATGCCTTCTATACAGATAGCAACAAAACGGCTCTGAAGAATAGCCAGTTTGATAAACTGAGCCAACTGAAAACCTTGCTTGATAAGCTAGAAGGTAGTCGTGAATATACACTTGCAAAATCTAAGTATGATAGCCTAGCAACTCAAATCAAGGCCATTCAAGATGTCAATGCTCAATTTGATAAGCCAGCTATTGTAGATGGAGTTTTGGACACTAACGCTAAAGCTAAATCAGATGCTAAATTTACAGATATTAAAACTGGAAATACGGAGATTGATAAAGTGCTAGATAAGGCTATCAGTCTAGGTAAGAGTCAACAAACAGCTCCTTCAAGTTCAAGTTCAAGCTCAAGTCAAGAAAGTTCAAGTTCATCAACAGAGAGGGCTACAGACAACACAAGTCCATCTTCAAGCGTCTCATCAAACAATTCAGTTTCTGCACGTGATGATAGCCATGGCGGTTTATCAAGTTCTGGAGTTGACCTCCAGAGAGCTTCGAGTCGTGTGCCGTTCAATCAATCAGCTGTTGATGATAGCAATAACTCTGCTTGGGATTTCGCGGATGGTGTTTTGGAACAAATTTTAGCGACTTCACGCTCACGTGGTTATATCACTGGTAACCAATATATCCTTGAACGTGTCAATATCGTTAATGGCAATGGTTATTACAACCTCTACAAGCCAGATGGAACCTATCTCTTTACCCTTAACTGTAAGACAGGATACTTTGTTGGAAATGGTTCTGGACATGCGGATGCTTTGGACTACTAAGCAGTCGTTACAAAATTCTTTCTTTTCAAAAAGTAAAAAAATGATAAAAATAAAACAAATTAAACAAGAGGAGTGTCAAATGACAAAAAGCTAACTTTGGTGTTGTTGGTATGGCCGTAATGGGTCGTAACCTTGCCCTTAATATTGAATCTCGTGGTTACACAGTTGCTATTTACAACCGTAGTAAAGAAAAAAACTGAAGATGTAATTGCTTGCCATCCTGAAAAAGAACTTTGTACCAAGCTATGACGTTGAAAGTTTTGTAAACTCAATCGAAAAAAACCTCGTCGTATCATGCTCATGGTTCAAGCTGGACCTGGTACAGATGCTACAATTCAAGCCCCTTCTTCCACACCTTGACAAGGGTGATATCTTGATTGACGGTGGAAACACTTTCTACAAAGATACAATCCGTCGTAATGAAGAATTGGCAAACTCAGGTATCAACTTTATCGGTACTGGGGTTTCTGGTGGTGAAAAAGGTGCCCTTGAAGGTCCTTCTATCATGCCTGGTGGACAAAAAGAGGCCTACGAATTGGTTGCAGATGTTCTTGAAGAAATCTCAGCTAAAGCACCAGAAGATGGCAAACCATGTGACTTACATCGGTCCTGATGGAGCTGGTCACTACGTGAAGATGGTCCACAACGGTATCGAGTATGGTGATATGCAATTGATCGCAGAAAGCTATGACTTAATGCAACACTTGCTAGGCCTTTCTGCAGAAGATATGGCTGAAATCTTTACTGAGTGGAACAAGGGTGAATTGGACAGCTATTTGATCGAAATCACAGCTGATATTTTGAGCCGTAAAGACGATGAAGGTCAAGATGGACCAATCGTAGACTACATTCTTGATGCCGCAGGTAACAAGGGAACTGGTAAATGGACTAGTCAATCATCTCTTGACCTTGGTGTACCATTGTCACTCATCACTGAGTCAGTATTTGCACGTTACATTTCAACTTACAAAGAAGAACGTGTACATGCTAGCAAGGTTCTTCCAAAACCAGCTGCCTTCAAATTTGAAGGAGACAAGGCTGAGTTGATTGAAAAAATCCGTCAAGCCCTTTACTTCTCAAAAATCATTTCATACGCACAAGGTTTTGCTCAATTGCGTGTAGCTTCTAAAGAAAATAACTGGAACTTGCCATTCGCAGACATCGCATCTATCTGGCGTGATGGCTGTATCATCCGTTCTCGTTTCTTGCAAAAGATTACAGATGCTTACAACCGTGATGCAGACCTTGCTAACCTTCTTTTGGATGAGTACTTCTTGGATGTTACTGCTAAGTATCAACAAGCAGTGCGTGACATCGTAGCTCTTGCTGTTCAAGCTGGTGTGCCAGTGCCAACTTTCTCAGCAGCTATTACTTACTTTGATAGCTACCGTTCAGCTGACCTTCCAGCTAACTTGATCCAAGCGCAACGTGACTACTTTGGTGCCCACACTTACCAACGTAAAGACAAAGAAGGAACCTTCCACTACTCTTGGTATGACGAAAAATAAGTAGGTCTGCCATGGGGAAACGGATTTTATTACTTGAGAAAGAAAGAAATCTAGCTCATTTTTTAAGTTTGGAACTCCAAAAAGAGCAATACCGAGTTGATCAGGTTGAGGAGGGGCAAAAAGCCCTCTCCATGGCTCTTCAAATAGACTATGACTTGATTTTATTGAATGCTCATCTGGGGGATATGACAGCCCAGGATTTTGCAGACAAGCTGAGTCGGACTAAGCCAGCCTCAGTGATCATGGTCTTGGACCATCGTGAAGAATTGCAAGATCAGCTTGAGACAATCCAACGCTTTGCCGTTTCTTACATCTATAAGCCGGTTATTATTGACAATTTGGTGGCTCGTATTTCAGCGATTTTCCGAGGTAGGGACTTCATCGACCAACACTGTAGTCAGATGAAAGTTCCAACGTCTTACCGCAATCTGCGTATGGATGTAGAACATCATACTGTTTATCGTGGCGAAGAGATGATTGCTCTGACTCGTCGTGAGTATGACCTTTTGGCTACTCTTATGGGAAGCAAGAAAGTACTGACTCGTGAGCAGTTGTTGGAAAGTGTCTGGAAGTATGAAAGTGCGACCGAAACTAATATCGTGGATGTCTATATCCGTTATCTACGTAGCAAGCTTGATGTAAAAGGTCAAAAGAGCTACATTAAAACAGTACGTGGTGTTGGTTACACCATGCAAGAATAGAAAATAGGTTAGGTGAACTCAGTTGTAATCATGCAACTGAGTTTATCAATTTCTTTCTTGAGTCTTTTTCCTAGTTTGCTTAAAAGTTTTTATTTTTAGCACTGAGCGATTGTGAAGGAAACAATCGCTTTTTTGTGAAAAATATAATAAAAATAGATAGGAGAGAATAAATACTTGTAGAAAAAAATAATACTCTTCGAAAATCAAATTCAAACCACGTCAGCGTCGCCTTACCTTACTCAAGTACAGCCTGCGGCTAGCTTCCTAGTTTGCTTTTTGATTTTCATTGAGTATGAGACGGCTTTTTTTCGTCTAGCAAAAGGAAAAAAATGACA
>BNJU01001190.1_pt1 | contig 34935 bp, 31 predicted proteins | sample 8539281 | NCBI WGS metagenome assembly BNJU01 (sample SAMD00202456, study PRJDB9452) | human saliva metagenome | isolation source: human saliva | place: Japan
ACTCCTTCCGCTGTCTGCAGGCAGGCGACGTCCCTATGGGTAGTAGGTGAAGAAAGACTTAGAACGTATCCTTACATTAGGATAAAGTCGCTTCAGGCTTATTAGTCTTTGTTACTCGATTAAGTAATTGGACTAATAAACCTGAATTTCTATAGAGACAAAAACTGGATCAACGTATTAACTTTGCAGTTGATAGAGAATGACTATTTATAAATTTTTAAATATATTGTATATGAAGAGAATCTACTTATTACTTATTACCCTCATTGTGTTTGGTCAGACCATCAGTGCACAGAACGACAGGAAGTTATTAAAGATGACCGACGACAAATCTTACTTTGAATTAAAGTATGATGAAAAAGGAAGAATCATAGAGTCTGTTGAATATATTGCTGACGACCACTTAAAACGTAGTAGCAAGTATGCTTATAGTAATGACAAGGTCGTTCAAACATTCTATGAGAATGAAAATATCAAAAATAAAGATATCCGAACAACTGTTCTCCAGAATAATAGAGTTGTTTCAGAAAAAATAAACTTAATTCCGTATGAAGGAGAACCTGAATATTGGGCAGACTATAACTATACATATAATACAGCTGGGGAACTGACAAAGATTGTAATAACAAATAATGAACGTACACGAACAGAGTATAAATTGACATGGACCGACGGAGATATAACACTTGTAGAGCATTTTCGGGATAACAAAAAAGTAGGACAGGTAGCTTATGAATACAACAAAAGCATTACTAACAAATATCTTTCTCTATCTGTTAATCCAGTACCTCAATTGCTGATTATGAAGGAATCTCACCATACGGACAACTTTGCAGGATACTTTGGGAAAGTATTCCAGCATCCAGTGGCTGCTGTGCGCTATACGGTGATAGATAAACACTATTTTGGCTGGACAAGTGATGATGATTTCACAATTAAGTATAACCAGAATGCAAGTGGTATTGTAGAAAAGATCATACAATCAGGAGAGAAGGAGAGACAATAACGTTTATTTGGGAAGAAGACAATCCAACTCCAACAGGTATTAGCGTTTATAAGCAGCAGAAAGAAGATGCACAAAGATTTATGACCTATCTGGTAAACGTCTTGAAAATATACAACATGGTGTGAATATTATCAAAGAAACGAATAGCAAGACACATAAGGTTATTGTAAGATAATATTCTACTGTTTATCAAAAGAAATAGCATAATAAAAGGAGGAGCAGCATAAGTTTCTCCTTTTATTAGTATTTTTAATATATAATCTGACGTTTCCTCGCATAATTAGAGTATCTTTGCATTGTCATTCGATGATTTATACAGATGAAACGTAATAAATTAACAGCTCTGATAGCATTTGTAGGTGTTGTAGCTTTCACATCTTGTGAGGATGTGAAGCGTCCGACTCCCTGTCAGAGAACGTATCAATGTAACTCCTCCATCCAGAGAGGCAGAGGCGATAAGTCAGCTGACAGCATCTATAGATGAGATCTCAGCTAACCTTGACGCCATCTCTTCTCAAGAGGCAATGCTCTGTAAGACTACAGAGCACGCAAATAAGAAGTCGAAGATTATTCAGCAGATAAGGGGACTCGGTGCACTGCTCAAAGAGAAGCAGAACCAGATTGACAAACTTCTAAACGAAAAGGTTAAGAAAGTGGATGCTCCAGCAGCATCTAATCCTACAATAGATAATCTTTACAAGGTAATAGACTTCCTTTCATCACAGCTGAAGGAGAAAGGGGATCGTGTAACCCAATTAGAGCAGGTTGCAAGTCGTAAGGATGTCACTGTAAACCAGCTTAAATACATCGTTATGAACCAAACTAACAGCGTTGATGCAATGCGTTACAGGTTCAACATGGCAGCTTTGGAGCGCGAATATGCTCAACTGAAAGCTAAAGAGAAGCAAAGAATTAAAGAAGATAAGGAGTCAGATAAAGTCTACTATATCATTGCGAACAAAGAGACTCTGAAGGAGAAAGGTCTTTTAAAGACATCACTTTTCTCTAAGAAAGTGGATAATAACAATGTAACAAAAGATCTGTTTACAGAGGCTAACAGCAAAGATCTGAAGACACTGACAATAAACTCATCGAGTCCAAAGCTCTTATCTCAGAACCCAGAAGGTAGTTATACACTCACGGAGAACGAGGACGGAACAACAACACTCACCATTACCGATGCAGAGAAGTTTTGGAATGTGTCGCGCTATCTGATTATCCAAGAGTAAATCTACTTTGAAATAGAAAGAAAATAAATTAGGCTGCAAAGGTTGTGAAAATCGAATAATTTTCTTATCTTTGCAGCCTAAAACTTATGCGTAGCGTGAAAATAAAGGAAGTAATTGATGCCCTTGAACGATTCGCGCCTTTGCCCTTGCAGGAAAGCTATGATAATGCTGGCCTACAAGTTGGATTGACAGAGGCGGAAGTATCAGGGGCTTTATTGTGTCTTGACGTGACTGAGAAGGTGGTAGATGAAGCTATCCGTCGGGGGTGTAACTTGATTGTTGCGCACCATCCACTCATCTTCCGTAAATTAGCACAAGTGACAGATGCCAACTATGTGCAGCGCACAGTGATAAAGGCTATTAAGAACGATATTGTCATTGCTGCTATGCACACAAACTTAGACTCAGCTGTGGGCGGTGTCAACTACAAGATAGCAGAGAAGTTAGGACTTAAGAACCTACGTTTCTTTGGCCGAAAGAAGCAAGTGGTGAATCCACAGACCGGCGAATCCGTAACAGGCGGTGATGGTGTCATCGGTGAATTTGAGGAGCCTTTGGCAGCAGATGACTTGATTCTGTTATTGAAGAAGAAGTTTGATGTAGAGTGCGTTCAAACCAATGAGTTACTACGTCGTGAGATTCGTACCATTGCTCTCTGTGGAGGCTCGGGAGCATTCCTCTTGCAGGATGCTATTGCAGCAGGCGCAGATGCCTTCATGACAGGCGAGATGAGCTATCACGAATACTTTGGTCATGAGCAAGAAATACAGATTTGTGTCATCGGACATTATCAGAGTGAACAATTCACCACAGAGGTGTTACGTGACGTTATCGAACAGGAATGCCCTAGTGTAAAAGTGCTACTTGTCCGAGATTAAATACGAAATCCTATAGGGTATTTTTAGTGGACGAGTTGACGAGTTGGACAAGTTAAACGAGTTAAATTGTTAAAGAAAGTTGACAAGTCTGCAGTAAGTAGTAGTAATCATAATTATGAATTTTGAATTCTGAATTTTGAATTAAACAAACATAAGAACTATGGCAAAGAAAGATCCAAAAGAGTTACCAGTAGAGGAGAAGTTGAAAGCCCTTTTCCAGTTACAGACGACCCTGTCAGGAATCGACGAGAAGCGTGCATTGCGTGGTGAGTTACCACTTGAGGTACGCGACTTGGAAGATGAGTTGGAAGGTCTGCACATTCGTATTGAGAAGATTGAGCAGGACATTAAGGATTATCAGAGTGCTATTACCCAGAAGAAGGGTAACATCGTTGACGCTCAAGCAAGTTTGGAGCGTTACAACAAAGCAGTTGGACTCTGTTGCAAACAACCGTGAGTACGACACATTGACAAAGGAAATCGAGTTCCAGACACTTGAGATTGAGCTTTGCAATAAGAAGATTAAAGAGGCTCAGATTAAGGTTGAAGAGAAGCGTAAGGACTTGGAAGCCAACCGTGCATTGCTCGAGGATCGTCAGCACGCCTTAGAAGAGAAGCGTAACGAGCTCGACGAGATTATGCAGGAGACACGTGAGGAGGAAGGTTTGCTCAAAGAGAAGGCCGCAGAGCTTGAGACTAAGATTGAACCAGGATTGCTCCGTAGCTTCAAGCGTATTCGTCGTGGTGCCCGCAACGGTTTGGGTATTGTTTACGTACAGCGTGATGCTTGTGGTGGTTGTTTCAATAAGATTCCACCTCAGCGCCAGTTGGATGTAAAGATGCACAAAAAGATTATCGTTTGTGAGTACTGTGGTCGTATTCTTATCGACCCAGAGTTGGCTGGTGTAAAGGTTGACAAGACCGAGGAGAAGCCAAAGAAGCGTAGAGCTACTCGCAAGAAGAAGGAAGAGGAGGAGAGTAATCAATCCCTTTATTCCCATTGAGCAATAAGCTCTTTCAACTTTGAAAGATAAAAAGAATAGCCTCAATACATTTGAAATGCAAATAAAGCATTCTTATGTATTGAGGCTACTTTTTATTATCTCGCTATTAATACTATTCAACGAAACACGGATAACATCGTCTTCCTAACAGAAACTAATCAATAATAGCACACTCGTTAACGGCATATAGCAAGGCTTTAAGTGGTCAACACAATATGTGCGGAGCATCAGCACCAATAGTGCTTACCATGAGCACAATATGTGCGGAGCGTTAACACATCGTTTAATGACGTAAAAGAAAAGTCTACTTCACCTTATTATATATAGCAAGTCAAGGGTGATTAACTTATACAGGCATGTTAAGCCAATAGTGATAAATCAGAACCTTACTTCACATAGAAGATTCGATTTGCCTTACGTGGTGCAGTCTTACCCTCCTTTACAGCATAACCAAGAATACAGAAGCCGATACCTTCATAATCGCCTTCTATACCCCACTCTTTCAGCATCTGCTTACCATCTTCACGCTCAAAAAGTTTGCTTGGCACGATTAATCCAACAACTGCCCAAGCCTAAAGCATGAGCAGCGTTCATAAGATTGCCCATCATCAACGCACCATCATAGACATGATTAGGGCTACTCTTATCCGCTAACACAGCAAGGACAACGGGTGCTCCATAAAAAGGGTCGCTCGTTACGCCCATTATCTCAGCATTTATCACAGACAAACGGTCGCGTACTTCCTTATTGGTCACTTCGACAATGATAGCAGTCTGCATATTCTTTCCGCTTGCAGCGTAAAGACCAGCCTCCATAACCTTATCTATCAATTCCTGCGCAGGCATACGCTCTTCGTAAGCACGTATGCTACGACGTGTCAACAATGCTTCTAATGCTTCCATAAACAATTCTTTTTTATCATTCATTCATCGCCTCAGCCAATTGCTCCAACGCCTGACGAAGTATAGAACGTGGTGTACCGATATTCAAACGCATAAATCCTTCGCCACCAATACCAAACATTCTACCATCGTTCAACGCAAGATGAGCCTTATCAATAAAGAGATTCAATAGCTCTTTATGCTTCAACCCCAATCCACGACAATCCAACCAAACAAGGAAACTTGCCTGCGGACGGAGTGGGTGAATACCGTGAATATGCTCACGACAGAAGTCTTCAACAAAGCGAACATTCTCTTCTACATACGCCAACATCTGTTTACGCCACTCTTCTCCCTTCCGATAAGCAGCTATCGTGGCTATTGGGGCAAAGAGTGTAGGCTCATCTAATTCGTTAGCCTTCAACCAACCATAGAAGCGATTACGCAGTTCTTCGTTCGGAACAATAGCAAATGAACTGACAATACCTGCCATATTGAATGTCTTTGTTGGTGCTGCAAAGGTGATACTGATTTGTGCTGCACGCTCTGACACACTGGCAAACGGAATATGACGATTACCAAAAAGTGCCATATCACTGTGAATCTCGTCGCTGATAACAATAATATTATGCTCGTAACAGAAGTCTGCCAAGCGACGTAATGTATCTTCTGACCAACACAATCCTGCAGGGTTATGAGGATTGGAGAGTACCAGTACACGGCATTTATCATCGCAAACCTCTGCGAGATTATCAAAGTCCATGTCATAATATCCGTCCTCACGGAGACGAAGCGGATTGAAAGACCACCTTACGATGATTAGCCTCTGGCGTCAAACGGAATGGATGATAGACTGGGTGGTTGTATAATAACCTTTTCGTCAAGTTCCGTAAATACATTCACCACAAAGCCGATACCCCTAACAATACCAGGAATAAAACTCAACCACTCTGGCTTTACTTCCCAATCATGATGAGCACGTATCCAGTCGATGATAGCAGGACGAAAGTCTTCTGGGTTCGACTGTATAGCCAAAGATAGGATGAGAAAGACGATCCTTGAGAGCCTCCACCACAAAAGTCAGGGCAAGCAAAATCCATATCAGCTACCCACAGAGGCAGTAGGTCATTACGTCCCCAACGTGGAAGAAGTGCCTCATGCTTCAAGTCACCACTTCCCCGAACGATCGATTATCTCGTCAAAATTATAAGTCTTCATCATGCTTCCAAAGCTTGCTTAATATCATCGAATAGGTCATCAACACTTTCCAAACCAATACTAAGACGTATGGTAGTGTCTTGCACATCCATTGCTGCACGCTCCTCAGCAGTGAAAAGTCCGAAGATAGTACTTGCAGGGTGGATAGCCAATGTACGATTATCAAAGAGGTTAGTTGCACGATGAATGAGTTTCAAGTTATCGAGCATTCTGAAGCAAGCCTCTTGACTCTCTAAGTCTATTGTGACCATTGCTCCCGCTGTTTCACCATACTGACTCACAGCCAACTGATGATATGGATTATCCTCCAAGCCCACATAGTTTACCTTATGAATAGGCTTTAGCGCACGTAATCTCTGTGCCAACTCCAAAGCATTACCTGCTTGAGCGCGATAGCGTACGTCCAAAGTTTCTAAGCCCAAGGTCTGCATATAGGCAACCTGTGGTGTCATATAAGCTCCAAGGTTAAAGAGCATCTCATTCAAGAGGCGCTTACCAATAGAAGGGAACGTACCATAATCAATAACAAGACCACCCAAAGAAGTTGCACCACCACTGATATACTTTGTACTTGAAACGACCTCTAAGTCAATGCCCAAGTCCTTTGCAGAGAACTGTGTGAAAGGAATAAGCGTAGTATCAGCAATGACAGGGATGCCATGCTGGTGTGCAATTTCAGTCAAAGCACGTACATCAACCACCTCAAGTTGAGGATTTGTCATGATTTCAAGGAACAAACAGCACGTGTTATCATCTATCAAGCGCTCTACAGCCTCAACATCTGTAAGGTCACAAAGTCTTGCCTCAACCCCCAATCTGCTCAGTGTAGATGTGAGCAAAGAATAAGTATTACCAAAGAGATGACGTGACGTGATAACGTTCTTACCCTGTTCAACAACAGAAAAAAGCGTATTACTGATAGCAGCCATACCCGAGTTGAGAGCAATAACATTCTCAGCACCAGTCAAAGCCTTAACACGCTGTTCGAGATTTGTCACTGTTGGGTTCTCCACACGTGAATAATCAGGCGCATCAATACGTCCACAAAAGGCATCAGCCATCACTTTCGCATTATCAAACTCAAAAGCAACCGCATTATAGATGGGCATACTTAACGCATCGTATGCATCTCTACGCTTATAAGGCTGATGAATAGCCTGTGTCTGTTTCTTCATTTTCTTTTAAACGTTTGTATTGTTTATAAAAGGATTCAAATCAATAACGGACGGGAGAACCGTCCGTCTTATGAAGTGCATTTTATCTTATTAATACCACTGTACAGCATTTGTAATACCACTTCGCTTATCATACTTCAACGCATCTGTCAGCGTTGCAGCATTACAACGGAAGGTAAAGTTGTAAGATGTATATGGTGCTAAAACTACAGAAGCACTCATATTAAAACAGTGGAGGTCACGTGACAGACTGGCTGTTGTCATACTCATCGCATGGTTTTCAAAGTCGTAACCACTTGAGAAGTTAATGTTCCAGCCATCACTGATACGAATATTACCAGAAAAGTTCAACGTCTGTGTGAACTTATAAGGGTAACGCATCGTCTTAGTATTGAACCTACCCGCTGTATTCTCACGCATCGTAATACCATAACCGATTGTCAATGACCATGGCATATTGAAACTCATGTAACCATCGTCATCCGTCTCAGCAATATTACCACGCTTCTTCTTAGCAGCATATTTTCCCTTTTCAAGGTCATCATCCATGTTTGATTCGATGTTAGTATCTGGGCCATCGCTATCTACTGACACCTTATCATCATCTTTATCATCCTTACGTCCGAACCACTTCTTCAACTTCTCTGGATTCAAAGTGAATGAGAAGTTCTGCGACATACCTTGGAAACGAGGTAAACGACCATATCCCCACTCTGTATGATTACCTACGTAAGGCTTACCATTAGCATCAAGTTCGTAAGCATAAGTAGCAAACTGTGCATTCATTGAGAAGGTATAATTCTTCCACCACTTCAAACGCAGACGCATACTAAGGTCACTCCAACGATGATAGTCTGCTGCAGCATTGTAAGACATACTTGCTCCTAACTCATCAATGATACTTATCTTCTTATAACCAGTAGTATCCTTATCGCTCTTAATCTTCATTTCGATGTTATTGCTAACATCCCAACTGATCATCTCAGTCTTGTACTTACCCGGCACACTATAAAGCTCATCTTGATAAGGTGAGTATTCAACAAGTTTCACGTTACCACTTGCATCTGTGTACTGATAGCTATCATAGTAGCCATAACGGCGTGCACCGAAGTTTGGTGAGTAAGAGAAAGAAACCTGTGGAGTGATGACATGGCGGATAGCCTGTATCTTATCGCCAAATAATTTTCTATTAGGCACCCAGAAACCATATAATTTCGTGCTGGCACCCACATTCATACTCCAATTGTAAACATTATGGAAACCATAGGTAGTATCTCTTACCACCTCTTTCTGAAGAGTGTTATCCCATCCACGTGTCACCTTCTTAGAATACATACGATCCGTAAAATTGAAAGATGGCGTCACATTGATATAATTAAACAAGGTGAAGTTTGCCTGCACTGGGATTGTATGTTGGAAAGCATTCTTCCAGTCTTTAATCAGATTAGAGTGTAAGAGTTTATCTTCCTTCGTTGAGATAGAATTAGCCAACTGGCCCGTATAGCTCATCGAAATCTTCTCATACCAACGTTCCTTACCTACAAGATGCTTACGCTTGAAAGGATAGAATCGGCTCAAACTAATGTTCAAGTCTGGCAGTGTTATCTGAATAGAAGAGTCACGCATATTCTGTGCAAGGTTCGTAGTAGCACTCAAAGAGAGTCCAATACTTGAGAAACCTGTGCTCCAACTTACAGAAGAAGTTCTCGTAGACTGTGTGAGTGTCTGCGGATTATACATACTATTGAGGTTGTTACGCTCATAGCTTGATGTCGCAAAGTTCACACTTGCCGCCAAAGAACTATAAGGATTTGCCTTTGGATCTTGGCGGTGATTCCACTGAATCTTAAAGCTTTCCTGCTCAGCAAAGTCTGGCAATCCCTTGTCACCCGTCTTTGAATCCTGATAACTAAAGAGGAATGAGCCTGAATATCTGTAACGCTTGCGGTAGTTGCTGGCTGCAGACACACCCCAAGAACCCTTAGTATAGATTTCTCCTAAGAGTTTTAAGTCCCACTTATCACTAATTGCAAAGTAGTAGCCACCATCACGAAGATAGAAACCACGGTCGCTTTCATCACCATAACTTGGCATAATGAAACCGCTCGAATACTTCTTAGAGAATGGGAAGAAACCGTATGGAATTGCCAATGGTAAAGGAACGTCCGCCACAACGAGATAAGCTGGTCCAAAAACAACATCCTTACCTGGGCGAACCTTTGCACGAGAAAGAGCAATGTAAAAGTCTGGATGAGGCTTATCACAAGTAGTGTAACGACCATGTTGCAAGTAAATAGAACCCGTAGAGTCACGTTTTCCAACTTCTCCACTCAAGAAACCATCTTGCTGTTCGGTGTAAACACCCTTAATCAAGCCTTTCTTTGACTTAAAGTTGAAAGCCATTGTGTCACTCTTATATTCATCTTTACCCATAGTAAAGACAGGCTTTCCCTTGATTCCACCCTCTGCTGTAGAATCGACTGTACCTGTTGCACGCACAGTACTTTTATCAAGATTCATATGTACCTTGTCACTCGTAAGCTTCATATTCTCATAATCAACCTTCGAGTTACCATACAGATACGCTGTACCCGACTCTGCATCATAAACGAGAGAGTCCTCTGCAGAATACTTAACAGGTGCATCAATTCCATTCGAACGTGCACGCATCATGCTATCGGCACGAATAGAATCGTCTATTGCTTTTATTATGATGATAGATAGCCAACTGAAGAGAATCCATCTTCGTGGTATCTGGGATATTCTTATCGACCGCCTTACTATCCTTTGGACTTTGTCCTTTCAGTAAAGTATCAACAACAACAGCACTTGCCTTTAGCCTTCTTGGTTTTCTTACCTTGAGGCACAGGCATGTTGACACTTGCCATTGCAAAAAAACAACAACAAAGGATAATAGGAATATAATGCTCTTATTTCTCATTGCCTAAATAACGTACAAAAATACTGAAATAATGCCGAATAGAACTACCATTACGCTATTTTAACTTTTATAATAATGTACGTATATGCTTACTGAAAATATTAAATTCTTCTTTTTGCCGTCCAATAGAACCTGAATAGTATACCCTCAATACAGAATGTCATTGATAATTATAGCACCCTAAAAAACTTAGAAACGCAGCACTTTTATCTCCCAATAAGATTAGTGTTTACCATCAGCACGACATGTGCGAAGTATCAGCACCATATGTGCGGAGCATCAGCACCAAGCGTGCGAAGCATCAACACAACAACTTAAAGCCGACTGTAACCCACTTTAAGCCTTTCTTTTCCTGCTAAAAGAATACTAACTTCTTATTTATCTGCAAGATATTGATGAACAATATTAGCCGTAACAGGACAGACGTAGAGTTACTTAATCCAAGCACAAACCTAATGTATCGATAAGTTTCTTAACAGGATGATTCGTTTCCAAAAGTTTACTCAAAGACTCACGAGGTGTAAGCATAGGTTTGATTTCCTCATGCTTAGCAAGACGAATCTCTACTTCAATCTGCCCATTACGCAATTCCTTTGCCAAAGTAGCACGAATACGCGACTTGATAGCAAGCATTTCGTTGAGCTGAATATTATTACCAGCAAGTACCAAGATTGCTGGATACTCTGAAATAGTAGGCGTGATATTCTTCATGCGTTGCGACAAAGCTTGCATACGCTCTGGCATTCGTGAACACATAGCACGCCAACTCACAACAAGGTCTTGCTGTGTAAAGCCTTCATGCTCATCCTTATTAGTTATTTCAACTTCCTCATCCTGCTTTTTCTTCTTATCGGTCTTGAGTAGATTGTCAAACGACATCGTCAATGAACCGAGATTAACAGAATTCGGAAGACCAGAAGATACATTCACCTTAGGGCGTACACCAGACGTTTCTGTGACGGGTTTCTCTGGTGAAGACACGACCTCTACAGACACTACGTCGCTATCATTAGAACCACGATCAGCAGCATCATCACGCTTTAGGCTCCCGACCACCTGCGGAGTCGGTTTCTGTTGAGCCTTCAGAACAAGATTCTTGAACAGGGATTTTAATCGCTTAGGGCTGCGCCCCGAGGCAGGGACATCATCATCCTTCTGCGTAATTTGCGCTACTTGGATGAGCGTCAGTTCCACCAACAAACGTTTATTAGAACTCTGACGATATTCCACATCACAACGATTCATAATCTGCAAAGCCGTATAAAGGAAGTTGACAGGGCATTTTTGTGCCTGCAACTGATAGCGATTACGCAGTTGTTCGCTTACTTCAAGCAAAGGAAGTGTCTGTGCATCCTTTGCCATCAACACATTACGGACATGAGATGCCAAACCATTCACAAGATGTCCACCATCAAATCCCTTATTAATAACGCTGTTCAAGAGAACCATTATCTCACTCACTTTATTCTCTAAAGCAAGGTCGATGATATTAAAATAATTCTCTGCATCGAGTACATTCAAGTCCTCTATCACCTTCTGATAAGTGATATTTCCCTGTGAGAAACTTGCAGCCTGATCGAATATTGAGAGCGCGTCACGCATTCCGCCATCCGCTTTCTCAGCAATCACGTTCAGAGCCTCTTCGTCAAATTGAATGTTTCTCCTTTCTCAGCAACACGCTTAAGATGGTTGATGATATTAGGAACCGTCATACGCTCGAAGTCGTAAATCTGACAGCGAGAGAGAATCGTTGGGAGAATCTTATGTTTTATCTGTTGTTGCAAGGATGAAGATAACGTGTGCAGGCGGTTCCTCCAAAGTCTTTAGAAAGCATTGAAGGCAGCTGTAGAGAGCATATGAACCTCATCAATGATAAAGACCTTATAACGTCCTACCTGTGGCGGGATACGCGTCTGGTCCATCAATGACTTGATGTTCTCAACAGAGTTATTGCTGGCAGCATCTAATTCGAAGATATTATAGCTTCTTCCTTCTCCAAACGCCTTACAACTCTCACACTCGTTACAAGCCTCACCATCAGCTGTTGGATGTTCACAGTTGATAGCCTTCGCAAAAATTCGAGCACAAGTAGTCTTGCCCACTCCTCGTGGACCGCAGAAAAGATAGGCATGAGCCAGCTTACCACTCTTCACAGCATTCTTCAGCGTAGTAGTCAACGCCTGTTGTCCAACAACGGAATCAAAGGACATTGGACGATACTTTCGCGCCGAAACAATATATTCATCCATAATTTCAAAATCTAATTGTATATGCAAAGGTAATAAAAGTTAAGAAAAGAGGAGGAAGGAGGAAAGAATTAAATTGTTAATTTGCTAAAAATATGTATGTTTCATGCTCCGATATGCAATCTTTTCCTTACTTTTGCAAAAAAGAATGTAAAGAAGTGAGTAAGATTACCGGACATATTTACAATTTTTTCAGCCGATTTAAGTTTCATATCGTCATCATCTTGGGCGTACTCATTGTAGGCGTTTTAGATGAGAACAGTTTTATGAAACGTATAGAGTATGCTTATCAGATTGACGACTTAAAAACTGAAATCCGAAAGTATGACAGCCAATATCAGCATGACATGCAACAGCTTAAGGAACTAAAGACAGACCCAAAGGCTATTGCACGCGTTGCCCGAGAGCGTTACTTCATGAAAGCTGACAACGAAGATATCTTCGTGTTGAGCGATGATGAGCATCAAACTGAAAACACAGCTAAAAATGAGACAACTGAATAAACTCGAATCAATTATTTACCTTTTGGGAGGAATCATAATGGTTATAGGTGCAGGCTTGTACGCTTTCCTTTTGATTCAACCAATAGCCTGTTGGCTAATGCTTGCTGGTGCTGTTGCTTTTTCTCTTATGCAGTCACGTCAGCGATACCTTGGAACATCTCTTTCAATTCGTCGTTTACGTAAGATTATGTCACTTGCAGGATGGGGATTCATTCTTGCAGGATTCTTTATGGTAGAAGACTCCTACCATTTTCTTCGTCCTGTTTTTGCAGGTTCATTAGATAGCTATAGCAGCTATGTAAGTATTTTCCATCACAATTGGGTTATACTCCTACTTATTTCTGCTATCATAGAGATGTATACTACTCATCGTATCAGCTACGAACTAAAGAAAGGAAAGCGAAAGTCCAAGTACCTAAAAAAAGCTAAAAAGCTTAGAGATAGTTTTAATTTGAATAAAAAAAGTTTCTCGGCTTCAATTATAGAATGTAATTTTTGTCTGAGAAGAAACAGAACCAGTTTAATTATCTATGAATAAAATTCTTTACGCACTTCTAACACTTATCGTGTTTACGTCATGTGCCAACTCATTCAATATACAGGGAACATCCAACGTATCAAGCTTGGATGGAAGAAAGTTATACCTAAAAACAGACCAAGCTGACTCACTGATTAACTTAGATTCATGTGACGTCGTTCATGGTCAGTTTGCTTTCCATGGTACCGTTGACTCTACTAAGGTCGCACAGATATTCATGGATGACATCAACTTACAATTCCCAGTAGTTATTGAAAAGGGAGATATTGCAGTTAAACTGGACAACACACAACAGCGTGTCAGTGGCACACCGCTGAATGACAAGCTAAATGATTTCTGGACGAAGTTTACACAACTCCGCAATCAATATGCAGAAATAGATCATGAGGAAAGTGCTGCCATTATGAATGGTCATGATGAAGAAACCGTGAATGCCCAACTTATTAAGAAGGCATTGAACGTATATGACAAGGGCGACAAACTCTTTACGAAGTTCATTACAGAGAACTTCAATAACATTCTTGGTCCATGGTGTTTCCTTACACGTATCAGCTACGAGACAACACCTAATGCTTACCCTGTATGGATGAATGATTATATGTATACCAATGCGATTAATCAGTTGCCATCATGGATAGAATTCATTATGTCGAAGGCTACAGATACCTTTAAGCAGAATCCTCAGATAAAAGCATTCTATACCGACTTCCTACAAGCACAAAAGGAGATGAACGGAATGGTTGACCCAGCCGGAACCAATGATGCTGCAGGAACAACTCCTAATGCTGCTGTAGCACCTCCGACTCCTGCACAGATGGCTGGTGACTCTATTCCAGAGTAAGGTATGGTCCCGACTATCGTATGCTCTAAGCTCTATGCTGACAGAACGATTGCATGACAAGCTTCTATAGGAGTGTTTTGAGCTTCGGATAAAGAGTTCATAGACAACAAACTATTTATTCTACACGAAGGTTGCTGTCACTTCCGTCACTCAATCTTGTTATTTAACAGATTGTCTTATAGGACGTTGAAGCGATATGTTAAAATGACAGCAAAAGAAAATAAAACTACTATTAGTAATATATTCCTTCTTACTTTAGTAGAATTCTCTCGCTTCCTATCTCGGAAGAATCAACAAACAACCTCTAATAATAAAGAATATAATATATGAGGAGACTCATTCAAGGTGGAACTATCGTCAATGAAGGGCGAAGCTTTATTGGTTCGCTCATCATAGAGGACGATTGTATCATAGAGATTATAGAAAACAACGAAACACCCCGTGGAGAATTTGACGAAATCGTCAACGCCACGGGGTACTTTGTACTACCTGGTGTTATTGATGATCACGTTCACTTTCGTGAGCCGGGACTAACGGAAAAGGCTGACATTGAAAGTGAAAGTCGTGCTGCTGCATATGGTGGTGTCACCTCTTATTTTGAGATGCCAAACACTAACCCACAGACAATAACATTAGAAGCTTTACAAGATAAGTGGGAACGAGCAAAACACTCAAGTCATGTTAACTATAGCTTCTTTATTGGGGCTACAAATACAAATCAGACACTATTCCCTCAATTAGATATCCACACTATTCCTGGAATAAAACTTTTTATGGGAGCCTCAACTGGGAATATGCTTGTTGATCGACGAGAAGCATTAAAAATGACTTTCCGTACTGCTGCAGAGTTGAATCTGCCAGTGATGACACACTGTGAGGATTCTGGTATTATCAACGAGAATATGAAAATTGCCAAAGAACAATTTGGCGACGACCCAGACATTACACATCATTGGGAAATACGCAGTGCTGAGGCATGCTGGGCTTCCTCGCTTTTAGCTGTGGAATTAGCACGAAAGTACAAAACACAACTGCACATTGCTCATATCTCTACAGCAAAAGAATTATCATTGGCTAATCAACCTGAAGACAAGGGAAGGATTACTTTAGAAGCTGTTATTGCACATATAGCTTTCTCTAACGAGGATTATCTTACAAAGAAAGCACTTATTAAATGTAATCCTTCAGTCAAGACGGTAGCTGATAGAGATGCTATTCGTCAGGCACTCACGGATGGACGTATTACAGTCATTGGTACTGACCATGCTCCTCACCTATGGGCACAGAAGCAAGGTGGCTGCTCTAAGGCTGCATCAGGAATGCCAATGGTTCAATTCTCACTCGTCACTATGCTTGAGTTGGTTAACAAAGGTGTTCTTACAATAGAACAGATGGTTAACCTAATGTCACACGCACCGGCTCGTCTTTTCCATATTGATAAACGAGGTTTCCTACGTAAAGGCTATAAAGCCGATATTACTATCGTTGCACCAGACCAGCCGTGGACAGTGAACGAAGATTGTATTCAGAGTAAATGCAAGTGGAGTCCAATGATGGGACACACCTATCAATGGCGTGTCTTACACACTTTCTGTAATGGAAACCACCTGTTAAATAAGGAAGAGTTTGATAACACCATACATGGTGAAAGGATTACTTTTCGAAATGATAACTAAATCATAATGATCGAAAATAAAGTAGATAACAAAAATAAGATAATAACATACAATATCAGCGAAATAGTTCCTTATATCAACTGGGCATACTTCTTTTATGCTTGGTCAATGAATGGTAAGGCTAAAGATGCACAACTGGAACTGCGTTCAGAAGCTGAGAAATTATTGGCTGACATGGAAGGGAGATATCACACACGTGCTGTCTTTGCACTATGTGAAGCCAATAGTGAAGGCGATGATATCATTATCAATGGCACACGTGTTCCAATGTTGCGCCAGCAGAAAGTTATTCCAGGCAAACCAAACCTCTGTTTGGCAGATTTCATACGCCCAGCCTCTTCAGGCATCAAAGATACAATTGGACTCTTTGCTACTTCTGTTGATGCTGCATTTACAAGCAACAATGAGGGAGATCCCTACCAACGTATGCTTTCGCAGACCTTAGCTGACCGATTAGCTGAGGCTACAGCTGAGAAGTTTCACGAGGATGTACGCAAGAAATATTGGGGGTATGCAGCTGATGAGCAACTGACTATAAAAGATCTTCTTGCAGAGAGATATCAAGGCATACGCCCTGCTGTGGGCTATCCATCCATCCCTGACACAAGTATGAATTTTCTTTTGTACGAACTATTGGATATGAAGGGATTGGTATCAACCTTACAGAAAGTGGAATGATGGTACCGCATGCCAGCGTATCGGGCTTTATGTTTGCACATCCTCAAAGCCGATATTTCGACTTAGGAAAGATTGATGACGAACAATTAGAAGATTATGCACATCGTCGTAATAAGCCTGTTGAAGAGCTAAGGAAGTATCTTGCTTCTACCCTATTGAAGAAATGATAGCCAGAATCGTTATATATCTTATATTAATAATTGTGCTGTCTGACCTCTATATAGACATGCACTATTTCCGCGAACGTTACCCCATCGCTTGGTGGCAACGCCTATTATGGTGGTTACCTTCTATCGGTATGGTCATCTATACCTGTGCTATGGCTTCCATACGTGACTTTGCACCTAACAACCTCACTTGGCTGAATACATATATATTCCTTCTCGGTTTACTTGTGGGTCCTAAGGCTATCTTCGCACTCATCTCCATCTTGGGTTCAATCATCCGGAAATATATCATCCACACAAATCGAAACTGGGGACATTATTTAGGTATACTCCTTGCTTGTTTTGCCGTTGGATCATTTATATACGGGCTCACATATGGGGTTTCTAACATACAAGTAAAGCATGTAGACCTCTATTTTCAAAGGATTTACCGAAGTCTTTTTGATGGCTATCGGATTGTGCATGTATCTGACTTACACCTCGGTACCTTCAATGGCTGGCGCAGTAAGATTCTGAAAGCAGAGATGGATAGCATTGAGAAGCAAAAAGCTAACCTCATTTGCTTTACTGGTGATTTGCAGAATATACGCCCTGAAGAGGTTGAGAAAATGGCTTCACTAATCCGTCAGCCTATGAAAGGGACTATCTCTGTCTTAGGAAACCATGACTATACTGAATACATCAAAGGTGATGCTAAAGAAAAGGCTGCAGAGGAAGCACGCTTGATAAAAGCAGAAGAAGATATCTTAAAATGGACTCTTCTACGCAATCAGAATACACGAAATTACATCACCAGCAAAAGGAGTCTATCTATGTTTGTGGCACAGAAAACGACGGAAGACCACCATTCCCCAACTATTCCAACTATAGGAAAGCGATGCAAGGAGTAGAACCTAATTCGTTTGTGATTATGTTACAACATGATCCATCAGCCTGGAAACGTTCTATTCTTCCTAAAACCCCAGCACAGCTTACATTAAGCGGACATACACACGGCGGACAGATGCAAATCTTTGGATGGCGACCCAACAAGTATCCGCCAACAGGAGGATTATGGACTTTATGAACAAAACGGACGCTATCTATATATTACAGCTGGATTGGGTGGACTGGTACCCTTCCGCCTCAATATGCCTAACGAAATAGCGGTGATAACATTACATGTTAAGAAATAAAATTAAAAAGGATACATCTATGAGTAATACTGCAACACAACAACAAAGGCAATCCTCAATAGCTATGCTGGTTATTACATTCTTATATAGGATTTACATGCTATTCATCGCCTTCCCACTCTTCCTCTTTGCGTCTGTTCTAACAGCATTAACAACAACTATTGGCTGTCAAATCGGTAATGGACATTTCTGGGGATACTACCCAGGGAAATGGTGGTCGTGGTTTACCATCCGAATACTCTTTCTTCCTGTAAAGATTGAAGGACGTGAAAATCTTGATCCTAAGCAAAGCTATGTCTTTGTAAGCAATCATCAAGGTGCTTTCGATATCTTTCTGATTTACGGTTTTCTCGGTCGTAATTTCAAGTGGATGATGAAAAAAGCTATCCGTAAGATACCTTTGGTAGGATTAGCATGCGAGAAAGCACATCATATTTATGTGGATAAGAGTGGTGCAAGTAAAATCAAAAAAACATACGACACTGCACGTGAAACCCTTCGTGAAGGAATGTCTGTCGTCGTATTCCCAGAAGGTGCACGTAGTTTTACTGGTCACATGGGTAAGTTCCGTCGTGGAGCTTTCATGTTAGCTGATGAGCTTCAGCTACCAGTATGCCCACTTACCATCAATGGTTCCTTTCGACGTAATGCCTCGTACTAAGGACTGGCATTTTCCTGTATGGCATCGACTGAGTCTCACCATTCACAAACCAATTTTCCCAAAAGGGAAAGGTACTGAATTCGAGAAGGAAACACTAAATGAAGCATACGATTCTGTTATGGCTGGTCTTTCTCCCGAATACCAAGGTTTCGTAGAGAACCCAGACCAATAAAAATAGACAAAAACTTGTTAGTATCATATTTTTATACTACATTTGTCCTATAAAAACAAAAATCTATGACAAGCGATAGCATTGTAATTATACCGACATACAACGAAAAGGAGAATATAGAGAAGATAATCCGAGCGGTATTCCGATTGGAGAAACTTTTTCACATTCTGGTAATTGACGATGGTAGTCCTGATGGGACAGCACAAATCGTACATAATCTGATTAAGACGGAATTCTCTGACCGCCTCTTTATCATTGAGCGTTCCGGTAAATTAGGGTTTGGGTACAGCCTATATCACAGGTTTCAAGTGGGCTTTAGAACATGGCTACGAATACATTATTGAGATGGATGCTGACTTTAGCCACGACCCTAACGACCTTCCTCGCCTTTATGCTGCAACCCATGACGAAGGTTACGATGTTGCAGTTGGTTCACGTTATGTCAGTGGAGTAAACGTTGTAAATTGGCCTATCGGACGTGTATTGATGAGTTACTTTGCCAGCAAGTATGTTCGTGCAGTAACAGGTTTCCACGTGCATGATACGACTGCGGGGTTTCGTATGCTATCGTCGTCGTGTTCTTGAGACAATTCCATTAGACATGATTCGTTTTTAAGGGTTATGCCTTCCAAATCGAGATGAAGTACACCTCTTTCAAGATTGGTTTTCAAGATTAAGGAAGTACCTGTCATCTTCGTAAATCGTCGTGAGGAACAAGCAAGATGAGCGGTGGCATCTTCTCAGAAGCCTTCTTTGGTGTCATCCGACTCCCGTATGGACGGTTGGTTCAGAAAGTATCCTAAGATTAAAGAACTAACATTCGCTTTTACAAGAAAGAATAAACGAGCAAAAATATATAAAAGGTAACAGCCACAATCTACATAGATTTTTGGCTGTTACCTTTTATATAGGTATCTTTGTCTTCATTAGCCGAGCTACCTTTCCATATAGCACTCCCTCTCCTTATAATAGGATGATGCTTTCGATTAACGTGTCCGTAAAATCTGACAACACCTATTTTTATAAAACATCAATGAAATCAAAAGGAACACTATTCTCTGTTGTAAAACCTTTCTTCTTACAGAGAAAGATTAGTTACTACAGAGAACAATGTTCCTTTGTTACTATGTCTTAACACAGCGTACATGTGTCTTATTACCGAACTTACGCTTCCTTATCGTACTCGAGGTGGAAGTTTATGATTGTCTCAATACCCTTCAACCAGAGATCTACTGGCATATTCTCGTTCGGAGAGTGAATAGCATTTGACTCCAAACCGAAACCCATGAGAACAGTCTTCACACCAAGCAACTTCTCGAAAGTAGAAATAATTGGAATACTACCACCGATACGTACTGGCAATGGACGCTTGCCGAATACAGCTTCGAAGCCACGCTCAGCAGCTTTATAAGCAGGGAAGTCAATAGGACAAACATAACCATGCCCACCATGATGCTTCTCTACGTTCACTGTGACATAATCAGGAGCAACGCTGTTGAAATAGTCTACTACCAACTGGCTAATCTTTGTATGATCCTGATGTGGCACAAGGCGTGAAGAAAGTTTTGCGTATGCCTTTGATGGGAATAACGGTCTTAGCACCATCACCAGTGTAACCACCCCAGATACCACATACATCAAATGTTGGACGATAACCAGTGCGCTCGATTGTGCTGTAACCTTCCTCTCCGAAAGAGTGCCTTAACACCAAGAGACTTCTTATATTCCTCCTCATCGAAAAGGAATAGATGCAACGAGTTTACGCTCCTCATCAGAAGCCTCCTCAACATCATCATAGAAGCCAGGAATAAGAATCTTACCATCAGGACCAGTTACATCAGCTATCAACTTACAAAGTACATTGATAGGGTTAGCCACTGCACCACCGAAGGTTCCTGAGTGAAGGTCACGGTTAGGACCAGTAACCTCTATCTGCCAGTAAGACAAACCACGCAAACCAGTTGTGATTGAAGGAGTATCAGGACCGATAAGACCAGTATCTGAAACGAGGATTACATCGCAAGCCAAGAGTTCCTTGTGTTCCTCGATGAATGGACCAAGGCTACCAGAGCCAATCTCTTCCTCACCTTCAAAGATGAACTTCATATTATGCTTCAACAAGTCATTCTTATTAAGATACTCGAATGCCTTTGCTTGCATGAATGACTGACCCTTATCATCATCAGCACCACGAGCCCAGATATGACCATCCTTGATAACTGGCTCAAATGGTTCAGTTTTCCAAAGTTCAAAATGGCTCTGCTGGCATCACGTCATAGTGACCATAAACCAATACTGTCTTTGCATTAGGGTCAACAATTCTCTCAGCGTATACCATAGGATTACCCTTTGATGGCATCACCTCAGCTTCGTCAACACCAGCCTCAAGCAGCAGTTCCTTCCAACGCTCAGCACAGCGTACCATGTCCTCCTTATGAGCTAGGTTGTGCACTTACGCTTGGTATGCGTATCAGACTGAACAACTCCTCGAGCATTCTGTCTTTATTCTCTTCTACATATTTCTTAATCATAATTCTTTATTTATTGATTTTTCTAATGTACGCAAATTTAAGCATCATTTATGACTTTTGCAAGTTTTTTTCCGTGCTTTTTATTCTTGTTTACTTGTCCATAACAGCATTATCCAATATACTTACATACGATATACTAATACCTCCAATACTATGAATATCAACCGTTAATTGATTTGTCAAGTAGTATAAATCATCATAGAAACGGGCTCCTCTAATATTCAACAAAGCCTTATTCTACGAATTATTTTCATGAAAAGAAATATTTATTGTCGTGAAAAGAAATAATTATTTACATGAAAGAAAAATATTTCTTTTTCATGAAAATAATTCGAGAACTGTAGCCTAAAGAAACATAAACTACTGATTATCAAAATCGCCAACAGGCATCTACAAGCCCCTTAAAAAGCACTTATAGAAAAAGAACACACAACATCTTCATCCATGAGTTAAACTCATAGTAAGAAGAGTCACTTATCCATTACATTCCTTTTGGAGCGTAAACAAGGAGATTAGGGGGGCAATGGCGTACCTTCCCCATTAAAGATTACGACTGAGGATGCTCTATATCACGTAGAACCATTACGCCCTCTCCTACTGTACTTACCTTGCTTACAACCATTGAACGCTTGCCATTTCGCTCTTTCAGATTACAACGGCGAGGATGATAACCGATGTAGTTGAGTACCTTGTCAAAGGCTTCACTCTGATAGTAGACGCTATTTGGATTAGAAACAAACTGCATCTGCATACGTCCCTGCTTGAGGATAATCTTCTCACAACCCAATCGCTTACCCACACGACGAAGTGCAACGACCTGCATCAGTTCCTCACCTTGACGTGGAACAGGACCGAAACGGTCTTGCAGGCGCTGACGATAAGCATCGAGATCCTCGTCTTTTTCAATATTATCAAGCTCACGATAAAGTAGCATACGCTCTGAACTACCCGGCACATAGTTGTCAGGGAAGTACATTTCAAGGTCGCTCTCTACGGCACAATCATCAATGAAGTCATCACCCGTAATCTGCTTTCCTTCGTCCATCTCCTCTTCATACAAATCTTGGAACTCATCATTCTTCAGCTCCATCACCGCCTGATTGAGGATTTTCTGATAGGTTTCGTATCCCAAATCCTCCATAAATCCACTCTGCTCAGAGCCTAAGAGATTACCCGCACCACGGATATCAAGGTCCTGCATCGCAAGATTAAAACCACTACCAAGGTCAGAGAAGGTCTCTAAAGCCTCCAAACGACGACGTGCCTCTGGGTTCAATGCTGCCAAAGGTGGTGCAAGCAGATAACAGAAAGCCTTTTTATTAGAACGTCCAACACGCCCACGCATCTGGTGCAGGTCGGAGAGTCCGAAACGATGAGCATCGTTGATGATGATAGTATTAGCATTGGAAATATCGATACCATTCTCAACAATCGTTGTTGAAAGCAGTACGTCATAGTCATAGTTCATAAAGCCCATCACTATCTCCTCCAATTCTTCAGGCTTCATCTGACCGTGACCGATAGCAATACGACAGTCAGGCACGTACTTCTTGATAAGGTTTGCTATCTCAGGAAGGTTACTAATGCGATCATTAACGAAGTAAACCTGTCCATTACGGCTCATCTCAAAATTGATTGCATCTGCTATCACTTCATGTGAAAAAGAAGCAATCTCAGTCTGAATAGGATAACGGTTAGGTGGCGGTGTACGCATAATACTCATATCACGTGCACCCATCAGTGAGAACTGGAGCGTACGTGGGATAGGCGTTGCCGACATCGTAAGCGTGTCAACATTTGTTTTTAATTGGCGAAGTTTCTCCTTTGTCGACACACCGAACTTCTGTTCTTCATCAATGATAAGCAGTCCGAGGTCATGCCACTTCACCGACTTACCTATCAACTTATGCGTACCGACAAGAATATTAATCTTTCCCTCTGCCAAATCCTCCAACACCTGTTTTGTTTGTTTAGCACTGCGAGCACGTGAGAGGTAGTCAACACGCACAGGCATATCCTTCAATCGCTTCTTAAAGGTTTGGTAATGCTGGAACGCTAACACGGTTGTAGGTACTAATACAGCCACCTGCTTATTATCCACCGCAGCCTTGAAAGCAGCACGGATAGCCACCTCCGTCTTACCGAACCCCACGTCACCACAAACCAGACGATCCATCGGACGTGCGCTTTCCATATCTTGTTTGAGTTCTTGTGTAGCCTTCAACTGGTCGGGCGTATCCTCATAAAGGAACGAAGCCTCCAACTCGTGCTGCATAAATGAGTCTGGAGAAAAAGCAAATCCCTTCTCACGACGTCGCTTAGCATAGAGTTTGATGAGGTCACGAGCAATATCCTTGATACGCTTCTTCGCCTTTTCTTTCAAGCGATCCCAAGCACCTGAGCCAAGAACAGACAATCGTGGTGGTTCACCACTGTCACCACGACGATACTTACTAATCTTATAAAGCGAGTGAATAGATACATCGACAATATCATTATGCTGATAAACAAGACGTATCATCTCTTGATAAGAGTCACCAGCAGGTACACGAACCAGACCAGCAAACTTACCTATACCAAAGTCAACATGCACTAAGAAGTCACCGGGTTCCATCTCTTGCAGCTCTTTCATCGTCAAAGCCATCTTACCTTGACGTGCCTTGTCTGACTTGAGGTTATACTTATGGAAACGGTCAAAAATCTGATGATCGGTAAAGAAACATACTTTCAGCGTACTATCAACAAAACCTTCATGCAACGTTCGGTTGACAGGTGTGAAAGGTAAAGCTCCCACCGTCGCATCCTGCCCCTCCCCAGACAGTTCAGCTACAGACAGATTTCTCAGAGTCAGGTGAGACATTTCGTATCTGACAATGAATCGAAAGATATCCCTCAAACGTACCGTCTGCTTTTCACTATCAGCAAAGATATAAAGCTTATAACCTTGCAGAAGATAGTCACGAAGGGTCTTAGACAGCAAGTCAAAGTTCTTGTGGAAGAGTGGTTGTGGCGAGGTACTGAAGTTAATAGTAGCCCGTGAACCATCCTTCTTCTTTGCAAGGTCTGAAGAGGAATAATTGATACCAAACTCTATACGACGGAAGTCAAGCGCATCGTTCATCCAACGAGAGGCTGGTACCAGTTGCCCTTCCTTACGGAAAGCCACTTCCAATTCACGCTGTTCTAACTCCGTCTTACCCTCTAACTTCTCCGTCAAAGCCTGATTAGTAAAAGCCCTTCTTGATAGATATTATCAATCGCATCACGCACATAGAGGAAGTCCTTAAATGCCAACACGGCATCTTCTGGTAAGAACTGAAGGAAAGGCACCTTCTCTTCTGACATCGTTGTCAACTCTGGAACAATCTCAACCCGTGTCAGCTTCTCTGTAGACAACTGCGTCTCCACTTCAAAGTTACGAATGGTTTCTATATCATCACCGAAGAAGTCGATACGAAAAGGGAGTTCATTTGAGAAGGAATAGACGTCTATAATACTACCACGCACAGCAAACTGACCTGGTTCATAGACGTAATCTGTCTCTGTAAAACCAAAAAGAACGTAAGGTTTTTCTCCACCTCTACAATATCAATATGCTGATCAACTGTCAATGTCAAACGCCGTTCATCCAACTGCTTTTTTGATACAACAAGTTCTGATAGGGCTGATGGCTCAGTGACAATATAAAGCGGTAGAGCGTTGTCAGCATCCGAAGCAAGTGCAGAAAGACGTGTCAGCACCTCTGTACGCAGGATTTCATTACCCGCATCACGCTGTCCATATTTCACTGCACGACGATAAGACGATGGGAAAAACAGCACCTCTGCCACCTTCCCTTCACCATCAGCAGGCATAGCAATTGTCTTGAGGTCATTGTAGAAATAACCCGCCTCGTCATTGTCATTCAACACGAAAACAGTCGTTGTCTTCCATCGTTCAGCTATTGATGCAAAGAACATCGGAGCAGCTGAAGCCACGAGTCCTTGCAGAAAAACAGTTCTTATCGACTTATCTTTCTGTATCTTCTGTATCGCTCCTGCCTGTGGCAGCATAGCGTATAATTTCTGTATGTCTTGTATCTTCATCGCAAATGCGTTGTGCTTGCAAAGTTACAACAAATTTCAGACAGAGGGCAATTATCTATGAAATTAAGCAGAAAAGTAGTTAAAGATTTGGTAGTTTCGTGAACTCTCCTTATATTTGCAGTCTGATTCAGTGGAAACAGAAGAGGATAAACATAGGGATAAAGGCGAATAACATCGACTAAAACCCATAAAAGTCCTCATTGTACTATGGGCTTGTTTGGATTTGACGGCAAGACGAGATGGTACGTAAGCACGCGGAGCATCGTTGACTGGCTCCTAAATCTCAGTTATCGAAAAATTAATTGGCGAAAACAATTACGCTCTCGCTGCCTAACCGAAGTACAGTAGGTTACTGGCTTTATCCGACTATTAGATAGTTGGACGAGACATCGCTCCGAGGATGTTGTTCCGAATCCAGAGAGTAAGCGATGCAGGTTCAATCGGAAATAGTCAGTGTATGCCTCGATGCACTGATGAAGATTTAGAGGATAAGATGTCGGTTGGTGGTCCAGGTCTTGCCGACATACGAAAATCGAAGGCTGGAATAAACGTGTAGAAAGCGTATGGTTTCCTTGTGCGGACGTGGGTTCGACTCCCACCAGGTCCACTTTTTTTAATCCTAAAAGGGATTATCTAGAAATTAAAAAGGCAGTATCAAATTAAGCTTTGATGCTGCCTTTTTTATTTATCATCATTGAACTGAATCTATGAATCTTCCAAGAAGTGAAAGTAAATCAAACCTACAAAAACAAAGAGAAGTTATTACTTCTATTACCATAATAAGTTTAATTTCGTTTTTGCTGTCACTTTTAACATTTCTCATAACAGCATTGTTTATCAACGCATTAACCTGTCAATTTGAATGACAAGAATGACAGGAAAAATTTGTTTTTCAGTAATGTCTCCTTCGAGACAATGACCCAAATCTAATCCATTTCCACCCTATAATAGACTCTACAAGATGAGGGTTATTTATGTGGCAATAATGCTTTCAGATGCTCAAAGTGCTTCATCATACTTTGTTTCGTTTGCTCATCACGCTCTACCCGACATGCCGCTTCTAAGTCAGATAAGAAGGAAGATAATCAGTCTCAGCAATAAAGCGAGCCACACGTTCTCTTACCGCAGGACTATTGTCAAAGAGTAAGCCTTGCACCCAACGCTTAGCATCCCATGAGCGACATGCCTGCAAACCAGTCGAGTGCAGCTATCTTCTCCTTAGGCGAACCGTATAAGAATGTTCTATAATATCCACGTTCCTTTTCTCAAATCATCCTTTCGTCATGAGAATCTCACGATTGTATAAATCGGGATTAACGACTCGCTTTGAATAGGCTACAACTGGCATTCGTAATGTCCAACGTACCATGCGTGGTATCATCCACATCATGCCCGGTGTTGCCTCTGGGTGCGAGATACTACTAAAGACACGTCCTTTCCCATATTCATTGGCGATGAAGAATGGACGATTATTCGTCATGTTAGCTGGGAGCATTACCCTCTTCATGCACATCGGTTTCCATTATCGCCATAGTTGTGTAAGGAAGTGGAATACTGTCACTCTTGACAAGGACAGGACCTTCGTAATACATGACGTATGACTTATCACGCTTAGCAAGCTCAGGGAATAGTTTTTTACCTTCTGCCGTGAGGAGAAGGCTGATATACCATGTCCACGATTATCATGCTCGATATCAATTGCCTTTCCACCATTGATGTGCATACAAGCATATCCTGGTGTGTCTGTAAAGAGATAGGCACCAGCACAGATACCCACAGCACCTTTTCCTGAACGAATAAAGTTTCTTATTCGTTCCATGTTTTCCTCTCCAAGATTCATATACTGCGTCGCTCCTTCACCTCCTGGTATAATGATAGCATCCAAATCCTTCAAAACGCCATTCGCAATATCACCCGTAGTGATAGTTCGGACCGTCATATCAGGATCCAATTGTATGGATGCAATCGTCTCCCAAATACACGTTTGTGCACCGCCATTACCTTGGAAAACACCCACACGTACCTTGTTTCCCTACTCCCATACTCCATGCACTCAGTCCTACCAAGCACATGGCAATGATGAAAAACGTTTTTCGTAGCATAATTGTTTATGTTAGTTTGTAATTCTTTTATAGTCAAGTTTGCGCATAGTCAATCTACTATGAACGAAACAAAGATAGTATTTATCTTTGATATTTACATGTAAACAAAAGTGTTTTAAGTATTTTTAGACTATCGTTTAGTACCTTATTCCACACACTTATAGGTTCACGACAGACCTACCTACCCTTCCCTACCGAAGTATAGATGCCCAACACCATTGGTGCTAATGCTCAGCACATATAGTGCGGAGGGTGAGCACCATTAGTGCGGAGGGCATAAACGACACCAGCAATACCATAAGAATGGGATAAAGCAGTATAGACATTTACATGGAATGAGCCTTTAACTTACACTCTATTACGTATGTTTATAGAAAATGATTACCTTTGCATAGTAGTTTAGATCAAATCACAACGATATGAAAAGACAACTTATCTTGCTTTGTGCGTTAGCCTTCTCCGCATCGTTACACGTCACAGCACAATCATTCAGAAAGCAAATCAGTGAGCATCCTGAGCTTTCTGCCAACAATTACCTTGCTTACCCAGCACCTTCGGGTAGGCTAACGCCTGCTCCTTCAGGCTATCTTCCTGTATATCTATCGCATTATGGGCGACATGGGTCACGCTATCTCATTCATGAGCAACAGTATCTCCGTCCCTATAGAAACCCTACAGCAAGCTGATTCGGCTGGTGTGTTGACCAATGAAGGAAAGGATGTCTTGAAGAAATTACGCCTCATGTATACAGAATCTTACAAACGATGGGGAGAGCTGACACCATTAGGTGCACAGCAGCATCAGCAGATTGCACGAAGAATGTATCGTCGTTTCCCATCTGTATTCCGTGATTCGGTATGGGTGGATGCCAAGTCGACGGATGTTATACGCTGTATTTCTATCCATGGAGAACGAACTGCAGGAACTGATTCGGCATAACCCTCGTTTGAGAATTAGACATGATGCGAGCGCACATGACATGTATTTTTATGAAGCAACCAGACAAGAAACTCTCTCATCAAAGGGATAGCAGTGCTGTAAAGAATACGATTGACGAGTGGGGCAAACGCAATATTGACACCAAAACCATTGATGGATCGTCTCTTTTAAGGATAAGGAATACGTGACAAAGAAGGTGGATGCAGGACAGCTTACCTTCGACCTTTTTCAGTTTAGCAAGCATTGTTCAGAACTCAGAGATACGCCATTCGCTCTCGCTATACAACCTCTTTACAGCCGATGAGTTGTACCAACTATGGCAGAGGAGCAATGCTTGGTGGTACTTACGTTATGCCAGTGCACCACAAAGCGGAGGTAATCAACCTTTCTCACAGCGTAATCTCTTGCGCAAGATTATCACTGATGCTGATTCTTGTCTGGCCCTCCCTCATCCAGGTGCAACCCTTCGTTTCGGCCATGACACGATGGTTATGCCATTGACGTGCCTACTGAATCTTAATAACAATGATATTAGGGTTTCAGATATGACAGTCTTATCCCTAAAGGATTGGAGTTCTACACGCATTGTCCCTATGGCTGCTAACATCCAGTTTGTTTTCTATAAGAACTCGAAGAATCCAAAAGCTGATGTTCTCGTGAAAGGTCTTTACTCAACGAGGAGGAAGCTACGCTGCCCCTTCCAAAGACTTCTACACCATATTACTATCGATGGAGCGACTTTAAGAAGTTCTATCTTTCAAAGCTAAATAGCTATCACGAATAAGGAGCTATGCCCCTAATTGTTATCATAGCTATACTCTCTTCCCTCATCAAGACGCCCTCCTCGATGCGAGAAGGGCGTCTGCCGTTAGGAGATACAACTCCTATCATATAGTATAGAAAGAAAAGGTTGAACTACCAATGGTTAGTCCAACCTTTTCTGTCTTATTTATTATCATCTCAAACATCGTCTTACGATGAAGAGACAAACGTCTTATTCAAATGGTACAGCCTTGAGCCCTAACTCTCGGTTACTTGCTTCTACATAGATTGTGTATCCAAACGTATTATTCCGTCTAAAGAATAAGTTGAAGGCATACTTAGTATTATTTCCATCAATACTATTCTTCATAGCACTTGAACTCCAGTAATAACCGTTATAGCCAATATTCAGACAATTCCCTCTCCTACGCATCCTAACTCAGGCAGAAGAAATACTTATGAAGGTCTGCCTTTGCTGGAGGAGTGTCTGGGATATTAGTATTCTGTGCATATTCTCCTTTTGCTGCGACACGTAAATCAGTTACAGAACCCAATTGCTTGGTGCTGTTTCCTTGTTCATGCCGGCGATATATTGCCTTTTTCAGAATCCACATACCGCCCTATAAAGATGACCTAAGAAAGAGAATAATTGATTCCTATCGCCATGTGGGTCGCCCTTAACTACATACCATGCCATCTCGTTAGCATTTGGCAACTTCTTAAACAGCTCTGTTTGCGCATCATTCCTAACACCATCTCCAGGAATGAAGTATTACAATAACGATCAGCATCATCACTCTTTGGATAGTTTTTCATTATATGATTCTGGACCATTAACAGTTCCTACGAAGTTGATCCATTCTTCCAAGGCTGCCAGATAGGGCTGTTCCACCCGTCTGATGTGGATACCAATGAGTTCTGCTTAGCGTCCCACTATAGTAATTCTGGTCGAAGTTTGGAATTTCCATATCCACTTTCATGTTGTAAGTGGTATTCTCCTATAAAGTAAAAGTACCATAATCCTTTGTTACTACACCCTTGGTTCCTGTTTTTAGTATCCTCTAAATAAAAACTTAGCCGTAAGTTTGTGTGCACTGGCTTTTATAACGACAAATGAGCCATTAGTAGCCATATCTGCTGTTGTCTTACTTAAAGGGAAACCATCTCTATACTCGCTTGGAGAAAGGAGACCACCACCAAATGAGTTTGATTTTAGGGTGATTGTCTTGCTAACAGCGTCATCTTCCAACTGATTGGTTGTCGTATTCAGGGTATAAGTACCTGCAATATTCCCATCAGAAGTCAACTCTATCTTACTGATACGTGTCGAACTTAATTCTGTCTTACCATTGAAAGGCATAAAGCAAGTATAGCAGCCTTGTGCTGAAGAGTGAACTTAAAGTTACCATCAGGTGTCTTTGAAGTAGTAGCCATACCCCAATCGCCATATTTGCCAACGTCTAAACCACTATTAGGCTTCATTTGCTGCTGTGTAGAAGCAAATGTTATTTTCTTATCAGTGCCTTCCTTTCCGAGATAAAGCACCCTATAACTACTCTTGTTTTTATACAGTCCTGGTACTTGGAAGGTGAATAACTCCTTCTCTTGGATAGGATCAAACATATCAGTGCCACCACCTATCGTATTTGTACTCTGCTGCCATACGCCATTGTCATCTTCTACCCATATCTTATCACCAGATGTCCATTTGAAAACTTTTGGATAAGTGATAGAAGTGCGTGTCATTACTGCACCACCAGTAAAAGAGGTTAAGTGTTCGTTCTTATGTTCCTTCTCTTCCGTCTTGTTCTTCTCTAACATGTCATCTTGAGTACATGAGGTGAGACTCATACCTATCGTCAGAGCAGCACCAAGAACAATGAGGTTAATCTTCATAAAATTGTTATTCATTACTTGTTAAGACTTTTAGTTGTATTATCATTTAGAATTACTCACTATTCAATTACCAGGCCACGCCTCATTAGAGCTACCACCAATAGACTGAGGTCCATCTTCATTATTCGCATCTTGGTGGTCGCCTGTGACTGTCGGATGCTCTTGCGTGGGTGGAGAACCTGCCAAAATTGGCACAACATCAACAACTAAACTTCTCATCTGAGGGCCGTGTATAGACACTTCTTTGGCCCTTTGTTACATTTTTCTTCATTTGGTAATTATAATTTGTTTTTCTTAAATTTAATTAGTCTTAAAGTTATATTTATTATATACGAATATATGATATTCTTAGGGACCTTAAACTCAGTTAGATTTCACATTCTTAGATATGTAGAACTCTAACAAGCGACCACAATTGCTCTCCAGCCAAAGTAATAGCCCTAATTAAACTTAACTTATGCAAGGTAAGTATAATTTCTTAAAAAGACAAAACATAACTATCTCTTTATTTGTTTTTAAATAAAGAGATCACTAAGCTTTCCAACTAAAAACAAATTGAAACTAAGCAAAGTCACATTTGCTGTCATTTCTGTCATGCGCTTACGACTTGTAATACACTATAATTTAGATTATTACGACAAATGTTAAATATGACAGCAAACAAAAATGAAACTAAAATAGGGGTATATAGTGTGTTTTGTTGCGCACTCAATATTGACAAATCACCTTGACTTATCTAAACTAAGCAGTAGTTCATTGCCCTGTACGTCCTTACTTGCAAACAATCGCATGATATCTCGGAAAGGAGTAGGCATGCGTGAGAAATCGCTTCCAACACAATCAAAGATAGTGCGATTATTTACTTCAAGTGATGAACACATTTTCCCTTTCCCATAACGATCATAATGCTCACCATCTCTTACCCGTGCTTCAGGGTGCTGACGGATAAGCGTTATGACGCTATCATTCGCCTCTTTGGACAATTTAATACGATTGCCTCCAGGTAATAGCCATCCCATTCAGATACAGTCATTATCCGTGTCTTCGTATTATATCTGAATTCATAGGCGGGAATAGAGCCTCCTCCATATGAAAGAAACCCTTTGAGGATATAATTCTGTTCCTTTGCAAAATACGACTTACGTAGGTTAAGAATTTCCTTTTGATGCCGATTATATAATAAGGAGTCGATAACAAAAAGACTATAAGCCTTCATACCTCGGGCTTTATCAAGCTTATTATCCGACCATGCCATCAGTACTCCCCACTGGTCATAGAACTTCCATTGTGCAGAATCAGAGATGAGCGGTGAACCACCAGTGAACCCTTTATACTTCACCTTATCTACTATTCCTCCCCTATCGCACACGAAGAAAGAATATTTAGATAATGCATAACCTTCTGTAATGACATGAGTCTTATCTTTATACCATACAGACCTTGGACCACTAAAAGTGAAAACAAGCAGAGCTATAAATCCACCAACAAGTACAACCACACTGGAGAGGATTATCACCAACACACCTAACAGCTTATTATGGTTTAGGCTCTTTCTGATGACTCTTCCTATGGGATAAAGCCATATAGGAAGGGTGCAGAGCATACCATAATATAATAAGCTGTCTAAGACAACATTGAGCCGTAGACCATCTGGCAGACACATGTGCAATATCCACCAACTGAAGCACAGTAGGATGTGAAGTAAGAAGATGGAATATACAATCCGCTTAGTTGTCATAATAATCAGCATTTGTTACAAACAGAACATACTTCTTTATTCGTGCGTGATAAATCGTTGTTCGGCTAACTGTTCATACTTTGTACCCTTACGGCCATAGTTAGCGTATGGATAGATGCTAATACCACCACGTGGAGTAAAGATTCCAGTCACCTCGATGTACTTAGGATCCATCAACTTGATAAGGTCCTTCATAATCGTATTTACACAATCCTCATGGAAGTCACCGTGGTTACGGAAACTAAAAAGATATAACTTCAAACTCTTACTCTCAACCATTCGTACGTCTGGGATGTATGAAATACGAATCTCTGCAAAGTCTGGTTGACCTGTAATAGGACATAAACTGGTAAACTCAGGACAGTTGAAAGCGTACCCAATAGTCATTATCAGGATGCTTGTTAACAAATGATTCCAACACCTCTGGTGCATAATCCATTCTGTATTGAGTCTTTGAACCTAATGACTTTAAACCCTTCTTTTTCTCTTTCCATATTCTTCTTTTTAAAGAAATTAAGCCAATAAGTTTAGTACCCTAATGTGCAATAAACGTTATTGCTTAACTTATGTTTTATTTAACTTAATGCAAATATCTTCCAAATACTATAGTTTACATCATTATCGTAAGTATCCTCTCCCTCATGTTCCTTCAAAGCCTTTTACTATACGAATGAGTGATTGGAAGAGCGATAACCTCATAAACTGTCTTCAATAATACCTGCCAAAGCATGAGTTTAGGGAGTTCTTCTGTTGGAACAACACCCTCAATGCTAATGGGAAGAAGATAACTGAGTCAAAACTCTCACCCACAATAGTACTAGAATTGCTCGTAATGAAGTTACGTCCCTTGTCGTGAATCTTCATCTTACTCATCACATAGGCATTAGCAAATGAACCCTACGATGAGAGGCTACAAAAAGAGGCTGCTGCCACACGTGGAGCCAAACCAAGATAGCATGGAAACCTGCTTCATTCGTCCAATAAGGGCACCTGGAATCCAATCACACAACGCACCCATTGCCACGAAAGAAGAAGTTCATCGCAAAGCCTGTCCATATCAGTAGACGTGCCTTTTTGAAATCCCTCAAACCTCACATACACAGTCGTTGATGATGTAGAGATTGGAAAAACAATCAATCCACCTGTCAATGAGATACCTAACACAGAGATTTGCTTTGTCTCGAGAATGTTTGCCGCAATAAGGCAAACGCAAAAAGAGATGCTGAAAAGCATAAACAGCACACTCACTTGTTGTTTACTTTTTGTCATTGTCTTGTTTTTGTTAAAGGGTTGATCATGCACCCTATTTAATTAGAGTGGCTGCAAAGGTACACATTTTTATCCGAAACAGCCTAACTTCTATAGAAAAGATAGTCGTGTTAAAACTCTGAACTACAAGAACAGACGCCTGCTCTGTCGATAGACTCAGTATTTCTAACACACTTAAATTATATACAATATAAGTTTAGACGCAGCTACTATTGCTACTTTGTCTATATAGAAGCTTAATCTTCCCAAGGAGTGAATGCAATTTCCCATCTCGTTTCTTTCGCTTCAAAAACCATCTACTCACCTGTTTCTGCTTTGTCACCAGGTTTAGGATTAGTTGGCTCTACTGGTACACCACTATGATTTGCAAAATGATTGTCAAGAATGCTACCACAACATTCAGCACTACCTTCTCACCTGAGGAGCTATATGGCCTTTTCATAATTGTATTCTTTACTTAATTGCCAACCTTCACCATCTCACAACATAGACACCACGTGCTGGGTTCTTCATGACGACCCTGTAAGTCATCATAGTAAATTCATCCCTCAGTGCTATGCTTGAGTTTCGGATGTCTCATACCAGTTGTACCACTGTCCCTCAAACTCTAAGACAAAGCCCTT
>BNJU01001809.1_pt1 | contig 34908 bp, 42 predicted proteins | sample 8539281 | NCBI WGS metagenome assembly BNJU01 (sample SAMD00202456, study PRJDB9452) | human saliva metagenome | isolation source: human saliva | place: Japan
GCGCCGTGCTCCAGCGCCCTTGCCACCGCACCTCGTCATGCGGGGCGGCAGAACATCTCGGTCCTGTGGACCATCGTGCTGGGCGCCGTGGGCGCACTTGTCCAGAGCGCAGTCGCCAGCCTCTTCGGCGTCGCCCGCACCGACGGGATCGACTGGATCCGCTGGAACTGTCCTCGTCGCCGCCATCGTCGCAATCTCCGTCTCTGGGCGTCACCGGCCGCCGTCAGCCCTCTAACGCCCTGGTACGGGTTCTGCGGAGGCGGCCACCGCCTCCACAGAACCCGCTTCGACACCTGACTGAAATAGCCATGGGTTGGGGCCGTGAGGATTCCCCGGCCTGCGGCGTCCTCTACCAGCGCGGCAATCAGACCAATTGCCAACGCAATCCAGTCGTCGGCCACTCACGCGGGCGGGCCACGCGTACTACAGCGCCGTGACGGACCAGTTACTGGGCCGCGCACCCGTTTATCCGTCACCATCCATTCACGGATTAACGAAAAGAAACTCCAATGGCTGCCTTGCCATCCCAGACGGTCAGCAGCACCAGGCGCAACGAGCAAACCGAGGAGGACGGGAACCCCGCGGCCCCCTCAGACCTCGCACAGCGTGACCACCATCGAGAGAACGTCGTCGCCAAGATCGCCGGTATGGCCGCTCGTATTAAGTGCCCGGCGTCTACGGCATGGGCAACGCGCCGTTCGCCGCAACTGGCTGCGTGACCGACCATCTAACGCCCAGTAACGTCGCCCGGCGGCATCTCGGCGGCGTCAGAGGGCGGGACGGGCCATACCGTCAGGGTCACCGTGTCGTTGAGTGCGCGTCTCCATCGTCGGGTCTCCGACGCCATCCGCCGCAACATCATCCAGGCGGATCGAGGCACCACCGGCCTGGAGGTCGTCGAGGTCAACATCAACGTCACCGACGTCCACCTGCCCGACGACGCGACTCCGGCGGCTCCGGAGCGCCGACCTCAAGTGACCCATCCTGACGCCCTGATCTGAGGCGCTCCAGCTGAGACAACGTACCTGGCCCTCCTGGTGGGCCTGTTCGCTGGCACCATTCTCGCACTTCGGCTCCTTCGCCGACTTCGTCCTGGTGGCCCTGTGCGGAGCGCGGCCGGACTGAGTGAGCCTTGCACCTCTACCTGGAGGGCCGGGTCAGTGTCCACAGCATCCTGGATCGGCGAAAAGTGACGATGGCGACCCGCCACCAGCCCACCGCCATCACGCAGCTCGGGTCCCGCCCGACGCAGAGTCCTCCGACGTACGCAGCACCACCACCGCTCCGGCCGAGGTCGTCGCGCGAGATCTGCCGCCCAGGCCGCCCTATGGAGCGGCAGCGTCGGCTCCAGCGCCAGGGGACTCCTGGGGTCGGCGCCCTGCCACCAACTTCGCCTCCCGACGAGGCAGTGCGAGTCTACGGGCGAGGTCGCCGTCCTCCCACCTGGACCTCGCCTGGTCTTCCCACGCCACGTCCTCCCACCGTGACGATCTGCGCACCCACGTGCTGCGGCCGCGTCGAGGCACCTCACCGGGCTGAGCGTCGGCCAAGGTCACCATCCGGGGATCCTGGCTCAACCGTCCGAGCAGCCACGTCGGGAAGAGCCTGAGAGTGAGAACACCGTCCGAAACTCGTTCGTCGCCTCCCGCAGCTTTGCAGTGTCCTCCTGGCACTGCTGCTGCTCACGGCTGCGAGGCCTGAGCCACCTGGCTGACGAGGCACCGGGATCGTCACCGGCAGCTGGCCGGACCGTACCGTCACCACGCTCGACACCGTGGCTCTACCGCCCTCGGCTCCGTCGCGGTGCTCACGTCGCCACGAGTCACGCCCGCAGCCCTGCGCCCTGGCCATGATCCTCGCGGCCCTGTGGCCCAGGCTGCCGAGCTTGCGTCACGCTCACTGCCCGGCTCGTCCCGGGCCAGACCGCGGTGAGCGCCGTGACCCTGGCCAGCCTGGTGAGGAACCGAGTCCAGGCAGATCAGCAGCGTCCACTCCGCCACCGTCGCCACCACGTCGCTCCCGGGTCGGCGTCGTCGTCCTCGGTGTCTGGACGAACCTCGAGGCGTGCAGGGAAAACGCACGTAAGACGACCGACAGGCCACAGGAGGAGACGCTCAGCCCGCGGGCATCGGGCGCCGCCGCGTGCGGATCAAGCACGCACGGGCACGAGAGGAATACGATCATGCCGTTCGGTTTCTGGTGTCCTCAGCCGGACGGCCCTGGCCCGACTGCGGAAGGCTTCTCATCGCGCGGCGTCATCCTGGGTCTGGCCTCCGGCAGCAGGTGCCCAGTGCTCCTGGCCAGCGCACTTTACTGGCCACGGCGCAGGACCGAGTCCGGCAGCCTCATCGCGCCCAGGCGCACTGGCTCCTGCCGGTGGCCGCATGGCATCCGTGCTCGCCGTGCCAGGCTGGTCACGCCCTCGCCGCAGATCCCCGCAAAGGCGGCCGCCGCCTCTCCCCTGAGGTTCAACGACTCCGAGGCGTCCTCATACCGTGCCCCGGGGTCCTGTCTGGGCTGTCCGAGCGGGCGGAGGACGTTCGGGTGGAGCAGTGCGCCATGTGGGTCACCCGGTTCCCCGGGCAGTCTGTGGGTGCGGGCGGACGCCACCGTGTCCCAGGACTGCGGGTCGCATGGGCCGTGGCGGGCTCAGGGCCGGCTCGAGGGATGACGTGACCGCCCTGAACTGCCCCGGCAGATCGACGTCCTGGTGGGGGCTGGGCGCTCCACGAGCAAGCCTGGTGATCTCTGGATCGTCACGGGGCAGCACTCGCCAAGACCATCGGGAACAGCGATGGCGCGTGAGACGCAGGACGAGCCGCGGCGGCGCTCGCCCGCGTCGAGACCACGCCGCACGCAGCCAGGCGCCTCCGTCCGGCGCGTCGCCGACAAGGACCGCTACCCGCAGTCCTGCGCGCCCAGGACGGGAGACATCGACTGCCTTCGAGGCGGCTCGTCCAGGCGTTACCAGGGCGCCTGTTCGCACCGCCTACGCGATCGTGCGCAGCCGTCACGACCGGTGAGGTCATCGTCGGGACGCTCATCCGGCCCTGGCGCGGTCTTCACCTCGTCGAGCCGCCGCGGCCGCCGAGGGCTGGCTCATGCGGATCTGCCTGTCAAAGCGACCGCAGCATGGCACGCAAGCGTCAGCGCCGGGCGACCGACCCCTACGACGCCGAGGGCCTGGGACCGCGAAGGCGCCATGGCGGAGACGACGTCAGGCGGCACCGCTGCAGCCGGCCAGTGGGGTGAGTCAACGCGGAGATCAGGGCGCTGGCTGCGACCTCCACAGCTCCGATGCAGCCCGAGCTGCGCATCGTCTGGGTACTCCAGAGATCGACGAGCATGTCACTGCGAGGAGATCGCCCCGACCCTGAACCTGACCAGGTCCACCGTCCGAGGAGGCTGGCACGCGCCCGCTCCCTCGTCCATGCGCCGTGACAGGTGGGCATGAGCACCGTCAGCAGCTCTCACACAGCGTCCGACACGCGAGCGGCGTCGGCCACCAAGTCGCGCCGCCCGGTCTCGCCGGGCGGGACGACGCCGACACGCACGCAGTACCGGCGTCCTGATCGCCTCCCTGCACGAGAGGTAGGACCCCGGCTGGGTCTGGGCCCAGCGCCTCGGTCGTGCCCAAAGCGCCTTACACGGTGGGCTCCATCACTCGCCGAGACCCGTCACGGCGCCCAGGTGGAGATGCCCGCAACCGACCTGGGGCCGCTGGCATGTCCGAGTTCTCGCTGCGGGCGCTCATCCGATGCCGTGGACGGCGCGTGCCCGGGGCTGCCGCCTACGCTCGACGTCGAGCACGCGTCACCTCGAGGCGGTCACCCGCGGCCTGGGGGTTCCGCAGATCATCCTACACGCGGATCTCCGCCGCCTCAGCGTGGACAGCCTGCGCACAGCTCGGCCCAGCAGAGTCCCGCGACACGCGCCGTTTCGAACACGCCTGCCGCGGAGAACGCTGTATCCCCGACCGTCCAACGTCATCCGATCTCACGATGACGACCAGCACCTCTCAGCAGCCGAGCTGGCCACCTGATCACTGCTGTCCCCGGCGTCCGAGCAATCAGGCCGGGATCGGCTTCTTAACGTTGAGGGCGATCGGTAGCCACATGCGCCAGCCAGAGGATCCTCAGCAGGCCCGCTGGGTGATCGTCGAGGGAAGGGCTCGCGCCCGAGCCGTCATCGGGATCGGTGTCGACAGCTCGCGGCCCGTCAGGACATCGTGCGCGATGTCCGGGAGACTCATCCTCCGCTCGCTATCGCAGGCGAGCAGATCCGCCACCCTCCGAGGGCCGGGAGGCTCCGACTCCTCCGACGTCGGGGAGCAAGAGCGCGCCTCAGGTCCGGTGCGGGTCCAGTCCCTGCTGGGCGCCCAGCCCGCATGCACTCCGCCTCGTGCAGGTTCCAGCACGAGACGACGTCAGGGGCACAGTCAGATGATCGGCGCGACGTCGTCATGGTACAGGGGCGAGCCCAGCGGACGCGAGGGCTCAGCCAGGCTCAGCTGCGCTCGCCAACGACGGCACCGGAGACGTCGGCCTCCTCCAGGCACGCCATGCGCGACCCGGTCACCAGGCGGTGCCCCAGCCAGATGTCCCGAAGACCAGCAGGCCGATGTGGGAGGAGAGCACCTCCACCGGCTGCTGAAGACCGCCTCGTAGTTCTGGCCGAGGATCACCAGGGCGCGCAGGGTGAAGGCCAGGACCGGCCCCAGCGGGAACCAGGGCGCCGTGGTAGGGCGGGTCAGCCGGGTCATTGCCCTGGGCACGTAGGCGCGCGGAAGCGGAAGTGGCGCGGCGATCTGGCCAGCGATGAACCCGCACAGGGCGGAAAACGTTGACCAGCCAGGCGTAGGCGGTGTTTCTGCCCCACCACGGCGGCGGTCAGGAAGCGGCCGCCCCCACCAACGCCGTCGCCCCAGGGCCGCACCGGGACCCCGTGGCGGTTGACGGCGAGGAGAACCAGGCGGCGCCTGCCTGAAGGCCATCGAGGTGCAGCATGCGGGTCGAGGCGTACAGGCCGGGTTTCCGGACACTGAGCACCACCGGTGAGGGATGACGGCGTTCACGAGGCCGCCGCGATCGATCCCCGCCCGCTCGAAGACCAGGGTGAAGGGCGAGTAGGCCACGTCCTCGGTCTCGGTGTGCAGCAGCCGCGCTGTCGTTGAAGGCGATGAGAAGCCGATGACCGTGATCGCCCCGATGTAGAAGATCGCGATCCGCCAGAACACCAGTGTGGATCGCCTTTGGGCACGTCCGGCGCGGGTTGCGGGCCTCACCGGCCGCCAGCGCCCACCAGCTCGGTGCCCTGGAAGGGAGAACCCGGCCACCATGAACACCGACACAATGGCCAGCATCCCGCGCCGTGGAAGGGCGCGTCGCCGACGACCCGAGTTGCTGAAGCGGGGACGTCCCACCGATGATGCCGGCGATCATGGCCAGGCCGCCACGAGGAAGACGATGACCGTGACCACCTTGATGGCCGACGAGCCAGAACTCCTCCCCGAAGGCACGGGCGGACAGGGCGTTAAGCGTCGTCAGCAGTGCTAGGAACAGTGCCGCCCAGATCCACGAGGGCACCCCCGGCAGCCAGTAGCCCATGACGATTCCGGCGGCCACCAGCTCGGCCGCCACCGTGATCGCCCAGTTGAACCAGTAGTTCCAGCCCATGGCGAAGCCGAAGGAGGCTGACGAACCGGGTGGCGTAGGTCTGGAAGCGAGCCGAGCCACCGGCATGTGCGCCGTCATCTCGCCGGGGACTGCATGAGCAGCAGCACCACTGAGGCCGATCGCCGCGTAGAGCCCAGGGCACCGCCCGGGCGGGCCGTGGAGACCGTGGCGCCCGAGGCCACGAACAGCCCCGTGCCGATGGCGCCACGATGGCGATCATCTGCATGTGCCTGCTGGTCAGGCTCCGGTGCAGCCCGCCGTCCTCCTCAGGACCTCGTTGGAGACCTGGCCGGAGGCGCCGGAGACCACCGCGCCCACGGGATCTGCGGAGGTCACAGGGTCAGCACTGTCGGAGCTGTCGGCGCCGTCGGCAGCGGGCCGCCCACCCGACGCAGCGGGGGCAGGGCCACTGGGGCCGACTCGTCATGAGAATGTGTCACCCGACCGAGGGTAACCGTCACGCATGCAACCCGGCGTTCACCTTCGGCCTGTCTCACGCAGCCGGTCGTGTGCTGACGCTCACGGCGGCCCTGCAGCCAGCCCTATGGAAGACCCTGCGGCCGGGGCGGAAGGGACGGGCGGCGCAGCCCTCAGCAGGTGTGGTCGGCGGCGGCTGCGACGCTTGTGCGTCGAGGCGGCTCCCTGGGCCGCGCATGAGGTCAGCGCGCAGGTTCTTGGGCAGGAGAAGGAGATCTTCTCCGTGGTGGTGCGCACCTCCTCGACGTCGTCGAAGCCGAGCTCAGCCAGGGCGCTCGACCACCTCGCGCACCAGGATCTCCGGCACCGAGGCGCCCGAGGTCAGGCCGACCGTCTCGACGCCGTCGAACCAGGACGGGTCGATCTCGCTGGCGAAGTCCACCCGGTGGGCGGCGCCCGCACTAGCCTCAGGGCCACCTCCTGGAGACGCACCGAGTTCGAGGAGTTGCCGGAGCCGACCACGATCACGAGGTCCACCCTCAGGGGCGATCTTCTTGACCGCGGCCTGACGGTTCTGGGTGGCGTAGCAGATGTCCTCGCCGGGCGGGTCGATCATCTCCGGGAAGCGCTCGCGCAGCGCGCACCGTCTCCAGGGTCTCGTCGACGCTCAGGGTGGTCTGGCTGATCCACACCACCTTGGAGGGTCGCGCACCTCGACCTGGTCCACCTCGTGGGGTCCGTTGACGACCTGGATAGTGGTCGGGAGCCTCGCCCTGGGTGCCCTCGACCTCCTCGTGGCAGTATGGCCCACGAGGATGATGTCGTAGTCCTTGTCCGCGAAACGCACCGCCTGCTTGTGCACCTTGGTCACCAGCGGGCGGGTCGCGTCAATCGTGTCCAGCCCGGCGCTCAGCGGCCTCGGCGTGGACTGCCGAGGAGACGCCGTGGGCGGAGAAGACGACGCGGGCGCCCACCGGCACCTCGTCGGTCTCAGAGACGAAGATGGCGCCGCGCTGGAGAGAGTCTCCACGACGTACTTGTTGTGGACGATCTCCCTGCGCACGTAGATCGGCGCCCCGTAGTGGGCCAGGGCCTGCTCCACGGCGTCGACGGCGCGGTCCACGCCGGCGCAGTAGCCGCGCGGGGCAGCCGCGGATCCGCTGCCGCCCTGTGGGAGGGGCCGCGGCGTCGGTGTGCTCACTGGCGAGCTCGATGGTCGTCACGGTCACCACTGTGCCACAGTGGGACCCAGGTCCCCAGTGGTGGACGTGGCACAGTGGTGCATGTGACGGGCCAGAGCCCTCAGCCCAGCCCGCAGCCCTCCCTCGGTGCCGGCCGTGCGTCCGGTCCCGACGCGGGCGGCGGCCCGGCAACTCCGGCAGCCCCGACGGCCCCCAGGGGAGCTGGCGCCGCGAGCGAACCTCACCACCGCGGAGAACCCGTGGCCGCTGCGGCTGCTGTCCTCCAAGATCGACCAGTACGTGGCCCGCATGAGCCAGGTGTGGGTGGAGGGCAGGTCATTCAGCTCAACCGCCGCCCCGGCGCCGGCATAGCCTTCCTCACCCTGCGGGACACGGACGCCGATATCTCCCATGTCGGTATCCATCTACGCCCGGGTCCTCGACGCCGTTCTGGCCCGCACCGGGCCGAGCTCGGTGAAGGAGCCCGCGTGGTGGTGCACGCCAAGCCCACCTTCTGGGCCAAGCGGGGCTCGCTCCAGCTGCAGGCCGACGACATCCGGCCCGTCGGCGTCGGCGACCTGCTAGCGCGCATCGAGCAGCTGCGCCGCATCCCCAGCCGCCGAGGCCTGTTCGACGCCGAGCGCAAGCGACCTGCCCTTCCCTGCCGCGCAGGTGGGCCTCGTGTGCGGGACGCCAGGCCAAGGCCAGGACGATGTGCTGGTCAATGCCCGCCTGCGCTGGCCCGGCCTGCCCTTCGAGGTGCGCGAGGTCGCCGTCCAGGGGCGCGCGCCGTCGGCGAGGTCACCGGGCCATCAGGAGCTCGACACCGATGCGCAGATCGACGTCATCGTCGTGGCTCGCGGGGCGGGGCCGTCGAGGACCTGCTGCCCTTCTCCGATGAGGGGCTCGTGCGTGCCGCGGCCGCCCTGCCGCACGCCGCTGGTCTCGGCGATCGGCCACGAGACCGACTGCCCCCTGCTGGACCTGGTGGCCGACTACCGGGCCTCCACCCCACTGACGCCGCCCGCCGGATCGTCCCCGACCTCGCCCAGGAGACCGTGGGGCTGGACTCGGCCCGCGAGCGCCTGCGCAGCGTGCTCGCCTCGCGGCTGGACGCCGAGCAGGCGGCCCTGGACCAGTTGCGGGCCCGGCCGGTCATGGCCGACCCCACCTCGATCGTGCGCGACCGGGTGATCGAGGCTGGGGCAGGCCCGCGACAGGATGCGCCGGGCCATGGAGCATCGCCTGTCGCTGGCGGCCGCGGATCTGCGCGCCGACCGCGCCCGGCTGACGGCGCTGTCGCCTGGGGGTCCCTGGATCGCGGCTACACGATTCTGCGACTCCCGGCGGCAAGGTCATCACCAGCGCCGAGGATGTCAAGAAGGGCGACCTCATCGAGGGGGTCCTGGCTTCGAGGGCGCTCGTCGCCCAGGTCGTCAGCGCGCAAGCCCCGACCCGCCGATATCGACTGAGCAGCGGCTAAGTGCCGGCTGCACGCGAGCTACCGCGCCGACACAAGCGCTAGTCAATCGCGCCTGGATCCGCGCGCATCGGGGCGGACCCGGGCAGTGAAGCTCACTGAGGCCGGCCGCGGGCACTGGCGCAGGCAGGGTGTGGCAGACCTGCTGACGCGCCCCTGATGAACGGCCTCCAACGACGCAGCCGGGTAGCGGTCTGACGCGTCGGTCTAGGCACTTTCGCGCCGAGGACATCACCTGGGCCCGCCTTGTCCACTCCGCTCGGGGCCGGTCCGTGCGAGAATCAGGGGCGTGAGCTCGAGATGAACCCCGGCCCATACTCCGACCAGTACCCAGACGAGTACTCACCCCAGAGCAGCCCCTACTCGGCGTCCTCAGGGTCGTCAGGGGTCTTCAGCGTCGTCTGCCCCCTGCCGGCGGGCGTCGGTGCCAATGAGGACGTCGCCTCGCTCAGCTGCGAGCGGGCCCGTGAAGCTGGTGGCTGTCGTGCAGCGTCTTGAGGCAGGCTCGGTCCTCTGGAGGACTCCTTGGCGCTGTGGAGCGCGGCGAGGCCCTGGCCCAGCGCTGCCAGACCTGGCTCGATGGGGCCCGCACCCGCCTGGCCGCGGTCGCACAGGGAGGACCCTGAGGACTGACGCGACCTGGGGCTGGCCGGGCATGACCCGCCGGGCCAGCGGTTCCAGGCCGCGCGCCCGCACGCGCGACGAATCGACCGTCGTGGCAGCGTGGCCGTTGGCCGGGGGCCTGGCATGCGCCCGCCTGCGCGGCGGAGCGAGCCGTGCCCGGCCTCTGGCGGTGGTGCCCCATCGAGGCCGCTGGGAACCAGCGCAGGAGCGGAAGGAGCCGTGGATGTCCAAATCGGACACAAAAGCTGGGCCGCACTCATCCGGACGGAACACAGCCGCATGATTCCAGCGTTTTCATTCATGCGGCCTGTGCACTGAAAAGCCCTTTGTATCCGATTTGGACATTCTTGGGCGAGATGAGCCTGAGGGCGGCGCCGGATCGGTAGTCTGTGAGCATTCGCCCTCCGGCACGCGCATCGATCAGCGCGCCGGCCGCTTCCAGGCGTTGTAGCGCCGCCGCGTTCCTCATCCGCCTGAGTCCCTCTCACCGCCTCTTCTCAATCTCCCGGTCCACCACTCCGGCCAGCTCTCCACCGCACGTCTCGGCTCCTACCACCGGACCCCTGGTCCTGCACGAAGAGTCGCCCATGTCCGCACCCGCCGCCCAGGATCCGCTCGTCGATCAGCGAGGCCCGGTTGATGTCGTCATCCACCCGGGCAGGGGAGCCCGTGGACATCCTCGGCGGCTCGCCTGCCAACGTCGCCCTGGGACTGGCGCGCCTGGGTCGCGACGTCGAGCTGCACCGCTGGATCGGCGCGACGAGCGCGGCCAGGCCGTGCGCTCCCACCTGGAGGCCTCCGGGGTCCGTCTGGCTCCGGGCGCCGACGGTGCGGCGCGCACCTCACGGCACAGGCCACCATCGGCGAGACCGCGCCGCCAGCTACGTCTTCGACCTGGACTGGAACCCGCCGCGCCCGGCCCCTGCCCGACGGGCAGCGCCGCTGCTGGTGCATACCGGCTCGATCGCCGCGATCCTGGCGCCCGGCGCCGCCACCGTGGAGCAGGTGCTGCGCGAGACCCGAGCCACCTCCACCATTGCCTACGACCCCGATGCCCGGCCTCAACTCATGGGTGAGCCGAGGACGCCCGTGAGGGTCGTCGAGGCGCCTGGTGGGCCTGTCGGACCTGGTCAGTGCTCCGATGAGGACATCGCCCTGGCTCTACGGCGAAGGCGCGGACCTGGAGACGGTGCTGCGCTCCTGGCTGGAGAAGGGCGCGGCCGTTGTGATCGTCACGCGCGGCAAGCAGGGCGCCCTGGCCCTGTCCGCCTCGGGGTGCGCTGCAGGTACCCGCCGACCCGAGACGTCGTGGTGGCGGACACGGTGAGCGCCGGCGACTCCTTCATGGGCGGCCTGGAGGACGCGCTGTGGAGCGAGGACCTCGTGGGCGCGGACCGACGCGAGGCGCTGCGCGCGCGGTGGACGCCGCGACCCTGGAGCGGATCGTGCGCCACGCCGCGGCCATCGCCGACATCACGGTCTCGCGGGCGGAGCCAACCCGCCCACTCGCGACGAACTGCCCTGAGGCCCGCCGCGAGGAGGTCGTAGGTTAACCCGCGAAGTCGCACCCTGAACCCTCGACAGCGCGACCTCAGGCTCGACCGCGCGGACAAGGGGCCGGACACCGACGACGGGCAGTGCTAGCTGCGGGCTCAGTGCAGGAGCGCGGCGGCGAGCAGGGACCACGGGCACGAATCGGCCGTCGTCAGCAGAACGGCATCGCGGGCCAGGTCCTCGGCCGCCCGTAGCGCGAGGCGTACATGAAGACGTTCTGCGCCGTGGGCAGGGGCGGCGGTGACAACCGGAGCGAGCAGCTGGCCTCCGCCGAGTCCCGCCGCCAGTCCGACGACGACGGCCAGCCCCGGCATGACGGCGAGCTTCCAGCCCACCGCCAGCCACAGGCCGCTGCGCCGAATCGCGCCACACTGGGACGTCGACCTCACCCTGTGCGCCGGCTCCTCCTCCACCCGGGAAGTCGGCCTCCCGCAGTGTCGACCGCGTACGCCTCGATCCGGCCTCCGCCGCCGGCGAGCCCCTGCAGGGACGGGGACGCCTCTCCGGCACAGGGATTCCGCAGGGGCCGGGCGCCCCGGCCAGGCTCATCCCCAGGGCCAGCATCATGAGCGGCACGGCGACGCGCCCGAGCATCTCCAGCCCCTGGGCCGGATAGCCACCGCCCCACTCCTCGAGGTCCACCCCACCCAGGTTCGCCGCGGTCCGGCCACGACTCCCCACAGCAGCGGGGTTGCGCAACGGTACGGTCAGGGTCGCCAGGCGGGACGGGTTGCCGCGGCAGGTGACGGCGTCGAGCACGGTGAAGGTGGCCGGGGTGAGCACGAGGAGCTGGAGCAGGAGGATCAGGGGCGATCGTGGCCGCATCCCCCAGGACGAGGACGGCCACCCGGGATCCCCAGGTTCGCGGCACTGACATAGCCGGAGGCGAGCGCGCCGATGGTGGCCTCAGCGGTGGGGCGGCGCAGCACGAGGCGGTGGAGCACCAGGCCGAGACGATGGCCGTGAGCTCGGCGACCACGGCCACCGCGGTGGAGCAGGGAGAGGACCGCCGTCAGGTCGGCGCGGCTCAGCGTGGTCACGAGCAGGGGCCGGGGTGGCGGCGAAAGAAGCAGACGCGGGTGAGGACCCCGTCGGCGTCAGGCAGGGCACGGCGCGGGTGCGCACCAGCAGCCAGCCGACGGCGATGACCGCGCCGAGACGGCCAGTCCCGCCACCACATCAGCCATGTGTCTCCCCTCTCATGGGCCCCTGCCGCGACGAGGTCGTTGGTTAACCCGCGAGGTCGTACCCTTAACCCTCTGTGCTGTCTCCTCACTTCTGAGACATGTGGGTGTCGCGACTTCTGAGACACTCGCTCGGGCGGGAACCCGGGGCAGGCTGGTGGTCCAGGAGGCGAGGGTGGCTTAGGGGCGAGGTCATGACGGGGTGTGGGTGTCCATGGTGCTGACATCACAGGCGCACCGACGCCGCACAACGAAAAAGAACCGCAGGATTCCAACGATCCTCGCTGGGCGCTTCAACGCCAGGCTCGTCAATGTCAGCACTGTGACACCAGGCCGCGCAGGAGCGAGTCCGGAGTTCGTGCACGGCCCGGCGCCTCCGTCACAGGTCCGCCCCACCGTCCCCTGACCGCCGCCTCGCGCAGGGGCCTGAAGGCTGTGACTCGACGCCGGCGCCTCGTTGAGTAGGCCTGCTCCACGAGGATCGATCCACTGACCAAGGGTTGTGCCTACTGCACGAAGGCCCCACCTACCCAAAGTGCACCCCACCTCCTCCAGTAGCACCCCACCCGTGCAGTGCATGCAGACGACGCCGGCAACCACCACAGAGACCGAGGCAGCCCTCTCCGGCAGACTGAAGCAGCAGCTCTCCCATCCGGCAGACGCACCCGCCATCAGTGCTCTCAGATGTCATGACATCCGAAACTCTCAGAAGTCATGAGACAACACAGTACCCTTAACCCTCGATCTCGCGGCATAAGGTACGACCGCGCGGACAAGGCTGCGGCGGGGGCCCGACAACGACGAAGCCGGCAGTACGACTTCGCCGGTGCTGGGCCTGGCAGCGTCTCTCAGCCGACCGGCTCGAGGTCCACCCAGGTGCCGACGTGGTCGGAGATGATGAAGGAGGTCGTGCCCCAGTCCACGGCGCGCGCAGGGAGCGCCCTCGCCCGACGCGGCGGCCTCATCGGTCAGCGGCAGGCCGTCGGGGCCGGTGGGCCACAGGTCGGTCAGCACGTGGTCGATGCGTCGCTTGGGGTCGGCTGCCGGGAAGGTGAGCCCTCCCACGGTCCGCCCCAGCCCCAGGGCGTCGACCTGCTCGGCGGAGAGTTGTAGTCGCCCACCAGCAGGTGCGGCCCGGGCAGCCCGGCGAGCGCCCCCCAGGCGGCGGCGAGCTGGCGTGCTGCCATGGACTCGCGGGTCGCCAGGTGGGTGGAGGCGACCGACAGCTGGCGGATCGGCCCGCCGGCGCCTTCGGGCACCTCGAGGGTGGCGGCCACCATGACGCGCTGGGAGGCGGTGGACACGTGGTAGGAGCGCGGGTCCCAGGCCCGCTCGCCGCGCTTCTCACGCTGGAGGCCCCGCGCCCAGGCGCTTGACGTGCCAGCCGGAGACCGGGAAGCGCGACAGGAGGGCGTTGCCGTAGCCGATCGGCCCGGCCCGACGGCGGCGCGCAGCAGCCCCAGGACGTCGTCGGTCGGCGAGCTCAGCGCGGTGCGCAGGGGCCGACGGCGCAACCCCACCACCGGCCCGGCGTAGCTGGCGGAGAAGCGGCAGGCCGGCATGCCCAGCTCCTCGGCCAGGAAGGCCGCCTGGTGGAGGCGCCCGGAGCGGGCCTGACCCAGGTCCACCTCCTGGAGGGCGATGATGTCGAGAGCCAGCTCGGCGATCTGCTCAGCCGTGGCCCCGCATAACGGCACGGGCGGTGGCGGGTCGGAGATCGGCGCCGCCAGCGAGCCGGTGGAGGCGCTGCCGTCACCGGCTCCGGCGGGCAGGCCGTGCTGGAGGTTGAGGCTCAGGACCCGGATCATGCTTGCTCCTCCTCAAAGGTCAGGCTCACGGAGTTCATGACAGTAGCGCTGGCCGGTGGGGGTCTGGGGGGCGTCGTCGAAGACGTGTCCCAGGTGGCTGTGGCAGGTGGCGCAGCGGACCTCGGTGCGCACCATGCCGTGGGAGGTGTCGGTGCTCAGGGTGACCGCCTCCAGGTCGGAGGGGTCGTAGAAGGAGGCCAGCCGCAGTGGGAGTCGAGACGGTGGTGGAGCGGAACAGCTCGGCGCCGCAACCGCGGCAGCGGTAGACGCCCTCGCGGTGCTCGTCGAGCAGGGCGCCGGTGAAGGGGCGCTCAGCGCCGGCCTCGCGCAGCACGGTGGTACTCCATGGGGCTCAGGGCGGCGCGCCACCGCGTCGGTGACGCGCGGCGGCCTCAGGTCGAGGCCGGGCCGGAGGGCGCAGAGCGGGCGTCACGGAGGGTCGCTGCTGGCGTTCGTAGTCATGGGCTCATCGTCGCCCGCCCGACGACGCCGGGCGACCTGCGTTCACGCAGCGAAAACTCACCCATCCGCCGGGGCATCGGCCACGTAGCGACTCGGCTCACCTGGGTCCCAGGCCCCGCGCCGGGCGCGGTGCAGCAGGGAGCGCCCCATGGCCCGCCCCAGGGTGACGGCCCGCCGGGCCCCCAGCCCGTGGGCGGCGCTCTCCCCTCGGCCTCCGTGGTCGCGGCGGTATCGTCTCCGTTGTCTGGAGCGGCCGTGGTGGCGCTGGAGGGCCGGCCTTCTGCTTGGCGACGATCTGCTCGGCGGCGCGGGCCACCTCCTCGGGGCCGAGGTCCCGGTGACCTCGACCTGCTCGACCTCCACTCGCGTGCGCGGCAGGGCATAGGGGCCTCCCGCTGGAGCCAGGTAACCAGCTCTTCGCGCACGTAGGGACTTGAGGGCGCCGACGTCGCCGGGGTCGTTCCCGGTCAGGACGATGCGCACGGTGACGTGGCCGCCGACGGCGTCGAAGACCTCGAGGGATGCCTGGCGCCCGTCCCAGACCGACGAGGCGGCCACAAGGCGGGCCAGCTCGGCACGCAGCGAGGCGATGGGCACGCGCCAGTCAGGTCGAGGTGAAGTAGCCGGTGCCTGGGAGCCTCCACGCGTCCAGTTGGCGAAGGGTTCTCGGTGAAGTGGGTCGAGGGCAGGATGAGGCGCCGGTCGTCCCAGGTGCGCACGACCACGTAGGTCAGGGTGATCTCCTCGATGGTGCCCTGCTCATCGTCGACAACGACGATGTCGTCCACGCGGATGGCGTCGGTGGTGGCCAGCTGGAGGCCGGCGAAGACGTTGCCGAGCATGGAGCGGGCGGCCATACCGGCGATGACGGAGGCCAGACCGGCCGAGGCGAGCAGCGAGCCCATGGCGAACTGGACGCTGGGAAGGTCATGATGGCGCTGACGAGCCCAGCGATGACGATGATGACCTGGGCGACGCGCCGCAGGATCTGGCTCTGGGTGGTCACCCGGTTGGCGCGCCCCTGGTCCCCGCCGCCTGCGCCCCTTGACGACGGTGGACTCTATGGCCTTGGCGAAGGCGACGACGAGCCAGGTCACCGAGACGATGAGGGCGATGGTGACCCCGCGTTCGATGACGACCATCGTCGTGGAGTCGCTCTTGGTGTGCCGCAGCCCGGTCAGGGCGAGCTGGGTGCCCAGGAAGGCCCCGGTCATGGCGCCGACGGCGACGATCGGCCGGCGTCCGAAGTCCACGATCTCGTGGTACAGGAGGCGCCGCCGGCCCATGAACGTCAGGATCGCCACCACCACAAAGGCGATGACCAGGCCGATGACGACTCCCACGCCGGCCTGCCAGGCGATGGTGACCAGGTCGTTGGTCGTCTTGGTCACCGCCTTGACGGTCTCGTCGACGTTGACTTCGGGCACACCCGTGGGAGTGGGCATGGTCGAGGCACTCGCGCTGGGATCTGCGCTGGGGGTCGCGGGAGGGGTGGTGGCTGCGACGAGCATGAAGCCACCTTAAGCAGCCCGGCTGTGCCTGGGCTGTGACTGTATGGCCGCCAGCGGAAGCATCCCTCCAACATCCGCTTGACGTACCACTGTGCCGTAGTACGTTAGATGCACACATGGACCTCAGGGCCCCGTCATCACGAAACCAAGGAAGGAGGGTTCACGTGATTAGCGCAGACGCCATTCGCGGCTACATCGACCCTCATCGTCCTGTCCCTGCTCAAGCGACAGCCGTCCTACGCCCTACGATCTGGCCAAGACCATCACCGAGTCTCCGACGGCGAGTACACCATCAAGCAGACCACGCTCTACACGGCCCTCAAGCGCCTGTGAGTCCACCGGCCTGGCGGCCTCCTACTCGGGAGTGTCCGACCCGGCAAGTCCCGCACCCTACTACCGCCTCACCTCCGAAGGCACCACCCACCCTGACCGCCAAGGTCGCCGAGTGGGAGGACACCAAGACCCTCGTCGACCGCTTCGCGAAAGGAGCCCACTGATGGACACCCATCGAGACCTTCTCGACAACATGTTCTGCCCCTACCCCGCCACACCTCGCCTGATCGAGGCCCGCTCGAGCTGCGCGCCATGATGGAGGACGCCCTACAACGACGCCATCGCCCAGGCAAGACCCACAATGAGGCGGTCGGGCAGGTCATCACCGACTTCGGCAACCTTCACGAGCTGGCCCCGGTCCTGGGCATCGCTCAGGACATCCAGCCCGGCGGCGCCCCTGCAGGTGGCCCCCGCCCGCGCTCCGACGACATTCGCCCCCAATCGTCCCACCACCCCGCCCCTGTCGGCCAGCCGTCCTCCTGGCAGGGCGAGCAGGACGATGACGACCCCTTCACCAACCTCGTGGCCGGGATCTACTGGCCGGCCGCCGTAGTCATCTACCTGCCGTGGAGCTTCATCTTCGACGCCTCGGGACATCTCCTGGATCCTCTGGCCGGTGGCCGCCGTCGCCTTCACCATCTTCGCCACCGTGCGCCGCTACCGGCACGACCGCCAGTGAGTCCTCCGCCCCGGCGCGAGGCTCACCAGTCATGAGCGAAGGCCCGAACCTTGTGGGTTCCGGGCCTTTCGCAGTAGCTCCGACCAGCGTCGATCCGGTGACCTTTTCGATTTTCAGTCGAACGCTCTACCAACTGAGCTACAGAGCCTGGGATGGAATCGGCCCGACCACTTTCGATCGGACCGACCGTTCCGCGACCTCGACGGACTTGAACCCGCGACCTCCGCCGTGACAGGGCGGCGCGCTAACCAACTGCGCCACGAGGCCAGTGTGAATTCACTGTGTTATTCACTTGTGCGAATCCGTACCCCCAACGGGATTCGAACCCGTGCTACCGCCGTGAAAGGGCGGGGTCCCTAGGCCGCTAGACGATGGGGGCTAGGGCCTTCGACGTCGTCGCGCCTCGAACCGGGATGAACACTAAGCGCACAGTCTTCCGCAGCGCAAATCCCAGGAGCGTGACCCTCCTCACCGCTCGGTTTTTCGGTGGAATTCCGGCCCACGAGAACTGTCGGACCGGAGCCGGGCGGTCTGGCAGGCTGTGCCCGTGAGCCACGAGCAGCAGCAGGAGCCTGACCGACCCTGGGAGCCGCAGCCGGTCAGGATGTCGCAGCAGGACTCGAGGACGTCGTCGGCGACGCCCTCGACCGGATCCCGGAGGACCTGGCCGAGGTGATGGATAACGTCGTCGTCCTCGTTCAGGACGAGCCCGATCCGGAGATGCTCACCGAGGAGGACTACGACGACTCTGGCCTGCCTACGCTCCTGGGGCTGTACGACGGCGTCCCCTGACCGAGCGCGACGAGGGCTGGTCCATGATGCTGCCCGACCGCATCCTCATCTTCCGCGGGCCGTTGGAGCGCTGGTGCACGAGTCGCGAGGAGCTGGAGGAGGAGATCACCGTGACCGTCATTCACGAGGTGGCTCACCACTTCGGCATCCCCGACGAGCGCCTCCCACGAGCTGGGCTGGGAGTAGCGCGCGCGCAGTGCGTGAACAGACCGTCAGGGTCATTACCTCGCGAGCACCCAGGGACCCTGTCTTAGTGTGGCCGGCATGAACGACCGTCTTCGGCCTGCAGCTCCGGATGCCGGGGAGACTCGCCCCGCCGACCTGAGCACGTCCCCGCAGCACCACATGAGTCGACGACCGGTGCTCCTGGCGGCCCTGGTGGGCGCCGGATCCCTGGCGGATGCTCCCTCATCCCCGGTTCCTCGTCGGCCGGCTCCTCCCCAGCGCGAAGCCCCAGGCCCCGGAGCCGGCGGCGTCGAGCGCCGCCCCCTCGCCCACCGCGGCCGCGAGCGCATCGCCGTCGGCCACGGCGACCGCGACGGCCGCCGACGGACCACTGGCCGGCTGGAGCCTGGAGGAGAAGGTCGGCCAGCTCGCGATGGTCGGGTGACGCCCAGGCCCCCAAGCAGTCCTCCAACGAGGCCGTTGACACCCACCATGTCGGCAACATCTTCATCGCCGGGCGCACCACCGCGGGCAGCCAGGCGACCGCAGATAGGTCAGCTCCTTCACCTCCAAGGTCGGCCCGGGCACGACCCACACCACCCCTGATGCTCGTGGCCACCGACCAGGAGGGCGGCGAGGTCCAGGTCCTGGCCGGATCAGGCTTCTCGACATCCCTCGGCGCTGGACCAGTCGGCCCAGCCGCGCGACCAGCTGCGTGGCCTCGGCGCGACCTGGGGCAAGGGCTGGCCGACGTCGGCGTCAACATGAACCTGGCCCCGGTGGCCGACCTGGTCGACATTGCCCGGCCGGCCTCCAACGAGCCCATCGGCCGCTGGGGGCGGGAGTACAGGGCACACGACGCCTACGGTCTCCTCCCAGGCCGGCGCTTCGCCGAGGATGCAGGCCTCGAAGGTCATCCCCACCTACAAGCACTTCCCCGGGCCTGGGGCGGGTGAAGGACAACACGGACACCTCAGCGGGCGTCGTCGACTCACCACGAACCGCCTGCCCGACGCCGCCGTCGGCGTCTTCTCCAACGCCATCGCGGCCGGTGCGCAGGTCATCGGTGCTCCCTCGGCGACGTACTCCTCATCGACCCCTCGGCTCGGCGGTCTTCCTCCCGACGATCGTCACCGACACGTGCGCACGCAGATGGGCTTCTCCGGGGTGGTCATCACTGACGACGTCTCCGCCGCCGTCCAGGTCCAGGACGTGAGCGCGGGAGATCGGGCCGTGTCGGGCGATCCAGTCGGCTGCGACCTCGTGCTGGCCTCGGCGGACCACGGTGGCCGCGGACATGGTTAAGGCCCTCATCGCCACCGCCCGGTCCGATCCGGCCTTCGCGGCGCGGGTGGACGAGTCGGCCACGCGGGTGCTGAACCTGAAGAAGAGCCTGCAGTCCTGACGCGCACCGAGATGCGCATCGGCCCGCCTTGAGCCAGTGGCTCGAGGCGGGCCGATCACGCTGTCGGGCGAGCCGGCTCTAGCTCAGCGAAGCTTGCGGTGCCCTGCGAGGTTCCGTTGGACTCGATGCGCTTGGCCAGGCAGTGGTCGGAGTCGTAGCCCTGGGCGTCGCACCAGGCGTTGGCCTGGTCGCCGTCGGAGTAGGAATCACCCTGCAGGGTCACCCACCAGCCGGCGGTGTCGTAGACCGGCCACTGGCTGGTGTCGATGATGACGGCCTTCGGGTTGGCCTGCTGCGTCTTGAGGTACTCGGCGAGGATCAAGCGCTTGGTCAGGTGCCCGTCGGCCACGAGCCCCACCTGCTTGGGAGGACAGCTGCGGGTCCACTTGCCCCCGCAAGCTATTCATGACGATGGGGTAGTCGTGCTTGATCTGCCACTGGATGGCGTCTCCGGCGGCCTGCTCGTCCTGCGCCTCCTGGTTGGCGTTGGGCTCGCGGAGGAGGCGATGGTCATCGCGGAGTTCGTCGAGCTCTTCGCGGTGGCGGTCGATGAGCTGCCGCGGTCGAAGGAGGCCGGACCGTCAGGCCGCTGAGGTCGAGGTCCTTGGCGGTGCAGGGCAGTGCTGCTCGCCCAAAGCGCAGCGTCACCGCCCGCCCGCCGTTGGGGATGATGAGCGGGTCGCTGGAGGGTCGAAGGTTCCCGAGGCCACAAGGTGGTCAACGTCAGCGCCGCCGGTGGGGCTGGTGGAGCTGAGACGAGGATCTGGCTGGACGATCCGGCCAGGAAGTCGCCCTCGGCGCAGGAGGTCGCCATGTTGCCGTGGACCTTGAGCTCGCCCTGGCCGTCCTCCACCGAGGTGATCGTGAAGGTCGGCATGCTGGAGCAGGCCTTGACCGCGCCCGAGGGCAGGGCCGCCGCGGTTGACGTGGCCGCGGCGTCGGCCTGAGCCATTCTGCTTGCCGTCCTCACCCCCGTCGCTGTCGGCCTTGTTCTGGGAGGTGTCCCTCACTCTTGTCCTTGTTGGCGAAGTGGCTGCCGGCCCACGCGCCGCCCGCACCGACAACAACGAGAAGGGCGACGACCAGTGCCGCCACCAGGATCGGGCGACGCGATGTGCCGGCCTTCGCCTTCTGGGATGGTGGCGGCTGAACATCGGGAGCACCGGGCGCCACTCCCAGGGGTGGAGCCGGGGCCGGAGCTGATGGCGCTCCGAAGGATGATGCCTCCGCCCAGGCGCCGCCGCCTGCGACCACCGGCGGCCGGGTGACGGGCTGAGTCTGTGCTACCGCAGGGTCGGCGGGAGCCGCCTGGGCGGTTGCCGCGACTCCCGTGGAGTCAGTCGGCGGCTGTTGCGGCAGACCGGCGGGGAGCACAGCGGCCTTGACCTGATGACCGGCATCATCTTCCGACGGCGGGGTCTCGCCGGCGGCGTCGTCCGGTTCTGTCACCTGGAGATCCGGCTCAGGGGCGATGGGCGGTGCCTGCGCGGCCGGGTCCTGAACGTCGCTCTCTGATGCCTCGGGGGCTTCGGACTCGCAGTCTTCGCCGCCGCCGCCCGGCGTTGTGCCGTCGAAGGGCTCAGCAGTATCGCCGACGTCGGCGGGCTCCTCGTCAGTCGAGTCATCGCTCGAGGGGCCTTCCGTGGACTGCTCCTCCTGATCCTGGCCCTCGACGTCGTCGACCGGTTCCTCGCCGTCCTGCTGGGGCTCAGCCTCCTCCGAGGCCTCCTCCGCAGCCATGTCCGTGGTCGCGTCTGTGGGCGTGTCCACCTGATCATCCTGTGTCAGCTCACGTGACTGATCAGGGTGACTGCTCGGGAATCGGCGCGGCCTGCCCTGTCGATTCAGCGTCGGCCGTATCCGCAGGGCTCCTCCGCGTCGCAACCGGTCTTCGCCTCAGGTGAGGCCTCCTGGACAGCTGCGGGCTCACTGTCCCCGAGGCGCCGACTGCCGCCCTCGAAAGAGATAACCACGTGCACGGAGGTTGGCGAGGACCTCCTCGTTCCCGGTACTGGCCAGCCATCCGAGCAGGTCCGCATAGGCTGCAGGGTTCGTCGATAGTGGACCCCACAGGTCAGGCCGGCTCTGCGCGATCGCAGCCTGCAGCGCCTGGTCAGTTGTCTGGGCAGCCACGTTCGCATCGGCCTGATGTGCCGCCATCATGAGCTGAACAGAGTCCATAGAGTCCTTCCCCGGCGAAGCGTGGACGCGATGGTCCCACGACGGGCCTTTCAAGCAGTCGGCGACAAGCGTAGCCCTGAATCTACCAGGAGGAAAACGAGGCCGTTACCGGCAGCGCCGACATAGCCACCGACCTGCAGGTGACGACATCAGCATGAGCGGCTGTAGGTACCTCTGCCCTCAGACTGGATGGGACGAGAACTCACCTTCCGACGCTTCTTCACCGACATGCGCGACACTTCCCTTAACACCAGAAACCCAGCCCGTTACTGTTAGATTTGAGTGTTCGGGGTCATTCTTCGCACCTTTGAGAAACTGCCTGAACCGGTCACGCCCGAAAATGTCGGGGCCGCACCAAAAGTCTGGCGGAGGGGTTTCAGGGATCCACCCACACCTCCAACACCCCCTGGAGAGAAGTTTCAAGTGTCCCGAACGATCGATGTGCTCAACGATTGCCGGACGCAGTGGACTCCGATGAGCAACAAACAGACTTTCTCCCTCGAGGGCCTGGCCCTGACAAGAAAGTTGGTGAGATGACGTCACAGAATTCACATACCTTGAAATCTCATGATCGGCCTGCCCTACCTCGAAGCAGAGCAGTACCTTATCCGCAGCACTCATCTGCGGTGAAGTCCGGATTGGACAGGTCCGGCCTGTTCTTCGGATCCTGAACCGACACATCCACCGGAACCCTTAAGTGCCACTGCGAGTTTTCAAAGACGCCCCCAACCATCACAGCCAGCTTTTCTCCTCACCATGGTCCAGGTCTCTGGGGCCGGTCACGCCAAGAGCAGTCTCCTGATTTTTGATAACCTGGGCCATCAGCATTGAAGAGATGAGCCAGAGCCTTCTTCGCAGTTGATGATCTCGTAGCGCTCGGTCACGGTCATTCCTTGGCGAAGAAGGCGGATGCTTTTTCAGGATCTCATTCTCTCGACACAACTCCTGTTCTCCGATCTCAGTTTCGCTATCTCGGTCGAATCGAGGCCTTCTTGTATTCCTGGTCGGTGGCGTGCTCTGTTCTGCACCTTGCAATCCAGTTACCTACCGTTTGGGGACAAGATCTTGCGACCAGGTGGTGCGCGCTTTCTCGATGTCACGCACCACCTGGGCCTGAACAGTTCTGGGTATCTCGCTGCTGACATGGTCTCCATCCTATCGACTCACAGAATTAGAAACTCCCCTAGTCCGAGAAACACCTCGCACCCCATAGTGCTCACCACCGGACCCCCAGCACCACCCCGACCCGACAGCCCCGACAGACCCGTCTGAACCGGCTGACTCGGTTGGCCCCTGCCGACCAGACTGGCTCGCCTGAACCGGCCGACCAGACTGAACCGGTTGGCTCTGCCTGCCTGGCTGGCCCTGCTGAACCGTTTGGCCCGTTTGGCCCGGCTGGGTTGGCTGGTTCTGCTGGGCTGGTTGAGATGGTGGTGCTGGTGGCTCGAGGGCCCGTGGACGAGACAACCCCACTCTGAATGGGCCGGCACCACCGCCCGCTCCGCAGATACCGGCGGCACAGAAGGCGGCGCGGGCAACTCGGCCGCAGGCGCCTGCGGCTGGAAGGATGCGCCCTGAGCGACCGCAGCCTGCACACCCCGACCAGGTTCACCTGGAGCATTCCCCATCAGGGAGTACCGCGTTCAGGGGCACTCCGACCATGCCCATCCGGTGCACCCCCAGCTGGGGTGCCCTTGTCTGGGGCGTTGAGGTCGGGGTAGGTGCCGACATGGAGGGCGAGGGGTCCATAGGCCGGGTAACCCGCTCCGCCGGATCAGAAATCGGCTGACCCGCCACCGGAACCACAACCGGCTCCTGCCGAGCCAGAGAACCCGTGCTTGGAGCGCCCATCTCCGGCGCACCCCCGTCCTGCCCAGCCACGTTATCCAGCCCGGGGGCTCCCCTGTCCGGGGCTCTGTCGCCGGGTAGGGGCTCATCACCGAGCCCAGTCGCATGATCCGGCCCGTCTGAGCCGGTCATGTCAGGGGCTCCCTGCACGCAGCCCGTCAGGGGTGCCGGCATTCAGTCTCTCTGGGGCAGGGGGCGTCTGGGGCGGGGATGTCTTGGTGGTCTGGGGTCTGTTCGGGTTGGGTCAGGGGCCTGCCGCAGCTCATTACAGGTGAGGTCCTCCCAGCCCGTCAGGGCCGCCGAGGCAGCTGGGCCAGGCGGTCAGACAGCACCTGAGGGGTCAGTGGAGGCCCGCGAGAGAGACCGCCTCCCGCTCATCCAGGCTCCGAGGCTCAACGCCTCCAACCTCTTGTTCAGGTCCCTAGACAGCTTCGGGGAGTCAGTCAGCACCACCCGCATCCGCAGCAACCGGTCCCCCTGACCCGCGTCCACCGCCGCCTGAGCCGCAGCACGAATCAGTTCCCTAGGCTCCTGAGCCGTCTGCGCCCCCACCGCCGAGTTCGTCACCCGGTCCCCCAGAGCCACCGCACCCCCGACCAAGGAAGGTCCCTGCGGACCAGACAACAGCTGATCAGGATTGTGCAGCACCGCCAGCTCCTTCATCGCCCGAGAAGCCCACAACCCCGCCACCTCAGGAGAAAAATTATGCCGCTTCCACAGATTGTCAGCGAGCTTGTCCTGGAACTTTTGGCGGATGGTGGTGTGGCTGGCTGGGGAGCGCTTGCGCTCGTCGAAGGTGGCCATACCAGCCAGGATCTCCTTGGCGCTCATCAGGCTCAGAGCCGTGAACTGCCCGTCGAGCTGACGCGTCATCTCCTGCGGCAAACCCCACTCGAGGAACGATTTTTCCCACCCGTGTGGTACGACACCACCACCGGGGCCACCTTTGTCGCACCACTGGCGGCCCCCACCTGGGCGCCAGCCGTCCTCAAGGCGCCGGCCCTCCCACACCAGCACCGGCGGCCCCCAGCAGACCCCGGGGTAAACATGTTCCCAGCCACCAGACCACCACCAGCACCCCTGACCAGAGTCCGGCCGGGAGCAGGCCGACGCGAGCCACCGCCGCTCACAACCCACCCCCAAAACCACCGGAACCAGCAGGACCACCCTGACCACCAGGACCATCCTGGTTGTCGGGGTCGCTAGTGAGGGTCCGGGAGTCGCCGGGGCGTCGGGGGTCTGCTCACCACCGGACGTACTTGTGCTGTTGGCAGGTATGGCTCCTTGGTCGATGAGGAACTGGGTGGCGGCCCCCCAGGCAGCCATGAGATCGACCCCCAGGTACCTGGGGGTGGACTGCGCCAGACCCACCAGGTAGGGCACAGCCTTCTGCACACTCAACCGATCCGCACTGATCTGGCCACCAAAGCTCAACGGCGGCACGAACCCCAGCACCTCGTCAGCCCCAGGCACCCCCAGACGCTCAATCCCTCCACAGCCAAAGGCCGACCCGTCACCTCATCCTCATACACATCCTCACGTTGGCCTGCAAAAAAAATGCAGCCACCGCGCTCGACCAGGACCGGGTCAGCCATATCCTCAGCCTCAGAGGCATCCGGGTAGATGGCCCCGTCGATGACGTCGATGTCTACTGCCGGCCCGGAGAGCTCACCCCACAGACGCATGCACCCCAGGGCAGTGCGTGTCAGGCAGTGCCAGCGCTGGGGCGGGAAGGGCAGCTCGATGCCCTCCAGCCAGGCGTCCACCACCGGAGCCCACTGAACAGGGTCCGTGATCCACGATCTCCCCTGCCCAAAGCCGTCAAACCCGAAACGCCTCCAGAAATACAGAACCGACTCAGGAAACACACCCCCAAACCGCTCAAAGTACTCCTCCGGCACCACCCGACCCACACCCAAAGGAGGCATGTTGTGGTAGCCCAGCAGCCCTTCCTGGATCTGCTGCTCAATCCACTGCGGACCCCACTCAAGATTCTCAGCTCTAGCAAAACCCATAACCCTGCACAGTAACACCCACCACACCCCACACCCACAAACAAACATCCCCTTTTCCACCCTTTTTCGACGACCGTCTGCCACGGGGACGCACATGGCATCTCTAGACCTCCCCGACCCCAGCTCAGGGTCGAGCCTCCACGCGCTCAGGGGACCTGTCCTCCGCCAGGAGGATTCACCCGCCCCATGCCACTGCCAGACTGAACCTGAGTAGTTTCCACCCCGTCGCCGCATCCTCCGTCCTCCACCTCACCATCCGGTGGATGACCCCGTGGTCTCCGCACGCAACCTCACCAGGTCTACGGCCGCGGATCGGGCGCCGTCACTGGCGCTCGACTCCGTCAACGTCGACATCGCCCGCGCCCGCTTCACCGCCATCATGGGGCCGTCCGGCTCCGGCAAGTCCACGCTCATGCACTGCCTGGCCGGCCTGGACTCGATCACCTCCGGGAGATCATGCTCGACGGCGACATGGTCTCCTCCATGAATCAGCGTCGCCTCACCCGCCTGCGCCGCGAGGCGCATCAGCTTCATCTTCCAGTCCTTCAACCTGGTACCCCACCCTCACGGCGGCGGAGAACATCACCCTGCCCCTGGATATCGCCCGCAAGAAGGTCAACCCGCAGCGCTTCGACCAGGTGATCGACGCCGTCGGCCTCAGGGAGCGCCTGTCCCACCGGCCCGCCGAGCTCTCGGCGGCCAGGTCCAGCGCGTGGCCTGCGCCCGGGCGCTCGTGGGCGAGCCGGCGGTCGTCTTCGCCGACGAGCCCACCGGCAACCTGGACTCCCACTCCACCGACCAGGTTCTGGAGATCCTGCGCCGCAGCGTCGACGACCTGGGGCAGTCGGTGGTCATGGTGACCCACGAGCCGGAGGCGGCCGCCTGGGCCGACACCGTCATCTTCCTGCGCGACGGGCACGTCGTCGCCCAGCTGGAGGACCCCGACCGCGACCGGGTCCTGGACGCCCTGCGCGAGCTGAGCGAGACCGAGCCCGCCCCCGCAGCCGCCCCGCTCACCGGCTCGGCCGTCAAGGGGGCCTGAGCCCATGAGACAGTCGCCTGGCGCTCCGTGCGCCCACGCCAAACAGTTCTTCCTGACCACTTTCGCCGTCATGCTCGGGGTGGCGTTCCTGTCGGGCACGCTCGCCCTGCGCGCCTCCATGTCGGAGACCTTCTCCAATCTGACCTCCTCCACCGTTACCTCGGACCTGTACGCCCAAGGCCCCAAGATCGCCGGCAGCTCCTCAACTCGACGCAGACCAAGCCCATCGACGGCTCCCTGACCGAGCAGATCAAGCAGATCGACGGCGTCGAGGCCGCCAACCCGGCGTCCAGATGGCTGGGGTCCTCGTGGGCTCTAACGACGCGGTGACCACCACCGGCGCCCCACACTCTTCATACCGCTGTACGACAACGAGAAGGGCCTGACCTGGGCCCAGGGCCACAAGCCTCAAGGGGCCGGTGAGATCACCCTGGAGTCCGGAGCCCTGAAGAACTCCGGCCTCAAGGTCGGGGACAAGACCCACATCGTGGTGCAGGGCTCACCCACCGAGGTCACCGTGGTCGGCGAGTTCCACTACGAGTCCTCCATGGCCAGCGCGACGGTCGTGGGCGTGGACCCGAACTGGCTCATGCCCATCGCCGCCCCGGACGGGAAGGTGACGACCATCGCCGTCGACGTCGCTCAGGGCTCCTCAGTGGACACCGTCAAGTCCGAGATCACCAACATCCTTCCCGACGGCGCCCAGGTCCAGACCCGCGCCGAGGTCATCAAGGAGCAGAACAAGGCCATTGAGAAGCAGCTGGGCTTCATTCAGGTCTTCCTGCTGGTCTTCGTCGTCGTCACGCAATGTTCGTGGGCTCCTTCATCATCATGAACTCCTTCGCAATGAGTGTGCGTCAGCGGGTCAAGGAGTTCGCCCTCCTGCGGGCGGTCGGGGCCTCGCCGGCCTCCGTGTTCGGCGTGGTGTTCCTGCAGGGCGGTCGTCATCGGCGTCGTCGGCTCCGCCCTGGGCGTGGCCGCGGGCGCGGGCTGCTGGCCGGACTGTCCGCGCTGCTCGACGCCGCTGGCATGCCGCTGCTGGAGGGCACGGGCCTGAACAGGGACGATCATCGCGATCTCGCTGGCGGTGGGGCTGGCCGTCACCGTCGTCGGCGCTCTGCTGCCGGCTCGGGAGGCCGCCCTGACCCACCCGGTCGAGGCCATGCGCGGCGTGTCAGGTTCCCGGGAGAAGTCCCTGGTGCTGCGCACGATCCTGGGCGGGCTGCTGCTGGCGGCCCGGGCGGCTGCGATCGCCGCCGCGTGGGTGAACGCCGGACCTGACGCAGCGCGGTCTCATCATGGGGCTGGGCGCGGGCGGCACCGTCCTGGGACTGCTCATCGTCTCCCCGACCCTGGCCCGCCCGGTGGTGGCCGTGCTGGGCCTGCCCCTTCCGGCTGCTGCGGCCCGCCGGGCGCCTGGCGGTGCGCAATATCGTCCACAACCCGCGCCGCAGCTAACACCTCCGGCGCCCCTCATGGTGGGTATGGCCTGGTGTGCGCCGGCGCCACGCTGGCCGCCTCCTTCCAGTCCTCGACCTCCGACGAGATCGACAAGTCCCTCAGGCCGACCTCGTGGTCCAGCCGGCCACCATCGGCAGCCTGGGCACCGGCTCTCGGCCGACAAAGGCCATGAGATCGCCGCCATCGACGGGGTCGAGAGACCTCCTCCTACTCCATCTACGTCGACTCCGTCACCAAGCCCGACGGCAGCCAGACCCCCACCGCCACCGTCATCGTCGTCGATCCCGCCACCTACTCCAAGGCCTACGACGTCTCCGCGAGCGCCGGGTCGATGAAGGATCTGGACGCCACCCACGTGGCAGGACGAAGGACGAGGGCCTCAAGCTCCGGGGACAAGGTCTCCGTCACCGGCCCCCACCGGGTCGGTCGAGGCCACGGTCAGCGCCGTCGTCGACCCGAAGGAACCGGCGGGAACTCACTATCGCCCCCGAGACTGGCGGGCGGTGGCTCCTGGAACTCCCCGGGCACCACCACGGACCCGCCCACGTCCTGGACTCGCCGCAGGGCATGCTCCTGACCCTCAGGAGGGCACCGACCTCGACACGGTGCAGGGGCAGGGCCCGCGACATCGTGGCTGACACCTACCAGTACGCGGTGCGCGACGCCAGCGAGATCTCCCGACCAGGTCGGTCAGCAGATCAACCGGATGCTCGCCGTCCTCTACGGCCTGCTGGGGCTGAGCATCGCCATCGCCATCCTGGGCATCGTCAACACCCTGGTGCTCTCGGTCTCAGAGCGAACCCGAGATCGGGCTCATGCGCGCCGTCGGCCTGGGCAAGGCCCAGCTGTCCGGGGAGATCATCACCGAGTCGGTTCTCCACCTCCTGTACGGCACTGTGCTGGGCGGGGCGACCGGGGTGGTCCTGGCCGCCGCCCTCAAGGAGGTCCCTGGAGGATCAGGGGCTGACGAGCCTCAACATCCCCTGGGGCCAGATGGTGGGCATGCTCTGCTCTCCGTGGTGGTCGGTGTCATCGCGGCTCCTGTGGGGACGCTGCGCGCTCCCTGGATTCAGGGTCCTGGACGCCATCGCCACCGAGTAGCGGCGTTCGCCGAGTAAGCTGAGCAAGCCCGGCGTCCCCGGTCGACCCCGAGAGGGGCGGCCAGGGCGCCGGCACGTCTGCGCGGCCCGCCCGGCAGCCGCCTGAGCTGTCCCCGGCGCGTATCTCCCGCGCCCGGTATCTCCTTTGTCACCGCCTCTGCCTCTGCCGCGCCGGCTTCCCTCCGATAGCCTCATGCGATCGTGCCCGAATCGTCCTCCCGGTGCGTCCCGCAACCGTCCCGACCGCGCTGTCCGCCCCTGACCGCACAGTCCACGACCCCGACGCCCTGCCCGCCCATCCCCGTCCTTGGGGCCGGGCGCTCTCTGCGCTGGCTGCGCCGCGCCGCCATCCCGGTCGACCCTGGCGACCTCGAGCCTGCACCTCCAACATCATCCAGGCGATCGTGCCGGCCTTCCTGGGGCAGGCCCCTGGACGCCGGCATCGGGCTGGCCTCAACGGCCGCGTCTCGGGGCATCGGCTACGCTGCTGCGTGCGTTCGTCGTCTACGCCGTCGGGGACACCGATGACTGCCCTACTTCGGGGTGACGGCCTGGATGCGCACCGCCTTCGACGTCGACCGGCTCGTGGGCCGCAGATCTCCGCCACCGGCAAAGATCTGTCTCGCATGGGTCTCCACCGGTGAGGTCGCCACCATCATCGCCTCCGACGCCGACTCACCTGCGGGCAAGCTCATCGAGCACCTGCCGGCCTGCCCGGAGCGGCGGCCAGCCTCGTCGTGCGTCCCATCACGTTGCGCACCTCGATGTTCACGGGCTCATCGTCATCCTGGAGCATGCCGCTGGTGGCGTCATCGTCACCCTGGTCATCCGCCCCTGCAGAGCGCCATGGGTGCGTCCAGCGCGAGGCCCTCCCGCGGTCACCACGGTCACCACGGACACGGTGGCGGCCTGCGATTCTGCGGGTGCACTCGGCGGGAGGACGTCTCCCGCCTCGCCGCCACCGGGACGCCTCCCGAGAGCTGCAGGCTGACCGCGTCGAGGTGGCCTCCTGCAGGCCACTCTCATGACCCTCAGGTGCTGCTGCCCGGGCTCTCGCACGCGATCGTGTCGTCTGGGTGGCGGCGCGCATGCGTAGGCCGGCAGCCTCACCCCAGGCGGGCTGTCACCTCTCAGCCAGCGCCATACCTGTCCTGGCCGCTGTGGGTGTTCACCAGCTGCGTGAGGACTACACCCGGGCAGTCGTCAGCCCGCGCCTGAGCCGCCTGCTGAGGGTGGCGCGCGCGCCGGCAGCCCCGTGAGCGCCTCAGCCTGGACGCCGCCCACCCCGTCAGCGGCGACCTGGTCGGACACCGGCAGCGGCCTGCGCCTCAAGGAGGGCCGCGGCGGCGGCCTCGTGTGCCCCGACCCGCAGGTCTCCGCCGACCTGGCCACGCGACTGGGGCGCTTCACCGACGCCGGCCCCACCGTGACCCTGGCGGGCGGCCACTGACCACCATGCCCCTGGAGCAGGTGCGCCAGCGTCGTCGTCTCCGCGCCACCGCCCAGCTCTTCCTGCGGACCCTGCGTGGGCACTCACGTGCGCAGTGCTGACCCGTGCAGGCGGGCCTGGAGGACCTCCTGCACGCCGAGACCGAGCACACCACCGGGGCCGACGTCGACCAGCAGGTCCGCCCCCAGGAGCGCGAGGCCCTGGCGACGACCGGCTCATCGAGGCCATCAGGATCGCTGACGCCGGTGATGTCCTCACCCCTGAGCGAGGGCCTGGCCGGGATGATTACTGAGAAGGCGGTCCCTCGTCCGGTGGGCAGCGTCAGCGCGTGGCCTGGCCCGCGCATGCTGACTGAGGCACCCACGCTCGTGCTCATCGAACCGACCTCCGCCCTGGACTCCCACACCGAGGCCCGGGTGGCCGCCCAGGTGCACCGGGCCCGCGCCGGGCGCACGACCGTCGTCGTCACCGCCTCGCCGCTGGTCCTGGGAGGCCTGCGACGAGGTCGTCCTGCTCGACCCAGCGGCCGAGCTGCCAGCATCCACGCACCGCGAGGCTCATGGCGATGGCCCGCGACGGCGCGGTCGCGGGCTGGCCGACTACCGTCATGCCGTGCGTCTCCAGGGGCCAGTGGGTGAGATGCGTGGAGGCGAGGCTGCTGATGGTGCACTTCCGCGCTCGCGCCCGGGCCTGTCGCCCTGCGCAAGACCTTCCGCATCATGGCCTCAGCAGGTGGCGGCTCGCCGCTCGTCCCGGCCTCCTCTGTGATCACCGCGGTCCTGGTTCACGCTCGGTCAGCCCCCAGCTGCTGCGGCTGGTCGGGCGGGTCGCGGCCGGGCGGGCGCGACGCCGGGCCGTGGACCGGCTCGTGCTGACCATCATCGCGCTCACGCCTCGTGGGGGCGCGCTATCAGCCGCTTCTGCGCGAAGCGCGCCTGCACCCTGGGCTGGCCGGTCTTCGCCGAGCTGCGCGAGCGCATGATGTAGAACTGGTGGTGCTGCTGCAGGCGCGGTGGAGTCCGCCGGCACCGGCGACCTCGTGGGAGCGCGTACCACCGCCGACGTCTCGCATCGAGTCTCCTGGTGCGGGTGGGGATCCTCTAGATCACTCCATGTGCGTGGTGACGATCGTCTCTCACGCTTCTGGCTGCCGCCGTCGCCGACCCCTCCCTGGCGCTCGGGCCGCTCCGTCATCGCGCGCGCGTGTGGCCGATGATGCGCTGGGTACCCGCCGGTCTCCATCCCCGCCTCACCGCCGGAGTCTTTGCCGCCCAGGCCTGCCCGCCCACGGGGCGGGTCTCCGAGACGCCGAGCACGCCGAGACCCGTGGACGCCCTGGTATCGGAGCGCAGCCTGTTTGCGTCATCGCGTGGCGTCCATCAGGAGGCCTGGTCCCCGGAGCGCTGGCACGGCGGCGCTGGGTGGTGCGCCTGTTCATGGTGCGCTCGACGCGTCGCCCGGTGCTCCGTCGTCACCAAAGTCGTCGCAGCAGGGAGGGTTCCTGCCGGCCGCGGCTGCGCGCGACCCTGGAGGCGATCACCACCGTGGCACTCGCTTGGACTGCGCAAGCCGGTGGGCCAGCGTCATGTTCTGGGGTCGACCCAGGTCCAGACCGCCCAGGCTCCTGTCCCGCATCCTGGGGTGAGAGGTCTGACGACCGCACCCCCATCTCGGCGAGGCGCTTTGAGGGCACGCGGATCGTGCCTCGGCTGACGTGCGCTTCTCCTACCGGGGAGGCGCGGTGCCCCACGGGATCGGACCTGAGCTCAGCGCCGAGGCAGCTGCTACCGGTCGTCGGGCCTCGGGTCGGGCAAGTCCACGCTGGGGCGGATGCTACGCGGGCATCAGCCGCCCACCTCGGGGAGCGTCACGGCGGGCGGGTGTCGCGACGGACCTGACCGAGTGACGAGCTGGCGCCGCCACGTGGCCCTGGTGACCCAGGAGCATCACGTGTCTGTCCGGCTGCGTGGCCGGATAACGTGCGCCTCGCCGCGGGCGCCTCCGACGACACGATCCACCGCGATCACTGAGGCCGACCGGGGCCGATGCCTGGGTGGGCGGGCTGCGAGGGGATGGACACGATGGTCGGCCTCGCACGTCGAGCTGAGCCCTCGCCCAGGCCCAGGAGGTGGCGCTGGCCCGGCTGGTGCTGGCTGCGGACCCGCACACGCTCATCCTGGACGAGGCCACCTCGCTGCTGGATCCGCGCGCCGCCCGCACCCTGGAGCCGGGACCTGTCACGGCAGCTGGCCAAGCGCACTGTCATCGAGGTGGCCTACCGCCTCTACACGGGCCGCCGACTGACGCCGGCCGGGTCGCCGCTCGCCGCGGACGGGCGGATCGTCGAGCCCGGCACCCACGTGACGAGCTGGTGGCCCTCGGCGGGGAGCACGCGCGCTCTGGCGGGCCTGGGAACCAGGAGTAGCCGGGCGGAGGTGCGGCGTGGCGGCTGCGCCAGATGTCGGGCACTCAGGCCGGTCGCAGCCGTCGGCACGGTTGGGGCTGCCCCGCCGATCAGGGCGATGGCATGGCGCTTCATCTGATCGCCGCGTGCGAGTGCCGGCCTATCGCGACCTACGACCCGCTCGGGCTGGAATGTTGTTCCACGAGGGCGCAGGCGCTGTGAGATTCTAGGGCGGCGAAGTCGCGTCCCGCACGCTGTCGCTTGATCCCGCCTGCTCTCGCAGCCGCCGACTGCGTCCAACGCCATAATGCCTCACACAAGAAGCGGTTCGTTTCATGCCCAACAACCAGCCATACCTCCCCGCCGCTCGCTGCGACGTGGCGGCGGCCGTTTATTCTACTACGCCTCCTCGCAGGGCTGCCGGCAGCGCGCAGCCCACGCCCGGGGAGCCCATCGCCCACGCATCGGGAGAACATCCCGCGCTGGTGCGCGGCGAGATCGACCTGGCCACGCTGGCAAGGGCCAGCGCATGGCCAAGGAGATGGGGTTGGGGCGGGCCGCTCGCTTCGCCGCCGGGGTGCTGGGCCCTGTTCATCTTCGCTGCTGCTAGCCCTCGACGACCGGGCCGTCCCGCCATGCGCTGCTGGGCCGCCTCTCGTCGTGGTCCGCGCGCGAGTCCTCACCCCTCATCGCCGTGACGATGGCCCCCACTCGGCATCAAGCGCCTCAAGGCCGCCAAGGCCCGACACGCCGACGCGCCGCAAGGAGGGCCGAGCGATCCCGTCAACGCCGTCAAGGGGGCCGTGACCTCCGGCCTGCAGAGGGGAACGCCCAGTGAGCGCCAACGCCGCACCCACGCCCGTCCCCGCCGCGCAGGCGGCGCCGTCGGCTGACGACGTCCCGTCCGACCTCGGCGGCCCGGCGTCTGCGCTGGCCGCCGACGTCAGACGAGCCTCGCCGCGCGCCTGTGGCTCCGAACAACCTGGCCGAGGTCGCCAAGCTCACGCGGCCCGCGAGAGCCGGGCAGGAGCTGCGCAGCCGGGCCGTCGGCAAGGCCCAGGGACATGACGGCCGGGCGGGTCTAGGAAACCGCCTGGTCTCCTGGCCGGGCGGCGGCACTGACTTCTGAGGGCGCCGATACTCATGACTGCAGCAGGCTGACCTCGGCCAGCGCGTCTCCCGCCTGTTCGACGACGCCCGCGACGTGCGGCGCCTCCTGGGGATCGTCACGGTTGCGCTGGCCCTGGCGTGGCCTGAGTGCGTGACGGCGACCGTCGCCGCGGCCGGGAAGGCTTCCGCGCCCGCAGCCGAGCATGACCAGCGCTCAGCAGTGGCCGGTGCCTCCGCGCGCGAGGGTGCTGGCCGCCGGGTCCGGGCCGCTGAGCAGCGAGCAGACTGGAGGTGAGCGGCTGCATGCGCGCAGCGTGAGGCCCCTGGCGTGGCGTGAGCTGTCGATGAGTCTCGCCTCGCGGGTCGACCCGCGCACACAGGCGAGGGAGGCCGGGAGCACTGCGCGAGCAGGCGTGAGCGCCAGGCCACAGAGCCACCTGCGTGAGAGCAGGCCGCGGCCGGGGGCCGGGCCGCCTGCGAGAGCAGGCGGAGGTCGGCGCCGTGCCGACTGCGCGAGCCGGACGCTGCGGCCGAGCAGGCGGAGGAGACCTGGTCGCGCCGGTTAGGCGACTCTGAGGCATCCTCCAACTCGCCAAGGCGGCCGCCGTCGCCGGAGGCGGGGCAGACCGCCGGCATCGTCCTGACCCGCCCGCCCGCCGCTGACACAGAACTACCCGTCGAGGACGCACCATCAGGTCTACGGGCTGCATCCCTAGGACTGGTCCGCAGTCCCTAGGTGCGTCTCGTCACACCGGCGCTCCGCCGTACTCCAGCACCAGGAGCCAGCTCGGTTCCGGCATCGAACTGCGGATGTCCGCCGGGGACGCATTTCTCCAGGTCACTGTGTTCAAACCCCAGTGGACCTGGAGGAGAACGCAGTCTCGATCACAGTACGTCCTCGGCACCGAGCGCAGCCCCACCCCAGACACCTCCCACCAGCCGAGGACGCACACCTCGAACGGGCCGAGCAACAGCTCGATACCGAGGACGCACCATCGGGCCTGTGACCGTGCCCCAGATCAGTCCG
>BNJU01005044.1_pt1 | contig 34897 bp, 58 predicted proteins | sample 8539281 | NCBI WGS metagenome assembly BNJU01 (sample SAMD00202456, study PRJDB9452) | human saliva metagenome | isolation source: human saliva | place: Japan
GGCAGGCAAGGTGGCTGGATTAGTGTAAAAAAATATAGGACGCTTTAAAAGCTGAATACAATGAACTTAGGGAGCTGTTTGGAACAGTTCCTATTTTTGGAACAGTTCTCTATTTTTGCCTTTTTTCCAAAATTCCATTTCGTGTAAACTTATCTATCTATGTTTTTTTCTCCTTATAGAAAAGTTTAATAAATTGCACTACTTATAAAATATATAGTTGTATTGTTGGAAAATTAGTTTTTATTCATTACTATTTCGAGGAGACTAGTGAAAAATAGATAAAGGAGTATGAAAATGAATTTAAAAATTGGAAAAACTTATGGGCGAGTTACTCATTTTTGTGTAGTCTTGCTGTGTTTCTTTGGGGAGTGGTACAGCGTATGCGGAAGAGAAGTTGGATGCTGTCTTGAGTGTCGAGAATGATGGTAGGAAGGAACCGCTTTTATCTGATATTAGCTTTATCCTGACGGATGAGGAGGGAATGAGACAGAGCATCAATCTTCCATGGGAATGTTGAACATAGAACTCATTTACCAAAAAAATATACTCTTAGCTTGAAAGAAAAATCCGGAATACAGTATGACTGAGATAAAATTTTGGAATAATGGGGAGTATTCTGCCGATTTAGCTACAGATGAGCCGGTAGATACCTTAGTTTTGCAAGATCCGGCAGAAAATACGGAAAAAGATGATGCAGCGGAGGAGGAGACGGAGAGACCGGATAGTATAACTATCTATACTTATAAGGATGGGAAGGCTTTGACCGGTAGTATCATCAGACTTTCCAAGTATGAAGGAGCTTTTTCCTAATATTTTTGTATAGAAAACCCTACAGATACTGAGGGGAAATATGAGTATTCCCATTTTGATCCGAATTCAAAATATGAAATTCGAGTGGAAAATAGAGGTTTAAAATTTGAAGTGGATCATTATATTTTTGTAACAGATAAGGATGGAAGAGTAGCAACAATTGATGGAAAGCATGTTAAAAATGAAAAGGATGCAGTAATTGAGTTTAAGGCATTTGAAAAAGAGCTCTGAAGTCTTACCCACGACAGAAGTTTATTTTTGTTGTGGATAAAGAGACCTCTGCATTTGTACCGAATGTAGAATTAACTGCAAATATCATTACCCTAACTTAAGTTCTTACAAGAATGTAAAATCCGATGCCAAAGGAATGGTTACTTTTAAGCTTGAGGACAGGACGGAGGAAAGTACTATTCCGTATGTGTTTCTAAAAACGGACAGTTTTTGTGGAAGTTTGAACCGGAGCAAATACTAATTTCTGTAGATGAAGATGGAGAAGTTAAAATAGAAAATGATGTAGATCCGATATTTTTATGTTACAAAGGAGGATAGACGTTACTTGAGGGACGATCTTCAAAAAGAAATTAACGAGGGCAAGAAAATACTTAGCGGAGAATCATTTTTCCAATGCGGAAGCGCGTATAAAAGCTGGAACAGGCTATTCAAGTATCTCAAGAGGAGTTGGACAAGCCGGAAACAATCCCCTTTTTATGTAGAGGATTTATTCAGTCTGTTAAAGAGGCAAAAAGAACCTGGAACAGTATCTTGTAAAAAGAAGAAAAGAAGGCAGAGGAAGAAGAGAAAAAGTAGCTTCTTCTAGGGGACAGGTCTTGGGAGCAGAGCGTGGAAAAACTCCCGGCGAGTGGACAAAGGATGCCAAGGGCTGGTGGTTTAAAAAAGAGGATGGCAGCTATCCGAAAAATGAATGGAGCTATTTGAGTTCCGGAAATCTCACGGGATGGTTCTTCTTTAATGAGGATGGCTATATGAAGACAGGCTGGCACTTTTCTAACGGTAAGTGGTACTTCCTCGGTACTGTATCCGATGAAACACTCGGTGCCATGAAGACCGGTTGGTATTTAGACCCGACAAGTCAGTACTGGTATTATTTAAGTCCGACAGATGGTGCAATGCTTAGTGGCTGGCAGGAGATTAACGGCAAGTGGTATTATTTGAATGAAGACGCTTCTCGCCCTCTTGGCGCAATGTTTCTTAATGAAATGACAGCGGACGGGCATAGAGTGGATGAAAATGGTGCAAGAGTAGGATAAGAGGAACTGCATATTGTGCTCTATACATGGTACTTCTTGAAAATGAGATATCGCATGCTTTGAAAGCGATACTCGTTATGAACAAGATGTCTCAGGATCAGCCTGTGCCACTTGTTGAGAATTAAAAGGCGTGCAAGCTTTGCTAATCCGGCAGGCTCTGCACGCTTTTTTATTCTCGAAAACGGTGAATTATGATTTATGCGATTACTTTCTCACTTACAGTTTTGATTTCTGCTTACCTTATTATTTTTATATCAATATTTAGCTCTATTTTTATCCTTTTCATATTCAATGGCGTCAATCTGTTTAAAGGATTTTTCCTTTGCCTCCTCAACAAGAGACTTCTTTTTATTTTTTTCTATCCTGGTTTGCAGAGAACGCATTTTTGATTGCCAAGGAAAAACATTTCAGGATCTTTTTTTCTCAAAAATTTCAAGTCCTTTTCATGCACATCCTTCCCGCTGCCATAGAGTAGGGTAATCTTTAAAATCAGAAATTCTTCATTTTTTTCATTTGCCTGCTTTTGTACTTCGGAAAGATTTTTCAAGCTATCGCAAAATTTGGCCTTCAGTTCGTTGAATTTTGTTATATCGTCAGCAATTGTTTTGAAATTTTTCCTTTCCTTTTCTGTGAGTACAATCTTTCTCCCATTAACTTGAAGATATCCGTCCTCAGCTATACTTTCGTAAATCATCGGCATTGTCAAACTGTATTTTCCAGTTTCTTTGCTTATTATCTTCTTTCAGCACGGCGGAAATAGAATGATTTACGAATACGAATTCTCCCTCATTCGTAATCTTTGGCGTTCCTTCTTTCTCTGCAAATCCTTTGTACTCCTCACTTAATATGAAACTATCTTTTTTTTGCAGGATACGAAATTCCGTTGTCTTATACTCTCCATTTAGCTTGTATCCTAAAACTTTCTTGTCGATCTGCTGGTACTGAGTACTCAAACCTCTGTTTATTCCTTGCATTCCCATAGTAATCTCCTTATTTAACAGCTATCTATACAAAAACTTATATCGACAAAGTAAATAGGAACTATAAAATGCGAGCATTTTACAGCTTTGTCACTGCAGATACAATTTACTCATGTATCATTTTTAGTTAAAAATTTTTCTCTTTAAAGGATGAAAAATTTTGCTTGACGAATGGGGAAAATGAATTATACTACCATACAAGACTTGAATATAAGACTTGGATAAATAAGTCCTAATAAAAGGAGGAAGAGTATGAACGGAAAAAGCAAAAAGCGGTGCCTTACTGGGGCGGCATTCCCTTATGGCAACTTCGGCTATCGGGCCGGGATTTTTGACACAGACGGCAAAGTTTACAGGAGACTTTCAGGCAAGCTTCGGGTTTGTTATCCTGATTTCCGTTATCCTTTCCGCCATTGCACAGTTAAATATCTGGCGAGTGCTTTGTGTAAGCGGGATGAGAGGACAGGATGTCGGAAACCGTTTACTTCCGGGACTTGGATACTTTATCTCCTTCCTGATTGTTCTTGGTGGTCTGGTCTTTAATATCGGAAATGTAGGTGGAGGTGCTCTCGGGATTCAAAACTACCTTGGGAATTCCGGTGCAGATTTCCTACTTTATTGCAGGGGGACTGGCCGTACTCGTTTTTCTATCAAAAGATGCTAAGGGAATCATGGATAAACTCGTAAAGATTCTGGGCGGTATCATGATAGTGGTTATCCTTGTAGTCATTTTCATTGTAAAGCCTCCTGTTGCGACAGCGGTAAAGAACAGCTTTGTTCCGGATGCGAAGCTCGGCACATTGGTTCCGGCAATACTAACACTCCTTGGGGGCACAGTTGGCGGATATATCACTTTTGCCGGTGCACACAGATTGATTGATGCAGGGGTTACAGGAGAAGGAAAGCTTAAGGACATTCAGTATTCCGCAGTGATGGGCATGATTGTGGCAGCGATTGTGCGTATTCTTTTATTCCTTGCAGTGCTTGGTGTGGTGGTAAAAGGGGTAACTTTAGATGCGGGAAATCCGGCAGCAGATGCTTTCTTCCAGGGAGCAGGAGAAATCGGAAGACGTTTCTCCGGACTGGTGCTTACCTGTGCAGCTATTACGTCCATCATCGGTGCGGCCCTATACTTCCGTCAGTTTCTTAAAGACCTTCTCTCCAAAAGATAGCGGAGAAGGAAAAATCTTTGGACTATCGCCTTTATCGTGATTTCCACTTTGGTTATGGCCTTCCTCGGAAAGCCGGCAACTCTCCTTGTTTTGGCAGGTGCTTTTAAACGGACTGATCTTACCGGTAACCCTTTGGGGTATGTCTTGTAGCTTCACAGAATAAGAAGATTGTGGAGAGAACTATAAGCATCCGAAGCTGCTTTTTATCTTAGGAATAGTGGTTGTTGTACTTGCAGCCTATGTAGGCATTCGTTCTCTTTCGGCATTGAAATTATTCTAAAAGCATTGAAAATAATCTAAAAAGATCAAATAATACAAAAGATTGAACTGTATTTTTGCAGACAAATTTGGTTTATAATGAGTGCCGTACGAAATCGTACGGCAGCTCGCTTGTAGGGGAAATAGCAGATTCCGTCATGAGATTGCTTATTACTTTTGGCACGGCAGTTCGCTTGTAGGGGAACTATACTTAATGTAAAGCGAAAGCAAGAAGCGCGCGGCAATACGATTGTGCATGGAAGTGCCCAAAAAAACGAAAAATAGATCGGTGTTTTTACAGTATGAAGATGGCTATGGATTAAGAAGGAAAATTTATGGAAAAGGTAAGAGTGGTAGCGGCAGGGGATTCCGCAATCCTGATTCTTTTTAAACAGGAGATCAGCGAAGAAGTGAATCGAGCTATCAGTGCTACGGTACAGCTGATAAAGATGCAACAGATTGAAGGCATTGTGGATATGATTCGGCTTATGCCTCCTTCTTGTGGAGTACAATCCCTTGGTAATTCGCTATGAGGAATTATATAAGAGACTGCATTCCATTGTGAAAATGGATACACAGGTCGAGAGCCCTAGAAAAAGAAGATTTGGGAGATTCCCTGTCTGCTGGCGGAGAATTCGGACCGGATCTTAGCTTTGTTGTGGAAAATTCCGGCTATTCCGTGGAAGAAGTGATTGAAAGACATTCCCGGGATGCGTATCTAATTTATATGCTCGGTTTTCTGCCGGGCTTTACCTACCTCGGGGGCTTGGAGGAAAAAGCTTCACACCAAGCGACCTCGATAATCCGAGACTCTGTATTCCGGCGGGATCTGTCGGGATTGGAGGCTCTCAGACCGGGGTATATCCCGTGGATTCTCCCGGCGGATGGCGTTTGATTGGAAAGACGCCGGTAAAGATGTATAATCCGGCAAAACAGGATCCGATCCTCACAAGAGCGGGAGAATACATTCGTTTCTGCCCCATTTCCCTTAAGGAATATCGGGAGATTGAAGAGGCAGTGGCGAAGGATGAGTATGAAGTAAAGTGGTATAAGGGGGAGTAAAATGGGATTTCGCGTAATAAAAGGAGGACTTCTTACCACGGTGCAGGATCTTGGGAGATCGGGCTTTCAGGCACAGGGCTTTAATGTAAACGGCGTCATGGATAGAAGAGCCTTCCGTATTGCAAACCTCCTACTGGACAATCCGGAAAATGAGGCGGTTTTAGAGTGTACTTTAATCGGGCCTACACTGGAGTTTACGGCTCCCATGATTATTTCCATAACGGGAGGGGACTTCCGTCCGAGTTAAATGACGAGAAGATCCCTATGTATACCGCAATTTACGTTGCGGAAGGGGATGTCTTAAAAATCGGCTCCGCAAGAACCGGGAGAACCTGCTATATCGCCTTTTCCAATTATCTGAAGGTGCCCGTAGTGATGGGTTCCCGTTCCACAAACTTGAAATGTCAAATAGGAGGCTTTAAGGGGAGAAAGCTGGAAGACGGCGACTTTATTGAGACCCGTATCAACAGAAGAATTTACCTTTCGAGCTTTCTCTCAAGAACGCTTCCGCTCAAAGAATATGAGGAAGATAAGGTGAAGATTCGCGTGGTCATGGGTCCGGAGGAAGAGGTATTTTCCAAAAAGGGAATCCGGAGCTTCCTAGAAACGGAGTTTACGGTCGGTGCGGAATTTGACCGCATGGGGATGCGTCTGGAGGAAGCTTTATCGAAACAAAGCGCGGTTCGGATATTATTTCCGACGGTATTGCCCTCGGCTCCATACAGGTGCCTTCCCACGGAAAACCGATTATCCTTCTTGCGGATCGGCAGACAACCGGAGGCTACGGAAAGATAGCGACAGTCATTTCCGTGGATTTACCGAAACTCGTACAGAGAAGAATGGACGATAAAATTCGTTTTCGAGGCGGTGAGTGTGCAGGAAGCACAGCAGCTTATGCTACAGGAGGAACGAGAGCTGCAGGAGATGCGAAAGGCAATCCATAAGCCCTGTAAGGAAGTGCTCGAATGCAGATTGGCTGCAAAGAGATTATCCATGCTGTTCGGATAGGACAGCTTTACGATAAGGAGAGTAGAATGTTGGATTTAGAAAAGTTAGAAGGACTGGTGAAGATTATGGAGGGCTCTACCTTAAACACCATGTCCATTAAAGACGGCGATTTTAAAATTATGATGAGCAAGCTGGATAATCCTCCTGTTATTGCGGGAAGCGGAGTGGTGAGCAGCATCAGCGCAGTCAGCAGTGACAGCAGTGCAAGCAATTCTTCTACGGATAATACCGAAGAGGAAAATGAAGTGCATATCACCAGTCCGATTGTGGGAACCTTTTACTCCGCTAAGGGCCCGACCATCCCGGCCTTTGTAAAGGTAGGAGACACCGTAAAGGCGGGGGATACCGTCTGTATCCTCGAAGCCATGAAGATGATGAATGAAATCACGGCGGATTTCGACTGTGAAATCGAAGCGGTACTGGTTTCGAACGAGCAGAAGGTGGAATATGGACAGCCTTTATTCCGTGTGAGAAAGCTGTAAGAGCGTTAGAAAGCGTTAGAGAGATGGAAAGAAACAGACTTAGTCTGTTCTACAGCTGTAAAGGAGGAAAAGGTGTTTAAACGAGTTTTAGTGGCAAATCGAGGAGAGATTGCGGTTCGAGTCATCCGTGCGCTTCGTGCTCTTTCCGTGTCCTCCGTTGCGGTTTACTCCAAGGAGGATCAGGACGCGCTCCATAGTCGTCTTGCGGACGAAAGAGTGTGTATCGGAGAGGGCTCGGCAAGAAACTCCTATTTGAATATGGATACAATTTTAACCGTGGCGAAGAATATGGGCTGTGATGCCATTCATCCCGGCTACGGTTTTCTTTCGGAAAATGCGGGCTTTGCTAAAAAATGCGAAGAAAACGGCATAGTCTTTATCGGGCCGACTGCGGAAGTGATTGACTCCATGGGAAATAAATCACAGGCGAGAGCGAAGATGCGGGAAGCCGGTGTGCCGGTGGTTCCCGGTTCCTTATCCGTTCTTTATGATGTGAAGGAGGCCTTAGAGGAAGCCAAGAAAATGGGCTTTCCGGTCATGATTAAGGCAAGTTCCGGTGGAGGCGGAAAGGGAATGAGAGAGTGCTTCGGAGAAGAAGACTTTGAAAAGGACTTCCTTACAGCACAAAGAGAGTCTGCAAATGCCTTTTCGGATGATGCGATGTATCTGGAAAAGTTGATTTTAGAGCCTCGTCATGTCGAGGTGCAGATTATGGGGGACAATTTCGGAAATGTTGTTGCTCTTGGAGAAAGAGACTGCTCCATACAGAGAAATCACCAGAAGCTAGTCGAGGAATCTCCCTCGCCGATTGTCAGTCCGGAAACGAGAAAGAAGATGATGGAGGCTGCTGTCAAGGCGGCAAAGTCCGTGCAGTACACCGGAGCAGGCACCATTGAATTCATTATGGATAAGAGCGGGGAATTCTATTTTATGGAAATGAATACTCGTATCCAGGTGGAGCACGGCGTTACGGAGCTGCTCACGAACACCGATCTTGTCATGGAACAAATTAGAGTTGCGGCAGGAGAGCCCTTGAGTCTTAAACAGGAAGAGATTCCCTTCCTTGGACACAGCATAGAGTGCAGAATCAATGCGGAAATTCCGGAGAAAAACTTTATGCCCAGTCCCGGTAAAATCACGGCGCTTCACCTTCCCGGCGGAAACGGGGTGCGTGTCGATACCGCGCTTTACACCGGCTATAACATTCCGATGGAGTACGACTCCATGATTGCCAAGGTACTGGTGCTGGGACGAGACCGGAATGAAGCGATTCGGAAAATGAAGGTTGCCCTCGAAGAAATGTTGGTCCTCGGTGTGGAGACCAATCTCGATTTTCAATATAAGATTATGCAGTCCGAGGCTTTCCGGGAGGGAAAAGTCGATACCGGTTTCGTAGAGCGTTTTATGCTTTCGGGAAAGTAGGAGAAGATGAAGGTTGATTTAAATGCAGATGTAGGAGAGTCCTACGGAAGATATACCTTGGGACTCGATGAAGAGCTGATTCCGCTTATTTCTTCGGCAAATATTGCCTGCGGCTTTTCATGCGGAGATCGTTGTGCTGGAAAAAGACAGTCGGAATCTGTGAAAAAGGTGGGAACCGCAATCGGTGCACACCCGGGCTTTCCGGACTTGCAGGGCTTCGGAAGAAGAAATATGAATTTAAGCCCGAAGGAAGTGAAGGCGATGATGCTCTACCAGATCGGGGCTGCAGATGCTTTTCTCCATAAAAACGGCGGAAAGCTTTCAGCATGTAAAACCGCACGGCGCCCCTCTACAATATGGCGGCAAAGGAGGAAAGCCTTGCAAAAGCCATTTGCGAAGCGGTTCTGGAATACGATAAGAGCCTCATTGTTCTTGCGCAAAGCTCCGGTGCCCTCTATAAAGAGGCGGTGAAGCTCGGTCTTCCTGTGCGCGCGGAGGTCTTTATGGATAGAGCCTACGAAGAGGACGGCAGCCTTGTGGCAAGAAGCAAGAAGGGCGATGATTACCGATGAAAACCTCGCCATTGAGCGTGTGCTTTTCCATGATTTTAAAGGGAAAGGTCAGCTATAAGCGGAAAGGAAATCCCATACAGGCGGATTCCGTCTGCGTTCACGAGTGACGAGAGAAGGCCCTCCTTTTTGTGAAGAAGTTAGGGCAGCCCTAATGGAAAATGGAGTGGAGATAAGGAAGCTTAAAGGGTAGGAGAAAATAGAAAAATAGGGAGTGTAGGCATTTAAAAAGCTAATGCATGCAACTCTCTATTTTTAAAGTACTTTAAATCTGATATACCTATAATTTCCATTTGATTTTTCCAGATAAAGTTCTTTATATTTATTTTGTAACCCTAAATTAAGTTACAAAATGAAAAAGGAGTATTTATGAAAGATTTTTGGAAAAAAAGACTGGGAATAGAAATTATGTTGGAAGATATTAACTTTGAAGATAGACTTCCTCTCTTATACATCAGTCTTTATACATTTAAAAATGGTCCAAACCTATGGTGTAGAGTGGATTATTATTATTCCAAAAGAGCAAGTTCATTTATCAAAACTAAGAAAACAACATAAACAAATTGAAAAAAATATTGAATCTGCATTGTGCTTTTCTATCTGAGAGCAGGAAATTTATATTCCATAAATACGATGATTTCGGAAGGGATTCCTTTCTTTATAGAAAATAGGAGATATACCTGCCTTTTTTAGGGATTTTGCTGCAAGCAAATTCTGAAAGAGAGATAAAACCGATTCAGCGTTTATCCTACCTATGTCAAAAATTAATTCTTACGGCAATATATGAGGATTGGAATGAAATAAATGTTAGCAAAACAGCGGAAAAACTCGAAATCACGAAGATGTCTGCTTCAAGATGTTTTGATGAAATCGAATTTTTAGAGATGCCGATTCTAGGATTAAAGGGCAGGTCACGTGTTATCAATATACCTGAGGATAAAAAAGCTCTATGGGAAGATCTTAAGAATTTTATGAGAACGCCTGTGATATCTACGTTTTATTTTGCTGATGATTTGCAACTTCCAATCAAAGGTGGGATGTCAGCATTGGCAGAATATTCCAATATAGAAGATAACGCTTATCCAAGCTACATTGTGGCTAAAAAGGATATGAATAGACTGGGGATAAAAAATAGACCTATTTCCGGAAAGATAGATATGCCGGGATCTATGGTACAGGAGCTTGGATATATGCTTTTTTATAAAGCCGGAAATATAATGGATCCTTTGTCTCTTCAGCTTTCTTTATCAGAGGAAGAAAAAGAGGATTATAGAATCGGAAAAGCGGTTAAAGAAATGCTGGAGGAATATGTATGGTGACGGGGCTGTTAAAGTTTAGAGATTATTTTAAGGGCTATACAGGCAGTTATGTTCTTATAGGAGGCGCTGCCTGTGACATCTTGTTTGGATGGAAGAGTTGAAGAAAGTGGTTATTCCGTCTTGAGACCGGAGTATTTGATTTTATTTAAGGCAAAGGCATACCTTGACTTGAGTTCTAGAAAATTACATGGAGAGAGGATTGACTCCTTCGATATAAAAGAAGCATAAAAATGATGTGTTAAGATTAGCGGTAGAAATGGCTTTAAATCCGATTAAGGAGTTACCGTTGTCCGTTTACGAGGATATAGGCTTTTTTTATTTCAAAAATTAAAAGAGGATGAATTTGATGATAATAGTTTGAAGACTATATAGAGTAACTACAGAGCAAATGATTCATAGACTTAAAAGTATCTTTAATGTATAAGAAATAGTTCATGTGGAAAGGAAATAAAAACTATGGAATTACTGGATTATTTACAATGGAGAAATGATGTACCTTTGTCCGTTTCCCCCTTTAATGAGGTGGACAATGTCATCTTTTCCTATCTTTCTTATATTGATTTTCGAGATTTGAGGGAGGACTGGAACGGCTTCTTTGATTTAAAAAGAGCTATTTCAAGATTTTTGTGAAAAGCATTCCTTGGAAGAAATAAAGACCACGGGAGAGTTTACGGAGCGAGCACCCCTCTTACTGAAAGAAATGATGGAGGGAGAACGCTTTTCTGCTACCAAGGCCGGTTATTATGCGGAAGATTTTGACAAGGACAAGGTGAAGCAATTTGCTGCTCTTGTCTTTCTCTTACCTGACGGCAGAAATTACATTTCTTTCCGTGGGACGGATAAGACCATTACCGGCTGGAAAGAAGACTTTTTGATGAGCTGTAGGACGGAAACGGCAGGAGCCAAAGAAGCAGTAGCGTATTTTAACAAGATTGCTCCTGTTTTAGAGGGAGAGCTTATCTTGGGAGGACACTCGAAAGGCGGAAACTTTGCCATGTATGCGGCGGCCTTCTGTGAGGTAGAGCACAAGGAATGCATTGTACAAGTTTATAATAATGACGGCCCCGGCTTTCGAGAGGAAGTGATTCAGTCTCCGGAATTTCAGGAGCTTTTACCGAAAATTAGTACTATTGCGCCACAAAGCTCCATTATCGGGCAACTCTTATCTAATCCTGCAAAGCAAGATGTGATTCACAGTACGGCAAAGGGCATTTTGCAGCATGATGCTATGACTTGGGAAGCGGAAAAAGATAGGTTTGTCTCCTCTGAACTGGATGAACTTAGCCACTATGCAAAAACCACCTTGGGAAGCTGGCTGGAAAGTATGGATGATGAAAGCAGAGAATCCCTTTGTACAACCGCATTTTCCCTGATTGAAAGTACAAAGTCGGAGACCTTTATAGAGTTCTCCGGGAATTTAATGAAAAACATGGAAACCATCTGGAAAGAGATGGGAAAGCTTCCGGAAGAGAAGAAAAAAGAAATCATGAATGCTTTTAAGAAATCTGATGGAGAGCAGTAAGCAAGCCGCCGTTTCCCAGATTAAAAGCGGCGGACAGACGGTGATCAGTCAACTACAGAGCAGCGGGCAGGCGCTACTTAGCCAGATGCAAACCGGCGGTCATGCGGCCATTAGTCAGGTGATGGGAAAGACAAAGGAGGAAGGAGAGAAGGTGTAGAGGATTTATGATATAATCTACAATATGAGAAAGGAGGATTTCAGATGAGTGAAAAAGAAGAAATACTATTTATGCAAACCAGACTGATCAGATTGGCAGTAGAAGAATGGCAGCTTTCCATGGATAAAGTACTTTCTTTATTTAAACAGGCAAAGGTTCTAGACTATATAGAAAAGGCTTATGGAATCTTCCATTGCGAGGGAGACGAGGCGGTGTTGCAGGATGTTGAAGAATATATTGATTCGAAAGGATTAAAGATACATGCTTGAGTTAAAAGAAAGCTTAATTCTTTATCATGGAAGACGCACTATCTTGTCTAAAATTTATAGAAAGTGAGAAGATATGGCTGAGTTGAGTATTTCCAAAGAAAGACTGAATTATACAATTGATCTACTTGTAACTATGGCAGTGGAAGAAATATCGGCATTCACCGGAAAAGATAGCAAAAGAAGTCTTAGTGGACTTCTTCTTTCAAAGACGGGAAAAAGCCTTGTATGATGATACAACAAAGCTTTGGTGGACAGGTCCCTCCTATTTAGCGGAAATGTATTTGGAGGAGGTTACTGCGAAGCAAGAGGTTTTACCGTACACCTGCGAGAGTATGAAAAATAAGTAAAGATAATCCGCCAGCCTGAAAGCCGATGGATTTTTGAAAGGACAGATTATTTTACCGCTTACTCATAAGATTTCAATTCGTCTAAAAATTCCTTGTAATCCTCATCAGACCAATAAAATGTTAATTCTTCTTCGGTAAAATCGTCAGCTTTTTCAGTCATAAAATGGTTTCTATATCATAATCAAACCTTCTTAGAACTGCCTCTGCAAATTCCCCTAAAAAAATATGCCAATTCCTGTTATAACATTTTTATCTTCAACAATTCCTTTGTGAATAAAGTTTTTCTTCTATAAAATCAAAAGTATCTGTCATCTGCATAAAATATCCTGCAGTAAATTTTTTTATCTTTGAGAACGCCTGATTTAGATAACAATATTGGTGAAGATGAAATTGCCGCAAACACAGTTCCGGAATCAATGCCTTCTCTCAGAAAAATCAATCAGTTTTTCATCATACAATGCGGGTAATGGATTCATGGTTCCGGGCAAAATTAAACAATCGTAATTTTTGCTTTTATATTTCCAATAATTTTAGTGGGTCTGATGACAAAGCCTTCCTCGCTTAAATATTCCTTATCTTCGCTTGCAATAAAATCAAGTTTTTCACCAAACCACAATGTTAATACAGATGTTAGTGTTATTTCTTGCAAAGAAAAATCAGGATATAAGATTACTGCAAACTTTTTCATTTATACCTCCTTCAACTTCTAATTATTTATCTTATTATCTTCCTATCTTATTGACCCTACGGTCAATACATCCTTCGCTCAAAGAGCTCAGCTAATTCTTCTTTCTCAATAAGCAAATAATAGTAGACTATTTTCAATCCATTTTTTATATCAGCTTTCTATATCCTCCTGTCCTGTAAAATTGTCAGTTTTCCAAAGGGAATATACGGAAACCATAGCCAATCCACGCTCGTCAGATCTACATCTGCCATGCGGAGCATGGGGACAGGCTGGCGGAGGACAGCACTTCATGCTGTTTTCGGGCGGCAAGTCAAAAAGGGATAGACGTACAAGTGTCGCAAGGGAGTGTAGTGCCCTCAATGGAACGAAGTGACGAAATATTCTCGGTCAGGCAGTTTTATTTGTTACTCTATTGTATCGTAAATAATTCTGCCCGTAAAAGTAAATTGAAATGTTCATTTGAACTAAATCTTCTGTTTCTAAGATAGATAAACAACCAGAATACAATACTTGATTATACCCATATAATTCATCTACAATTTCAAAGCTATAGTTTTTGTATCTCTTTATAAAGTGTTCCAGTTCTAATTTCTCACCATTGAATTTTCCATAGTTTCCCATTTGCTCTGCAACATCACGCTGGTAAAATCAAAATCCACACCTTCGATTGTGATGTTTCCCTCGACCTGTTCAAAAAGGTTCTGTAAGTTTTTATATCCGTCCTCAAATTCAAGTACTATTGTTTGATCTTGCATTATAATCTTTTGACCCGCATATCATGTAGACTATATGGAATGGGCGGATTGTGTTTATATTCTGTCCTCATGAGACCTCCCCGTCAAATTCCTATTTGTTGCACAATTTTCATATTCAAATTATACCATAAAAAACTTGTGTCCGAGATAATGCGGGGATAATTCAGCTGCCGGAGGATAAGATGCTGAAAATGTCTATTCCCACGGAGCTTTATTCCCATTTGCCCGGATGACGGACTTCCCATGACCATGAATCTCCGGGCGGATGAAAACTTTGTGGAGGATGCGGGATGCAGTACGAAAATTTCGGAGAGAAGCATTTGCCTGAATGCGGATATCGGGCAGGTGCTTAGAGATTTATTATAGGGAAGCTTTGAAAGGAGGAGAAAATGAAGCAAAGTGAAAGAAGGATATGGTTGATTCAGGAATTGCAAAAGGAAATACCGGAGTATGCCCATTATCCGATACCGGAAACTTCGGAAGAACAGTGGAGACTCCTCCGTGGACAAAAGCAAAAGGGCATCGGAGAGACTCTTAGAGACAGTACGAGGTATCTTGAGGAGAAACTGAAAGAACTTTCTTCTCGTAAGCTCTGTCAGTCAATCAAGCCGAGCCTAGAAAGAATCAAGGTATACGCAAGAGGGTGGCTTAACTACTATGGAATAGTAAGTATGAAGAGCAACATGAATGATGTCAATGGATGGCTCTATCACAGAATACGTATGTGTATATGGAAACAATGGAAACGTGTGCGAAGCAGATATCGAAACCTGATGAGCATGGGAGTTCCCAAAGACCTGGCATGGAAAGCGGCAAACAGCAGACGAGGCTATTGGTTTACAACACATACAGTTGTCATGAACATGGCAATGACAAAAGAAAGACTGATAAACAGTGGCCTTTACGATTTAGCCACAGCATACCAGTCTGTGCACATCAACTATTGAAAGCGCTGTATACGAGAACCGTACGTACAGTGCTGTGAGAGGACGGCGGTTAGTCACCGCCTCCTACTCGATTACTTTTATATGCTCTATCAATACTCTTCCCTACAAGCTTTTATACGTCATAAGTCACTTAGCTCTTTCATTTTTCATAACCTTTAAGAAAAATGTTTCTTATCCTCTGGCTATAATGTATTTCTTATTCATAAAGAACTTCCATAATACAAGGTTAGCCAGTATCATCACCACTATACCTATTAGCTGTAACTCTAGGGTTTTAAGCCAAAATATATGCGTCCATCCAAATAAGGCAAGTATGAATAAACTCATAAATAACAACAGTAATCCCCGTCCTACATTTGCAGGATTGAATTCCGAAGAAAATGGAAGCTCCCAAGTACCTACTCTTATCATAAGACTTGTTACAAATATAAACGACAAGTAGGCAATGACTATGTCGGGTAGGATAGCAATTCCATAAACCGCAAAAAGCAGAGCTGACAGAGCCACAAAGATAGGCGTCAGATAGCGAAACAATACTACCTTAACTCCTGCCCTTATACATTTACTTAGATTCTCAATTGGAAGAATCTGATAGAACATTATGCTCTCTTTATTCTCAGTCTGAGTTATTATCCCATAGATGGCTGCGGAAGTAAGCCCTGTAAAATAAAGCAGAGCCAGCCCCCATCTTCCTTCTCTGAGATTTTCTATAAAGCCTGTAAGTCCTTTTTCACCTGTAATCTGTGGCAGAACCATTATTATAGGCAGAATAAATACATTGGCAAGCTGTGGATAGAGCTTAAGCTTCATATCCCTGTTTCTTGACACCTGTATCAGCACAAGCTTCATAAAGGCATTTTCCTGCTCATCCTTTGAGAGGAGCTTACACATAAGATTTGAAAATGCTGAAAGTGTTTTATTTTCCTTGGCTGTTTCCGTAAGCTTGTCAAGTTCTCCTTCAAACTCCGGCATAGCCTTTTTCCTGTATATTACTTCAAGCAAGATGACAGCAGGCACTGTGATTCCTGCCAGTACATATATATACCATGCTCCACCCGCACCAAATAAACTCTCCAGTATAGCTGAGAACCAAGCTGATGGCAGAAAAAAATAAAATGGCGAAAATGTAAGTTCCCCCTTTGAGAAGCCTGCTATGCTTACGACTCTTGGCACAATCTGATACGAGAGTATTATCGCTATTGTCATAAATATCTGAAAGCCGCTTAATATGTCCTTTAGCTTCTCTCCGGAAAATACCTTGAGAAGGAGGTAGTAAATAACTCCTGCAAGGTGGAGGCAAACGACAACAATCACAATCGATACCAGAGTGAACGCAAAGCCGTATAGGATTCCCTTAGAAATAAAGCCGACAACTATAGATGGCAGCATCATAGCAGCTGCTATAGTTCCTATATAATAGGCTATATGTATGTTTTTTGCAGTACTTATCTCATTTTTCCCAATCGGCAGTGCTCCGTAAAATGACTTTTCTGTAGTGTCTAAGAGTACAGCTGAATATTCACTGATATAGACGGAAAATAACATGAATATAAGCATGGCAAAGCTGATTGTATTAGCTCCAAACATATTTGGCATCACCTGCATAGAAGCGATAAAAATTCCTAACCCCATATAAACCAGGCAGGTTAAAATCATAGATCTTTTCGGCTCTTTCCCTATCTTCTTCCCATTATTTTGCAGAGCAGGGGAAACCCTTCTGCTATCCATAATTAGCTTTAGCCTAAGCATCTCCCTAATCTGACCATAGTTTAAGTCTTTACTTAAAAATGGCTTTACACATTTATCAACTACCTTAAGCACAAAGGGTTCGCTATTTTTCATCTTCAATAGTCTCACCTCCGGTCAGTGTGTCTACAAACTTAGCTGCAAGGTCGTGTCCCTTTGTAAAGCCTGTAAGGTCATTGAAAATCTCCTCCATACTACTGCCCCTGCTGTTGTTTTTCAGCTCTTCAACCGTAGAATCTGCTATGACTGCCCCGTCCTTAAGAAGGATAACCCTACTGCTCATCTGTTCCACCACTTCCATAATATGAGAGGAATAAAATATGGTCTTCCCCTGTTTGGTAAGTGTCTTAAGCACCTCCTTAAACACAGCCACGCTATTAGTATCCATACCGTTAAGCGGTTCATCAAGGAAGAGGATGTCAGGGTTATGTATAAGGCTTCCTATGATGGCTATTTTTTGCTTCATACCCTTTGAATAACCAGAGATACGAGTGGTGAGCGCATCATTTATCTGAAATATCTCCGCAAGCTCCTCCATCCTACCTCTCCAGTTGCTTAGTTCATAGACAGAGGATAAGAAAGAGATATATTCTTCCCTGTAAGGCTCTCATAGAGGATAGAATCTCTGGAACATAACCTATCTTCCTCTTGTAGCTTACCAGATCTTCTTCTATATTCTTACCAAAGACCTCAATTGTACCTGTGTATCCACCAAGGATTCCAAGCATCAGCTTAACAGTTGTGGACTTGCCACTTCCGTTTGGCCCTATGTAGCCGATAAGCTCTCCCCTGCCTGCCTTAAAGCTCACATCATGGAGAACATGATGCTCTCCAAAGCTTTTATTCACATTAGTCAGTCTAAGTACCGTATCCATACAATTCCTCCACTCTGATTATATTAAAATAATAATATCACTAAATATTGATCTCAAAACCATTACATTCTACTCCTGTTTTTTTCTATTTGACATGTATATTACCTGTCTTTTTGGAGTTGAGATTAAAAAAATAGTGCTAAGCCAAAAGATTAGAACCTATAGCTTAGCATTTTATTTATATCTTCATTATTAAGAAAAATACAATGTCAATGGAAGTTTTGTATTTATAGCTAGTTTCTTTATAAAGTCTGAACTACATGTAAGGTTTATGTATTTATAATCTGAGATCTTTGCTACCTTAAAACCCCTTATAAAGTTAAATATTTCTTCAATTCCATATTTATCTTCTAAGATGTAAATTTGCAGCATTCGGGAAAGAAGAACAGCAAGGTAACATATCAGGAAATGACCGATAATTGAGTCTTATTTTTGAGGTATACAGGTCTGGCGTCAAGCTGTGATTTCATTGCCCTGAATGACTCCTCGATTCGCCAGAGATTATGGTATGTATCATATATTTCTTTTGAAGTCATTGACAGCTCTGACGTTGCAATTAGATTATATCCTGCAAGATTTTTTGCTTTTTCTATCGCCTCTTCATTTATTTTAACTTTAATTTTCCCGTCTTCTTTGTTTCCTTTTTTATCTGTAGGTATAAAAGTTACATACTTTGAACAGTCACCAAACTCAGACCTTTTAGCCTGTGAGGTTTTTAGATTGTGGGCTTTTTTCAACCAGTTTATTAATCTCGTATATGTGTTTTTCTGCAAGCTTAGGATTAAAGTAAATGGTAAATAATCTGTCTGCCCCAAAAATCTGCCAGCTCTCAGGCTGGCAGGTTTTTCTTATCGTGCGCCTAGCGGCGCACGTTTCTAACGGGTTAAAGTCCCGAATCCGCCCGGTAGTGGGAAGGATATAGCCGAAAGGCAAGGGTGTCGAGGGTGACCTCGAATCTGAAGGAAGCTGGATATGAGGAAGATACTAACTCATGGGCAAATCTCTGGTCTGACGAACAGAAATCTCATATGAGGTTATGCATGAGGATAAGACTGCAGCACAAGCCAAAGTCCAATAACTACACGCAATCTTACATGATAAATGAGGCAGATAGATGGAGAGGAAGAAGCGCGTACGAACCAGATACCGAAACCTGAGGGGTATGGGCGTTCCTAGAGCCCTGGCATGGAAAGCGGCAAACAGCAGACGTGGCTATTGGTTTACAACACATACAGTTGCTATTAATATGGCAATGACAAAAGAAAGACTGATAAACAGTGGCTTTTATGATTTAGCCACAGCCTATCAGTTTGTGCACGTCAACTATTGAAAGTGCTGTATACGAGAACCGTACGTACAGTGTTGTGAGAGGACGGCGGTTAGTCACCGCCTCCTACTCGATTTAGAAATAATTATATGTACTGAAAATTATAAATGTTTGGAAATCGTTTGGGATTGATTGGAGAGAATAATGGAATTAATAGAATATATAAGACTAAGAAATAAAATGACACAGAGTGAATGGGAAAAACTCTTTTTGAGAAAGAAGAAAGAGATTATTATTTTAAGACATGAAGGTGGTGGTGGAAGTCTTAGAAACGGTTTTTGGGACTGGGAGGCTTATTTTTAGCCTATGTGGACTGTAAAACAGGTGAACTGCATAAGGAGGAAGGACGGATAGCATTTCCTGTCACAGACACGGAAAATCTGCCATATCAATTTGAAGATGAAACCATTTACAGATTAAAGGTACGTGAAAAGGTACCGGAGGAAGTTCCAAACGGTGCCTTGCCGATAAAAAAACTTGTTTTTTTGATTGTGGAAGTTCTTGAAAAACGTAGCTTGTCCGGAACTTGAAGAAATACTTACAGAGTATAGAAAGCCTGTGGTTATACAAAGGATGATGTATTGGGTGAACTGACTTATGATAAACAAATTAAATGTTTTGAGGGAAACATAGCTTGGCTTGGTGGCAGGATACATATATCTTTATATGTAGACAAGGATAATAAGAGCGGTATAACAAAGGCAAAAAAGGCTATAAAAACAATGGTTTTGGAACAGGAAAAATGGGATGCGGACCTGCGTAGTTTTGCGGCCCAAAAGTTTACAAAACTTGCCTGTGAATGGGCAGAATCTGATAAAGAAGCTGCTTTAATTACAGAAGAAAGCTTTGCAAAGAGAATTAGCTTAAGCTTAATATGGGTGACATCGGGAGGTTCATTTACAGCTTATCTTGATGATGATGACCTTTTCTTTGGACACAGCATAGCAGTTAATGGAAGCCCTAAGAAGGGGCTATTGTCGGCTGATATTGAGGGATAAAACATATACTGATATTTTGGGTAGTGAAAGGAGAAAAATGGAAAAACAAGCACTTATAAATCAATGGTTACTTGAGCAGGAAATAGCGCATATTAAAGGTTGGGATTTCTCACATATTAGAGGAAGATATAAAGAAGAGGATGATCTCCCTTGGGATTTTGAAAACATTATAAAATCCTATTTGAATGATACAGATTATTTATTGGATATGGAAACAGGAGGTGGCGAATTTCTTTTTGTCTTTTTATGGCAAACGCTAAATATACTGCTGCGATTGAAGGGTATGAACCAAACATCAAAATATGTGAGGACAGACTTCTTCCTTTAGGAATAGATTTTAAAGCATGTGACGGAGGAGATATTCTTCCTTTTGAAGATAACTACTTTGACATTATTACTAACAGGCATGGTCAATATAACATAAACGAAATTAAAAAGAACTCTTAAAAAGCGGAGGAGTATTTCTTACGCAACAAGTCGGTGCAGAAAATGACAGAGAACTTGTAGAACTTTTGATAGGTGATGTTGAAATTCCTTTTCCGGAAGCATATTTAAGTATTGCAAGACAGAAATTTACTGATAACGGATTTGACATTGTGGAAGCAGATGAAGTCTACAGACCGATAGAGTTTTATGATGTAGGTGCACTGGTTTGGTTTGCCAGAATTATTGATTGGGAATTTCCGGGTTTTTGAAGTGGAGAAATATCAGGATAACCTTTTTTTAAACGCACAGGAAATTCTTGATAAAGAAGGTGTAATTAAGGGAAAATTCATAGATATTATTTTGTGGCTAAAAAGAAATAATAAATTTTAGTTTGTTTTTTTTGAGTATTGAGTAAAATAGTAAGCCGTAGGAGGACTCAATGGAAGAATTTATAGTAGCTGAGGAGGGCATTCCTTACAATATAGGCTGTGAAGGTGCAACGATAGCATATTATGGAAGTGAGATAGAATTTCATTATGAAACAGTGCCGCCGCATGGAGATGAGATTTTCTCTGCAAAATTGCCACTGCTTAATGTTAATCTTCCATTTTGGATGTATGGAGAAATCTTATATTTTTTTAGACGCCTATTATATGCTCGCAGAAACTGTAGAGAAGGGTACTTGGGATCCTATAACGAGCAGGCTCATCAACATACATACGGGAGAATATGCAAGCCTATGCGATTGGTATAATAATGTGAAAGTTAAAGAAAATGAAGTTGAATTAAAAAATGTTTATGACGGAAAATCTATGGTTTTAAGGGATGTTAAGGGACTTGATTGGATTTATATAACTAAGGAGAAAAATAATGGCTAAGAAAAGAGTTACCCTGCCAAAAAGACTTTGATGAATTGCTTAAAGTGGGAGATATTGAAGCACTTAAAAGCTGTCTATGATAAATGTGAGCTTACTGCCTATGATGGAAAAATTCGGTTTGCACACTGCACTTCATTACAAGGGTGTACCTGACGAGCTTGTTATCTGGCTCGTTAAGCAGGGCCTTGATGTGAAATATACCTGACTATTATGGCTGCACACCTTTGTACAGTCAGGCAACCTTTGGCATGGATACAGTAAAAACTGCTTTATGAGCTGGGAGGAGATATACAAAAAGTCAAATAGATATGGAAATACGCCGCTTCATATGGCAGCAGAGTATTTCCGCCCTAATACAGTACGCTTTTTGATTGAAAAGGGTGCAGATGTCAATGCTAAAAATGAAAGAGGCGAAACTCCTCTATTAGCTGCTCTTACAGTGTGCGGAGGAATAAGGGTAGTGCCTATGGCCCAAATAGCAGAAATGTTAATAAAGGCAGGTGTAGAAATTACGCCTGAGATGGCAGAAAAAGTAGAAATAATCGGTAAGGATTTTTGAATTCCACAGGGATAACTTTTAGTGAAGCTTCCTGTGAAGAGGTAGATATAGCCCTGTCAAAGCTCTACAATATCTTTTGGTGCAAAAGCCTGTGGCAAAAAGAATAATACATGACGGCGTTTCTCCTATTCTTGTAAAGGGGAGCACTTGGAAGGAGCAGTATAATGAGCTTTGGGATTTACTAATTCCATCGACAGGAGCAGCAAAAACGATGCAGGGAGAGGTTATCCGCATAACAGGCAGGGTGGACGATGAAATTAATAGAAACGGTGGAATAAACTGGGATAGGAGTTGTAGAAATATGCTAAATTCGCTGCCGGTTCATTTTGCAGAAGGAAATGCGCTGTCAGAGAAGGAGATAGAAGAGAGTAAGGTGCTTATTTCAAAGATAGATGGAAAAAGGTTTGGCTGAGGATGGTGTAATTACAAGATTATGCGAGCTTGCAGTTAGTTGGGTAATCTTAAACCCTAACCCAATTCCGCTAGGCGAAATAAATTATAACAGATAATAATCACAGGAGATTGCAGATGATTACAATAAAAGACATAGGAGATTTTGAATCTGTTCCCGGGATTGTAAGTGATATTATAAACGGAAATACATTGGCTTTAGATAAGCATTTATCTGAGGGCTTCGATATAGAAGAGGACATAAAGCTTGGCAAATATACAAGACTCTCCCCCTTAGACCTTGCACTTATTATGGAAAGTTTTGATTCTGTAAAGTGGCTGGTGGAAAAGGGAGCAAATCTGAATGTAAAAGGTAATCCTTCATTCTTACTTGCAGTGAGGTACTGCGATGAAGAGGTTATCAGGTATCTTGTGGATTTTGGAGCAAAGGTAGACGGGGTCAATAATGTAAAGTCAGAGGCCTTTAGTCAGGCATTATATGGTGGAAAATACGATAATCTTGCTCTAATCCACGAATTAGGCCATAGAGTAGAAAAATACGGCGGACAGGCATTTCGTAGTGCAGTTTCAGACAGCAATTATAAGGTGCTTGATTTTTTTATTAAAAATGGAGTTGATATTAACTACAATACACCTGACTCAGTCTATCCTTTTAAGCCTACCCCGCTTTGTGTAGCAGCCAGATACGTGGATCTTAAAATGTGCAAATATCTTGTGGAAAATGGTGCAGATGTGACAATTACTGAAAAAGACGGAATGCGTCCTTACAGCATAGCAGTCGAAAAAGGCGATGAGGAAATGGCAGAGTATTTTAAGCAGTTAGAGCCTGAAGAGTTTCATAGCCTACATAATAAATTAGATGAGCTTAAGCCATTTAAGCTTCCTAAGACAGTAATGGATTTTCTTCAAGGTGATGAATTACATGTTGAACTTAATGACTGTGACTTTAAGTGGATTGAGTTTTTCTCTCTGACGGATACGATACCTTTGAAGAAAGGCAGAGCCAAGTTTCTTCGTCTGTCAAAGGCTACAGGAGATTATGACCATATCTGCATTGTGTGGAATCCTAAAACCAAGAAGGTGGCCTTTTATGACATGGAACATGAGGAAATGAAGGATATGTGCGATTTCTCTGAAATTATAAATGATATGCCATTATATATGCAAAAAAATAATTGAAGGTGAGTACGAATAATACAACAAGGGGTGAAGTGTATGCAGATGGTCGATAACCTAAAGCAGATAGTAGAGTATGTTTGTGAGAATTTTGAGGATTTGGATATGGATGACCCTGTTGAAGAGGGATAACTATCTCTCTCACATGATTTTTGGAATCTGGAGGACAGAGTGTTAAAGGTATATCCGGACATAGAGAGCCTAAAGGAGAAGGATGCGTATATGCGTATCTTGCCGAGTGCTGCAGAATCTTCTTTAGACATTTATCAGGCGGTGGAAACCAGCGGGCAGGGAGAGCTTTTTAACTTCCATGAGAAGCCAAACCCAAACTGCCCCGTGGGGAAAAATATTCATAGGATCTTAGATGAGAGTCTTTTGGAAGTGCAGAAAAAGTTTGAAGAAGAACTGAAAGAGCATTCCGTGGCAGAGGTGTATGAGAGGATGGATAAAAGCATAAAAATGTCCCCGGAATCTAAAAATATTCTCCCTTTTTCTTTTCTTTTTAAATCTTCTAAAATGAAAGAAAAGGGATATTTTAGATTGTGAAAAAGAGGCGAATATAGAACGTTTTGGTGCAAATGAAAAAAATATTTCAAGTCTTTTTCCGGTACCAAGGTTTTTGAAAGGTGTAAATCTGGAATTAGGCCATGGAGAGATTTTTGGCACTTTTAGGAGAGAACGGTGCAGGAAAAATCCACTTTAATGAAGATTCTAAGCGGAATCTACAGTAAAGACAGCGGAGAAATCTATTTAGACGGAGAGCTTTGCCATTTTCAAAATCCGAAAAGAAGCACAGAATAAGGGTGTTGCCATCATCCATCAGGAAATGAACCTGTGTAATGATTTAAGCGTGAGTGAAAATATCTTCTTAGGGTGAGAAGTGATGGAAGGGTTAAGTCTGAATCATAAAAAGATGGATGAGGAAGCCCAGAAGATATTGGATGATTTGGGCATCAGCATGAAGTCTACAGAGCTGGCAGGGGACTTAAAAGTATCGGAACAACAGATGGTGGAGATAGCCAAAGCGCTTTCTCAAGATGCAAAGGTTCTCATCATGGATGAGCCCACATCCGCTGTAAGCAGAAAAGAAATTGAGGATCTCTTCCGGGTAATTCGAAAGCTAAGGGATGAGGGAAGGGAATTATCTACATTTCCCATAGACTGGATGAACTTCGAGCAATAGTGGATAAGGTTAGCATTTTACGAGACGGGGAAAATGTCATTTCCGGCGACTTAAAAGATTTTTCCATAGATGATATTATCCGACACATGGTGGGAAGAGAAATCAGGACAAATTTCCTCGAATTCTTTGCGAAAAGGGAAAAGAAATCCTTAGGGTAGAGAGTTTAAATGCTGGCCCCAAGGTAAGAGATATTTCTTTTAGTCTTTATGAAGGAGAAATCCTTGGAATTGCAGGGCTGATGGGAGCAGGGAAGAACGGAGATGACCAGAGCGCTTTTTCGGGGTGGATGAAAAAGACTTCCGGAAAAATCTATCTCTTTGGGGAGGAAGTCAAGGCGAATTCGCCGAAGGAAAGTATAGAGCTGGGAATGGCTTTAATTCCGGAGGACAGAAGAAAAGACGGACTTTGTACGGATTTAAGCATACGAGAGAATATATCCCTCCCTAATCTGGATAGCATGAAAAAAATTCTCTAGGAGTTCTATCTAAGGACTTAGAGTTGAAAAATTAGTGAGGATACCATAAAAAGCTTGAATGTTAAAGCTAAGGACCGGGAAATGATTTCAAGAATCTTTCCGGAGGAAATCAACAGAAGGTGGTTTTAGGCAAAATGGTTGGTAAGAAATCCTAAGGTAATCCTTTTTGATGAACCCACTAGAGGAATCGATATCGGAGCTAAGGTGGAAATCTATCAAATTATGAATGAACTGAAGAAGAAGGGGGTAGGTGTTCTTTTTTATTTCTTCGGAAATGGAAGAGGTGCTGGGAATGTCCGATCGAATCTTGATATTCTGTGATGGGAGAATCACAGGAATTAAGTCGGGAAGAGGCAAATCAGGAAAAATATTTTTGAAGTTTGCAACAAAGTATGAAGAAAAGGTATAAGCGAGGTTATAAGTTACGGAAGAAAGAACTTAAGATAAGAAAAGCAGGAATATCAGGCTAAAAAGATATCGGTTTTTGCGGGGAGTGAAAATGAAAAACAAAGTAAAAAGAAATACTGAGAATCAGAGGAATGAGAGGAGCAATTACTGCCTTTGTGGGGCTAGTAATCATTTACGTTGTTTTTGGATGTATCAATGACAAAGTCTTTTCTTTACAAAACAACTTAAATCTCCTTCGTTCCATGGCGAAAGTATTTGCTCATAGGAATCGGGCAAAGCTTTGTGATGATTACCGGAAACATTGACTTATCCATCGGTTCGGTGGTGGGGATGAGTGCCATGGTAACCGCAAGCCTGATGACCAGAGGTGTTCCCATAGTAGTGGCATTATTGGTTAGTCTTATTATTGGGCTGGTCATTGGCTACATTAACGGAGAACTGGTAGGAAAAGTTCCAGATGCCTCCTTTTATTGCCACTTTGGGAACCATGTTTGTGGCAAGAGGAATTGCTTATCTGGTCAACGGAAACCGAAATACGGATAACATTGCCAGTGCTTTAGGAAAGTCTCAGGAAAGTTATTTCAGGATGCTTTTTACTATGGAAAGATTTTAGGAATTTACACAACCTTCTGGATCGCCTTTTTGATTTTCCTGATTTTTACTTTTATCTTAGGAAAAACCAAGCTTGGCAGACATATTTATGCTGTTGGCTCCAATAAAGAAGCTTCCAGACTTTCTGGTGTAGATATTGTTTCCGTTATTAAGAAAAACCTACCTGATTTCAGCATTTTGCTCGGTGATTGTTGGATTTATCCTCTGCGCACAGGCCGGAATGGGAAATATGGAAGCCGGAAATATGTACGAAATGTATGGTGTTGCTGCCGGTGTAATCGGAGGAGTATCTCCCTTAGGAGGCTCCGGTCTCTTACTGGGAACCTTTCAGGGAGCACTGCTTTGGCAGACTTTGGAAAATGGTTTAAACATGGTGGGGGCACAGGTAGGTATTCAGCGAATTGTAATCGGTGTAATTGTGGTACTGGCAGTACTCATGGATGTCTTAGTTCGAAACGGAAATTTGTTTTCCAAGAAGAATAAGCAGTAAGTGAGGATTGCTATAATATAGAAAAGAGGAAAACATTATGAAAAAAGAAACTTATTTTGCTTGCTGCACTTTTATCCGCTGCAATGCTCTTTGGCTGTACTTCGGATAAGCAGGATGCTAAAGACACTACTGCGGCAGTGACGGAAGGAACTACAGCGGCAGGAGAGGAAAAAGGCTACGGAGGAAAAGGCGGAGAACAGTGGAGAGACTACGATAAAGGCTGATAAGCCTTTATAAACTGGCTCTTATTACTATGGATTCTCTTGACCAGCACTGGGTTACCTTTAAATGAAGGCGCTCAGGCGGAAGCAAAGCTCGTTGGGCGTGGAAGTAAAGTTTATGTCTCCGGATACCAAGGATGACTCCAAGCAGATTGAGTGTGTAAACAATGCCGTTGCAGGCGGCGTAGATGGAATTATGATTGCAGCAAACGGGCCGGATGCTATTTCTGCTTCTTTAAAGGAAGCACAAGCACAGGGAATCAAGATTGTTTATGTGGATTCTCCTGCCAATGTAGATGCTGAAGCTAGTTTTGCAACCAACAACAAACAGGGTGGAAAGACTGCCGGAGAAGAGATGAAAAAGCTTTGGAAGCACAAGGGATTACCAAAGGGAAATATCGGTGTAATCAGTACCAATGCTTCTACTCAGTCTACAGTAGACCGTGATAACGGATTCCGTGAGGCATTTGAAGGATCGGATTTTACCATTGAAGAAACACAGTATTGTGACGGAGATGCTGCGAAGGCACAGACTATTGCGGAAAACTATATTACCAAAGGCGTTGTAGGGATTTTTGGAGGAAATGAAGGTTCAACTGTAGGAATCGGAAATGCTATTAAGGCTTCCGGCGATGGCAAGATTATCGGTGTAGGTTTTGATAAGTCCGATAATATTAAGAGCTTAATTCAGGATGGATATCTTCTTTGCACAATGGCACAGAATCCGGATGTCATGGGTAAGATGGGTGTGGATGCATTAGTAGAATCTCTGAATGGAAAAAGCTTTTAAAGGGTGAGACCGTAGATACCGGAGTATCTGTTTTAAATAAGGATAACCTTAAGTAAGCTTTTAACAAAAGAAACAGGAAGGCGGCTTTTAGAATAATCTGAAGCCGCTTTTCTTGCATGAATTGAAGAAAAAGAGGGATGCATGGAGAGATATTATTTAGGCTTTTGATTTAGGGGAACAAAATCTGCTGTAATTTTGGGCAGAGATGCAGGGAGATTCCATCGATATTTTGAAAAGAGAGGCAATCCCTACTTTTCAGGGAAACAGAAGTCCTTTGGAAACGATAGACTGCCTTTGCAAAATAGGGGAAGCCTTTCTTTTAGAAAAATATTAGGCTGCAATCTACAGGAGTCAGTTGCGGTGGGCCATTGGATGAAGAGAAAGGACTGATTCTATCGCCACCAAACCTTCCCGGCTATGATGAAATTCCTATAAAGCGTATCTTAGAGGAAAGATTTCAAGTACCTTCTTTTTTGGAAAATGATGCCAATGCCTGCGCTCTTTGTGAATGGAAGTTTGGAGCAGGAAAGGGCACAAAGAATATGATTTTTAACCTTCGGTACAGGTATGGGAGCAGGGACTGATTTTTGAATGGGAAGCCTGTATCAGGGAAGCTCCGGAATGGCCGGAGAGGTAGGGCATATTCGTCTTTCAAGGGTGGTTCCTTTGGTTACAGGAAAGAAGGCTCTTTTGAAGGATTTTGCTCCGGAAATGGCATTAAAAGAAATGGCAAGGAGAATGTATAAGGAAAGAGAAGAAGGGGAGCTTGGAAGAGCAGGACGAAGGGATTATAGATTTCACTGTGAAAAATCTGGCTTCTTTAGTAAAAAGACGGTTCTCCTTTTGCCAAGTCGGTCTTTGATTGTTCTGCCTATTATTTGGGAAGAGGCCTTGCCCTGTTAATCGACATCCTAAATCCGGAATGTATTGTAATCGGTAGTATTTATGAGCGATGCGAAGCTTTATTTAAAGAAAAAGTAGAGGCAGTAATTCAGGAAGAATGTTTTATAGAAAGTGTAAACTTATGTAAAATAGAAAAATCAAAAACTTAGTGATAATATCGGAGATTATGCAGCTCTTTCTGTTGCTATGGAAGTCCAAAGATTTGGAGCAGTTCCAAGTGGGACAAGGAAAAAAACAAGGACTATCTCAATAAATACTAACGCAAGCACAAGTATAAAATAGGCTAAAGTGACTTATCAGTCTATTTATGATATAATATATCTTAACAATAAAACGGATAAGGGGTAATAATATGGCAATTTCTTATAAACCATTATGGCACTTATTGGTAGAAAGAGAAATGAACAAAGAAGACTTAAAAAGAGCTGCAAACATAACAAGTAACATAGTTTCTAGAATGAGCAAAAAAACTCTTATGTGAACTTAGAATCATTAGAAAAGATTTGCCTGGCATTGGATTGCAGAATTGAAGATGTTATAGAAATTCATAGAAATGAGGTGGAATAAAATGAAGAAAAATATTTTTTTAGAAAGGAGGAAATAAAAGTGAGTCAAGAAAATAAGATAAATCAATCTTGCTGAGGTTCAATACAAAAACCACTGGTACAGTGGAAGAAAAAGCAAATTGCCCCAAATGTCACAAAAATAGGAGAAAAGGTTAAGAATATAACTGTAAAAGCATATGGTATCAGAAAACCTTATGGGAAAGGTTGTAGATGAAGAAACTTACTATTTATGTATGAATGAAGATTGTGATGTCGTGTATTATAACTTAAACAATGAAAGAGTTTTTTTATAAGGAAGATGTAAAAAGTTCCTATATGGTTTAAAAAGGATGCAAATCCCAAATATATATGCTATTGCAACCAAGTTACAGAGCAACAAATTATAAACGCTGTTTTTAGATGATGGTGCAAAAGAATATTAAAAGATATTATTAGACTTACAGGGGCAATGAAAAAAATGGAAAGTGCGAAATTAACAATCCTTTGGGGAAAATGCTGTAGTCCTTTTTATTCAAGAAACCATCAATAAGGCATTAAAAGGCTATAAATGTAATATAGAAGAGCAAACTTATAGTATGAAAAAGGCTTGACGTAGAAGATGAAAGTTAAAGGAAACAGGAATGAGAGTCTTGATAGCGGATGATGAAGAACGAATTTGCGAGTTGATTCAGTTTTTGGGTGATTTTTCAGGAGGAAGGCATGGAATGTCTCCCCTTTGCAAAGACGGGAAAAGAGGCTTTGGAAAGGGTGGAGAAAGAACTTCCGGAGCTTTTGATTACGGATATTAAGATGCCCGTTTTTTCAGGACTGGATATAGCCAAAGAAATTGCCAGAAAGAAACTTCCTACCAAGGTTATTATTATTTCCGCCTATTCAGATTTTTCCTATGCTAAGGAGGGGATACAGGCAGGGGTGTCAGACTATCTTTTTAAAAACCGATTAAGAAAAAAAGGAACTGCAGGAAAGCGTTCGGAAGATTAAGGAAGAATTGATCAGGGCCAAGTCCGGAAACCATGATGAAAGATATGCCTTGCTCTCATTTGGTTTCTTTGTCTAAAAAGTATATTGACCGACATTTTGAGGAGAATATCGGTTTGGAGGAAGTGGCAGAGTATTGTAAAGTCAGTGCTTCATATTTAAGCACACAGTTTAAGAAGGAACTTTCCCGTGGGGTAAATAAATATATATCCGGTCTTCGGATGGAAAGAGCCAAGCAGCTTTTGGCAGAGACCAATTTAAGCATTACGGAAATTGCCTCCCAACTGTTTTATTATGATGCAAAATATTTTTCCAAATGTTTTTTTGAGAAAATGGGGATGAATCCCAAGGACTATAGGAATTCCTTACATGAAAATCGGAGCGAATAAGACAGAATATAAATCGGAATCGGGACAAGGCTTAGTGAGAGCGGAGAAGAATGGTCAGAGTTCCTTATCCTCTCGCCTTCTTCGCTTGTATGCCCTAACACTGGCTTTATTTTTGTTATCTATTTTTATTATTTATCTACTGCTCGCAACCGGAGGCAGCTTCTTTCAGACGGGAATGAAACTGCTTCTTCTGGAGCTTCTATGTCTTTGTATATTGACACTTGCTTATTTTTTTATTATGACGTTCTCAGACCTTATAAAACTTATCAGTCCACACTGCGAAGAGTCCTGGAGGGTTATAGCGAAGTGCAGGAATTGCAGGAGCTTTCGGTTTATCTGACAGAGGAAAGCCATGAAGAATACCATTATATTTCGGAAATCCTCAGTGCCAATAAAATTATAGAAGAAGGGAAAAACTGGCCTATATACAAAACCTGCAAAACCAGATGAATCCTCATTTTCTCTATAATATTCTGGAAAATATTCGCTCGGAAAGTCTTTTAAACGGATTGGAGCCAGTGGCAAACATGGCAGAGCTTTTGGGCGATTTCTATCGTTATACCATCTCTCAAGAGGACAACTTTGTTTCTTTAAAAAGAAGAACTGGACAATACAGAAGTATATTTTCAAATTCAAAGATTTCGTTTTTCTAAAAAATTGGAACTGGAAGTGAAGGTGCAAGAGGATTTGTTATCGCTAAAAGTACCAAGAATCTTATTGCAACCTATCGTGGAAAATAGTATTGTGCATGGTTTAGAGGGAAGAGAATCCGGAGGTAAGGTAGAGATTTCCATTAGCTGCAGTAATCAGCATGTTTATATTCAAGTCTCCGATGACGGCATCGGCATAGAGGAGGAGAAGCTAAGGCAGATAAATGAAGATCTTCGGAATATCCGTAGAGGATTTCAAGGAGGCGTAGTGGGAAAAGGCGGTATGGGTAAGGCCGGAATGGGAGTTTCTCTCTTGAATATTCAGGAAAGAATCCATTTGCTTTACGGACGGGAATACGGTTTATATTTGCAGTCCTTAGAAAATTCCGGAACGGATGTTTGGTGGTACTTCCCAGGGAGCTTTCCGTAAAAGCAAGAAGAGGAAAGTTTTATCAGTGAAAGTCTGGATCTTTTGTCCGAGGAAGAAAATGCTTTTGATTATTAACACAATCAGTACTAAAGAGCCGGAAAAAGAAGAACTCTCTTTGCTTTTAGAGCTGTATCTGTCTGAGGGAAATCACTTTACTGTAGAAAATTTATCCTTCCAGCTTTTTTTCCGGAGAAAGCCTACTATTTTTGGCTTTAGATAAGCCTATTCCCAAAGACTTGGTCTTCGCTTTTAATGACGAAAAAAAGAGCTGTATTACGGCTGTGTAAAGTCCTATGAGAGCATGATGAAAAACTGTTCCGAAGGTCTGGATGGTAGGTGATGGTAGCTCTTTAATAGAGGGACAGACTGTGCTTTCCAACCTTTTTTTGTATATCAGCCGGAATATCCTCATTTTTCTCCTTCGAAATAAAGAATTGATTACAGGATATAAAGACTTGTTTCCGGAACTTTCCAGAGAAATTCCCTATCAAGAGCAGGTGGAAAATTTGGAAGAAAAACAGAGAATCTTAGTGGAAATCATGAAAGGAATGATTGCAGGAGCCAGAGTCTTTGCTCTATGGGAAGTGCATTTAGCAAAAAGATGAGGAGGAGCTTTATGCCTACATAGAAAAATGGAAGAAAGAAGGCTATGCCTTTTTTTGTTTTTCTTCGAAAGCCTTCGGATGCACAAAAGCCCTGTGAGCGATTGGGGGTTTGGAAGGAAAAGAGAATTTTGAAGGTGATTGACAAAAATGAATAAGGAAATAAAGTAATGATTGAATGATAGTTTGATTCATAAAGATAATCATGTAGAAAGCGTCATTTTTACAGACAGGAGGTATTATGCAGCATCAAATTTTAGGTGACAATGATTGTCCTATTTTGGAAATCTACTTAAATGCAGGGGAGGCAGTAAAAATCGAACGCGGTTCCATGGCCTATATGTGCGGTGTGGAATTACAGGGGAAAATGAATTCCGGCTCAAACGGAGGCGGTCTCGGCGGTTTACTTAGTGCCGTGGGAAGAAGTATTGCCAGCGGAGAAAGTATGTTTATTACTGAGGCAAGAGGCGTGATGAACGGTGGAAGAATCGGTGTTGCTCCCTCTATTCCCGGAAAAATTGTGTGTTTACCCATTGGAGAGAGGCAGTATCGCTTAAATACCGGAGCATTTTTGGCGGGAGATTATTCCGTAGGATATGCCATGAAGATGCAGGACATCGGGAAAGCCTTTTTTGGCGGCACAGGCGGACTTTTCGTGATGGAAACGGAAGGGCAGGGCGATGTTTTTTTGTCAATGCCTTTGGAGATCTTTTAGAGTTGGAAGTGCATCCGGATTGCCCGATGACCATTGATAATGACCATGTGGTAGCGTGGGATAGAAATCTGGACTATCATATTTCCGTGGCTTCCGGTACCTTTGGATTTACAACCGGAGAGGGTCTCGTAAACCGTTTTGTAGGAGAGGGAAAGGTGTATATTCAGACTCGAAATTTAAAGCAGTCTGGCTTCCGCTTTGCCTCTTGCCAGAATGAATAAGAATAGCGGAAAAGGCGGATTTTCGTTCTAGCTTGATTTTGCATATTAGAGAACGACTGGCATGGCAAAAGAGAATCGGTAAAAGCCGATTCTCTTTTTCTAAATAAATTTATGGTTTTCTTATATTTTTTTAAGCTAAATTGAAAAAGTAAATTCCAGTGCAGAAGTAAATTCTACTTAGTTTAAAAAAATCCCAAAAATCAGGCAGTTTGAAATTTCATTTCTGCCTGATTTTGTTATAATAGTGCATAACAACCTCAAAAAAATCTCTTTCCGGACATGGGAAATAAGCCACAGGACAAGTCGTGTGTAGGACTAAATTCCACTGGCTATATCAAAAATGTAAAAGATTTGCCCTGTCTGACATCAGATATGCTTTGGGTTGTTGGGTTACTTAAAAGCGAATCAGCTTGGGCCTCAGACAAACCTCGTCAGGATGAATGAGCCCGAGCTGAAGTGCTAAGACATCTTCTCCATATCGCTTTAGTGCCCTTTGATAAGGAGTATCTCCGTTTAGGCTTTCCCTTGGCGTGGAATTGATGTGGTTTACAATGCGATTCACATCCCATTGTGTAAGAAAAGCAAAAGAAGAGCCTTTTGGAAGAACCATGCGAAGCATGGTGTGGGCTTGCTCTAAGCCCCCTTTTGCCACTACGCATAGGATCGCAATAATAGATGCTACTACGTTGGATTCCATTAGGATTTGTTTCCAAAGCGACAGGATCGCCAAACTCCGATCCTCGGTCTGTGAGGATATATTCAAAGATAGATTGAAAGTCAAAGACATCTTCAAAACGTCTTTCTAAACGGTCAAAGACTGCTTTGACTGCTCCCTTTGTACATCGATTTAACAGATAAGCCAGGAAGAGCTTTTCCTCAGTAAAGAAAAAGGTCAGTAGAGTTTTTTGCGAATCTCTGCATGAATGGACGGTATCCATCTCTATAAAAAGCATTTAATCCAAGCTTCAAGAAATCCTCATAGCTTCGACCATGAAATATTTCGCGGTTTGAAATCTGTGTTTTTATGGCATTTCCTTGGTTTGAATGTCACCTTCCGTTTTAAATCGATATTTTTGAAGTAAAAATTCCTTGGTCAATGTAAGAGTACATGGTGCGAACAGACATCTGTAATTCTGGATGATTCACTAAAATCTGGTAAGGGGATTGTCCCTTTGCAATCAGAGGAGTAATGATGCTGTCCTTTTCTCTTGCTTCCTTTTCGGAAAGATTTATGCCTCGACGAGAGTCTTTAAGGGTTTCCCTGTATTTTCTATCAGCAAATCTGGCATCATAGGTATATTTATGGGCGATGCTGCAGTGATGAAGCTTTGTGAGCAGCCATTACAGACATAGGGAGCTTTCATTAGGCGATTACAGCATTCCTTTTTCGAAGTCCTTACAGGTCTGATTGCAGCTAGGACAAAGAAGTACACTTTATCCCACAAAGAATAATCTTCTTACAGACATTTGTTTTACGACACTGGTAACGATGAACGCAGAAGTTCTTTTTGTTTAGAAAGCTGCCCTTGTGATACCAGTTCGATGCTCGGTGTTTCTTCACTTCTTTAGAAATGGTAGAAGGGTCTTTGCAAAGATACTTGGCAATCTCCTTGAAAGAAAGCCCTTGATTTAGACTTTGCTCTATAAAAAGGCGGTCTTCTAAAGAAAGATGTTTTTGGTTACCGGGAATAATTTTTACTCATAATAAACTCCTTCCATTGCTGTCAGAAGGAGGTCTAAACATACCATGAATGGTGTGAAAGAAAATATCAACTGTGCAGAAGTAAAAATCTACCGAGAGGTCAATGAGTAGAATTTAGTTTTTCATTTTGA
>BNJU01003834.1_pt1 | contig 34887 bp, 69 predicted proteins | sample 8539281 | NCBI WGS metagenome assembly BNJU01 (sample SAMD00202456, study PRJDB9452) | human saliva metagenome | isolation source: human saliva | place: Japan
TCCTACCAGCCGGGATGCTTCGTCTCCCGGGATGATGTCGTAAGTCGCTCCTTTTTGGTATGAAACCAATGGGGCGACTTTTTCTGCCTTTTCTTCGGTGTAGGTGAGGGGCAGGGAGTTTCGCGTTGACAATGTCCTCGCCTAGAAGCTCACTCAGGCTCAGCCCTAGAGCTCCTGCAATAGTCATGAGCTCGTCAGTCGTGAAGGGGTGACGCCTTTTAACTGTCGGAGACTGAGGGTACTGTGATGCCAAGGGTGGCTGCTAACCATTTTTGCCGTAGATCCTTACGGGACATCCAGATCTTAATCTCTTTTGCGATGGCTCCTTTGGGGAGCAGAATCTTATCCGTATCTTCAGTCTTTATCATGTTCTTAGTGTACCAGTATCAGGCTAATGTTTTATGGATAAACTATTAAAAATATGGCTCTCCCTTATTTTTGCTTGCATTGTAAGGCTGAGCCTTATATATTTGTGTTATGGCTGAATATAAACGTTACTCCCAAGTTATTGGAGCTGCTGTATGGGCTGAAGCTAAAGCTCAGAAGTTCACTCAACGAGAGGTTGGTGAGGCTCTAGGGCTTTCTGCTATGTCTGTAGGGCAACGATACCGAGGCGAGGTGCAATTTCGACCGGATGAGTTAGCAGCTGTTGCAAAACTTATGAACGTTGAGGTAGAGCACTTCACTATCCGCCCAGAAAATCAGCACCGATATGCACGAAAGGTTGAATCGTGAAACTGGATTCTAAGCTTTCCCAAATGTCTGCCGCTGAGGTTGGGATCGGACATTTCGTCCCCAGAAGCAAGAGCAGCAATCAGGGCTGTACGCCGACGCTCGCGCGGAGCTGACCCGCTACTGTCTCACATTCTCGCAAATTTTTGAAGCACAGCACCGGCTGCCGGAATCTTGCGGGTGATCCAGATGCAGTAATTACTCAAGCGCGGATCAGTCGATACCTGCTGCTGGGTGAGGCCCAGCATATTGCAGATCTCGTTTTTGATGTGACCAAAGCACGAACATGGAATGAGTTAGCGGCCTGCGGCACATTCCAGGATTGTTAGAGGAGATCTAGAGCGTGTCAGGAAATGTGCCTTGTGGGCTGAAGAACATGTCGTAGGGCGTGACGGTGCCCAACGACTTCTAGAAACTATTGCGGACTGGTGTAACGACGATGGAATCACGTTTGTAGGGCAAAAAAGGCTTCAATATAAAAGTCGCCCCGATGCCTGAAAGCTCCAGTTAAAGCCAATTTTAAATACCTCAAAGAGCATGGATATATACATACCGAACAGCGCCGCAATCCTGTGACCAAAGCTCGGATGACAGACATTATCTATCTCAATCTTGAGAAGTGGGATACTCAGAAAATATCTTTTGAAGAAGCCCAGAAGGTCATGGAGCAATCCGGCATGACGATGGATCAGCTAGCTAAGTCTCCGCTGTTCTTAAAAGGGGCACATCAACACTATATTGATAGGCACTCTGACCAAGGTCTAGAAAACCTACCTAGCTCATTAATGGGTGATGGGCCTGTGGAAAACTCGATAAATGACCAAGGTCTGAAAAACCTACCTAGCTCTAAATCTGTGGATAACTCGCCTAAAACGCAAGGTCTAGAAAACCTACCTAGCCCGACCAAGGTAGGTTTAACTGGTGACCAAGGTAGGTTTGACTCCTCTGAAGGAGGTCCACGCTTTAAAAGGAACGCGCGCGCGCAGATTAACTTAAAGATTAAAGATTCATCTATCAGTCAATCTGTTAACAGTAGTGGGCCTGTGAAAACTCTGAATCGACAAACCGATGGATGAAGATTGAAAATTCAAAAATCCGCAGACGAATCTATCCCCAGGGGCTAGGGGCGAGAACTCCCTCAAAAGCCCTCAGGTAGCCCAGGGAGATTCTGAAACTTCTTTCGTGGGTAAATCCTCACCCGTGACTGTTTTAGGTTCTCAGCGGGGCGTACAGGGCTCTGTAGGGTCTGAGGCAGGGCAGGTTGGTCCTGCTGGTGCCGGGGGTGTGGTGGACGCTAGGGGCTCAGAGGCTGCTGAGCGGTTCCATCGTGGGGTTGATCTCAGGCGGGTGAAGGCCACACTGCACCACGCCGGAATACCAGCGATGTCCGTCACCGCTGCGACGTTTGTTCGCATGATTGATCTGGTACTGGATCGAGCCACTGCCCCGGTGCAATCCCCGAACGGGTACGTCACAGCCGCTATGAAAAATGGGTGGGGTGAGCTGCTCTCGAAGGCACAGTCACAGCCCGGCAATGAGGCAGGAGCGGCTTCTGCTGCGGTATGCAGTCAGCACCGGTGCCGCCTGTCGGCGGGGGAGTGTAAGCGATGCATCGCCGAGCAGCGGGCCGCTGAGCTGGATAAGGTGCAGCACGAGCTGACCTGGAAGCAGCACCTGAATCAGATTGATGTAGCGGCCCTAGAGGTATCTTTACGCCGGGCTGGGTACAGTGTGGATGCTCTGCCGGTGCCGGTGTTTGGTCAGCGCATCATGGACGCTCTAGCGGGTGGGGTATCCGCGACGACTCAAAGGCTGTACGAATTTTTCAAGAATAATCATCAGGAAATTTTTAAGATCCCGGTCAGCGGCAGTGCTGGTATCCGGGTATAAGGAAAAGCGACGTGAACAGGCAATGAAAATGGGCTTAATAAATTCAAAACAAACTGCCCACGCCGCCGCTTCTAGTGTAGCGGCACTCCAGGCTAAGAATCCAACAGATTCAGCGGATTCACAGGTTAAATCTGCGGTGGCCCTGAGTGAGGGTCTGGTGTGGGATGAGGAAATGTTGGCTGCGTGGCGGTCAGCGCGTCCGGTGATCGCGTCAGTGCTTGCAGGGGCGCATCTGTTGGCTGATGTGGATGATCGCATCAGGAGACGTTTCTGCGGGTGTGTGAGCGGTGGGATCGGTAGCGACCCAGACCGGGGCCCGGTCGGGTGTGTGGGTGCGACAGATTGCTAAATCCGCTGCACAAGATTATGTTCGGACGTGCGATCGGCTCTGGGCGCGGGAGTGTTTAGATGTTGATCTGCTGTTGAGGGATAAAGCGTCTTTAAGTGCGGTGGAACCGGGGTCGGCGGCTTCTGAAGTGTTACGGATGTTGCGGGTCGCTGCGGGTGCGACGGATTACTTCCGTGCGGTGAAAGTGGCTTTGTGGTTTGACGGGACGTGGTGGCAGCTGCGAGCTTGGGGTATTTCCGGTGTAGCTGTGAGGAAGTCCAGGGGTTTGTGTGCGACGGATTGGCAAGGTGATTGCTCGTGCCTTGGTGAGCAGGGAGCAGTGATTGTGCATGGTGCGGGTGATGATCCGGTATCGGTAGCGACATTAGCGGCGTGTCTTCCCTCTGATACTGGGAATCTAGCGTATCTAGAGGCTTTATCCGAGCTTGGGTCGGTTGAAGAGCTTTCAGCGGTGTACCTGATGGGGGTTGACGGGTCTTTTCTCGTGATATGGCGAAAGAGCACGCTGCAAGGACGAAAAAGCTTTTTGTCGATCGCCCGGTCAGTGGTAGAGACCGGCACTCTCGCTATTGCTGAGAAGGAGGCGTAAAGCATAGATGATTTTTATTGAATCTTTTCTCATGGCCATAATCATTCCTTTGCAGGAATAACCATAATTACCGGAATGGTATTTCTCATAATTCTATGGGAAGTTACTAATCTTTAGAAAGGAAAAAATAATGGAAGAAGTACGTGAGATGTTTCAAATCGTAAAAATTCGTTATACCAATTTTTAGTTTTATCGCAATTTTCATTATTGGGTATGGTTAGAAAAGAATCGCCCTGTGGAACTCATCCCCTGCGGTAACGGCTTTGTTAAAGAGGTTAAAAAGGGTCCTCCCTGGCTAGCTATATTTTTACTCTGATAGATTTTGTTGCTATGACTATACTTTTTATCTTATTTATGCTCACCGATAAACCTGAAGGACTGAGAGGACAAATCATGTTGACGGGTATGCTAGTTGATTTTCTTGTTCTTGTAGGCATTGTTACTTTGTGCATCATAGGTATAATAAATATCAATAAATTAGACCTCTTAGTTTTCTTCTTCAACGGTTTCAGAGATTGGTGGACAGAAGAAAAAGAGGTATCTTGGTGTGGTATCTAAGAAGTGGTGGGTAGCTCGCCTTAGAGAGGTAACTTATCTTCTAATTTTTATTTGGTGGTTTTATTCGTCCTTACGTATTTCATCGTGATTTCTTGGGCTGCACCTGCCTTCACGGATTGGGTTCTTCAGAATGCAGGATTCCATGATGGGCATTATGCGCCGTTTTGGCCATACCTACTGTTAATGAGTTCTTTTTCTCTTATCTATGTTAGGAATTAGCACGTTACTTTACGGTCTGGTGTGGGGTGTGAAACAGTTGCTCCTGCGGGCTGGTTTTTGGAATGGAAGGTATCTTCCTAAAAATAAAAATTAGTTGGAAATAGAGAGGGTTTCTGTTAGCTGCGCATCGAAAGCGTTCTAATTCTCGTCGTTGTTGCTATTTTTATTTTGTGGGCCTTCAAGAAAGGATATGTCAAGGCTTTGTGGAAAGGTTACGTTTTCTCGTTTGACATTGGTACAACTGAAGACGGTTCTTTTGTCCCTGTGTTAAAACTTGATCAGGGGTGGAAGTTTCGTAAGTTCGTGGCAGCTTCACCTATTATCGGATATATTCCTATTTCTAGGGGAAATGTTTCTTATTTTCTGAGTACTAATCGAGAAGGGTATGGGCAGCGGCTTATTCCTTTGATGGAGGCTATGCGGCAGTGGGAACAAAATATATATAACGCTGAAGACGAGCAGCAGACTAGGAATGCGTACTGGCAAGCGGCGGAGCAGGTGCAGGAAGAATTGGAAAAAGTGAACCGTAGGGTTCTTTCTTCAGGTGCTGTCGAGGGCGCAGGCGGTGTTTTTGCTCTGCGGGATGTACGCGAGAATCGTGCCGAGTTTGATAATCCCCTTACCCTGTCGTCTGCTATGTGTCTTGGTATGGCTGCTCAGGGTTTAGGTCTTTTATCCCGGTCTGCCTATGAGAATTTTCTAGATTCATGCGAAGGCATGGATAAAGAAGATATTGTCCATCTGGATGAAGATGTACAACAGGAGATCATGAAGTATGTGGATGATCCGAAGCAGGAGCGGAAGCTCCGCCGCCATGAAGTGGGCTAGTTTCTGGGAGTATCCGCTAGATTCTCAGTGGTCTTGGGGTAAATCCCTGAATTTGAAGGGACAGGAGAGGAAACCATGATGGTTTTTATAGTTTTGTTTTTGTATGGTTGCTGTTTTGATGGCGGCCACTTTACGGTGGGGGCTTTAGCTGCATTCCGGATCGGGTGTGGGCGTCGTCCTTTTGATCTCTCTACGGGGATGCTGCTGATTGGGGCGTATGTGCTCGGTGTGGTCAGGGTGCTGATGTATGTGCAGCAGGCAGAGGATCCTGCGGTGGTGCCGATGGTGATTACGGTGTTGTTTGTTGTGGTGTCTGTTGTCTTCACTCTGCGGCTGCTCCGTAATTTTACAGGTACATGCTCGTATGAAAAGCGAGTTTTCTCGACAGAAGCTTTTATCGGATTGGTCTCGACACTAAAAAGAGTAAAAAGTATTGATCTGGTAGTTGTTATTTATTCGCTTTTCTCGCTAAGTGGGCTTGGGAAGAACAGTTTTAGGTGTTTTCTTGGTTATATTCATGTCTGCTTGTGAACTACTGAAAGTTTCAAACCGGAATTAGGAGGAGGAAAAATAATAATGAAAAACTCACAACAACAAGCTATAAATATTTTAATAATCGGTTTTTGTGTCATTATGTCTATTATTAGAGGTTGTGTATATTGGTTATATTATTTATATTGTGCCGATACTATGCGTTTTTATATCAGATATGTTTATGTGTGCATTGTTGAATAGTCTTTTGGTTTTGTTAATAAAAGATTTTAAAGGGTCAGAAGAAGAAGAGATGAAACTTGAGGCAATTGTAACTATGATAATTTCAGGGGTGCTTTCTCTTTTAGGATGGATTGTTGTCGCGGTTTCTTATTTTTATTCTTTTTGGTTAGATGAATTTGTGAGGTTTTTTAAAATGTTTCTTGGGAAGATGGCATTTGGTTAGCAGATTGGTCTCACCTGCGAGGTATTCCTCAGGTGTCAGCATGGGTAGGTTCTCGCCGGTGGGCACGACTCCTTGCATAGTGGGTGTTCCCGTTTGTATCCTGGGGTCTGCTCGTGCTAAGCCTTTATTTATTAGCTAGGGGGTTACTTCGTTTAGGGCTTCTTCCGCACTATCCTACAGATCCTTTCTTAGAATATTACTTTTTACGCAGATTTTATTATTTTTCCTGCTCTGTTCTTCAGCATAACTTGGGCTTCCAACTATTATGTATTCTTTTCTCCTTGAGCCTCATAAAGAGCTCCCACCTGCTGGTTCATGGTTTGATTACCTAGATCCTGATTATGTCCTGAAGGTATCTTACGCGTACACGGTTCAGGAAAAGTCATGATGGCCAGGGGATCCTTGTCTGTGTATGGGCTAAGAGTGTACTGCACTTATTTCATATGATATTAAAAGTAATATCATATTGGTTTTGGGTGGCTGCCATTTTTGTGGTGGCCGCCTTCTTTATGCCACGTGGCTGGGTGATGGTTCTATTACTCAGGGGTCACGAAGTCGTAATGTCACATCGTAATCATGTGACATTACTTTGATGTGTACATGACGTATCCAGGATTTTTGGGTGAAGTGGTTTCATTAGCCACCCCAGACGTATTAATAATGAGCACTCTCCACACCCCAGAACAAACAAGGGGCCGTGGAGAGTGATTTTTGTGTGTGAGAGGAGGGAAGTTTTTGATGGGTGAGCCTTTGAGTGGATCCGCGCTCTGGGTGAGGTGCTGGTTTCGGCGGCTGATGGGTATGGGTATGTGGCACCTGCTGAGCAGGGTGATTTCTCTGGTCAGCAGGTGGGGTACCCCCAAGGTGAGGGTAGGGACACTGTTGTGCCTGTGCAGCAGGGTCCTCTTGCGTACGATCAGCAGTCAGGTTTAGGGGAGCAGGTTCCGCCGCAGCAGGTGCAGGTAGGTGCTCCAGGGCCTGTGCTGCCTGTGAGTGAGCCCCAGCCATCTGTAGCTGACGGGGCTGCGGGCGCTTTCGCGCCACAGTATCCGCAGGCTTTTGGGGCTCAGCCTAGTGTGCCCGGTGCAGCCGCAGTACGCCCCAGTTTCACCTCAGGAAGATCTAGGGGCTCCTGCGGGTGCTGGTGAGGCGATGAACACTGCTGGCGCGGAGCTGGCAGGTTCTCAAGAGTCTGCGCCTGGTGGGCCTGTGCCTCCGGTGAGTGCGCCGCAGGGCGGGCAGCTGTCCCCGATCGTGTATGGGGTTTCGCCGGTATCGGGTGCTACAACGTGGGCTTCGCTGCTGGGGCTAGGCGAGTGGTTGATATTGACCGTGCGGTGGCTTCAGGAATGCCGTTGGTGTTGGTGGTGCGTACCACTCGAGACGTCGATGCGGGCATGTCTTGATTTTTGGCAGTGCATCAGGCGGCTGTGCCGCGTATTACAGCGGTGTTGGTAGTGCCGGATGCTCCGGGGCGGGTGGTTCCGGACGGTGCGGCACACTATCAAAGATTTTATCGGGTGCGCACACGGTGGTGTCGGTGCCGTGGGTGCCTGTTTTACGTGCGGTGTCTCTTTCTCATGAGGTATCGCGGGATAAAGCCCTTATCAGGGCGGTTCAGAAAGTTAGTTCGGCTCTGCCGGTCGGTGGGGACGTGACTGGAAAAAGGAGAAAAAGTGAATAAGTCAGTGAAGCAGCGTCAGAAGCACAGCAATGTATGGGCGAATGTCCGCTCAGCGTGTGGTGGGGCTGCGGTGGCAGGGGTGAGTCTTTGGGTTACCGCGACAGCAGCTCATGCTGCTGCAGGAAAGCCTAAACCAGCCCCGCAGCAGATGTGTGATGGGCTGGCTACTGCTCAGGCGTGGACGACAGGTATTGCTGTGACCGCAGCGGTTATTGGGCTCGTCCTCATTGGGATTGGCATGTTCTTCTCCCATCGTCACGAGAATGGGTCATCGCTTTTTGCAAAGGTGGGGTATTGGGCGTTAGGAGCAACTTTTGTGAGTGCTGCTACATCTATTGCAGGCGTTTTTATCTCTGGGCAGTTCGATTGCCAGTAGTTTCTGTGGGCTGAGTTTTAGCTCAGCTGAGTTGAGGTTGTTGAGAGGGAAAGGGGTTATAGGGTGTTATCTCGTATATCTGAGCCGGTTAAACGGTGGTGGGTGTTCGTGTTTTTCACGGCGGTTATCTTGATGCTGCTGGTGCTTTTAGCACGGAATATATTTGCTCCCGCAGATAATGCCGTGCAGGGCAGAGCAGGGAGACGGTGCAGCAGCCTGCGGTGCCGTCGGTGACAGCTACTGCTGCGGGTCGTGGGGATCATAAGTGTGATGTGCCGGTGGCTCCTGATAAGGCTTTTTAGTGGTGAGGGTGCCATCGATTATCAGTTTAAGACGTCAGCAGTGGGGATTGTGTACCCGGTGAGTGCGTCGGTGGGGCCGACGTATACCCCGGCTGTGGTTGGGTATTGTTTTGCGCATAATCCGGCGGGGGCCGCAATGGCTGCAGCGCAGGTTACAGCTGTGTCAGGGGATTCTCGCGCGTCTGGGGAGGGAGTTAAAGGATCTGTTTTCTGCTTCTGTTCGGGAGAACGCTGATATGTCTGCGGCTAAGCCTGTTCGTGATACCCGTATAGCTGGGTATGAGGTTGAGCAGTATTCACCGGAGCAGGGCAAAGATCGGAGGTTGTTGTACTGGTGACTCGTGAGGGTGAAAGTAAGCAGACTGCGGTGAAGTTTACTGTGCCGTTGGTGTGGGAGAACGATGACTGGAAGATGAACGCGAAGCCTGATGCGGTGGAGCCGGTGTTGGTGACTCGTGTGCCGGGGCAGGTTTTTAAAGTCAACGGAGGCAAGAGCTAATGAAGAATTACGTGGCTGATTTCGCGGCGGGTGCAACCAAAAATATTGGGGATTTCAGTTGTGATGTGAACCCTGCGATTGGTGATAAAGCGCAATGTCATGAGAATGTGGCTGCTGCCTCTGAAAAGGTTCGGGAAGTCACTGAAAATCCTGTTGCGGCTGCTGCTAAATCTACCCTTGATAAGACTATTAATGATTTCATCACGAATTTTTTGCAGGGCGTGACGGAAGTTTTTCATAATTTCGTTGCGTCATGGCTGCATGCTGGGCCTGTTATTGATCTTAACGGTGAAGGGATGCAGTGGGGCAAAAATATCCTGAGTACTTTTATGGTCTTTGCTGTTGCGATTGGTATCTCGATAACGGGGATCAAAGCAGTCTGGTATGCCCGTGGTGATGATATTCGTGTCATGATTCCTGGAGTGCTGAAGGTTAGCCTGATTGCTGCGGGTGGAAGCTTTTTGTTGCAACGATGGTGACTGCTTCGGATGCGGCTGCGCAGTGGATTGTGGATATGAGCGCGTGGAACAAGCAGGACACGGATAAGATGCTTGCTGGTGATATAGGGAAGCTGGTGGCGCAGCACGGTTCGATCTTGTTGTTGCTGGGTGCTGTTGCTTCTGGTGCTGCTGATCCAGTGGTGCATCATGATTTTTCAGGCTTTTGTGTTACCGATCATGGTCATGTAGTTGGCCGATATCTGAGGCGATGGGGTTCGCGGCAGGTCAGTATGGGTTGTCTCGGACGGCCCGGTGGATTCTTGCGTTTCTGTTGTTCAAGCCAACGGTGGCGGTCTTGTACGGGTTTGCGTTTGTGATGATGAAAGGCTCTGATGGGCTGGGCGGGTTTGTGATGGCGCTATGCATTATCACGATTAGTGTTTTTGCTCTTCCTGGCTTGTTAAAGGTTGTGATGCCCTCTGCTGCGGGTACTGGTGCCGATGGTGGCGGGGCTGCCCTTGCGGCGTTGGGGAAGTTCGGGCTTGCGGTAGGGGCTGCTGCTGCGGGTGGTGCTTCTGCCGCTGCTGGCGGGGCTGCTGCTGGTGGTGCTTCTGGAGGGGTTTCTACTGCGAATGCGTTTCAGCCTGGTGCCACGCTGGGAGAGGCGGGGCAGATGCCTGCTATGAGTTCATCAGCTTCCCAGCCGCAAGGGCAGCAGTCCTTGGCGGGTGGGCAGGTGTCACAATCTCAGCCAGGGACAGAGTATCTCCTTCATCTCAGGGTCAGAGCACTGGTGGGCCGGGAGGCGGCACCGGTGGCGGTGGGCAGGCTCAGCAGGGTTCGCAGGGTCAGCCGCAGCAGTCGTCCTCGGGTCTGTCGTCTGAGTCTTCTTCTGGTACTGGGGGCACTGGGCCTGAAGGTGAGATGCAACGACCGTCCTCGGGCGAGACAGGACAGGTACAAGAGACAGCCCCGTTAGAGGCGTCTCCTGCTGGTGGAAATGTGGGGATACGTCTGATCCTTCTTCCGTGCCTGAGCAGCAAGGCCCAGGGTACGGCTGGTTATCAGGGTCAGGATTCTTCTTCCCCTGTGGAGAGTGCACCTGTGGATAGTGGTGCTGAGCAGCAGAGCGATGCGGAGGCTGAAGAGCAGCAGAAGCGTAACTTGGTTTCTCGTGGTGTTGCGGCTGCTGGTCGTGGAGTGAGGGCTACAGCGCATGGTGCTGTCAAGGCTGCTACGCATCCTGCGGTGCTTAGTGCTGCGAATCAGCAGGCACGGTATTCGAAGCATAGTGCTGAAGAAAAGATTTTTGATCAGTCACAGATTGATAATACTCGATCATTCGACAGGGGGCTGTTATGGGTAAGCCGTTGTATGGGAATCCGATTCGTAAAGGATCGACTCGATTTTTCGGGTGGTTGCCTGCGTATGTATTTGCTATTGGTTGTTTCGCGGCCGTGGTGGTGCTTTTCGCGGTGGCGACTGGTCATTATGTGCTGGGGTTAAAGCACTCTCGTTGTCACGCTCGTGGTGGTCTTGGTGTTTTTCATTCCGCTTCCGACTGAGGATTTAACGATTGCTCAGCAGGTGGTGCGGCGGGTGCGTCATGCCACGCGTCGGCGGGCGGGGGAGACTCTTTTTCTGAATTCGCATTTTAGTGATCGTGCGCCGGGTGAATTGATGGGTTTGCCGGGGTATTTACAGCATTAATATCTGTTCCGATGAGGGACAGGACGGGTAAGCCGGTGGAGCTTTTGCATCATGCCAGGTGGATATGGGGTCGGTGACGTTGGTGTGTTCACCGCATGGGGCAGCTGATATGCAGCCGGATAAGAACGTTACAGGGGCAGATTCATGCTTTCGGGGAATGGCTGGGGTCGTTCTCTCGTGAGGGTCGTTGCAGGGTGCGTCGGTGACGGTGGATTCGGTGTTTGAGTCTTCACGGCCGTTAGCGGAATCGGTGCTGGAGAAGATTGATCATGTTCGGGCTCCGGAGGTTTCGCAGCAGATGGTGTATGAGGCTGCGGCTGCTTTACCGGCGCGGGTGGCGTCGATGACTACAGTATGTGACTCTTGGGTGGCGGCTCTCGAGTATTGATGCTGATCGTGAGGGGCGTACGCGGAAATTATTTCTCGTCTTCCGAAGCATCAGGGCGGCTCTTGCGGCTGCTGGTGCTGGTCAGGTGCGGGCGATGACGGACGCTGATTATGGTGACATGATGTACACGGCGTATAACCCGCATCGTAATGTTGAGGTTGCTCATGAGCTTCAGGAGGGGGTGCCTGCTTTCCGGACGTTTGATGGATCCGGGCCGGAGTATATGAACGCGGATCATAAGCGGGTGGTGCTTCATGATGTGTGGCGTCAATGACCGCGATAATGACGGTGCCGGATCCGTCAGATTACTGAGCGGTCGTATCAAGGTTGTTTGCTCCGTCGCATCATTTTTCTGCGGAAGCGGGTGACGTTGTTCTATCGGCCTATTGTCGCAACGGATCAGCGTAAGCGGATTGATGCGGCGTCGCGTGCGACGACGAGTGAGAACACATCGCGGAAGAGGTATACCGCGTATGAGGCGAACGCGGCAGCAGGTGGGGCAAGCGATGAGTCAGATGGCTTCAGGTGCGAAGCTGCATGAATGGGAGCTTGATGGTGACCGTGACGTTTGAGCCAAATGAAAAAGCTCAGCGGGCTGCGGAAAATGAGTTGAAAGCACTGATGGGCGGTATGCGGTGGGTGTTTGCTGATTTTCGCGGCGGACGCGGCATTTCATGAGACTCTTCCGATTGGGGTGTTCCCGTGGGTTTATGGGGATAAGCTCGCCACTCTTTTGAGCAAGAAGACTAATGTGCTTTCTCGTGAGGAAGGAGAAAAGCGTAAAGAAGGTAAAGGTGGAATCAGCATGAGGTCAAAAGCCGGAAAGTACGGGAGTCGAAACCTGAGACTACTGTCCCACGGGTGAGTAAGAACGGGCAGGCGCGGTATGGCGGGGGAGCGTGGAATCAGCTTTGCCCGGTACGGATGTGGATGGAAACGAACGTGGATAACGCAGGGTTGTACCCTTTCATCACGGGTACTGCTCGGCCACGGGCGGGCGCGCCTATTGGGTATGATCTCACGAATGGTTCGGCGGTGGCGATGGATCATATTTCGCTGTTTTATTCTAAGGCTTTAGTTCCCCGTCGTGCATGTTAATGGGGCTTAACGGTTTGGGAAAGTCTTCTTTAGCTGGGCTGGTCGCGTCGTATGTGAACGCGACGGGTGTTCCGTTGGCTTTGTACGGCCCGATTAAAGGAGAGTGGGCTGACTTTGCGCGTGCTATTGGGGCTGATGTGTTTCAGATTGGTACTCGTTCGGGGAATACCAAGATTAACCCGTTAGAATCCTGGGCCGTTGGCTGCGGCTGGGGCGATTATTGGTGGGGATACTGGGGTAGCGATGTGGCAGGATGCTATTACTAATATTTCCCATAATATTATTGCGTTGGTGCGGATTAATCGTGGCCGTGACAAGAGTATTTCGGACTCGAAGCGACGATGGTGAAGCTTGCTGTGCAGGCTGTGATGGGTGCTCAAGATAGTCCGTCGTTGGGGCATCTGCTGGATTTTTCAATAATCCTTCTGAAAGCGCTCTCTGCTGCCGGGTTGAAAACACCGGATCAGTTTCTAGAAACGTACGCGGATCTTTACCGGTCGTTGACTGCTCTGATGTATGGGGAAATGGCGGAAATCTTCTCGGATGAGGGGATGAGTATTGCCCCTGGTAATCCTGGTGGGTTTTTGTTTTGATTCTTCATCTATCCCGGATAGTCAGGGCGGATGATTTCTGCGGTCATGATGTCTACCTGGCGTTTAGGGATGAACGCGATTGATGCGCATTGGGAGCTGTCGCAGTTTGAGGCTCGGAAAGCAGAAGAAGCTGCCGCTGACGGGCAGGTGTATGTGCCGAAGTATACGTGGCACGGGTATTCCTCTTTGATGGATGAGTTCTGGTACCCGGTGCGTATGGCTGAGGGCATGGTGCAGGAAGTGGATCGTTTGTCCCGTACAAACCGTTCAGTCGGTGTGGGGAATGGAAGATAACTCACTCGCCTAAAGACTTTTTGATGCTCGCGAATGAAGCGGATCGGAAGATTGCGCATTCGTTGATTGAAAAGTGTGGTTTGTGGGTGTTGATGGCTATGACTGATGCGGATATTACAGCGTTGTCTGAGATCCGGGCTATTAACGAGGAGTTGAGAGGGCCTGGGTGACGGGGTTTATGTCAGGTTCGCAGGGGCTTGAGTACCGTGCGGCGCATAAGGGGTCTTCGATGGAAGAGGAGACGGTACTGCCCGGCGCCGGTAAGGCGTTGTGGAAAGTGGGGGATTCGTTGGGTATTCCGGTACAGTCCCCGAAACCTTCGACGTTGCGGAGGCTGCACCGGACGAACCCGAGGTTTGCGAAGGAGTAGGGGTGGGGATGGAAACGTCGAAGGGTTTTGGCTGGTTTCTTGCGGTGGTCGCGCTGGTGCTGGTGGGGTGATATCTTTCCCGTTTCTGCTGCTGATTCTGTTGTTGGGCGGTACCACGACGGATGCGCATGCTGAGTGTGTTCCTGGGGGCGGGGGTAAAGGGTCGGTTCAGGCGCCTGTTCAGGGACAGCCTGATTCTAAAGCCTCCGGCACCTGGGGAGAAAGGCCCGGATGGTCGTCCTGCTCCGTATTATGGTGTGATTCCGGTGGATTACGATGATAAGGTGAGACTTCGGGTGTGGGTGGGTTGATCCCTCAGGGTATAGAGCAGGATGTTATTGATGCGTCGAAGGTGTCTGGTATTCCAACGTCGTGGATTGCTGCCCAGATTGAGGGGCTGAGTCACGGTGGAACGCGGGGTTAGGCCCGAATGAGGCGAATGCTTCTGGGCTGACGCAGTTCACGGCAGAGACGTGGGCGACGTATGGTCATGGTGCTTCGCAGAGTGATGGGCATGCGTCGATCCGGGCGATGGTGAGTACCACGAGACTTGAAGAAACAGCTGGAACCAACTATCCAGTCGTCGGGGCAGGACTGGAAAGATGTGGTGATGGCTGGGTATAACGCTGGTCCTGGTGGTCCTATGCAGTATGGGGTATTCCTCCGTACGAGCAGACGCAGACGTATGTTAAACGAGATTCATGTGCTGCATGATCATTTTTATAAGCGGGTGTATGGGGACGAAGTCGGCGGTAAGTCGGATGGTTCGGTTGATAATACGCCGGTGAAGGAGAGTAGTGGTGAGCAGAAATCTGATGGTGATAAGAAGAAGGACTGCGGTGGGAACTATTCGGGTGGTTCGACCAGCGGTAATGATGATTATCCGTGGAAGGGGTACGCGGAAGGCCCTAACCCTATCACGGGTGCGTACTATGTGAACTGTACTGATTTTTCGTTGTGGCGGTTAAACCAGCAGGTGGGTGCGACCGATCCGCAGAAGCCGAAGTACACGAATAGTAATTTCGTCAATGGCAGGGTGCTCGGTAACGGTGGTGATTGGGCCGATACATGGCGCGCGAAGGGCTGGCCTGTGGATAATACCCCGGAGGTGGGGGCAATGGCCCATTTCTATGCGGGTGCCCCTGGTGCGTCTGCGACGTACGGTCATATTGCGGTTGTTAAAGGGTTAAAGACGACGGTAAGACCGTGGTGATTGAGGTATAACGCTACTACTCCGCACGCGTATGGTACGCGTCAGCTGCCGGCGTCGAACATCAGTAATTATTTGCACATTCCTGATAGTGAGAAGAAGAAATAATGCGGAAAACATGTGTTGTTGGTGTGCTGGTGGCGACTGTGTTCCTGGGTGGGTGTTCCTCTCAGGGTTCTAGCGGTTCTTCAGGGGCAGCAGAGCTCTTCCTCACCGGCTGCTCCGGTGGTGGGGGCCTCAGGTAGTTCATCGGGTGCTGAGGATAATGACCGTTATGGTCATTATGGTGAGCCTACGAACTCGCCGGGTCAGGGGCTTATGCGGGGTGGAGCAAAGAAGAGCAGAAGACTGCGATTGAGTTCGCGGTCTCGTCCATGCGTATTTTTGCGATGAAAACGGATGCGAAGACGTGGCATCTGTATATGGATCCGCGGGTGACGGATGGGTATAAGAAGCAGTTGTTGAGCGTTATAACCCGCAGTATGGGTCGGTGAACACGGTGTATCAGGCGGTGTATCGGAGTTCCCGCCGGATGCGAAGAAGGCTGTGGTGCGGGTTGAGACGGATGCTGGGGTGTGGGTGGTGCATCTTCAGCGGGAAGGGGCGGGGAGGCTCCGAAGGTCGCGTTGATTGAGCCGTTGAGATCTAGGAAGGGGACATTAGAAGATGATGACGACAGGTGAGCGCGTGGTCGCTGGGGTTGTGTGTGGTCTTCTCGCGTTAGGGCTTTATGTGGCTGCGGTCGTGATGTGTGGTCTTCTACGGGTGTGTGGCGTACGAATCTGGGTGAGATTATTTTCAGGGGCTTCAGGGTCATGGGGTTACCCCGTTTTTCTGGAGTTATTCTGGTCGTCACATTTTGCTGTGGTGGTGGGGCTGCTGGTGCTGGTGGCGGTTTGATCTTGGTGGGTCAGGGGTCATCGTCGGAGCGGGCGGGCCGTAAGCATATGGTGACGTATGCGAGGCGTGTCTCGGTCGCTGGGGCGTACTGCGGCAGTGCGTGCGGCGCGGCAGAAGAATAAGCAGGTGCTTCGCCGGTTGCCTCTGATCCTGCGGAGTCAAAGCGTCAGATTGCTGAGTTTGTGGATGGTATGCCGGATAACTGGCTGGTGACGGAGCTAGGGAAACTTGGCGGGCGGGTGACGAAGAAGAACGGGCAGGCGGTTTTTAAAGGGTGGTCGGCCGATTTATGGTGAGGCGAAAGAATCGAAGCTTGTCCTTGCCCCGACTCAGGCGGGTAAAACAACGTCGATTGCGTCGAATCTGGTGTTGGATGCGCCTGGTGCGGTGATGGCGACATCGACGAAACCTGATTGCTCATGATTACCGCTGCGGCTGAGCGGCGGGTTGCTGGTGCTGCGGGTGAGGTGCTGGTGTATGATTTGCATGATGTGTCGGGTGGCCGCATCGGGTGATATGGAATCCGGTGGCTGGGTGTGAGGATTTTTGAAACGGCGCAGCGTCGTGCTCAGGCTTGGGCGCATGCCCGGCCGGTAGAAGGCACGAAGAACGGGTCGTGGTTTAACGAGCAGGCAGCAGCTTTTTTGGCACGGTTTTTGCATGTAGCGGCTGTTGCAGGTAAAAGCCTGGATGACAGTATGAAGTGGGCGCAGGATTTACGGTCTCGGGTGCCGTTAGAGCTTGCGCAGGATCATTCTTATGAGGTTCCGGATCACGTGATCGCGTTTCTGGATTCGAAGCAGGAGAATCGGGCGGGGAGACTCTTGATTCGATCCAGCAGACCCTTGCTGGGATGTTAGAGCCGTTAGCGGTGGATCGGATCCGGGAACAGTTTGTGTGTGACCCGATCCAGGCGTTCGATATGAAGAAGTTTCTTTCGGGGCCTAATACTATTTACTTGATTGCGGATACGGCTCATGGGGTGGATGTTGGCCCGCTGGTTTCGATGTTCGCGAATGAGGCTCATTCATCTGCCGAGAGGTCTCACAGGAACGCCCTGGCGGCCGGTTGTAGCCATGTTCCGTGCGGTGCTGGATGAAGGCCCGAATCTGGCGGCTTTCCCGAAGATGGATTCTATTATGTCGGATATTAACGGTCGTGGTATTGAGGTAATTCTGATTGCCCAGTCTTTTTTCACAGTTGATTGATCGGTGGGGTGAACAGGGCGCGGCCACGATCACAGGGAATGCGACTGCAAGTATTATCTGCCGGGTCTTGACCTTTAAGACGTTACAGCCGTTGGCAGAATCGTTAAGGAAATATCAGCGGGGCCGTATTTCACGGTCGTATTCTGCAGGGCAGTACGGTAACTCCACCTCGTATTCGCAAGAGGAGAAATTAGTAATGGAGGCCCATCAGATGCAGCAGATCCGGCGTTCTCGGCGATAGTGCAGTATAAGAACTACAGGCCAATGCACCTAGGGCTAACCCCGTGGTGGGAACGAGAAGACATGCCGCAGCTGAAGGATGATCAGCTGTATACGTATCGGGTTTGTGGGGAAAACACCGGATGAGACACAAGATTTGAAAGCTTGGGCAACAGGGGTGTGGTGTCATGACTGAATATGGTAATTCAGATATCCATGATGAGTTTGGAACAGAGAATCAGGATGAAAATGAGTTGCTCTGGGAAGAACTCTTCAATATTCACACAGCAAACTTTGGAGGAACTTCGTTGCCGTCTAGAAGCTTTAGAAAGCGCTACCCGGCAAAAGAAGAATACGGTTCCTACTTATTGTTGGCGGGAGCTTCCGGATTCGAAAGCGCGAGAAAAACTATGGGCGGTGCTCAGGGGCTGGGTGGACTGGATTTCTGCCCGGTATTTCTCAGAAAGTTATATCCATATTCCTGCGTGCTGGTACAAGCACCCGGTAGCTGTTGAGGAGCTTACGGCTTTGTGGGCTGGGTGGTATGCAGCATATCATCAGGATGATTCCCCGAATATGTTAGCCATTGATTGGCATCAACGGTTTTTCTGGCCGACCTTGGAACATTTGAAAGATCATGTATATCGTGAATGTTTTCGTGCTGGAGAGCATAAACCGATCCGTACCGCAAAGCTTTATCTGACGGATGCTGGTTTTGAAGAGTTCGTGGCTGAGGATACGAGGCTAGACTTTTGAGCTGTCTATGATTTTTTAGGTTAGGCGTGGGCCACGGCCTGGCTGGTGGGTAGGAGTATCTGGCGGGATATTTTTTTGGTGGTTCGGTTGAGGCTGTGGAGCAGGTTTTTGTTTCGCGGCCTCATATGTTTTTATTGCTTGGGCTTTGGGGTTTTTGAGGACTTCTGCTGAGGGGGCAGGGTAGGTACAGGGTGCTTCCGTGAGAGGGTCTTTAGCGTGTTGAGGGTGGTACGCGGTGGTGCCGGGATTGGTTGGCTATTGATTCATGGGTGGCTGTGAGAAAGTTTTCTTGTTGCCCGCGGGGCAGTGAGTGCTGTGCTTCAAAGTCTCGTATTTCCCGGTTATATACTCCGGTGTTCAGGTCGGTGATGACCTGTTGTAATTGCTGTTCGGTGTGAGGAGTAGGGATACCCGCTGGGGCAGGTGCGGTATATGGCCCATGAGAGTGGAGAGGTTGCAGGGTTTGCGCGTCGATAATAAGTGGGCGTAGCTGGGCCTGGTTCAGCCAAGCCGAATTATCACGGCGGATTTCCTGGCCCCACCCCATGCCTGAAGATCAGGTGCCCAGAGGTTAGGTTCTATGGAAGAGGTTGCATGTAAATACTACTGTGGAAGGGATAATGTTGTGACTTTTAAGGCGGTTAATGGTGGCTTCATCTAGCCTGTTTTGAGCTTCGTTCTGCCTGCGTTCAAAGATGAAAGCGTTCGCTGAGTACTTATCTGAGGTAAAAGTACTTTCATGAGTGCTGTGATTGATTCAGCGCGTGCTTGCTCCATCATGTCTAGCTGTGTGGCGGGGTTCAGGGCTATACCGGACGTGGGAGTGAAAAGGTTAGGATATTGTGGGTGTCGCGGCTGTAGTCTCCAACGGTATCCATCATCCGTTGCAGGTTTTCCTTATTAAGCCAGGGCATCTGCTGGATTTTCTTTTCAGACGCGGCGTCTGTTGCGTGCCAGAAAGATTCTCCACCGATTACATCTTTAAAGTCTTCTCGGAGCGTGGAAACGTCAGGGTTTTTCCACGACAACAGCAGATATGGCGTAGAAGCGGCGGTCAGTACTTGGTACATGTTGCGGGTCGTGCATGGTCTCGTCAATAAAGACTAGAGCGAGGCTCATGGGCAACGTTGTTCAGAAACCCGATGTACTGTCCGAGGAACCTGTACGCAGGATGTGTCCGGTCAAAATTCCTGAGATGGTCACTGATGAGAGGGTTACTTTGTTGCCTGCGGGCCATAACGGGAACCTTTGACAGAAAGAGTATACGGACACTATGATTATAGGACAGATAAAACGTCGCGATAGGTACCAGAGCAGATCATCCGGTGTGGGTGTACGAATGGAGAAGCCGCTCGGGCGGGCCTCAGGACTTTTAGCTGTGCCAGTTCTGAGGCATCTTTTATGCCTAGGGGCGTGTATACAAGATGATTCTTGTATACACGCCCTTATCTTTTAGAGCTGGATCCCGCGCTGAGTTTGTTGCCGTTGCTGGTCCATCATGTTCCGCTGGTGCTGGCGTTGCAGCTCGTTCTGTTGCCGCTGGGTCTGCTCAGGGCCTCGGGCCTGTTGCTGTTTAGATGCTTCAAGACCTTTCTGTGCTTGCTCTTTCAAGCGTGCAAGTTCCCGCGCCCGGTCACTGCGTTGTTGCCGCTGGTTTGTAATGCGTTGTTCCACACTTGGGTTCGTGCGCTGCATGGTTTTCTCCTGATTCGTTGTTGGCTGCGATGCTTTTTCAGCACGCATTTTCTGGAGCCGTTTGCGTTGCTCAGGGGACAGCATAGCCGCCGTAATCCTTGGTGGCCGCCCTTCCTGGCGTGCTTCCTGGGTGCGTTGGCGGGTATCGCGTGCTTGGGCGATCTGAGCGTTTTCTGCCTCGGTTTTAGGTGCGCGCTGGTGTGCGGCCGCGATGAATCGTTATGCGTACTTACGACTTGGGTGTGTAGGAATTGCCCGCGCGTCTCCGACCGGGTGGGTTTCTCGTGCAGCTTTGCCTGGGTGCGGAGTTTCGTGGGTACTGCTTCAGCCTCGGAGGGGCGATGTTGTATTTATCGCGTAAGGCTTCGGTTTCAGCAGCAACCCCGGTACCAGTGACGCGCCAACTTTTGTGGCCGGAACCTCACCAAGCTGTTTAACCCATTCGGGTTTTTCTGCGGCGAGTTGTGCGCCCCGAAGGTGGGCAAGCTGCCCAATCTCACGGGAACGAGAACGCAAAATAATTGCCTAACCTGGTGTTGTGCAGGTGTGGGTGGTTCTCCCAAAAACGATCCAGGGTGTGACCGGAAATGCCGTTTTGGATCTGCTCAGGGCGCTTGGTCTCAGGCAGGGTCAATACTCGGGATGAGGTGCTGCCCTCACCCGCTGCTCCTCAGAAAGGACCTTGTGCAGGGTGAAATTATGCCCGGGCAGGGGGCGTTCCCACGGATAATCTGCTCTAGCTCGCGTTGATCCTCGGAGACTTCCCAGCGGCGGCGGGTGATTTTCAGCGTCCATATCGCCGAGGTTTTCTTTGATCTGTTGGTACGCGCCGGTGGTATCTGACTCGTTCGCGTTGAGTGCGCGTACAGTCCTAGAGCGCATGGCCATCAGCTCATCACTCTTAACCATCGCGTAAGGGTTCGTGAACCACCAGGGGTCAGAGAGTTCTAGCCTGTCGGCCATAGGGCTGATTACGCTGAGCAGCCTGATCTACCAGCCGCGCTGAAGGTGTTCATCGCTCAGGTAGGACAGGGGACGTTCGGCTGCTTCGTGAACCTTCTGGGCATCCACACCGATTTTCTCGACGCGCCATTGCATCACAGCGGCGTAATCCCGAGCTTCTGCGCCTTGGTCGCTGGCTTCCAGAGGACGGTAAGAATATGCGCGTTCTACCAGGGCTGCGGGGTCTACGCCGTTACGGTAGGCTTCGCCCATATCGTGCGCCAACGCGGGCCAGGCGGGAGAAGCCAGCACAGCTTTCGCGTCCGCTGCACCGTCAGCGGGGGTGTGGTCGATAATCTGCCCGGAGTCTTTATCCCGTACCGGGTGTTCTCTTAACCCTGGACATACCCTCCATAAGGTACGGCTCCATAACCTTCTGGGTAGCCAGTTCGCTAATGTCTTCATGCTGAGCAATCAGAGAAGCAATGTTCCGGTGCTCGGCACGGAGCTGATCCACAGTCTCGTGTACCGTGAGGTCACGCTCATACGCGCCGGTGATGCGGTCGAGCACATCGTCGCGTTTCTCTCCGTCGGCCAGGGTGACGTAGAGTTGGTTGTTTTCTCGGCCCCGGGTGAGCGCAACATAGGCCCCGGCGCGGTCGGTAGATGCATCCACTAGGGCGTGCGCGGTGTCTACGGTGAATCCCTGGGCACGGTGAATAGTGGAGGCGTACCCGAGCTCCACAGACTGTTCAACATAGTGTGCGGGGAGGGTGACTTTCCCACCATGCGCCAAGTGTTGCGCGGTGATGCGTCCGTCATCGTGCAGGTCGGTGACGCCAGAGGTCACCGTTTTTTCACGAAAATCCTGCCCGGAATTCACGATGAGGCGGCGGGCATTTTGCCTGGTGACAATGGTGTCCCCCAACGTGTGCGCGGGAGGGATTATGCAGCGCTACCGCGCCCGCATCAGTGCTAACCTGGCCGTGCTCGATCGCGTGAGCCTGCGCCAAATCATTCAGTTTAGTCACAGCTTCGTTGGTGGATGCGATCATGATTGATTGCTTCCCAGCCTGAATATCAGCACTGTATTTGAGGAACACGTCTTCAATCATCGCATCCGCATCACCAGCCACGACACGGTTATTATCCTTGTACCACTCAAACGGCTTGTCCGTCCCGACCAGGGGCGGCTCACGCAAAAGAGAGCGTTGCCGCTGCCTCTTCCGGGTTCGTAAACCTAAAGAGCTCGTCCAGATGCACGGCCCCGATCTCCCGATCAACCAGGCGCAACGCACCGCCAGAGCCGACCGCCGAGAGCTGCCGATAATCACCCAATGCGCGCACCAGAGCACCACGCTCCTGCGCAAAAGTAAAGTATTTTCTCCATCTTGGGGTGGCGATCATGCCCGCTTCATCGACCAGCAGAACATCACCAGGGCGCACATCCACGGAGGCTTTGCCGCTCTGCCAATCGGTCAAAATCTTATCTACGGTGTCGGCGGTGATGCGCATTTCAGAGCGCATCACGGCTGCGGCCGCAGCCGTTGGGGCCATACCGATCACCCTGTTGCCGGATGCTTCGATAGCGTCTACGGCCAAGCGAGTTGAGGAGGTTTTACCGGCACCGGCGGCACCAATACCGACCACTAGGAGCTTATCACTGGTGGCGAATGCGCGCGCCATTGCCTCTTGCCCGGCAGGTAATGTGTCCCTGGGCGGCGAGTTCGGTACGGCGTTTTTGCGCGGCGAGCTCGAAAACATCCACCGTGGAAGCAGGAATCACCGCACGAGATGCAGCATCCAGGATCTTATTCTCAGCCGCGAGCACACGCTCAGAAGTGAACAGCTCTGAGTCAATACGTTGATATTGGGAGGTGCCGTCTTTGCGCAGATATTCGCGCGGGTAGAGGCGTGTGTCATGTCATGCAGGGCAGTGAATCGTCAATAACGGACCGGCGGATGAGACGAAATAAGCCCCTGATCCTGCGCTTCGTTGAGCTCCCAGCTCGCGTACATACCCTGCTGGTTTCAGCGTTAATATGGTACGCCGCCAGGTTGAACGTGCCTCCTCTAGACGGAGAGAACCACATCGGTATGTGCTTCAAAGGGGTGTGGAATAGGCTTCTTGCCGTACCGCTTGGAAGTATTTTTGTTCGTATTGCGCGGAGGCGTTTTGAGCATATCGGCTGGTTGATGATCGACCGGCACCTGCACCATGCTCGCTTAGGGGCGTGCGCTTGGGCGACCATTCGGTATGCAGGGTCTTCTAAAGAGCGTGCTTCAGACTTGGCAGGACGTGTCGCCAACGTCGCCTGCTGAGCTAGTTTAATGAGCTGCTTTCCACTTGGCTCGTAGCCGTTATCGGCCACAAATTTTTGCTTTCACTTTGTCGAGTTCAGCGCTAATATCGCCGCGCCGGGATGAAAAAGCACGCACCATCTCGTCGCTAATACCAAACAATTTCATGGATGGGTTTGCCGTTTTGCATGCGGGCTCGAACTGCAAACCCGTCAGCTGCGTGATGGCATTCTTGGACTTTACTGTTATAAAGCTCGCTGCATTCCACACCGTACTGATACAAAACTCGGCCGTCAATAGACGACCATTTATCATCCTCGCCCTCAACACGATTTGCGATTACAACGTGATCGTGCAGGGTCGGATCGCCTGCGCGGGAGTCGTAGTGACGGGAATTTTTGTGCCGATGATCCCGTTCTTAGTGTCGATTTGCCGGATGCCATTATGGCCCCGCCGGGTCATAATTACGTTGTTTTCAAGGTGCCGCACTACGTCCTGGATAGCGTGCTCATGAGCTGCTTCAATGTCCTTGCGCAGCTGCTTATCGCCCAATCCCCACGCAATCGAAACGGACTTTGACGGCGTAAATACAAGGTCAAAACCCGCGATGGCGGTTTGATGCTTCTTACTGTTTTCGGCAATAAACTGCCTCAATTGTGCGTGCGTTGGTTCGATACCGCGCTCTTGCCGGTAGAGTTCACCGCCGACGCGGAAACGGATTTCCTGCATCTCTTTCCTGGTGGGTGCTGCCCCGTCATGCATCCTACGGTGACGCGCAATCTCCTCAGAAACACGCTCGCAAAGTCATTAATAGCGGTATATTCGGGGTGCAGCTGAGACGCTTCCCGCTGCTGATAGAGCTTATCTTGGGCCTTTTTCCCGGCGTTATGCATGACTTTTAGTCTCTCCTGAAGTGAGCTGGTACCGGTCGATAAATTCATTTTTCGTCAGCGTTTCCCGCTCAATTGAGGGCTTCTGCTCGCCCTTTTTCCCCGCAGTAGATAAGGCGCGTATGCGTGACCTTATTACCCACAGAGGCGTACCTGGCTAGGTAATTCGAGACCGTTTTTTGGTTCATCGGATGCCCGATCTCACTCAACTGGTGCGCAATCTCTTGCTGGCTCAAGCCAGCTTCGGCGCGCGTTAGAATCTCCCACGCCCGCTCCGCAGCATGCGCCTGATAAGACTCATACGCGGTGTTATAGGCAGCCATATAGTCGTCAAATTGCGGCAGTCCGTGCAGCATCTCTTTGACTTCCACGGTCTCTATCGGGGTGAATTTCTGCCCGAAAAAGCGTATGCATATGTGCCTCGGACACTTCACCGGAAAGCCCTAGTGCTTCCGGCGCAGTGCCGATCCATTGACCCGGCGGCATACCGTCCAAAGTGTAATAATCGCCTAGCTCGCGGTCATTTGCGCGCAAAGCATCACCAGAGGCGACTTCGTGAGTGTAGTACTTATAACCGTCGCCTGCGCTGAGTTTATGGACGGTCATCACACACATCAGCATAGCATGAATTACTCAGATTAGTAACCTTGCTTATTGGATGCAAGAGGTGTGACAGCTAAAAGCTGGGCAGTTTGTGCCGTGGTACGACGAAGGAGTAAGGAAGGGCGCTGTACAAACTGGTTGGCGTATGGTGTCCGACATTTTTGTCGCGGTTTTGCACGGGCGAGAAGTCCATGTGTGCCAAAAGCAGATGAATCCTTTCGGGGGAGCGTGCGGAGGAGAAATAGGGTGAGTCTGCTTTGTGCAACATGGGGAGCAGGTAGTAAAAAGAGTCGGTGGTCGGGACGATACCGAGATTTTGGGCGAAAAGAATTTTTCGGTGCAGGAGGAGCGAAGCGGGGGAAGCACAAGGAGAAATTCTTGAGCTCAAAGGGGATTGAGGTATGGATCGTGCCGTCCACGGACTTTTTGCATCACCGCCGGGCGTGAGCACTCTTTCCACAGTGCACCTCTCGCATGAGGAACGAAGAAGAGAAGGGGAGGTGTGCTGTGGAAAAGTGCGTCCCGGCAGAGCGCTTCAACTGTGCAAAACCGAAACCGCGACCGAAGGGGGCAACGAGACCACAAAAAATTTTGGTACAAAACCTGGCGGGGCGAGTTGGAAACACATGAACATTTGCGAAATATATGAATTCTTGTCCGGTTACTTTCTTCCTCTGCTGCCTTTCATGATTCCTGCACGGTATCTGCGGAAGCTAGAGCGTTTCCTCGCACGCGTTATTGGTAAAGCAGTAGCGAAGTGGCTGAAAAAATTCGTGAAGGCATTTCTGACAGCAGCAATCGGTGACCCCAAAGAAGCAGGGGCGTGCGGGCCGGTGGGTGCGCTCTAGGTGCAGCAGTAATGGTGATGACGTTCCGGGTGCGGGAGGGGTATAAACACCGGGCAGCGAGAAAAACTTTTTTGCTGAATCCATTGCGTTTTTCGCGCCCACACCCGACTTACTTATGAGACCCCCTGGGGGCACTCACACCCTCTACACAGTGACAGGGTGTCGAGCAGTCAGAACATGGCTGTTCGACACCCATCGAAAGGAAAAAAAATTTTTGGGTGAAGTGGTTTCATTAGCCACCCCACCAACATGATAATAATGAGCACTCTCACACCCCAGAACAAACAGGGGACCGTAGAGCGCTCATTCAAGAAAAGGAAAAATTTTTAATGGCTCAACACAACACCGCCTCTGCGCGTCAAAAAGCAGCCAAGTATGCAACAGCCTTCGCGCAACGAGAAGAAAAACTCCAGAGGCTCGCGACCGAGTTCTTCGACCTCGAAGACAAAAAGTGATCATGGGAAGCTTCAAAAACGCTTGGAAGAGTACCAGAGGAAAATTGAAGAGCTGCAAGCGCGCAGTAAGGACGCCGAAGCTGAGCTTCGTGCCCAGCAGGCCCCCATCATCTCTGCGATGAAGCAGGCCGGGGAGACCCCGGCCAATATCGCCAAGCGTCTTGATATTTCTCGTGCTGTAGTGACACGAGCCTTGCGAGCAGAAAAAGAAAAACAGGCCACTGTTGGCGAAAGTGAGTCCGTAGCTTCAGAAGGTACTCATCATGAGCTAGCAGAGATAAGTATTCACTCAACCAACGAGGAAAGGAATGAACCAAATGAGTAATGAATCTACTACTTCTGTTACTTCGGAGGTCACAGCGGAGTATTCACAAGATGCTTCGAGAGCATACTGAGCAGGAGAAAATCTTCCCGATAGATATTGATACAGTTTTGATCCAGAAAGAAGGAGGAGTTCTTCTAGAGGTTCCTCTTCCTGTCTACATTAAATCCCAGGAAGATTTTAAGTCCGCAGAAGATGAGGCCATTAAGCAAGCACGTATTTTGTTCTATCGAGACAACCGTGCCTCATCACGTATTCCTTATAGTCCTGAAGCGGAAGAAGACTTATCTTCAGGTCAATGGTGGCTTCGGCTTGTCCAGCAAATTATAGGTGCGGTTCTGTGTATTTCCGTCCCTACTGTCTTAGGCTTCCTCTCTTCCATCTTATTCTTTGCTGGTGACGGGCCGAAGCCAGTTAATCCAGTGTCTACGCATTACGGATCTAACGCTACTGACTTTGCTTATGCAATGCTTCCTATAGCGGGATTCTTGATCGGTATCGTTTATTTGATCTGGTACAGTCTGAGCTTTTTCCAGCGCAGCGTAAATGCGACTCAAAATTTTACATACACGTATAAAGACGGAAGTGTTCTTAGGTACTTACGACATACCATCAAGACCCCCGAACCAAAAACACCTTTTGAAAGTTTCTGGAGTCAGTTCCTGATGCCATCTATCCGGGCGATTGTGATCACGACGGTAATAATGATGGTTTACATTATGGCCGTGACATTTACCTTCGATGCCCCATTGAGGTAGCAGAATTAGCGGTGGTGACCGCTAGGTGGAGCTGAGCGAAAGGAACAAAAGAAGAGCACCCCTTAGGTGTACCTTCGGGGGCTGGATATTAGTGAGGATTCTTATCCCCTATTGTTTAGCGTATGAGTTTCCAGATTGCGAACCCAACGAGGGCGAGGATTGCTGAGATAAGGAGAATTCGTATGATGATGTCGGCTATGATCGCCGTTTGGTATATTTTTGGGTGCTCCAGCTCTAAGACCTCTAGCTTTTCGTCTAGGGTAATACCTGGGTATCTTTGAGACGCGATGTGCGACATGTAATCAAATAACGGGGCCTGCCGCAGCATCGTAGATATTGAAGCTATCGGGTCAGACCCTATCTGTGAGTAATCTTTATTAAGATGCTCGTTACTGGTAGGGGTTCTGGTAGCAGGCTCGGCATCAGGTAAGTCTTCACCCTCTGGAAGAGTCTCAATATCCTGTTTCTCATCCGCCATATCTATGCTGCTTCTTCTAAGCTATCGAGGACGCGAAGACGGTAATTCATAGCAGGAAGGGAAACATTAAAAAGCTTAGCTAGGCGTATGGGTGAGGTGTTCCCGTTCTCACGCTGCTGTCGTATTTCCTCTTGAGGCATGAGTAGTTCCCCTGCGAATTCGTTAGCCCAAATTTCGCGTTTACCCTCATTAGTGTTAAAGTCTGGCTTTTTATTTGAGCGCCGGTCTATGTCACGAGATAGTACCTCTAAGCGACGTGAACGATCTACATAGTGTCCTAACTCGTGGGCAGCACTGAACCTGTATCTACTGGCGGGCTGATCTTTGTCAATATAGATACGCATTGATAGATCAGAATCTTGAAGAAGCGCCCCGAAAATATCGCTGCCTAGCTGTGCCTCATAGACTTCTGCTCCGAGGGCTAGGGCTATTTTGACTGGGTCTACAGGAAAGGACTTACGCCAGAATACTTCACGAATATTCGAAGCTTCACGACTTGCGTCTCGTCGCAAAGCGTTAATGTCCTCAAAATTTTCAGGAAGCTCTGGTGAGTGGGTCGTGTGCTTGGTCATGAGTGTTCCTCTTGGTGTTATGCGGTGCACGCGAGAACGCTAGATCGGGACTCCGCGCGGTACCCTTATCATCCCAAACCTAGGCCGCTACATCAAACAGGTACGGCACCTATATGAATACTTCGCGCATAGTCTTCTCGGTGAAGCTTTCACAGATTCGCATGGGTTTTACTGGAATGTAGAGGGGAACTGACGGTGTAAATTTCTTGGAAAAATCGTCTTCTAGACTTGCACAGACACTTTACATCATGTAAAGTATAGAGTGTAGGGGGAGAACGGAAAACTTGACCTACACAATAGGTAACGATGTTACCTCTAGGGAACAACAAGCAAAGGAATCAAAAATGGCGCAGACCTGACAGCACCCTCAGCGAAGCAATCTACCGCGAAATCGTCGAGCCAATCGAAGCAGGCGATGTGGAGGATGCATACGCGGATTACGACATTGATGCAATCACGGAGCAGGTACTTGGCGATTATGGAGACGGGTACACCTGCAAGGTGACCCCTGAGGAATTTTGGGGCATTGTAGAAGACAACACGTTGTAATATCGCATTATCAGACCCAAGAGGCCCCCACCTAGCGCAGGGGCCTCTTGGGTATCAACCTCACCCGGCCTCTTCTAGCGGCCGGTCGGAAAAATAGAGAACTGGCATCCCCGTGGTGGCGGGGAACAACAAACCATAGGAATGGCTCATTATGGAGGGTATCATGACACCTGGTAATGATGGAAAACCTCGTTATCTTGGTACAAGTGGGATCGCGGCGCGGATTGGTACGTCGCGGGCTAATGTGAGTGCAGCTTTTGGCGGGTACATCCGCTGGATAATGATGCGTGGGGACCTCGGGGTGAGCCGTTATGGTTTGCGGAGACTGTGGATGCGTGGCGGGATACTGTTCCTTTTGCCGCAGAATCATGCGTGGCATCAAAAGCAGCGGCAAGCAGGCGATGATGGGTGAAGAAGAGTAAGTGGGGCGTTATCACCCCCGCGGTTTACCCTAGCATCCGAAAGGCTGCGGTGAAGTCTATTACCGCTGCGATTCAGGGATGCTATGGGTGAGAGGATGCTGATCCGGCTGGTATTGCACGGTTGAATACTCACCGAGAGATGATGCGGCACGCGCGCTGTAGGTGGGTATCTGAGCCGATGACCGCTCTAGCCGTGCAAGCATGCCAGGATATCCCGGTTTTGAGGTATCAGCAGTATGCGCCGTCCCCGGCAGAGGGTTATTACCTGGCGAGGGAGGATAGGGCTTACGGCTCCTGCTGATTCACTTCCGCAGCATCTGTGGGTTGGGTCAGCCTTTGGGCGGCCGCAGCCTCCGCAGCTTGATATTCGGGGGTTCTTTGGTCTGATGATGCGATTCAGGTCATTCTTGATGAGCCTCGGTTACCCTGCTGATGCTGGGTGGGGTTTGGGTTTTTCCAGCATGTGCAAGCTGGTACGCGGTTGCATAATCAGTTAGAAGCGTTGCTGGTGGCCACATGGGTGTTGGCTGATGACCCGCATTTAGGGGTGCGTCGGTTCCGGCGGGAGCGTACAGAGATTCGGGGTGGGAAGGTACAGCACGAAAGTGAAATTAATATTGTTTATTTGCGTGAGCCTATCCACCACCAAGGGCCTTCTGAAAAGGAGGAGAAGGGAGCAGACGACGGATGGGCGCTCAATCACAGGGTAATGGTGCGGGGGCATTGGAAGATGCAGCCTTACGGGCCACATCGGGAGCAGCGGCGACCGATATACGTCATGCCTTATCTACGCGGGCCGCTCGACGCGCCGCTATTATCAAAACCGACCGTGCATGTGTGGCGACGTTAACAGGTTTGTGGGAGCGTACCGAGGTGAGGCGGCAGGGCGCGTCTACTACGCATGTGATCCGGCGGTGGAGTAGCTATTTATCCGCTGCGCGTACACCGTGGCAAGACGCTACACCGGCTTTAGTACAGGATTTTCTTGATGCTCTTGCAAGGTGCGGGCATACCCCAGCTTCGTGTGCGGAGCATTTAGAATGCCTGCGGCGGGTGTACCATGAAGGGATCATTACAGGGGCTATATCGTCCAACCCGACGACTGGTTTACGGGTACACGGGAGGCGGCATCGCAAACTAGTGCGCACCTACTACGGAATAGAGGGATCGGAAGCGGTGCTTGCCGCTGCTGATGCTACTGGTGGGTATGTGCGGTCTGTGGTGTACCTAGCGTTAGTGTGTTTACTTCGACGGGGTGAGATCGGAACGTTGCGGGGGTACAAGTGTCCGTAAAGTTTTCGGGTGAATGGGTATTGCGGGTGAGCCGGGGTAAAACTTCTTTGATGCAGGAGATGCGGGTACCGCAGGTGGTGGGTGAGATGGTTTCTGCCGCGGGTGCGGGAAAGGTAGTTCCGGTGTCATGGGGACGGTGTATCGTGCTTTGGATGAGATGGCGGCTGCATGCGATGTACCGTTGGTGCGGCCGCATGATTTGCGGGCGACGGGTATTACGTTGGCGTTAGATTCCGGCGTGGATGCTAGGGGATGTTATGGCCACGGCAGGGCATGCCAGGCTGTCTACGACAGCTCGGTATGATCTGATGTTAGGGTCTATTGAGCGGTCAGCTGCAGGGCAGATCGCTACTGCCCTTAAGCTGTAAATTTTTAGAAAAGTGGTTGCTGGCCGGGCATGATGATGCCTCGGATCAGCTCGTCAACTTGCCGCTGTTCGTATCCGTTTTTGGATGGTGTGAGCGCGTAGCAGCCCTAGCGCTGGTAGCGCGTGCGGTGCGACCCTGGTGTCGCCAGAGAGGTTATGCAGGTTGCCTCGGCCCCGGTGTTCACGTTCGGTCATGTTCTCGGCGTGAGTGCCGATAAAGAGTGCCCGGTGGTGCCTGGTTCTGCACGTACACAAAGTGGGTTATCACATAGGTGCGTGACAAGGCGTCCGGTGATTTCCTCTGGGCCGTGGATGATTTCTGCTGCGGCGCGGTGCGCTCTGAGCATCCTTTGACCGCTGCCGGGGGTTTGTGTCCAGAATCTTCCGTACCCGTCGTCGCCGATTGCGCCTACCCATATCCAGCATGCGTTTTCGGTAGGGCCTTTGATGACTTTTTCCCAGAAGCGGGTTTTCTTCTCGCTGGTTCATATTCCAGCCTTCCAGAGTGTCGGTTGGGAAGTTACCGGGGTAACTTTTTATGGGAGTGGTTCCGTTCTCGCGTTGCCATTGAAGAATGCTTGGTATTGCTGGGCTTGCCATTGCTGGTGAGGCCGCTTGTTGTTGCTGTTGTGCGGCTAGAGCGGCTTGTTGCTGCTCGATCTGGGTTTTGTCGTATTGCGGCAGCTCGCGCGGCCTTTGGCAACGCTGCGGGTGAGCGGGCCGATGACGGGGAAGAATAGGACGGCTAAGACGAAGCAGGGTACTCCAAAAGATAAGGAAGGCGTACTGGTTCAGCGCGATTGATATTCCGAGTATAAAGATGGAAAAGATGCTACTGATGATGAAGACTACTCCGCAGGGAAACCGGCGTAGAGCGTATGCTCCGAGGGCTTGGCCTGGGGTGAGCATCATAACAGGGGTGATGTTGTTGCGTGACATGGTGCACCTCCTGGGTGGTGGGGTGATATGACATTGAAGTGATGTCATATCACAGTGATGTGATGTTGTTTTGATGGTATATCACATTCTTTTTCGTCCTTTCTAGAGGTTGTTGAGGGGTAGGTCGGCTCCGTATTTTTCTTCGAGTATTGGGAATGCGAGTGAGGCAAGAAGTTTTTGGATGCTGGTGCCTTCTGCTGCTGCTGCGTACTGGAGAAGCTGCTGTTGTTGTTCGGTTCCACGGAGGCTGTAGAGGTTGTATTTTTTGCCTCGTGCCCGGATTCGGGTTCGGGCTTCGGGGCTGAGTTTGCGGGTTTCTTCGGCGGCGTCCAGGGTTTGTTTTTCTGCGCCGTTCAGGAATGCTTCGGGGTCGCTGCTACGGTGGGTTTGATCAAGCCCGACAGGGCGGCGAGCTAGATTCCCGGTGTGGTTCTTTTCGTTGATTTTACGTGCCATGTTAGTTTTCCTCTCCTTCGGCGGTAGTGAGTGGGTTGGTGATTTCCTGTGAGCGAGGCTGGATTTCAGCCTTTGCCTTAGCGTTGTCGTATTCTACGACACTGAGCCCCTTTCAGAAAGGGATTGTGCGTAGGCTTTGGCGGTGGTAGATGATGGTATCCGCTAGATCGAATTCGATTTCTTTGGGGATTTCCGCGAGAGCATTAGTCGCGGTTTCTACATGGGTGCTGTGCCACCAGGTGGGTGCTTTAGAGATAACGGCGAGTATACGTAGGGTAGGATTTGCGTCGCGAGCTTCGTCCATCCAGGAGAGGAAGATCCGGGTGGCGTCCAGATCGGCGACGGTGGTGCTGGTGGGTACAAGGAGTAGGTCGGCTTTGTATGCTGCGGAGCGGAGCTCTGCGGAATCTTTGCCTGCGGTATCGATGATCACGGTATCGTATGTGGCGGCGAGATCGTCAATGGTGCTGCCAAGCCGCCCGGTTTTACGGACGGTGGTGATGGGTGGCTGGGTGGTGTTTTCCCTGTCAGCGGCCCATTGGGAGGCGGTGCTTACGGTGGGGTCGGTTTCTAGGATGATGACTTTGTTGCCTTGGCGGTGGTACTCGACGGCGAGGTTTACGGCCAGGGTGCTTTTTGGACGTGCCGCCTTTGGTGTCGCATACGACGATGATCATAATGTTTTTCCTTTCTGGGTGATGTCACATGATTGTGATGTGACGTTATGTGATTGGTTGTAAAAAAGCCCGCGATATGTCGCGGGTGGGGTTTATTGGTGGGAGAGGCGGGTGAGCCTGGCTGGGGTGAATCCTGCGGGGTTGAGGATGTGGCGGAAGAGGCGTTGGATCATGATGGCTGCGGCGTCTGACCAGGTGCATTTTTGTGTCGTGGTGATGTTTTGCATGTGGCTGTGACAGGTGTCGCAGAAAGAAAGAGTCTGGTTCTGTGTGGTGAGTGTCCATATCTCTGTGGTGTCTGTTTCGCAGAAGACGCATGGGTGTAGTGTCTTGGCAGGGTGTCTTTTGGGGGAGTTGTCATGTTTTTCCTTTCTTGAATAGAGCGCTCTCTACGGGCCCTTGTTTGTTCTGGGGTGTGGAGAGTGCTCATGTCATCGTCGGTGGGGTGGCTAATGAAACCACTTCACCCAAAAATTTTTCCTGGATACGTCATGTCACATCAAAGTAATGTCACATGATTACGATGTGACATTACGAGGTAACAAGAGCTGGGATTGCTTCGACAGTGGACGCTTCAGTCGTCGTCTATTACGCCGATATAGCGTTGGGTGCAGAGATGTCAGCGTGGCCGAGGAGTTCTTGGACGGCACGGAGGTTGTGGGATCGGGTGTAGGCTGTGGTAGCGAACCAGTGCCGGAGCTGGTGCAGAGTGATTCCTTTGCCCAGATTTTTACTAATCTTTTTGGCGATGTTGTCACTACTGCGGTGCCCGGTGAAACGGCCGGGGAAGTAGTATCCGGTCTGTTTTGCTTCGAGGTGGGGAGAAGTTCATGATGGGCTGGGATGACCCTGGTGTGGCCGCCTTTGCCGGTAATGTGAAGCCATCCATTGGTGTAGTCCTGGGTGTGGAGGCTGCGATTTCTGAGCGCCTGAGGGCCGGCGTGAGCGCCGAGCAGGATCGTGAAGCGTTCCTCGGCGGTAGCTGCTTCCGCTAGGGCGTTGGTGATGATGCGGGTTGGGGATTGCGCGGCAGTGGTGCCGAGGTTGGGGTATGGACGGGATCAGGTGGGTTGGGTCGTCCGTCCCTTTGCTCTGTGGCAATCAGGTAGCGAAAAGAACAAGTGGATGGATTGGAGAGCGCTTTTGCGGGTGGTGGGTTTCCATGTAGGGGTTTGCGAGCCATTGGGTGACTTGATCTTCGGTGATGGTCAGGGCTGTCTCGGATGGGTAGGTACGTGCGAGTGTTGGATCAGCGTTGGCGGGTAATGGTCGTGAGTTTGGTTTTCCCGGATGCGAGGTTGCCAGGTGGTGAAGGCAGATTGATGTGGTTCCCCAAAGCATGGGGGACTCCTTGTGTAGCTGATGTGATGTGATGTGTTAAAGGGTGGCAGGGGCAAAATAAAAGCCCCGGTGTGGGGCTGTGGTGCGAGTTGTGGCCGGGTCTGATAATCCTTTGGTCGTGGGTTCGAGTCCCACACTCCCTACATACCCCCGCTCGGTATGACTCTGTCTAGTAGTCGCCGAGCGGGTTTTAGTATGTTCATAGTGGTGTAGCTCAGTGCGGCAGAAATAAAAATAAGCCGGGTCAATCTTCGTTAAACATGACTGAATACATGCCCCTTGGACGCAGTTTTAAGGTACTGTAAAGGGTAGTCTTCTGGCGGTCTAGTCTTAGCACCGCAGAAAGGTTTGAATGCATGGCGCAACTGATGCATCTACCCCTTGAGACAAGGACCGATGATGAGCGATAACCTTCCGCAGCAGCCCAGGCTACAACGGGTACTGATCAGCAGGACCACACACAGCCCTACGGCATACCCCAGCAGCAGGGGCAACAAAATACTCCCTATCAGCAGAATCAGTACCAGCAAAACCCTCAACAGGGAATGCAGCAAGGTTACGGGCAGCAGGGCCAGCAGAACGTACCCTATCAGCAGAACCAGTACCAGCAGAACCCTCAGCAGGGGCTATGGTCAGCAACAGCAGCAGTACATGCCCCACAGAACCAGCAGGATCGAGTACCAGCAGAATCAGCAGAGCCAGGCTCCGGCCGCCCCTAATCATTTTGCGTTGGCGTTTCTAAAGGGGTGTGGGGGCTTTCCTAGATATTTTTAAAACAACCCACCGGCGCGCACGACCGTATGCAGCACCCCCGTGGGGCGCGCCTGCAC
>BNJU01003271.1_pt1 | contig 34883 bp, 37 predicted proteins | sample 8539281 | NCBI WGS metagenome assembly BNJU01 (sample SAMD00202456, study PRJDB9452) | human saliva metagenome | isolation source: human saliva | place: Japan
AAGTATGTCTACTTGTCAACACCTCTATACAGCATAACGCACATATGTTGCTACGAAAAATTTCCTCTGTATATCTTCCTGCAAAATTAATTGAAGATACACAGTAAATTATTCTTACATGTTATTTTTCCTTTGCCAATAGAGCCTTTTCCACATCTTCACCCTTCTTAAGCTTTCTAAGCTTAACAACTTTAACCTTGTGATCGTACCACTTGCCACGCGTACCGATGAGAGCTAGGTCAAATTCTTTATTCAGTTTTGAAACGGGTACATCAAAGCCATAAACCTCTTCATTAATTCCATCTTCAAAATGAATTGTATCTGTTGAAGGCTTTATTAATTTAGCTCCATCCTTTTTGGCATCCTCGGCTTTCCCCTTATATAGATTCACAATATTTTTTGAAACAAGAGAAATGTGCATTGTCATTTTACCGTCCTTAACAGTAAGTATCCCTTTATCGCTATACGCTTCGTTAACATGGAACATCTTGCTATCTGACTTAAATTTAGCAACATATTTACCATCAGCTAATGCATTTTTAGTATCGCTCTTCCCTTTTGAGCAACCCGTTATAGCGAAGGAAATAGAAATCGCTAAAGCTATACAAATTATTGATGCACTTATTTTTTTCATACTTCTTAACATAATTAATCCCTGCCTTAAACATTATATTTTATACTCTTAAATATTATTAATACTGAATAAAAACGCATTAATAATACTAATTGAGCGTCAGCTACATCATAGCTGCACGAACATGTGCAACATATATCTGCTGAATCGCTGGAACTCTGCCCATACCTTCTAACTGCGTATCGATGCTGTCGAAATTGCCGGAAGCCTTAAACTGACTCTTCCACGAATCCTTATCATCTCCAGCCATATCATTATTTGCATGATCACCTGCTACAACCATCAAATCACGAAGAATTACCTTTTTGTATCCTGCTTTCTTAACCTTTTTTATTACTTCCTTGCATGCTGTATCTGCAGGTTTTCCTTCGACAGTTCCTATAAACACATTGTCGTATCCTAGCTGCTGCATCTGCGTCTGCATCTGGCTATATGAAATATTAGCCTCATGAGATGTGCCGTGTCCCATAAATACAAATGCTACGCCCTTGTTCTTTGCATCTGCGAGGCTTCCATATCCGGATTTCTTAACTGCCTCAGCAGTGATATTTTTAGCTACGGCCTGCTTATCGGCATTAATAGCCGTAGCATCAGATCCAACTTCTCCGAGCAGAGGCTGTGCAATCTTGACCGACTTAAACTTATCCTTGTATTTATCAACAGTCTCTTTTAATTGATCATACTCCGTACCGTGCATAAGGTGTGTAGGCTGTATAATTAGATTCTGCACCTTATTGGCTTCAGCTCTTTTTAGAGCCTGTTCAACATTATCGATTTTCTCGCCATCTCTAGCAAGAATGTGATTCATAATTATCTGTGAGGTAAACGCTCTTCTTACTGACCAGTTTGGATAAGCAGCCTGTATAGCCTTCTCAATCCCACCAATGTCTTCTGCTCTGCTATCATTAAAAGAGGTACCGAAGCTAGTAACAAGTATTTCATTTGGACCGATATTATCTTGATTGAGCGGATTATCCTTTGAAGCATCTCCTGTATCTCTTCCAAAGTAATCTGGATCAGCCTCTTTGCCTTTTACGAGTTTCTTTTGCTTATCAGTCAGCTTATCCCACGCCACTTTTGCCTCCTTGCACTGTTTCTCTGTCTTAGAGCTATACTCTTTAACGTAGATTGCATCGATTTTCTTTGCTACTGCATCGGCAGCTTCCTGATCTTTAGTCTTCTGGTCCTTTCCACAGCCAGCTAAAGTTGCTGCAGCGCCAATTACCATTGCGACGACTATCGAAAGTGTCAGCAGCTTTTTACAATTTTTTTCCATAATTGTACCTCCTATTATGATTGTTTAAACAACACCTATATCAGCAGCTCTTCGAAAGTTAATTCTTTAAGACCTAATTTTTTTGCTTCCTCTATAAGCTCTAAGTTCTTTGAATTAATATCGCCAGCCGCTTCTAGGCAATTTATAAATGAGTCACAATCCCTTAATATATACAGCGCTTTATCAATGGCCGCATCCCCTATATAGCAAAATGCTTTTTCTAATACAGTCTCCGTAGCAAGATCCTTAGCAACTTCAGCATCAACATCCCCTTCATGAAGCACGCCTGTAGCAAACGGAACCCCCATGCGCTGAAGAGCTCTAAATACCCTTACACCCGTTCCACCACCTGCGATTACAAAGAGTTTTGGTTTGCCTTCAGGCCTAATCATCTCAAGGCTTCCAAATATTGAATTGTAACTACCAGTATCTATATCAAACAGTTTGACTATATTATCCCTTTTAAACATCTCCGTTACATTTCCATAGTCGTAAATGTAGTCACCTTTTACACACATTACTTCATCGGAGATTCGCTCTGCTAGGTCAAGTTCATGCATAGTCATGATGATAGTAATGTCACGTTCGCGCGCAAGGTATCTAAGTACACTTAGCATCTCCAGCTTATATCTCGCATCGAGGAAAGATATCGGTTCATCTAGAATCAGCATCTCTGGTTCCTGTGAAATTGCTCTTGCAAATAATATACGTTGTCTCTGTCCGTCACTTACCTGCATAAAGTCACAATCTGCTAGGTTGGTTGTACCCGTGATTTCATTGCATCACTGACCGCATCGTGGTCACTTTTAGACAACAATCCGAATCTACCAGTATGAGGATATCTACCTGCCTCAACTACTTCTTTGCATGTCATCCTCTCAGTTTTAAGCCTATCAGTCAGTAGAACTGAAACTTTTTTTGCAAGCTCAAGATATGATAAAGAGTTGCTGTTTCTATTTCCAATCAAAATCATTCCTTTGAGCTCTGGAAGTTGCTTTATGATTGTCTTAAGAATTGTGGATTTACCAGCACCATTAGGTCCTATCAGCGTCAAAATATGACCTTTGTGAAGCTCAACATTTATATCTTTAATTAATGGCTTGCCGTTATACCCTACGGTTAATTTCTTTAGCTCAAAATAATACTTCTTTTTATCCAAGTTTGCGCCTCCTGACCATTACCATAATCACTATTGGCGCTCCAAATATTGCAGTTACAGAACTTATTGATAACTCTATAGGTGATGCAACAGTCCTTGCAACTAGGTCACAAAGCAAGCAGAAATTTGCACCTACTAGAAAACATCCTGGTATAACAATTATCGGTCTTGAAGACTTAAGCAGAGAGCGAACAATATGTGGAACTGCAACGCCTACAAACGATATCGGGCCCGCGAATGCTGTTACAACCGCTGACAAAAAACTTGAAACAATCACAAGTAACGTTCGAAAAGCAATAACATTCAGTCCGACACTCTTTGCATATCCTTCGCCTAATTGATAAGCTCCAATTTGCTTGGACATCATAAACGCTAAAACAGAAGCAGCCGTGACGGAGATAACAATTATCCTATCGTTATCCCAAGTCATTCCAGAAAAGCTTCCAAGACTCCAGCTCCTCAGATTTACAATACTGGAATCATCTGCAAATGTCACAACAAAATCAGTAATGGCTGAACATATGTATCCGATCATTACTCCACCTACAATGAGCATAGCCGTACTGTTAAGCTTACGGGATATTGCGAGTACCAACACCATAGAAATAATTGATCCGGCGAACGCACTCAATATCATTACAGACGGAAATAATCCTGTTCCATTACTTGCAGCCACAATCATTGCTATAGCAACCATCATCTTTGCTCCTGACGATATTCCTAACACATATGGTCCCGCGATAGGATTTGCAAAGAATGTTTGGAGTAAAAAACCTGATAAAGCGAGCGCTCCGCCTAGAAATAGTACAGCAACTACTCTTGGTAAACGAATCTTCCATAAAGCACCAGCTTTTACATCAGTATTGCGGAGATTAGGATTAATTATGGCGTCAAACACATCGCGAAACGAAATCCCAATGCTACCAATTAAAATATTAGCCATAAGTAATACAATAAGCACGATTAGCATAAATGAAAACACGTATATATTTCTTATATCAATTTTCTTACTTTTATTCAGTTGTAATGTTGCCGTAGTTTTATTCATTCGTTGCTCACTTTAGAATACTAACTGCTAAATTTATGAAGATATGTAAGTGAATCAGAATCAACGTTTCCATCCACAAAAACTTTTATGCATGTCGCTAATCATCTGACCAAAACCTGTAGTCTCTTGATATAAATTCTGTCCTGTGTACCACACATTTCCATTCTTTACTGCTTTAAATTCTTTCATAAGAGGATTCATCTGCTCTAGCTGACTTATAGATGTTATCGTTCCACCAATTGTATTGTTATATATCAAGATATCGGCAGATTTCGCCTGTTTATAAAAATCCTCCATATCTATGGTCACAGTTGCACGGACTTTTTTATGATCTCCAATATTTCTAAAGACATATTTGCCTCCCGCAAGATTAATCATCTTGCTGACATAGTCACCACTCTTTCTTACCATCACCTGCCCTGATGGCAAAATAGTGAAAAATGCAACTGTCTTATTTGTTTTCTTGTTATCTATGCCTTCAAGTACTTTCACTTGCTCATCAAAAATCTTTTCTGCCTCTGGTTCTTTGTTTAACATAGCACCATAAACCTTTATCCATTCAGTCCTGCCAAGCGGATGATTTTCTAAACTGGATTGGTCGGTAAACACAGGAATATCAAACTCTTCAAGTTTCTTTTTACCGCTGGTACATGATTAATCATCGTGTTCTCAATCGCTACATCGCATTTTCCGGAAGCTAAAGCTTCATAGTTAGGTTGATTATACTTCCCTACAAAGGATATTCGCCCTTCTTCCATGGCTTTCCTAGCATTTTCTATATACCAATCATCGTGCTCTGCTCCTGAATATTTGATATTATCTATGCTCCCCAATCTGTCAAATAAACACATCGAAGCCGTAGCCGCTAGGTATATTCTGTTAATTGGCTGACGCAGAACTGATATCTTCTTATCTATGCCATTTGGAGCATCTTTCCCTTCTGGCACAACGAGGAACTTACTGCCATCATGCAATCTTATGAGTTTATATCCGTCCTTATAATAGTAAACTGAAAACTGCTTAGCGTATTTCAATTTCATGTGTTTAACAGGCTTCCACCCATTTCCAAGGTCTGATTCACTGCCGGACTTTTCTCGAATCACAACCTGTAAGTGCAAATAACAAAAAAAGTAAAAATATTATTAATCCCGTTATAGTTATATTTTTTTAAATGCTTTCTTAATAACTATATAATTACTTCTCATAACCACTTTTCTTTCTAGATCTATAGATACACGCTCCAGCCATGCAGATTAAAATCACACTACCCCCAAATATAAAAGCACGATGCGCACTTAGTTTATCACGTGTCTTTTCAATTTTTTTTAGCGATGTGCTATCGAAACGGATAGTATAGTTTATCAAATGGGGCATGCTCATCGCAGTAGTTAAAGCTTGAATATTTATATCTTGGTCAAGCACCACAGGAATGTACATATATGACTTTCCTTTTTTATTTATTTTATTATACTTTTGGTCGCCAATCTGTATATATTGATAATACTCACTACTCCATCTAATTCTAGCAGTAAGCTTCCCATCTTTAACCTTAATCTTTGCAGGAGATTCTATATGCGCTCTTCCAGAACCACCACTAAGTGTAACCTTGATTGTATACTCTCCGTCCTTGAGATGATTTGCTGTAATAGTGCTCGAATCATTATTGCCCACATCATCTCCATATACATTAACGAGTAAAGCCCAAATACTAAAAGAAGCGGCAATTGTCAATATCGCTATTAGGAATATAAAATGGCATTTAGATCTAGTTAATCTCACGTTTATCTCCAGTCCAAAACAATACCTATATCTAGTAAACATCCTTAAACAATCTAATAACCCAAATGGGATTATCAATTAAATGCATTAAAAACAAGCTGGCATTTGAAAGCATATTTTTCTAAAATAAAGATTATTGCTAGGATTAAAATTTATAAATGCGCAACAAAAAGCCGATATGGATTCTTTGCCCTGTTACGCAAGTCCTCCGTGTCGGCTTCCATCCATTAAATTCAAATTCTTTAGGAATGTTAACACCATAAATTTTCAGTGTCAAGCAAGCCTGCAATCTATAGTTTTTTTCTTATACAGAACCCTTTAATATTTGAAAGATAATCATCACTTTAAAAAAACATTATTCTATGCGTTAACATTATATGATAGGCAATATAATTAAGAAACTACCTAGGATAATGCTATGGACTTGTTGCGAAATGTAAATGGAAAAATGCTTCACTGCGGTTACACGACAGGTAGCTGCGCAGTCGCTGCTACAAAAGCTGCACTCATCATGTTACTTACAAAAAAGCGTGTAAACTCTGTTATTATCGACACTCCTGCTGGAATCAAGGTAACTACAGAAATTTTAGATGTGTCAATCAATGATGATTACGTTAAATGCGCTGTTCGCAAAGACTCTGGCGATGATCCAGATGCTACTCGAGATATGCTCGTTTATTCGAAAGTGTCATTTTTTAATGATAATCTTAAAGGCAATGAGATTTCAATCAAAGGTGGTGAAGGCGTTGGAATCGTTACAAAGCCTGGTTTAGATCAACCAGTCGGGGAATATGCTATAAACTCTACTCCACGCACCATGATAACCGATGTAGTCAGAGAGCTAACTCAAAAATATGACTACAGTGGCGGAATTAGTATCGAACTCTCAATTCCAGGTGGCGAAGAAGTCGCTAAAGGCACGTTCAACCCACGAATGGGCATTGAAGGAGGCTTATCAATCATAGGTACTAGCGGTATAGTCGAGCCAATGAGCGACAGCGCCCTTGTTGGAACTATTGCAACACTGATAAAACAACTTGCCTTACGTGATTACAAGCGAATACTTCTCACCCCCTGGCAATTACGGAAACGATTTCGCGAGAAATGATCTGTTGCTAGATATGGAATATGATGTAAACTGTTCGAACTTCATAGGAGAATCTATTGATATCGCCGTTGAGCAAGGATTTAAAAAGATATTATTAGTCGGTCATATCGGAAAACTTGTAAAACTCGGAATAGGCGTTACTAACACTCACTCATCCATGGGGGATGGACGCATAGAATGCCTCCTGCGCTGCGCCATAAAAGCAGGCGCCCCCATTGATGCATTAAGAAAAATTGATGAATGTATGACCACAGATGCTGCCCTAGATGTAATGCGTAATTATGGTTTGTGCGAGTCAGCTATGCGGATTCTTGGAAAAAATATTGAAGATACACTAGTCCGCCTTGTCCCGCCTGGAATAGAGGTGGGATACATTTGCTTTACAAAGGATGTTTTGCATAAAGGTATCCTGTGTCACAGCGATAATGCTTTTGAAATAATCCCTCGGAGGAAATAGACATGGTACACATTGTTGGCGCCGGATGTGGCGCCCCCGACCTAATAACCGTTCGCGGAGTTAATTTGCTCTCTAAAGCTGATGTAATCATTTATGCTGGATCACTAGTTAATCCTAAGCTACTTGATTATGCGAGTGAAAACTGCAAGATATATAACAGCGCAAAAATGAACCTTGATGAGGTAATAGAAGTCATTAAGGACGCTTCTGAAAAAGGTCTCGATATAGTTAGACTCCATACCGGTGACCCTTGTCTATATGGAGCAATTAGGGAGCAAATGGATAAACTCGATGAGCTTGATATAGCTTATGATAACACTCCTGGTGTATCTAGCTTTTGCGGTGCTGCCGCTGCACTACAAGCAGAATACACTCTTCCTGATGTTAGTCAAAGCGTCATCATCACCAGAATGGCGGGCCGCACCCCTGTTCCTGAAAGAGAGAGCATACGTTCATTTGCAGCACATAACGCAACTATGGTTATATTCCTTAGTGCAGGCATGACAGAAATGCTTCAGAAGGAATTAATAGCTGGAGGATACAAAGAGGACACTGAAGTAGCAATTGTGTATAAAGCAACATGGCCAGACCAGAAAATTGTACGATGTACATGTAGCACTTTACACGAATCTGCTGTCTCAAACGGGATTAAAAATCTAGCTCTCATTGCTGTCGGTGATTTTCTTGGAAATGACTATGAATTGTCAAAACTCTATGACCCTGCATTCACAACGTCTTTTTCGCAATGGATCAAGTGAAGCTACAAATTCTAGCGAGGAACAACGATGAAAATTGGAATACTATCGTTCAGCGAAAATGGAAATCATATATCAGAAAAAATTTCTAAATGGCTGAAAAAGTCTAATTGTAATGATGTAGAGATACAGCGATGTGAACACGGAAAACTTGCGGAATGGACAGAAAAGCATTTTAAGGACGATGCAATTATATACATTGGATCTACAGGGATTGCTGTTAGAGCCATCGCCCCTTTCGTGTGCAGTAAGCTCTCTGACCCTGCAGTAATAGTTATTGACGAGCTTGGTGCGTTCTGCATCTCTCTCCTTTCTGGGCATATTGGTGGTGCAAATTTATTAGCTTCCAGTATCGCAAGATTTATTGATGCAAAAGCTGTCATCACAACAGCTACTGATCGGAATAACGTCTTTGCTGTAGATGAGTGGGCTGTATCTCAAGGTATGATTATTTATGACACAAAAAATATACTTCCAGTTGCAGTTAAACTACTAAATAAAGAAAAAACCCTTATGATCTCAGAGGTAAAGATTACTGGGAAAATTCCTGATGGGATAACCTTAAAATATATAGATAAAGCTTATAAATCATCACTATATAATTCCATCAGTTGCGATGTATTAGTTTCACCTAGATATAGCTCCCATGCTTCCCCCCTTCATATAGTCCCTAGAGTTACTGTACTAGGAATCGGTTGTAGGCGAGGCACAACCAAAGCTGAAATAGAAACAGCTTATGTAAGCGCATGTAAGCAAATTAAACTTCATCCAAAGTCACTTGCTAAAATTTGCACTATTGATATCAAGAAGAATGAACGTGGACTTCTCGAATTTGCATCGGAATACGGTATACTACCTACTTTCTATAAAAGCGATGAACTTAAATCGGTGTCTGGAGATATAGAATCGTCAGATTTTGTTACTAAAATTACTGGTGTAGATAATGTTTGCGAAAGAAGTGCAATTCTAGGTAGTGGTTCTAATGGTAAAGTTTTAATGAAAAATATTATAAACGGTATTGCGATATCAATTTATATTGCTAACTGTGAATATACTTTTTGATTATAAGTAATATTTATTTATAAATTGTTTGAGAGGCGATATAAATGAAAAAAACTATATGTACTTGGAATTGGTCCAGGTAATGAGTGCAATATGAGCAAAGCAGCCATCTCTGCAATGACTATTTCCGATGCACTGATAGGATATACAAGATATATTGAGCTAGTTATGCCTATATTTCCGGAGAAGGAAACATTTACAACCGGAATGACAAAAGAAATAGATAGATGCAGGAAGGCTTTGGAAATGGCCAATACAGGAAAAACCATCACACTACTCTGCAGTGGTGATGCTGGGGTCTATGGAATGGCTGGTCCTATATTCGAATTATCACCTAGCTATCCTGAAGTTGATATCGAGGTGGTTCCAGGTATAACTGCTGCACTTTCCGGTGCTGCTGTTTTAGGTGCACCTCTAACCCATGATTTTGCAATTATAAGTTTATCCGATTTATTGACTCCATGGGATAAGATTGCCTTGCGTCTAAGATGTGCTGCAGAGGCTGACTTTTGTATTGCAATTTATAATCCCTCTAGTAAGAACCGGATAGATTATCTGTCAAAGGCATGTGATATTTTGTTAAGCTACAAGTCCCCCCGCACAATCTGTGGGTATGTCAAAAATATCGGTCGTGATGGTCAATGCAGACAAATATTAACCCTCAGCGATTTAAAATCGGCTGAAGTTGATATGTTCACTACTGTTTTCATTGGTAACCAATCAACTAAAGTAATTTCAAACCACATGGTTACGCCAAGGGGGTATAGCATTGACTGACATTATTTTATTTGGTGGCACTGCTGAAGGACGCAGGCTAGCGGATTTCCTCGCTGATGAACACATTGATTCAATCATATGCGTTGTATCAGAGTATGGTCGTTCCCTACTCCCTATATGCGAGAATATATGCATACGGTGCGGAAAACTACCTAAGGAAGAGATGTTTGATTTGTTCATCAAGGAAAGACCTAAGCTGGTAATAGATGCAACCCACCCTTATGCATCTCATATCAGTGGTACTATCACTGATGTTTGTAAAGAATTAAGTATCAAGCAGCTGGCTGTACATAGAGCAGCGGTACTGCCACGCTCGATTACTAACGCTGATGATATAACTTCATTTGATACGATTGATGAGATGATTGATTACATAAATGGACACGATGTGAATTGTACAATATTCTCCTCTCTTGGTGCAAATCATGTTCTTCTCTTACCAAAATTAAGGGATACAAAGAACGCGTATATACAAGAATCCTCCCTGTCGAAGATAGTCTTAAAGAAGCACTTTCCGCAGGTTTCTCGCCAAAGCACATAATATGTATGCATGGTCCTTTCTCTAAAAATATAAACCGCGCAATGTTTGAGGAAATAAATGCATCTACGCTTTTGACTAAGGAATCTGGACTCGCTGGCGGTTTCATCGAGAAAATAGAAGCTGCACGCGAACTTGGAATGAATATATTACTGCTGAAACGACCACTATCGACAGAGGGACTATCTATCGATGAAACTATAAAAGAAATTCGGAGAATACTTGGATGAAAAGAATTTATATAGTCGGTACTGGAATGTCTCGTGAAACTGTGACTATCAAAGGGCTAAAGGCTATAAAATCTGCGGACATATTATTCGGCGCTTCAAGAATGTTAGATGAGTTCTCGGAACTGGGAATTCCTTCAACTTGCGAATATAGGGCGACAGAGATTGCAAAAGTTATAGCAGGTAGTTCTGCTAAAACATATGCAGTGCTGGTTTCAGGGGATACGGGATTTTATAGTGCTACCAACAATCTAATAAAGGCATTTAAAGACGAGTATGAAGTGCATATTCTACCTGGCATCTCATCACTAAGCTATTTCTACTCCCGCCTAGGTCTACCATGGGAAATGCGGTTCACATAAGTTGTCATGGACGGATTTGTAATATATCAGACTACGTCCGTAGAAATCACCACACATTTCTTATAACGGGAGGGAACCTTGAAGACATCTCTAATCAGCTTGTTAGTTCTGGATTTGAAGACATCACTATAATGTATGGTGAAAACCTCGGAATGGAAACAGAGCGAATTGGTTCTACCAATGCATCTAGCCTTCCATATGAAAACCTCGGAAATCTAACAGTACTGCTGATTATTAACCCAGCAAGCGATGCTTCCACTCCTACTGGACTCCCTGACGCAAGCTTTGTTCGAGGTGATGTCCCAATGACAAAATCCGAAGTGCGTGCCGTAATAATGAGCAAGCTAGCAATATCCCCTGATGATACTTTTATAGATATTGGTGCAGGCACTGGCTCTGTAACAGTTGAGGCTGCCCTATCAGCCTGGAGAGGCACCGTTTATGCTATTGAGAAGAACCATGACGGAGCTTCTCTTATTGCTCAGAACTGCAAGAATTTTCATATAGGTAATGTACAAATCATCACAGGAATTGCTCCAGACTGCCTAGATAATATCCCTAGTCCTGATGTTGCATTTATTGGTGGCAGTAGCGGTAATCTATTGGATATAGTAAGCAGACTAGTTCAAATGAATCCAAAAATTAGAATTGTAATCAGCGCAATCGCTATTGAGTCAGTTTCTATGGCAATAGCTGCTTTGGAACACGCTCATATTGAACCTGAGGTTATACAGATTAGTTCATCACACGCAAAAAAAGCTGGTAAGCTACACATGATGCTTGCGCAAAATCCTATATACATAGTCTCAGGAGGTATTTGCCATGAATAAGCGAGTAATGATCGCTGGCACAAACTCTGGCTGTGGCAAGACGACTGTCACGCTCGCCATCATGTCACTGCTTAAAGAGCGAAATATAAGTGTCTGTGGCTATAAATGTGGACCAGACTATATTGACCCGATGTTCCATAGGCGCGTACTAGGTATACCCTCACATAATTTAGATCCCTTTTTTAGTACTAAAGACCAATTATGCGCGCAGCTTGAAAGAACAAATGATATATCAGTAATAGAAGGTGTAATGGGCTATTATGATGGCATTGGTACTAGTGGTAAAGCCAGTTCATACACCGTTGCTTCTGAAACGCGTACTCCTGTTATATTGGTAATTAATGGTAGAGGTATGTATACATCAGCCGCTGCTATAATGAAGGGTTTCAAGGAGTTTCATAATGATAGCATGATAAAAGGCGTTATATTCAACAATGTTAACGCCATGGTGTATAGCGGTCTTGCAGAAATTGCGAGATCTGTAGACTTGATACCACTAGGCTATCTGCCTAGTGACCCAAGTATATCCATAAGCAGTAGGCACCTCGGACTTATCACAGCAGCTGAAATTAATGATCTAAGTGAAAAAATCGCTAGGCTATGCGAAACTGCTTCTCATACTATCGATATAGATGGGGTACTAGAATTGGTAGACACTACACTGGATACTGCTATTTCACCAGTACCATATATAGCATCGAATATTGCTAAAGAGATTGATGCTTGTAGTATTACAAGTTATGAACACAAACCTGTCATTGCTATTGCAAACGATGAAGCATTTAGCTTTTTATATGAAGAAACACTCGATACTCTCATATCTGCAGGTGCGGAGATTAAAATGTTTAGCCCTATTCACGACGATTACATACCAATAGATGCAGATGCAATCTACATACCTGGTGGATATCCCGAGCTATATGTAGAGGGTTTATCTCAAAATATCTCTATGCGTAATTCCATACGTGAACATATATCAGCAGGTATACCAACAATTGCTGAATGTGGCGGTTTTATGTATTTACATAACAACATCGATGGTTACCCAATGGTTGGGTTTATTAACGCTGATTCAACAAATACAGATAGGCTTCAGAGATTTGGTTATGTAACCTTAAAGGCAAAATCCGACAGCATGCTACTTAAATCAGGAGAGTCCCTCCCTGCACACGAGTTTCATTATTATGAAAGCACTCGAAATGGTGAAGACTTTACCGTAACAAAGGCTAGTAACGGTAAGTCATATAACGCGGTATTTGCAAATGACAACCTATATGCTGGTTTTCCGCACTTGTACCTAGCATCTGCACCCACTACAGTAAAAAGGTTCGTATCTAAAGCAGCGGAATACCATAAAATTCGTACCGATAGTTAAATATACATTGTGTCTTTATGTATATAAATTTGATTCATATATACGGAGTCTCTCATGGGAAATTTAAAAAGAATTAATATCTCAAATTAAACATGGTGATACAGATGCAGTTATGATTTGTCAGCAACATTTGGACAACATAGCAAAACCTCTCGGTTCGCTTGGGGAGCTCGAACACTTACTCTGCATCATTGCTGGCGCTACAGGGACCGATAAAATAGACATATCAAAAAAATGTGTCCTCGTATACTGCAGTGATAATGGTGTAGTAGATCAAGGGATTTCTCAATCAGACCACACAGTAACGACAAACATAGCAAAATCACTGGCTAATAATCACTCTAGCGTATGTGTTATGGCAAATGCATGTATGGCTGATACTTTTCCAATAGATATAGGCATGATTGACGATGTACCAGAAATACGTCAATGTAAGATTGCAAATGGAACTAAAGACTTTACCAATGAACCAGCGATGACAAGAAAACAAGCTGAGGATGCAATACTCATTGGGATCAATATTGTTCGTGAAAAGACGCAGCTAGGGTATAAGCTGATTGCAACTGGTGAAGCAGGGATCGGTAACACCACAACGTCGAGTGCAGTTGTTAGCGCCCTTCTCGATCTCGATACAAAACTTACTACGGGACGAGGATCCGGTCTTTCAGATGAAGGACTTAAACGTAAGATTAAGGCAATAAATGAAGGGCTATCAAAAAACAAACCTGATTTTACAGATCCAATAGATATTTTATCTAAAGTTGGTGGATTTGATATAGCGGCTATGTGTGGCACATTCCTAGGAGGTGCGCTTACCAAGACTCCTGTTGTGATAGATGGAATAATCTCATCTGTCGCTGCCCTATGCGCTTATAGGCTCTGTCCACAAGTACGCGATTACATGATTCCATCTCACAAGAGTGCTGAGCCAGCTGCAAAATATATCATGGAGGAGCTCAGACTTTCCCCAATACTGGATGCGGGGATGAGGCTCGGGGAAGGCACCGGGGCTGTATCACTCTTCCCTTTCCTCGACATGGCGGTGGCTGTCTACAACGATGCAGCACGTTTTGAAGATATCAATGTCGAACAATATAGGAGGCTTTCATGATTGTTCTCATATCTGGACCTAATGGTAGTGGTAAAAGTGCCCTTGCTGAGCACTTGATTTCTACAGCCTCTAGTAAGCTCGTGTATATAGCAACCATGATTTCTCGGAATTCGGACAACGTCGAAAGAATTGAAACATCGAATAAGACGTGAGCCTATGAATTTTCGTACAATTGAAGAACCTTATGACCTTTCTAAAGCGGTTCCATTCATAAATAAGTGCGACTCCGTGCTTCTCGAGGATCTATCCAACCTACTAGCAAACGTTATTTTTGAAAAAAATGGCTCAGATGAAGATATATTGCAGCAGATTAAGTTCCTAGAAGCTCACGCTAGGAGACTTTACATAGTAACAATATCTGGACTTGATAGAAGTGAATACACTGGTGAAACATCATCTTATATAAAAATGCTAAATAGTCTTAACCAGAAGGTTTCGGAATGTGCCACTGTACATATAGAGCTTTGTAACGGAAAACCACATTATACGAAAGGAGAACCATCTGATGTCATTTAAGTCGATTTTTATGGCTATATCAACCTATAGCATCATTCCTGTTCCGCAGTTTGAATGGAAACAAGAAAATTGGAAATTTGCAATCTGCTGGTTCCCTATCGTCGGAATCTTTTCCGGTGGAGCTATGGCTATATGGATATATACTGCACAAGTTTTAAATATATCCAGATTTCTATATGCCTCCATTTCCGTCTGCATCCCACTTGTAGTAACAGGCGGAATTCACATGGATGGTTTCATGGATACTGCTGACGCCTTGGCATCTCATCAAAATACAGCTCGTAAGCTCGAAATACTTAAGGATCCTAACGTCGGTGCATTTGCGGTTATATATGCAATAATTTATATGCTCATATCATTAGGACTCTTCTATCAGCTAGGACCTAAGCCTGCTTCATATATAATTTGTCCATCATATGTAATTTCGCGCGTATTTTCTGCTTACTATGCAATTTCAATCAAAAATGCACGCACATCTGGAATGTTAAATGCTTTTACAGAGAGTGTTGATAGACGAAAGGCAAATATAATTCTAACTTTCTTAGTGATAATTCCGTCGGTACTCATAGGAGTATATGGCGGATTATGTGGTGTGGTTTCAATTTTAGCTGCTGTCATTACTGGTGAGTGGTACAAAAGATTTACAATTAGGAAATTTGGAGGTTGTACCGGGGATACTGCTGGTTTTTTTCTGCAGATATGTGAATTATCTATGCTCACAGCAATCACTATTGGAGGCTCACTCATATGAACCATATAATCCTTATTCGTCACGGAATGACTGCCGGCAATGCAGAGCGCAGATATGTTGGAGCGACAGACGAACCGCTTTGTTCTGCTGGAATTACTGAGGTAAATGAACTGTCTCATATATTGTCAAAATCGTTTATCATGGATAATAAAATAATCAAAACCGATAACGATATGGATACTTTTGAGAATGAACATCGTATCAGAATTGAATATATATGGACTAGTCCTATGCTGCGGGCTATGCAGACTGCAAAGCTACTATTTGGAAATAGCAGAATCGCAATTGACCCCATGATGACCGAGACCGACTTTGGAATATTTGAAGGCAAGACTGCGGAAGAACTTTCAAGCTGCGAGGAATACTCTCGCTGGTTGGATTCTATGTGCATGAGCCCTATTCCTATGGGGGATGATATCAATGAGTTTAAATCGAGAACTTGCAATGCATTTAAAAATCATTTATCAGAATTAAAGGATGGAGGATCCGCTGCATTTGTAATTCATGGAGGCTCAATAATGGCTATCATGGAGCGTTTCTGTGAACCATCGAGAAACTATTACGAATACCACATTCCTACCGCTAGCTACATCCTCTGCTCTTGGAATGGTTATAACCTACACATGATTGGAGGTGCTCTGTGCTGATAATATACCAGACCATAGCCATTCTTATCGGTTATATTATCGATCAAATAATCGGAGATCCTCATGGCTTTCCTCACATAGTTATCCAGTTTGGGAAGACTATAAGTTTCTTTGAAAACCATTTATACGGTATGACAAACAAGCGAGTTGCTGGTTTACTGCTTGTGATATTAACGCTCGTTACTTGTACAGGTGTTCCTGCAGTAATCATCACAATCGCGTGGCATATCTCACCAGCACTGTATCTGATTATAGAGAGCATCATCTGTTGGCAGCTTCTAGCGGTCAAAAGCCTACGTGTTGAAAGCTCCAAGGTATATGATGAACTAGAGCACGGCACATTGGAGAGCTCACGAAATGCTATACACATGATTGTCGGGAGAGACCCAGATGCGCTAGACAAAACAGGTATAATAAAAGCTGCTATCGAAACGGTTGCAGAGAATACCTCTGATGGGGTTGCAGCACCCCCTCTTCTACATGGCTATTGGTGGCGCATTAGGAGGATGCTTCTACAAAGTCGTTAATACTATGGATTCTATGATTGGATACAGGAACGATAAATATATTGACTTTGGAAGAGCAGCGGCCAAGCTTGACGATTTCTTAAACTATATTCCTTCAAGAGTATGTGCAATTTATATGATTGTTGCTGCTAAAATAAATTGCTTAGATGCATCAGGGGCATATAAAGTTTGGAAAAGAGACAGACGAAAACACGCAAGCCCTAATGCTGGACAAACTGAAGCGGTGATGGCAGGAGCGCTTGGAATCCAGCTTGCAGGAGATGCTAAATATTTTGGAAAGATAATCAAAAAGCCATGTTTAGGCGATAATCTTAGACCCGTGATGTCTAGTGATATCCTTTCATCGCACAAGATTCTGAACACTACCGCATTGCTGATTATTATTACAATTCTCATACTAAGAATACTGATAATATACTTATAAGGACTTTTTTAATGGATAAATTCGAACACGGTGGAAACATATACAGACTTAACAGAATTCGTCATGATTTCTCAATCAGCTGCAACCCACTTGGAATTCCAAATGAAGTGGTTAAAGCTTTGTGTAGTCACTCCGATGAGTATTCAAGATATCCCGACCCTGAATGCACAGAACTCAGACAGGCTCTATCTAAACACCTAAGTGTGACTCCCGATATGATACTATGTGGCAACGGGTCAGCAGATTTAATCAACCGCATCTGTGCGTACTTAAGACCTACTAAAGCTCTTGTAACCGCACCTTCATTTACCGATTACGAGAGGTGTGTTTCAACGTTTGGCGGAAGCACCATTAAATATCCTTTAGATGCGGATACGGGATTTAAATACACGCAGATATTTTAGACCAGATAACTGATGAAATTAATATCATTTTCCTTTGTACACCAAACAACCCCACTGGCGTATTGATTGATCAAGACTTACTAGTAGATATAGCTGATCGCTGCGAAAATACGGGTACATATTTAGTTGTAGATGAATGCTTTATCCCTTTTACAGACGAACCTTCCATTGTTTATGCATTGGAGACTCACCCTCACCTGTTAGTACTTAGAGCATTCACAAAGCTTTACTCGCTAGCCGGCATCCGGCTCGGACATCTTGTCGGAGATGCACAGCTATTAAAATCTATATCTCCTTTTGGTGCCGAGTGGAGCGTATCCATTCCAGCACAAGTCTGTGGGATTGAAGCTCTAAAGCAGGAGCCCTCTTGGTCAATTGAAACGGAAAATTTTATCACTAAAGAGAAGAAATTTATGATAGATTCCCTTGAAATGCTTGGATTAAAAGTTTTCCCTGCTGCTGCTAATTTTATGCTCGTACAAAGTAAAATACCACTGTTTGAGACTCTTAGAGATAGCGGCCTTCTAGTCAGAGACTGCTCTAATTTTGATGGACTAGACGAACATTACATACGGATTGGTCTGCTTAGTCATGAGGCAAATTTAGAACTAATTAGAGAGATACGGAGAATCGTTAATGTTAAATAAGAAGATTAATGACAGCGCAAGAAAAAGCACCCATAAAGCAAGAGCTATCATGATACAAGGAACCATGTCTAATGCGGGAAAAAGTTTAATATGCGCTGGCCTTTGCAGAATCTTAAAGCAAGATGGATACAGGGTTGCTCCTTTTAAAAGTCAAAATATGGCTCTTAACTCTGGCGTTACCAAGGATGGCCTCGAAATGGGACGTGCACAGGTCGTACAAGCGGAAGCAGCTGGTATAGAGCCTAGTGTACTTATGAACCCGATTTTGTTAAAACCAGTCACTAACATGGGTTCACAGCTAATAGTTTGCGGTCAGGTTCGCGGAAACTATGAAGCTGCTGAATATTTCAGGATTAAGCATACTCTAATTCCTGAAATCATGAAAGCATATGATGAGCTTGCTTCGCAAAATGATATCATAGTCATCGAAGGTGCTGGAAGCCCTGCAGAGATCAACCTTAGTAAGGCGACTTTGCGAATATGGGGATGGCAAAGCTAGCTGGAGCTCCCGTTCTACTAATCGGTGATATTGACCGCGGAGGTGTATTTGCCCAACTATACGGAACGATAAAACTTCTACCGGAGGATGAACAAGATATAATAAAAGGCCTAGTTATAAATAAATTTAGAGGTGACGCCAACCTATTAAGTGATGGACTAGATATGATATCAAGTCTTACGGATAAGCCAGTGGCAGGAGTAATACCGATGCTAGATGTAGATATTGATGATGAGGATAGTCTTTCATCAAGATTTTATAGTAACAGTAACGATGCGATTATTGATATTGCAGTCATCAAGCTACCTAAAATCTCCAATTTTACTGACATGGCACCGCTGGAAGCGACTGAAGGAGTTGGGGTTAGATACATAACTAGAGCTCAAGATTTTGGCAGGCCAGATCTAATAATTATACCAGGAACAAAGAATACGATTTCTGATTTAATGTGGATGAGAACTGCTGGAATTGAAGAACATATAGTTAAGCTATCAAAAGCTGGAACTCCAGTAATTGGAATCTGCGGCGGCTACCAAATGCTTGGAATGTCTATAACAGATAAAGCTGGAACTGAAGGTGGCGGCTCTATAGCAGGCATAGGACTTCTGCCTGTACATACCGAGTTTAAAACAGAGAAACATCTTGCGAAAACATCGGCAACATTTCTCAAGGTCAATGGTTTACTCAGTTCTCTATCTGGTGTAAATATTACTGGATATGAAATCCACATGGGAAAAACATATCTCACTCATGAAGCCTCTTCCCTTCTTACGCTAAATGGAAATGAAGTTATGGGGTGTCAAAATGGCAATGTATACGGCAGTTACATGCACGGTTTCTTTGAGTCGAACGAATGTCGTAGCGCAATTCTCAGGGATTTATCAGAACACAAAGGATTAACGTTTAATAAAAATATACTAAACTGGGAAGAATATAAAGAGAGACAGTATGATATGCTTGCAGAAGGGATACGCTCTAATCTGAATATGAAAATGATATATGATGTTATTGAGAAAGGAATATGATTGATGGTTACTAGAGATAAGCAAGTTTCTGTGCAGCTCGAACGTTTATTGCCTGGGGATATTGAAGCACGCAGTTTCGAGATTATTGAAACAGAATTGCCTCACCCGCTTCCAGACGAACTTGCACCGATAATCAAACGGGTAATACACACATCAGCGGACTTCGAATATGCTGATACCCTATGCTTTAGCGAAGGCGTAGTTAATCATGCACTTGATGTCCTTTCACACGGCGCGACAATCGTTACCGATACGAATATGGCTTAGCGGGGATTAATAAATCCGCTCTCAAAGAATTAGGATGTACAGCACAGTGCTATATGGCTGATCCTGATGTCGCAGATTTTGCAAAATCAAATTGCACCACTAGGGCTGCAGCATCTGTCGACAAAGCCGCAACGCTCGATGGACCACTTATCTATGTGGTCGGAAACGCTCCGACTGCACTTGTTAGGCTTTACGAGAAAATCGCTGCTTGTGAGATTAAACCATCTCTAATTATCGGTGTACCCGTTGGTTTCGTAAATGTAGTTCAAGCAAAAGAGCTCATAATGACAGCTGATGTTCCGTACATCGTCGCACGCGGTCGTAAAGGCGGCAGCAATGTTGCTGCTGCTATAGTTAATGCACTTATGTACATGATTACAAGGAAGTAAAAACCATGTCTAAATATTCTTTTTTCTGTCACAAGGAGTGCGAGTATTTTCCTTGTCATGATAATATAGACCCTGAAAATTTTAACTGCCTCTTTTGCTATTGTCCTCTATATACACTTGGTGACAAATGCGGTGGTAACTTTGAATACACTAATACCAACGTGAAGAGTTGCATAAACTGCAGTATACCTCATTCGCCTAACGGTTATAAATATATCATGTCAAAGTTTGATGAGATTAAATCTAGCTGCTAAAAATCGAAATAGTAAGTAATTGAAATAACAGGTGATAGTTAGCTATCACCTGTTATTCCGCTTTTTTGCAACAATAAGTGTAAAATATCCACTATCATCTTGAATGTCATCAGTATTTCTGCAAATTGTTTCATTTGGCATGCCACAATTTGATACCGCCATTACGCACATTTTATTTGCTGTAAACTGCCTTTTAACTTCCTGTAAGTGACTCCCTAACTTCATTATCACAAAATTATCGTCCTGATTAAAATCTACACTCTTAGCCTTAGCACCTGGAACAATATGAAGAGTTTCATCCCATTCTACTAATGGAACCCCCAGCTTTGCAGCTGCAGCACAAAATGATGGAACTCCACTTACAAGTTCAGTATCATATCCGTCTGAGCTAATAATAGCTTGCAAATACATGATTGTACTGTAGATAGTAGGATCGCCTAGTGTTAGAAATACAAGGTTTAAACCTCTATCAAGTACACTTTTAATTCTAACTACAGCATCCATATGCTTTGATTTAATCGACTCTATATCAGTAGTCATAGGCATAAGGATTGGAACAACTGTTTTGCACGATATCTCTGGAATGGCGCTCACGGCAATCTTGTAGGCAGCCGAATCAACTCCGCTTTGTCCAGCCTTCGTTATTGGCACGGCAATAACATCATTTTCTAAAATTACCCTCATAGCTTTTAATGTTATCAGCTCCGGATCACCCGGCCCAACTCCAACTCCATAAAGTTTTCCCTTGTTCATATCCTTCGTTCTCCCATAAAACAACTATATCTAAGCAATATTTATAAAGCAAATGCACTAGACGAAGATTAAATTTTCTTCAATCCAGTGCATATAATATCCTAAAAGTTACTGTCTATCGGTAACTTTCCATATTTTTCTTGCTGCGGCCATAAATGCATCTAAATTTTCTAAAGGTACTGCACCATTTAAATCACAACCCGTGCTTAGAATATATCCATGCTGTGCATCATGCCCTATTTGAATGCATTTCTTTACAGCGTTCTCAACATCCTTTGGCGTGCCCAATATCATTGAATCAACTGGATCCACATTTCCGATTAGTGGAACAGTCTTTTCTATTCTAAATTATCAAAATCATCAATACTCTTTAGAACATGATCAATCACTGCAGGAACAGAATCCTCTGGATCGTTCATAACACTGCCCAAGGCTTTTCCGACACCATGAAGTCCATACTCAACTATCAATAAATCATTTCCGAATCTTTCATATGCCGAGATCTGACACTTGGCTTCATTCTCCGCAGTAGACCGCTTTTCACGGTGAGTCATCCCTGCACACTTTCCAGACATTGAGCATATGAGTGGCATGGTTAATAAACGGTCCATCTCACCTCCCGTTAGAAATCCATTAAGTCTTTCCATCGGTGTCATTCTATCATTTTTATTCATTTTTTTATCCTCACAAATATACATCTAAAAATAGCTTTACACTAATGCAAAGCTAAGAGCTTATATGCAAACTCTTAAAAGATAGATGCTTTCATTAGCAATCTTTCATAGTTATCCGATTCAGCTAATTCGAAATACTGCATTTTATCTGCAAGTTGTTCAATATCTTGTCTAGCTTTTTTTGACATAAGTGCCATATACGCACCAGTCTTTGATGAATTGCCGACATATTTCATCTTTCCGCGCACTGCTTCTGGTAATATTCCCACTGAAATTAAAGAATCCTCTGGTAGATGAGCTCCAAACTGACCAGCTATCATGACACAGTCGAGATCTTCCATACCAATGCCCGCTTTATTTAGAAGCGCTATAAAACCTGACAAGATTGCTCCCTTAGCTAACTGTACCTGCCTTACATCACCCTGAGTAACAAGAATTTCAGGCTCTTCATGCATCACGAACTCTCTCTTTGAACCATTTAGTCTGATATATTTTTTTCGCCAATCATCATCGGCTATCTCATCGTACTTGATAAACGCTCCTCGCTTAGTCACTATTCCAGTTTTGAGTAACTCTCTCAGAATAGCTAAGATTCCGCTTCCACATATACCTATTGGCTTCTTGTCACCTATAGTGCGGAGTTCAATTCCATTTTCTGATACGAAAACATCCTCAATAGCTCCATCAGCTGCTCGCATTCCAGAGCTAATATTCATACCTTCGAGCGCTGGACCCGCTGCACAGGAGCAACATAGCAGTTCTCCTTTGCGACTTAAAACTATCTCCCCGTTGGTACCTATGTCTATGAATAAGACATTTTCATCAACCTTATCAAGTTCGCATACATATGCACCAGCAACTATGTCTGCCCCTATATAACCTGACACCTGTGGCAGACAGTATAGTTCCGCATTAGGAGCAACATCGATGCCTATATCAGCACATTTCAGCGTTTTAGCTTCTTTAAATTCAGGGATAAAGGGGGACTTTCCTATTGATCGAGCGTCTACACCGAGCAACATATGCATCATCGTACAGTTTGCAGCAACAGATATATGCTCTACTAAATGCCTATCTATATCAACCTTTGCACATGCTTCATCAAGCATATCGTTAATCGATCCAACTATGGCGTCTTGGAGCTCGTGGATTCCTTTTTCACCGTTCTCATACTCGTAGGTAATACGTGTCAAAACATCAAGGCCGTAGCTCTTTTTGAGCATTTACCATAGATGCATGGGCAATCTCATCACCACTCTTCATATCAACAAGTGCAGTCACAACAGTAGTGGTTCCGATATCTATTGCGGCACCATATCCACTTTCATGGGAATCAGGAACGAAGTCATCAGGCATATACCCTTTTTACGAGTACCTTATGCTTTAGTTCCATCTGCAGTAGTTCAACAACTGTATCACCATATACTTCAACCATGCACGCTAGACGGATTCCATCAGCCAATTCTGCTGCTGTTAGAAGCTTCAGCTCGCAATCCACCGGCGGAGAGATGTTACCTGAAACAATCTTTATCTTACACTTTCCACATACGCCTACACCATTACACGCATTATCTATAAATTCACCGCCATCTAACAGTGTTCTAAGCAGGCTACCACCGCTTAAGCACGAGTATGTTTTACCAGTGTTTACTACCTCAATATCAGGCATTTGCTCTTGAATCCTCCTTTACTGTCTCCAAAATGGCTTTTATATTCGTAATCGGAGACTTTGTACCAAGCCCGCAGGCTGGTGAAATGATATTTGTTCCACTTCTCTCAGCCGATCTAGTTAACTTTGAGACTCTTTCTGTATCACCAAATTCAAGCGCATATGTGTTGATATTCCCCATCAGCACCCTATCTTCTAGGTTTTTACGAGCCTGCTGCATAGGAACGACTGAGTCAAAGCTAAGAGCATCACTTCTTACTTCATTCATTTCTTTATAAACGGATTTCATCTGTCCGCAGATATGACATATCGTTCCAACATTGTATTTCTTTATTTCATCGTAAAACTTATTTAAATATTTAACAGTATACTCCTCAAAAAGCTTTGGCCCGAGAATCTCTCCCGTTCCGCTCGGATCGGATACTGTTATAACATCTGCTCCTGCATCAATCTGCGCTTTTGCAAAATCTATTAACTGATCGGTTACAAAATCTAGGTATGCATGCGCATCTGCCTTATGCTTTCTAAGCTCCTTGTAAAAAGTTGTTGGTTCCATTACCGAGCTAGCTGTGCTAATCGGACCGGTTATATTGCCGATAATAGGCACATCTTTGTCCATTTCACGGAGAATTTTGATGGCATCTATAATCGTTTTAACCCTGCCTTCACTCATATCCATCGGTTTCAGACTATTCCAATCATGTATTGACTCAATAGCATAGCTAGTGACATGTGGCTCAAAAATTTCTGAACCTAAAGTTATTTTTGCCCCCATCTGTTCTGCCTCAGCAACCATGTCAAAAGGAAGACCGACATTTTCAAAGCATCCATTTTTATAACTTGCGTAAGAAAGGTTTGCCATCATCTGTGCATCGCTGTGAGCTTCTGGCCACTTTACACCTGCGATTTTCATCAAATCGGTCGTAATCATGTTCATCATACCACCTGGACACACGACCGGAGGTCTATCAACCTCTTCATTTCGAAGTGCTCTAAGGAGTCTTTCTTTTTCGTTCATTGTGTATCCTTTCTAGTTATTATCTTCCAACAGCTGCTTTTGCTGCGGCTGCAGCTTCTACTGCATTAGCCGTATATATATCAGCTCCGATTTCATCAGCAAACTTCTTGGAAATAGGGCTTCCTCCTACCATTACCTTGTATTTGTCACGAATTCCTCTTTCATTGAGCATGTCAATAACAGTCTTCATCCCACCCATCGTCGTAGTCATTAATGTAGACATCGCGATTATATCAGCGCCAACTTCTTCTGCTTTATCTACGAATTTCTCCAGCGGTACATCTCTTCCAAGGTCATACATTTCAAAACCGTTAGTATCCATTAGTATCTTTACTAAATTTTTCCCGATATCATGAGTGTCTCCTTCAACTACTCCGATTACAGCTTTTGGAGCAGTTTTACCTGAATTGTCTTTAGGCAGATGAGGTTTTAGTATATCTATACCTGCATACATTGCATCCGAGCATAGGAGTACATCCGTTACAAAGTATTCCTCTGCATCAAACAGCTCCCCAGCCTTGCTCATACCTTTAACAAGGCCATCCAGCATGCCTTCCATAGCCGGGTAACCTGCGTCAACATATTCTTGCGCGACCTCGACGATATCCTCGTCATCCATCTCTACAACATCTTCTGCAAGCTTTGCAAGAAGCTCTTCCTTTGATCTAGCCATATTACATTCCTCCTGATCAAAAAAATTATATAATTATAACTTGAGGATCCCTTTTGATCCGTAAACAGTCTATTTAATAAAGTTGTCTTTACTTTAACCTGACTTCTTTAAAAATCCCATTCGTAATATGAAGTCGGTTGTTTTTTATACAGTTTTGCCCGCTAAGCTTAACTTTTCCAAGCATAGATACGCACGCCTCTGCATACTGCATATCATTATGTGGAAGCTCATGTTCTACGAACTCTGCACAATCTGTTCCGATAAGTGCATAAGTGGTCTTAGGGCATAGTAATAGCATAGAATCATCTTTTATCGAGTTGATACACTCCTTTAGAAACCCAGCTGTGAACTCCCTCGTATATGAATCTAGCAATCTAGGACCAAGAATGTTCAGTGCACTCGTGGGGTCAGAATAAGAAATTAATTTGATTCCATGTGCTTCAGCTTCAAGTATGAACTGTTTTACCTGTTTCCCAAATTTACTATATACTTCATGCATTATTTCGGGTCTCTTACGACACGCTTTAAAAACATGCTTTAAATCTATGAGGTTAGCCATAATCGTAAATGGTCCACATATTTCTATGTTGGGAAACTCACCATTATCAGCTAACATCTGTGCAGCCATCAAAGTTTCATATATGCGCCCTTTTCTAAAGTCAATATCAGGAAGTTCCAAAAGCTGCTCGACGGTATCACATACATATTCCCTGCACCTAGGTCCTTGCCTATCATCTCCAAGGTTAATGTCAGCACCCATTGCTTCAGCCTCCAGTGTATGGCAAAAAGACAAATCAACGTGAAATGCTCCATCAGTTGATTTCACTACCTTTGCTAATTTAAACATAGTTTCCCTATGCAGATATGCATCTGGGAAACTCAAATCTAGTCCTTCCGTAATTTCAGCTCTGACACCAGATGAGTTTGTATATGAACATGGAAAATCTATTATTTTATTACACATAACAGCCTTTCATATCTCGGTAAACATACATGATATATTCCAAAAAGCTTTTCTTTTAACTCAAATAACCTTTCTATTCTTAGATTATTTTATCACAATATGGTTATACGACTTTATAGAGGATTTCAATATTTCTATCTCTATCATAATAGTTTCATCGTTGTCGTAGATGTACTTATGCTTTCCCCAAGGAAGGCGAAATCGTCTTCTTGAATCACAGAACTAGGTCCACTTACAATGATGTTATCGTCCCAGTAACCGCCGAGTAAATTTTCAAATATGTGGATACTACCAGGGACGTGTATAACTTCAAGATTTAATATATCTGCACTCGCACGTGCATAATCCTCAACCGTTGCTGGATCATAGCATCCGTTATCTATTAGTGCAGCAGTCGTATAAGAATCGTACATCATTGTAAAGGCCCTTCGTCCTTTGCGCTCGCCGTATCGTTCAATACACTGCTCATACATGTACTTCATTGACCCACTGTCATCTGTCCAGCCCTTTGTCATATAACATATACCCGTCTTCATGTAGGCGCGCTTCTCACGTTTTTCCGGACACAGCATGATGTTAATACAATCATCGAACCTGGGAATTACAATTGTTGCCGCTTTAGAGCTTAGCCCAACAACTCCTTTCCCACAAAGGCCAAATGCCAGAATTATGTACTTCAAGTCTGGATTACCATCGCCATTCTCATCTAATTCTGATACATTAACATGCTTGTTAACAGATGAAGATACCCTCTCTTGGCTGTCAGAATTTATGTCTTTTGAGGCAAGCTCTTTGGTTCTAATATCATGAGTAATCACATGAGTTTCAGCGAACCTTATCAAGGCTTTAAGCTCACGGTTAAGTTTATCTGGGACATCATGATAGCCACGCTCCACCCATATCGTCGGATATTCAGCACTACACGATTCATCGCAGCACGCACTTCATCCTCTATCATTTCACAGGCAATAAGTACGGTATTCGTATTATTCAGTTTAACTTTCTCTATTGATTCATTCACGGTTTGTATTTTCCAGCCTATAGCTCCTCTTATATTGGTTCACGCATATTGGTTCATGCAAAAGGATCCCATACTTCTTTAGCTTCTTTCCCTACTAGACCTAGGCGGTTTTTGTACGTTAGCAGCATCGCTGTAATTTCACCACGGTTCATCGAGGTTGATTCATCTATAAATATATCTATTAGGTCATCTTTCAGCAGTTCATTTGCGATAATATAATTAACTGCTGCTTTACTATCACTACTGAGTGCTATATTGAAAAAGCTTCTGTTATGATTCCTAATATATTCATCAACTATGCATTGCTGCTCATCTTTACTATCACTTGTGCCATAAGTATTCGCTGATATATATCCAAGCACAGCATAATTTCTTGCACTATAAGGCAATATCTCCAGTTTTTTCATGTCTAGCTCGATATGACGTAGCTTCCTGCATGTCGAAAGAGCTGTTCTCGGAACTCTGCTCACTGAGTTTGGTATCACAAGTCTTTCCAAATTTGTACATCCTTCGAGCATAGTCTCACCGATTGAAGTCACCCCTTCTGGCAAGATCAGTTCTTTTAGTTTCCAGCAGTACTGAAACACTTCAGCGCCCATAAATTTAATCTCTTTTGGCATTGTTATACAAACTGCATTATCGCAATACTTGAACGCCGAATTACCGATATAAGAAACTGTCTCTGGCAATTCTATCGATACAATTTCATCACATCTAAAAAAGGCATTGTCACCTATTTCAGTTATTCCTTCAGGCACGATTACATCACCTTCTGCCTCAATGCATCTAACGAGCAAATTGCCACTGATCTCCCATGTTGGGTTACTAGGGTTTTGAACTTCAGTATTTCTTATGACGGTCATAATTAGTTCCCCAAATCAAGCTCATCTATCTGTTCAGAGATATCATATTGGCGTTCATAGAACATGAGGTCTTTATTAAATTTAAAATACTCATCACATCCATATCTGGCGATAAACTCAGCACATGCTTTATTCTCCGTCATATGAGTGACAAGGATCAGCATTTCATTACCTGTTCCAAATGCTTTTTCAACAAATTCAAATAGATTTTTAAGTGTACCTTTAACATCATTTGCATCACTAATTAAAGTATCATGCTCTATTTTCATTGTCTCACTAATGACAGTAGCCGCACCTAGTTCATCAGGAGAATCTGCAAGAGCCTGACTTTCTTTAGCAAGTATCTCCATAACAGTTCTACTAATACGTAATAGTTCTCGAGACATAGACCTTCCCGCACGTTCTATGTCAAGCTGCTCAGACATTTTATCGCGCAGTTTATCGATTAACCGTGCACCATCAGATGATTTAAGTGCAGATAGTTCGTCTTTGATACCTCGTATGGACTCTACTGCTCGTCTCTCGGCAATTCCTCTCTCATATAAAGCTCTGATATCGTTTTCAGCAGCGTGAATTAAAAGACCAAGTATAGCAATTCTCTCATCAAACCGCGCGTTCTGAAGGTTCTCAATAACTTTATCTGGATTTTCACCATTTAATATGTCTTTAATCCAGTTTTTACTCATGTATTTGTGGAATAACTCATAATAAGCCGCAAAGCTCTTGGCAATACGTCTGTTCTGCACATATTGATAAATCAGTGATTCATCCACTGTTTCACTCTGTTTCTCTAAAATGCATATCATACCCGAGAGGTCAACCCATCCACGCGCAGTAACAAATTCCTTGCCATCAACTGTTGTTTCTATCGAATAGAAATCATCTTTTTTTGTTTCCAGATAAGATAAAATCAAGGGATGAACTCCAATCTTATCCGCATATTCTCTCCAAACCTTGAAGTCTGGCTCCACATCTATGCGATTCAATCTATCCCAAGTAACTAAGTCAAAACTTCTTACCGAGTCGTTATATTCGGGCGGATTTCCAGCTGTAACTACAACCCAACCTTCTGGCACTCGATGGCGTCCAAAAGTCTTGTATTGCAAAAACTGTAGCATAGATGGTGCCAGTGTCTCAGATATGCAATTAATCTCATCGAGAAACAATATCCCTTCATTCTTGCCGGTTATCTCCATCACATCGTACATTGATGCTATTATTTCACTCATAGTGTACTCCGAGACTTGATACGTCTTGCCACCATACTCTTTTTCGGCGATAAAAGGTAGTCCAATAGCACTTTGCCTCGTATGATGGGTCATTGAATATGATACGAGCGCAATATCTAATTCTTCTGCTATCTGCTCCATTATTGCAGTTTTACCGATTCCTGGAGGCCCCATCAAAAACACTGGTCTCTGGCTTTCAACGGGAATATCATAGTCTCCATATCTATCCTTTGTAAGATATGCCTTAACGAGGGATCTTACACGTTCCTTTGCATACTTGATATTCACTGCAGTTCCTCACTTTCTAGTACAATCTTTATCGCCCACGGAGGGACTTCCAAATTATTTTTTACATTGTTCACAAATATAAATGCCGTATCATACTCTGGTTTCTTCCTTGGAAAAACCCCATATCCATCCGTAAAGTACAAGAGTCCATGAAGGTTCTGAAATGCTCCCTGTTTAATCAGCGTATCGACATATGTAAAAACTGGTCTAAAATCGGTTCCTCCTAGTCCCTTTATATCCATATTTGTCATGTATCGGTCTATATCTTCAACTGAATGAATTACTGTATCATCCTGAATTTTTGAGTCGCACTGTATTATGTGCAAATTAACTTTTTTATGAAAAACTATCGCTCGTCTTTAAAATGCTATAAGTCTTTTTAAGGAAGTTCTCGACCACTGATCCTTTTGTCGACCCAGATGTATCAATTGCGACAACTAAATCTCGGATTTTATCCTCTTCTCCGCATTCCAATGGTTCAATTAAGGGAACATTTCCATATAATTTAAGCCCATATGTATAAAATATATTGTCAAAAGAGTCTAAATCTAGTTTGATAGCTTCCCCCCTTACAGCAAATCGTCTTAAGAAGCTGTCATAATCAATTTTTTCTCTATTTAATTCTTCAAGAGCCTGTTTCATTATCCCTGAACCCATCCCCTGTTCCCCATCATCTCTACTTAGGTCAGATTGGATAAATTCACTAAGATTTTTCCATTGCTCCTCTAGCTTGTTTTGAATGTCACTACAAATAATATCAGTAAGTAGAGATTCCTGACTAATTTCAGCAGCAAGTTCACTTATGGAATTTTCATCTAAATCAAGGAGCATATCATTGATATCATTATTACTCACAGCTTCTACATCACAATCACCAGAGCTTTTTATCTCAACATCTCTCGAGTATGTCTTGGACATCCTATGGTCATACCACATCGTATGATCGTCAACATTAAAAACATCTTTTAACCGCCTCATCTCTGCAGCTGTAATATTTCTCCCATTAAGCCAAGTATATAATTTCTCTGCAGTAAACGAAGTGACAATATCTTTATTTTCAACAATATATTCATGCACCCTTAAACCGCGCGGAGAGTCGAAGCAATCAATTTTAAGAGAATCTATCAATGCTTCAACCGCAATATCAGTAGCTAAATTCCAGTGACTATGATTAATTGGTTCTCTTACAAATGTATGTCTAAAAAGGCAGTGCATTATGCTGTGCATATAATCACGTGAAAGAGTTTTTATGCCATTCTTAAATCTCATCAGAATATCAGTTGGCTCGTAATAAAAATACTTACCATCAGTAGCAAAGCCATATGTTGCCCTGATAGGCCTTAGCGAATAGATTACAGAGTCTAGGTATCGCATATTAGCGAGAATTCTACCCTTAGAGATATGTAGTGCCTCCTCTGCCAAACTATTTATCTTTTCTTCTCTCAGCACATCAAAATCATTCATAATAGATAAGTATATCACCCATTAACGTTAAATTATTTGATTTTAATATTTGAAATATCAATGAGTTCAGGGTGGTATTATTGCTAAGTTCTATTTAATCGATATTGTATTTATAATTACATATCTCAGGTGTATAATACGAGGAGTATATAAGGAATGTGCTCGTAGGGGAATCGTGTGGAAGTCACGAGCGATGGGGTCACTGTGATTGGTTAACACCTTCAGTCAGGTTACCTGCTTGCACATGGAATGCGCTTCCATCCAAAGCATAAACATTCTATCCTTTTATTACCGTAAACAGTTATGGTGGTTTCTGTTATTCCACCAGCAAAGAGGAAGATGAACTTGGTTCATCTCCCTTTTTGTTTTTTTGCCCATAAGACCCTTTTCTTAACCATTTAGAAATAAATATACAGCTTAATAATTCTTACCAATACAACAAAATTTAATATCGCATACAAATAGACAAGCTAGATGTATCCATATGTTTATGCATTATATTGTCAAATCAGTCAAATAAAATCTGCTATACACTTTGAAATCCAAAATGTATAGCAAAAATCATTTATCTATTATTAAAGTTGTACCGGTAGTTTTACCATTATGCTAATGGATCTTTAATATTTTTTGACGCCCAGGTATGATCATTTTCATCAATTCTGAATTTTGGTAGCTTATAGCCTGCACCATATTTGCGTCCCGCATACATAAATGCCTCAACATTTATCCTAGGCGTTCCTATCGGTATCTGGCATCCAGTACTAAGCACATATCCACCAGGATTATCCCAAGCTTGTGCCATATCATGGATGCAGTAATCAATAATCATCTCAGGATCTCCCATCCTTAGTGCATCTACTGGCGGAACGTTGCCTACAAGGCATGCTCTATCCCCAACTTTTTCCCTGCATTCAGCAAGACTATCCACATTATCAATACTTAATGTATTAATTCCTAGATCTGCCATATCATTCCATATACCTGATGATTTACCGCAAATATGAAGGTTAATACCTTCATTGCCTCTCCATTTTTTTATCTGTTCTATGCATTCGGCAAGATAAGGCTTAACAAATTGCTTAAAGAGTCTCAGACTTATCAAGCTTTGAGATGCTAATGGATCAGAGAAACCAACTGCGTATCCCCGCTTACACGCCGAATCGATGAATCTCTTGTTGCTTTCAGTTACGATGTTTAAGACTTCATGTACAAGCTCTGGTTTCTTTACCATCCATCTAAGCATTGTTGAAGGTTCAATAATTTGTGCAACAACAGATAGCGGACCAGCCATATCAGTTGAAACTCCAACTTCAGCTCCCACTTCAGCATTAATCATATCAAGTGCTTTTAGCACTATAGGTAGCCTGCCATCTCTCTCTGGATTACATGGCTTAAGCTTGGAGATATCAGACTCGGTTTTTACAAGAGGCTCTTTTACATAAGACACTGCTTTTTCAGGATATACTAATTCAACGCCCATCGCCTCGGCGACACCTCTTAGTCCCGTGCCTATACCTGCTCCATCAACACCAAACTCTCGGTACATGCCGACCTCGACTTTAGTCATCAGCTCTGCACTATGATTGTGTTCTCTAGGCCAAACACCGAAAAGAGGACCCATTGTCTCACCAAGAATCGGGCAAAGTGGAATTCTGTCAACCGCTTCACCTCTAGCCAGGGCAGTACTTCTCTCTTTTGGAGTCATTTCATCCTTAAGAGAAATCATTTCTTCTCTGCTTATCATCAATTAAATCTCCTTTATTAAGCGGAATCACGTACAATGCACATACTAGAAAGCATCTGCACTGCAGATGCTTTCTAAAATTAATTCTTCTAAAATATTTAGCGAATTTTTATGTAGCTACTTCTTAAGTTTTGCAACTTCGTAATCTGGCATCATATGATCCCAGTCCCAATTTCCTTTACAAACAATCTTATTGTATGAAGGAATTACTACGGATAGAATTGACACAACCGCTAATATCATCAAATACCAGTTATAAGGAATCATGTCAGTAGGATTTACCGAATTCTTAGTCAAGCTGGCAGTCATAAGGAATTGTGCTCCGTACGGAATAAATCCTTGCATGATGCATGAGAATATGTCTAGGAATGATGCGGTTCTTCTAGGATCTATTTTGTATTTCTCTGAAATATCCTTTGCAATCTCTCCATTTACGATGATAGAAACGGTATTGTTAGCTGTTGCTGCATCTGTAATTGCAGTAAGTGCAGCAATACCGACAGATGCTGACTTAGGTCCCTTAAACAATTTACTAGCTTTGGATATCAGCCATTTGAGACCTCCGTAGTGTTTAGTCATTTCTGCAAGTCCACCAACGAACATGGATAGCAAGAATACCTCAATCATACCCTGATATCCTTCCCAAATTTCCTGCAACATCCATAAGACCGATTGCACCAGTGCCCATTCCTACGACAGTAGCACTGAGAATTCCTATAAGAAGAACTGCGAATACATTGAGGCCAGCAAGAGCTAGACCTAATACGAGGATATATGGCACAACTTTAATTACACTATAATCAAGGTGCCCTACAGGCGTACCGCCTTTACTGAATATAATCATTAGAACTATAGTAATTGCTGCTGAAGGAAGCGAAATCCACGCGTTAGTCTTGAACTTATCCTTTAGTTCAACACCCTGTGTCTTTGTAGCAGCAATTGTAGTATCCGAAATCATAGATAGATTATCTCCAAACATTGCACCTGTCAGTACAGCGGACATAACAAATGCCATGTTGAGGTCAGCCGTTTTTGCCATTTGGTAGGCAATAGGAACTATAGCTCCAACAGTTCCCATTGATGTACCCGTTGCTGTAGATAGGAATGCGGCGATAACAAAGATACCTGGAATGATAAACCTTGCTGGAATAATTGTAAGTCCAAGATTTGCAGTGGATGCAACTCCTCCCATAGCACCTGCTACCGAAGAGAACGCTCCAGCGAGTAAATAGATCATGAGCATTGTCATGATATTTTCATCACCAGCACCTCTTGCGAACAGCGTGAAGTTGTCATTGATTCCGGTCTTATGATACATAAAGAAAGCGACGATGACTGCAATTGTCATGGCAACTACCGAAGGAAATTGGTAGAAAGCCATAGCCACTCCCTTTGACTGTAGGATAATCCCGGCGCCAAGGTAAATTACGATAAATAGTAGTAAAGGAAGCAGTGCAATGCCACTAGCCTCCCTTTCTTTGATAAGATTTTCTTTCTCTTTCATTTGTAGTACCTCAAAATACAGATTAACATAAACCGACATAGTGGGGCTTTTTAACAACTGCACCACTATCATCTATTGTACACAAATTTATACACTAAGTTCATTGATATATTCTATACATATAATTATTTTTCTCGTTATTTTTTTATTAAAAAAAATAACGAGTAGTAT
>BNJU01003898.1_pt1 | contig 34883 bp, 43 predicted proteins | sample 8539281 | NCBI WGS metagenome assembly BNJU01 (sample SAMD00202456, study PRJDB9452) | human saliva metagenome | isolation source: human saliva | place: Japan
ACGGGCCCGTTCGCCCCAGACCCCACGAGGAGGATTGAGAGGATCATGTCCAGCCTTCTGCAGCCGTAGCGCCTTCCAGGAGGGCGGCCGGGTGGAAGGGTCAGTCCCCGACCAGACGCCCAACGGATGCCCGATGCCCGGCTACCAGGCCGGGCGAGTACGCTTCAGTACGGCCAGCGGGCCGCCGGCTACGGGCAGCGAGTACGGCCAGTACGGTCGGGCCGCCAACCAGTACGGTCAGACTGCCGGATACGGCCAGGTGAGCCCCGAGCAGATGGCCGGCCTGGAGCCAGTACCGAGCGCCGTCGGCCGCAACGCGGACATGCGTCGTATGACCTACGACGACGTCATCATCCGCACCGCCGGAATGTTCGCCGTCATCCTGGCCCTGGGCGCCCTGTCCTGGAACCTGGTGACCAGCACTGATGGAGTCGACCATCGGGTTGGGCCTCATGGCGATGTTCGCCGGCTTCGATCGCAGCCTTGTCCTGGGACTCGTCAACTCGCTTCAAGCGGGTGCCTCCCGGCCCTCATCCTGGCTACACGCGGCCTTCGAGGGCCTCCTGCTCAACGGTTTCTCCGGCTATCCATGGAGGCCCGCTACGGGGCATCGTCGTCCAGGCCGTGCTGGCGACGCTGGCCACCTTCCGGTGCCATGCTCGCCGCCTCTCCTCGGTGGCTTCCGGGTCAGGGCGGTTCCGCCGGGTGGTGGTCGTGGCGTTCGGTTGCAGGATCTTCTGCCTCATCAGCCTCGGTCTCATGGCGACCGTTGCGACCACCGGGGCCTGGGGACTGCGCTCCATGACCATCATGGGGATCCCGCTGGGCATTCCGCTCGGGATCGCTTGCGGTCGTCCTGGCCTCCCTGCTCTAGCGATCGACTTCGAGTCCATTGAGAACAGGGTTCGCAACTTGGGCTGCCTCAGCGCTATGCCTGGGCGGGGGCCTTCGGCCTGGTCCTCACCATCGTGTGGCTCTACGTGGAGTTCCTCCGCCTGCTGAGCTACTTCGAGACTGACTCGATTCGCGGGCTCGAGGCCGGTTCGTCGGTCCGGGCTCGCGCCACCGCCTCGGACGGGGTCGGGACGTGTTGCAGCGTCCGGCCCCGCCACTATCAGGCGATTGTCCGCTGCGTGCCCCGCCGTGGTTTCCTCGGCGCGCTCGAGCGCCTCGGCCCCGATTCGACCCGCGTGGGAGTTCGCGATGGGCCGAGGGCCCGTAGCGACTCTCGGACCAGGGGCCTCACGTGGGACTCGCCGCGCGCAGTCCAGCATCAACATGCCCTCCGTCGAGGGCGCCAAAGAGACGCAAGCCCACGCTTACCTTCCCCAGGCGCCGGGGCCCCGCGAGGGCCTGCGGAGTCAGGTGCTCGACGCCGGCGACGGCCAGGTGGTCGAGGCCGGTGACACGATCGATTGACCCAGCTACCTGGGGCAGATCTGGGGCGGCGATGTCTTCGACAACTCCTACGACCGCGGTCAGCCGCTGAACTTCCAGGTCGGTGTCGGCATGGTCATTCGCGGCTGGGACGACGCCCTCGTGGGGCAGTGCGTGGGCTCGCGCCTCCTGCTGTCCATCCTCCGAGGCTCGGCTACGGCGACCGCGGCGTCCCGCAGGCCGGCATCCGGGGCGGCGACACCCCTCGTCTTCGTCACGGAGATCCTCGGCGTCATCTGAGCCGGGCTCTCCGGTCCACTGTCCGCGCGTTCGTACGGTAGGCGCCGCAGACGTACCTCAGAGGTGCGTCCCGGAGTCCTACGGTACGAACGCGCGCTTGCTCGCGGCGGCTCGGGGCTGCGGCACCTGGGATACTCTAGAGACGGCGCGCTCGCGCCACACATAGCACGAACTGCACGGTCCGGAGGAAGTCCGGATGACGCCGTCGGGCCACAGGCGCTGCATCCGCCCCGAACTCGTCGTGGGCAAGCGACAACCAGGCGTTCGTCACCTCGGGGATGCCGTTCATCGGCCGTCACGGGGACTCCTGCTGCGCCGGGTGCGATCACTCGCACCCGAAAGAATCCCATGTCCGTACGCCCACCCCGACAGGCGGACCGGTGTCCCGCCAGCATCTCAGCCCAGCTCACCGTGTTCTTCGACGGCCGCTCTGGGTCGGTGTCCTCGAGGCACCATGAACTCCCGCCATGGCGGCGACGCGGTGCTGAGTCGTGCCATCACGGTGCGAGGCGGCACGACACGTCTTCGGTGCCAGGCCCAGCGACGTCGAGCTCTACGACTTCCTCCTGACTCACGGCGGGGCCCTCATCGGCCGGGCCGTTGCTTCTCCTCCGGTACCGGCGCCCAGATCAGTGGACTCGTCGTCGACTCCGCCCCCAACAAGCGCGCCGCCCGGCAGAAACGCAGGAGGCCGCCCAGGCGCGCCGTCCACGCTGCGCAGGCTGCCTGGCCACTGCTCGCGAGGCATCTGCTCACGAGGCCCGCAGCAGAAGCAGCGCCGTCGTCAGGAGGCGGACGGGGCCTGGGCCCGCCGTCAGAGCGGGCCAAGCGCCGTCATCGCGGCCGTTGACGCAAGAGAGGTGTTCGGAAATCGTGGCTGCGAGGGCTGCCTGGCGGGCATCGTCCTCGGTGCCCGGCAGCCTCAGGGCGCGCCGGATCAGCGCGTATCGCAGGTGTCACGTCTCAGGGAGAGGATGTGGTGCGGCTTTTACCAGGGGCAACAGAGGGCTACGCTGTGGCAGCACGGCGTCGTGAAGCGCTGGCCATTCCCTGCGGCCGGCTCCTTGCGACGCCGTTCCAGTCCGCTGCCTGAAGGAACCGCTCATGCCGCAGTACGCAGCGCTACCTCCACCCACAGCCTGCAACATGGCGGGCGCCCGGGCTCTGTGGCGGGCCACAGGCGTCAGAGACTCGGACTTCGGCAAACCTATCCTCGCCATCGCGAACTCCTTCACCCAGTTCGTCCCCGGACGTAGGCCTGCGCGACGTCAGGGCGCCTCGTAGCTCGAGATCGAGGCCGCCCGGCATGGCCAGAGAGTTCAACACGATCGCCGTCGACGACGGCATCGCCATCAGGCCATGACGGCGTGCTCTACTCCCTGCCCAGCCGTGACCTCATCGCCGACTCCGTGGAGTACATGGTCAGCGCCCTGCGCCGACGCCCTCGTGTGCATCTCCAGCTGCGACAAGATCACCCAGGCATGCTCATGGCCGCCATGCGGCTCAACATCCCGGCCATCTTCATCTCCGCAGCCCCATGGAGTCGGGCAAGATGACCGCCGCCGACGGCACCACCCGCAAGCTCGACCTCATCGAGCGCCATGATGGACGCCGCCGATCCACGGTCGCCGACGGACCATCAGCGCCATCGAGCGCCTGGCCTGCCACCTGCGGCTCCTGCTCCGGGCATGTTCACCGCCAACTCCATGAACTAGCCCTCACCGGGGCCCTCGGCCTGGCCCCTGCCCGCATAGACGGCACCCTGCTGGCCGCCCGCCGACCGGCGAGCTCTTCAAACGGGTGGGCCGCAGATCGTCGAGATCACGGGCCTACTACAGGCGACGACGACTCCGTCCTGCCGCGCTCCATCGCCACAAGGCCGCCTTCGGGAACGCCGCGAGCTGGACGTCGCCATGGGCGGCTCACCAACACCGTCCTGCCTGCTGGCGCCGCTCAGGAGGCCGAGGTCGGCAGCTCACCATGGCCGACAGTGACCGCCTCTCGCGCAAGGTCCCCCACCTGGCCAAGGTCGCGCCGTCAACGAACCCTGCTACCACATCGAGGACGTCCACCCGCGCCGGCAGGAATCCTCGGCATCCTCGGCGAGGCTCGACCGCGGAGGCCTGCTGAGAACCTCCACCACCAACGTCCTGCGCTCCACCCTGGGTGACGAGCTCGCCGCCTACGACATCGCCCGCCCCGGCCCCGACGCAGGTCATCCCAGGGTCGGCGGAGATCCGCACCGGCTACCTCGCCAGCCCCCGCAGTCGGTGCACCTACCACCGGATATTCTCCCAGGCCTCCTGGGAGTCTCTCGACACCGACCGCGCCGCCGGCTGCATCCGCGACATCGAGCACGCATACTCCGCCGACGGCGATCTGGCCGTCTCTTCAGCAGCATCGCCGAGAAGGCTGCATCGTCAAGACCGCTGGCGTGGACGAGTCGATCCTGACCTTCTCCGGGCCCGCCGTCGTCTTCGAGTCCCAGGAGGACGCCGTCGCCGGGATCCTCGGCAAGCAGGTGACCTCCGGCGACGTCGTCATCATCAGCCACGAGGGACCGCGCGGCGGCGGCATACGAGAGATGCTCTCCCGACGACGTACATCAAAGTCCATGCACCTGGGTAAAGTGCGCCCTGCTCACCGACGGGCGCTACTCCGGGGGCACCTCAGCCTGAGCATCGGCCACGTCTCCCCGGAGGCCGCGGCCGGCGGACTCATCGGCCTGGTGCGTGGCGGCGACATCATCGACATCGACATCCCGCACCGCTCCATCTCCGTGCGCCTGAGCGATGAGGAGATCGAGCGCCGCCGCGCCGAGGAGGAGGCCCGCGGCGAGGACGCCTGGACCCCGCACGTGGACCGCGCCCGCAAGGTCTCCGCAGCGCTGCGCGCCTACGCCATGCTCGCCACCAGCGCCGACCTGGGCGCGCACGCGACCTCAAGCGCCTCAGGATGGAAGTGGCCCGGGCGGGCCTAGGGAGTGACGACCGGACTGACGAGTGCGTATTTGAAAAATCGATTTGTCACTCGTATCTAGGAGTTTTGCGATGTGACAATCGTTCTCAGATCGTTGGTGGTGCGCTGCGGCACACTGCGCTGGTCGACGACGTCGACCCGCGTCTTGCACCAGGAGCCGGACCGCCTGGTCAGCGCCTCCGGCGCAGGCAAAGTCCTGACCTGTGCCCGCTCATGGCACCCTCCCCGCCGGACTGGGGTCTCCGGCTCCCTGACCGTTGGTCGACGGCGTTGGTTCTGGTAACGGCTCGCGCGCGGGCTGCGATCAGGAGGCGGACCGGGGCACGCAACCTTCTGCGGCTTCCCGCCGCGCGGCTCCCCGCAGCTGCCGCATCGCGCTGGTGTCCCAGGACCACTCGACGCCTGCCCGCTCATCGCGGTCGGTCGCCAGATCTCCCTGGCCTCCCAGGCCTCCGGACGCACCCTGGGCGGGGCCGATCAGCGCGCCACCGACTATCTCTACGCCGTCGGACTCGACGGGTCCTTCCGCGACCGCGTGCCCGGTCCTCTCCGGAGGCCAGCGCCAACGCATCAGCCTGGCCTGGCCCTGGGCCGCCGAGCCCCGCCCTCGCGGTCGCCGACGAGGCCCACCACCGCCCTCGACGTCGTCGCCCGGGCCGGATCCTCAGGGCTCCTGACCTCCCTCCAGCCTGCGGGGCCCCGGCCCTGCTTCTCATCACTCACGACCTGCCCGCAGCCGCCATCACTGCGAGGAACGTCCGTCGTCCTCCACGGCAGCGCCGTCGCGAGCCGCTGCCCCGCAGCCAGGTCTGGTCTCCCGAGCATCCGGTCAGTCGCCATGTGCGAGGCCGCCGCCGAGAGACCATTGACAGCTCTGGCCGCTGCCGGGCACTGCATGAGCGGGCTTGGGGCACGTGGTCTGGCCGCTCCACCCCAGGGCTCGACGGTGAGCGTCGGCGGTGCGTGGCGTGGACCTCAGCTGGTGCCAGGGGAACGTGGCGCTGATCGGGCGCTCGGGGTGCGGGAGGCGTGACGCACTGCAGGGCTCTGCTGCTGCTCGACTCCCCGGGCCCCGCAGGACCGGGCAGTGCTGCTGGACGTGTGAGGCCGTGCGCGGGCGGTGCCCGGAGCCTGCAGAGCCTTCCGTCGGGCGGTGCAGTGATACGTGCCCCAGGACGCCGCCGCCACGCTCGACGCGCGCCGCCCGGTGCTGGCGCAGGTGACCACCCGCTGCGCACCCTGGGCGTGGTGCGTCATCGCGATGACGCCGATGCACGAAAGCTCAGCGGGTGCTGGAGAGCCTGGACATGCCAGCCGACATCCTGGGGCTCGCGGCCGCACGGGATCTCAGGGCGCCAGGCCCAGCAGGTCTCATCGCCCGGGCCCTGGCCTGTCGCCGCGCTACCTGCTGCTCGGTGGGCCGGTCTCCGGACATGGACACCTGCGCCGCCAGACCCTCGACCTCGCTCGCATCCATCTGAGGCCGACGCTGAGAAACCAGCAGAAAGCGCCAGACGCAGGTCAATACCAAGAACCAGCGCCCAGCCCGCGGCTGACCACTGCCAGCCCGCCCCGGCATGCCACTGCCCAGCCCGCGGCGACCACTGCGCCAGCCCGCGGCGGCCACTGCGCCCAGCCCGCCCGCCTACTGCTGGTGTCGACGGCCTGGCCGCCGTCGCGTGTCTGCCGGCGCGCACTGGTCATGGACGACAGCACCATTGTCGAGACGCCCCATGCCACATCCTCACCCGACCCAGACCCAGCCACCCGCACCCTGCGCGACGCCGTTACTCCGACCGCAACACCCGGCTGACGGCGCCGCCCGACCATTGACTTTTACCCCCGACACAGGCGAAGGAGCATCCATGTCTCTGCCCGCTTGCCGTCACCGCCGCCAGGTCCTCGCCCCTCGGCGTCGGGCAGAGCGCCGCCGCCATCGCCTCCTGCTCGCGCGCAGCTCACCGGCGACATGCCGCACCGTCCGACTGGCCTGCCTACCCGCACGCACTTCAAGCTGTGCCCGCTCGCAACGACGGCTCCAAAGACTCGTTCGCTGTCCTCGCCGAAAGCCTCACCAGCTCACCGCCGACAGCGACGCCGGAGGATGCTCGCTCGCCTGGAAGCGCGAGACGGAGACCACGCGCCTTCACACACCCTGCGCGAGCGTGCAGCTTCACGGCAGCACCGCCCTGGAGTGCCGAGAACGCGAGCGCCGCCTGGGCCTTCGCCGCCAGTGCCGCCAAGCGCCGCGCGTCCTGGACAGAATCAGAGCTCCACGCGAGGCCGACTGGCGGGACCTCCTCCCTGACCACCGCGGCGACCCCTCATGCCGCAGCGCGTCTCAGCCCCAGCTCGTCATCCTGTCTCGGCGCTACCCGGCTCCGCCGACGGTGCCATCGACCCCGTCGGCCGCCGCGCCAGCGTCTTCATCCTCAAGCAGGCCAACGGTTCGTCGGCGCCACCCTGGGCGCAACGGCAAGTACTGGGGCAAGAAGGCCGCCGCCCCCGGCATCGACGTCACCTACGTGCCCGACGGCGCCGCCCGCGGGTCGCCCTACGCGCCGATACCGCCGACATCGTCAGGCCGTCCCCTGTGTCCCAGGCCGGTAACGTGACAAGAATCTTATTCACGAGGTATCGAGCGCACCTCACCCTCTATCAACACCGCTCCGGCGCGCTAACCCGGCCCTGCGCGCCGCCGCGCAACGCCGTCGATCGGCGCGCTCATCAAGACCATCTTCGAGGGCCGCCGACTCCGCGTTGGCCTCTTGGGGCCGCCGTGCCCTCGTGCCCGCCGATACAGCGCGCCTGGAAGAGAGCCTACGGTGCCACGGGGCGCGGCGGCCACCGGCCGTGGTCCCGGCGCCACCGCCGCAGGAGCGTCCCACCGGAACCGCCATCACTGGCCTCTACCCGACCGCCCCGAGGCTCGGTGAGATGGTCCCCTCACAGCCCCAGCAGCTCAGGCCGCCGGCCAAAGGTCACCCAGGACGTGCGCAGGGTACAGCAGATCGAGTCGAGGCCCTGGCCGCGCAAGTTCGACGCCGTCCTCGTGTCGCGCTCCACCGTCAGGACTCCGGCGACGCCGTCGCCTACGTGACCGCCGACTTCTCCTCCTCCAGTCTCTCCGCCAGGCGGCGGACTATCCGACGCGAAGGTGGACGCACGCCATCTCCAGGCCGCCGCTGTTGGTCGGCGAGGGGCGGCCGCAGAGGCCATCATGGCCGCCGGGCAGGCGTCCTGGTCACCGCGCAGCCATCGATCGTCCAAGCGGGTCCTCCAGGTGAGCCGCCGGCGTCTCAGGCGCGGCGAACGCGACCCAGGCGAGCGCGCCCTCATCACCTCGGCCACGACCGTGCAGAAGTGAACGGCGTGCTCACTCGGGTCGCCGGGCGCCTGCGCGACCGGTGCGACGTCGTCGCCGCATCTCGCTCTGCTCGCCTGGCCTGCCTCCGTCGGCCTGGTGGGCGTGCTGCCGTGGCTCTCGGGCAGGGACCCACAGCGATCCTGCGCGCGCACTCCTCCGACCGTGAGCCTACGCCGGAGGTCCTGGAGTCCATCCGCAGGGCATCGGGATCGACGGCGGCCCCTTCACGTGATCGGGCACTGGCTCGCCGGCCTGGCCCGCGGCGACCTGGGCGCTCCTGGGTCTCGAGGGGCCGCCGTCGGCCGGAGGCCGTCGACGCCTTCAGGGTCCTCCCTGAGCCTCGATAGCCGCCGCGCTCAGTGTCGGGCTCGTCATCGCCGCCGCCCTGGTCCTGCCGCCTGCGCGACGGACTGCGAGGCGCCCCGGACCCGCGGCGGCGCCATCTCCGGTCCTCATCCTGCCCGGTACCTCTTGGCCCCGATCCTCAGCCTTTGTCCTGGCCGTCTACCTCGGGATCCTGCCGCGCTTCAGGTGGGGCGGCCCCGGAAAGTCATCATGCCCGCCTCTCAGCCTGGGCCTGTCCCAGCGGCTACCTCAGCGGACTCGTCTCCGGCGCCGTCACCGCCACCTTCTCCGAACGCTGGGTGGCTACCTGGTCCACTGCGGGCATCCGAGGCCGGGCCTTGGCCGGGGCCGTCTGAGGCAGGCCCTGGCGCCACTGACCGGGCGGTGGCGCTCGTCGTCGTTGCCCTGACCGGAGGGGCGGTCGCCGTGGAGAAAGATCTTCGCCATCCGGGACTGGGCCGCGAGCTCCTGGAGGCGGCCACCGCTCAGGACGTTGTCGGCTCTCCAGGCCAGATCACTCCTCCTGCTCGCCTGGCACTCCACCGCTGGCGTTATCGCCGGAGTCGCCAGCCGCCTCCTCGTGGGACGGCCCGGTGCCAGGCCTGAGCGCCGCCCCGGTGCCACGGCGGAGCAGGGCTACCGAATCATCGCCGGGGTCGGGCGGGACTCCTGGCTGTGATGGTCGCCTGGGGATCGGGCGCGACCCGTACACAGTGGTCGCCGACGAGCTCAGGACCCAGCGATGCTCTCCCGCTCGGGTCCGACTCTCTGGGACGCGACGTGCTGGCCCGGGTGGCCCATGGGGCCGGTGTCCACCGTGACCAGCGCCGTCATCGTCACGGTGGTGTGCTTCGTCATCGCCCTGCTGGTGGGGCTGGTGCCGCGGGCGGCGACCGGTTTCATCCGGTGGCCAACGCCGCCCCACCGGTGCTAGCCAGGCTCATCATCCTGAGTCCTCGGCTAGCGCAACAGGCGCCGCCATCGCCGTGGCCGGCGTCGGCTGGAGCGCCCTGGCCTCCACGCCGCCGGAGCTCGTCGCCGAGAACCGGCGGCACGACGTCTCCTCGCGCCGGTCCTGGGGAGGCGTGCGGATCACCCTGGCCCGGGTCACCTGCCCGCCGTCGTCAGGGCCTGGTGCGACATGCTGCCTTGAGGCTCCCAGGTAGGCCCTGGCCTGGCCAGGCTCGGTTTTCCCCTCGGTCTGGGGCGCAGGCCCCACTCCTGGTGGGGACTGGTCCTGTCCGATGCCCTGCCTTATATCAGGCAGGCCCCTGGGCCGTGGCACGTCGGCTGCCGCCCTCGTGGTCTGTCGGTCACGGCAGTGGCTGCCTCCCGCAGCGCCAGGCGCGGGACCTTGCGGCAGCAGGTGCGGTGGGGCGCGCGAAAGGGGCCGGCGCCACCGTGCACAGAGACACCCAGGGAACGAGGCGGGCGCCAGCGAAACATGGGTTGGCGCCCGCCGCGTCTGTCGATCGGGACCTCAGCCCTCCGGGGCGTGGAGGCGATCGATCAGGTGGGAGAGACAGCCTCGCGGGCGCCACGGCCTCCTCGTCCAGGGCGTCGTGAGCACAGGGCATGACCGTGTCCTCACGCACGTAGGTGCGCAGGAGACTCACCTCCGGGACCTGGGCGTACTTGGGGAGTTGGCCTTCTTGCAGGGCCAGGTGAGGTCTCCATCGAGATCTCCTCGAGGATGTCCCACTCCACGAGGTAGTCGGCCTGCCAGGCCAGGGCACGCGTCCTCGATCTGGGACCCACGAGGGGCGGACCTCGTCCGGGCCGAGTGACTCGGCGTCGGCCGCAGCGGACCGGACGGCCTCGCGGTCAGAGATGGTGACGTCGTCGGGCCGAGGCTCGACGACAGGTGAATGCTCGTGGCTGGCGGTGACCTGCGACTCCAGGACGGAGCGCCGGCGGCCTCAGCGGCCTGAGAGATCCGGGCGATGAGGGGCCTCCGGCAGCCTCGCGTGACGGCGTTGCGGGGACAGGCTCGAAGAGCTGGGGCGACATGACGGCTCCCTTTTCCGTAGGGTGTGCAGCCCGCAACACGTTAGCAGATTATTCCATGCGGAGTTCCGTGAGCTGATGATGTGCTCGCTCTGCGGACTCCATAGGTATGAATATTTCTAGATATAAGGCAGTTATGGGAGGTGTTGGTCGCCAGTGCTGGTGTAGCCTGCTCCGGCTCTGCATCCAGCTGTGCGTCGCCGGGCCTTGACGCTCTGGGTGCGGCCCGGCGGGTAGAGCCAGAGCACCCTGGCGATTTTTGTTACGTCGGTTCTTGAGAGTCAGCCTGAGAATGTCCAAATCGGTGACAGAGCCCAGAAACAGGGTCCAAGGCATCAGATAGAACCATGATTTCAACGTTTCTGCGCGCGATTTGCCGACATCAGGCTCTGTCACCGATTTGGACATTCTGGGCCTTCATCGTGATCAGCGGCCGATCAGTTCTCGGTCCGGGGCGCGCTTCGGAGCGTGTTGTCAACCAGTTCCAGCACACTGGAGGCGGGCCTCGGCCTCGATGGCGGCCGTGTCGTACTCAGCTCGCTCAGCCTCGGTCATCGGGGCCCGCGGCTCTGCCTGACCTGCTCCCACGAGGATGTGGCCGTGGAGCTGACTGATGCGGCGCGCATGATCTTCCCGTTCTTCTCTTCAATGCGCTGGCTGGCCTCGCAGACGGCAGCGCGCCTGGCACCGGACCTCAGCTTCTTCGTTTTTGGCTCCCTCTTTGTAGGAATTCAGTGTCCTGGTGCTCACTATGCACTCGTGCGCAACACGTGCGTGCGCCAGCGCCGGCTTGAGGCCCGGGCGGCGCCTTGCGCGTTACGCTGTCACTCGTGAATGGGCTCGACAGCGTCAGCGGCAACGGAACCCCGGCCTGGGACGGCGCGCCCGCTGCGGGGAGATCCTCCAAGGCCCCCGTCTGCAGGGCGGCCGAGCACGCCGCTCCGGAGATGCCCGCCCTGTCGGCCCGCCTGGGCAGCACGGTCGAGGTCAAGCGCGAGGGACCTCCGGGCCGTCCACTCCTTCAAGATCCGCGGCGCCTACAGCGCGATGCGCTCCCTGAGCGCGGCCGAGCGCGAGGCGAGGCAGTCGTCACCCGCCTCGGCCAGCAGCCACGCCCAGGGGCGTGGCCGCTCCGCCGCCCTGCTGAGGATCAGCGCCATCATCGTCATGCCCACCGTCACCCCGCAGATCAAGGTCGACGCCGTTCGCGCCCTGGGCGGCGAGGTCCGCCTCCACGGCGACAACTTCGACGCCGCCAAGGCCGAGGCCACCCGCCTGGCCGAGGCCGAGGGCCACTCCTACATCGCCCCCTTCGACGACCCCGCGTCATCGCCGGCCAGGCACCATCGGCCTGGAGCTCATCCAGCAGGACGCCCACCTCGACCGCGTCTTCGTGCCCCGTGGGCGGCGGGGGCCTGGCCGCCGGCGTCGCCGTCCTCATCAAGCAGCTCATGCCCGCCGTCAAGGTCATCGGCGTCGAGCACGAGAGTCAGCCTGTCTCAAGGCTCGCCCTCGCTGGGTGGCGACCCATCACCCTGCACCACGTGGGCCTGTTCGCCGAAGGGGTGGCCGTGCGCCGCATCGGTGAGGAGACCTTCCGCATGTGCCGGGCCCTGCTTGACGACGTCGTCACCGTCTCCTCCGATGAGACCTCTGCCGCCGTACGCGACATCTTCGATGACGTGCGCCATCTCGAAGCCCTCGGGGCCCTGGCCCTGGCCGGTCTCAAGCGCTACGCCGCCGAGCACCACCCTGTCCGGCGAGCGCCTCGCCTTCGTCCTGTCCGGTGCCAGCCTCAACTTCCACCAGCTGCGCTACATCTCCGAGCGCAGCTGAGGATCAGTGAAACAGCGCGAGGCCATCCTCAGGGTCACCATTCCCCGGGAGCAGGGCTCCTTCACTGCGTTTCGCCTCGGTCCTGGGTGCCCGCTCGGTCACCGAGTTCAACTACCGGCTCTCCGCGGCCCGTGCCGCCACCGACCCCGCCCGCATCTTCGTGGGCGTGCGCATCGCCCGCCGCCAGGAGCGTGCCGAGATCGTGGCGGACCTGGAGGAGCCGGCTGCGACGTCATCGACCTCACCGACGACGAGGCTCGCCAAGGTCCACGTGCGCTCCGCGGTCGGCGGGCGCGCCACCCCAGGCGTGCCTGGACGCCTCTTCTCCCTTCCTCTTCCCCGAGTCTCCCGGGGGCGCTGGCCCCTTCTGGGTCCTGGGCACCCGCTGGAACATCACCCTGTTCCACTACCGCACCGACGGCGCCGACTGCGGCCGCATCCTGTGCGCCTTCGCAGCCGGGCCCGACGACGTCGAGCTGACCGAGCACATGGACCGCCTCGGCTACTCCTACAACGAGGACCACCGACCCCGCCTTCCGCTTCTTCCTGGCCCCGTTGAGTCCGTGAAAAATGGGGCCTCCAGCTCTCTGAAGAGCGAGGGGGCCGGGTGCGCCGAAGCCTGTTGTGCAGGGTATCATGCAATAAGAGGTCGCTACTTCTGTTGGGTTCCCCATAGGTTATTGATGATTCATTTGTCGCGGCCGGGCGTGACCGTGATTGCGTGAGACGGCCTCCACCTGACGTGAGTCGGCCAGCCTCCCGCTGACCAGGAGAAATACGCTGACCCGTCTTTGCCGTCGTCGTCAGTTCCGTCCGCCCCAACCGTGTGTGGCGGCTCCATCGCCAGTCGGTGGTCGACCAGACCAGCGGATCGAGGCGTCGAGGCCGAGATCGTCGACATCGCCTCCTTCAACCTGCCCCTGTTCTCCGAGAGGTCCCCCGCGCATGGCCGCTCCCAGCGGCCCCGGCCGGCGCCGCCCTTGCGACGCAGCCCTGGAAGTCCTTCGACGGGCTGATCTTCGTCACCCCCAGTACCTTCTCCATCCCTGGCGCTGAAGAACGCCATCGGCTTCCTCCAGCCCGGCGCCGTAGCTAACAAGGGCGTGGGCGTGGTCGGCTACTCCTCAGCGTCGGCATCCGCGCCGTCAGCCACCTCAGCAGATCCTCCAGGGCATGGGCGCCACCGTCGTGGCCTCCAATGTGTTCCTGTCGCTCAGCACCGACTCGCCGACGGCGCTGTCTCGCCAGCCTCCTTCCACGACCCCGAGGTCCCGGCCGATGGTGCGCGACGTCATCGCCCCTCCGACGCCCTGGCCTCCCTGCGCTGAAGGCGCGGAACTCAGCTGACCAGCTCAGACCGGAGGACGCCAGTCCACCACGATCGCCGTCGGCGGTACCTGCAGGTGCCCGGCGGCGGCATCGTTCGATGCTGCGGCTGCCGGGACTCAGATCAGCAGGTGGGTGGGGTTTCCATCGCATGACTGAGCGCGGCGAGCGAGGCGGTTCCACCAGGACGACGAGGGGCGGACGCGGCTACCGGGAGCGGCTCCGGTGGCGGCGACCGCGGTTACCGAGCGGCTCGGGTGGAGGCCGCGAGGAGGGACCGCGGCGGCGACCGCGGTTACCGGGGTGGTGACCGTGGCTACCGGGATGGCGACGCGGCCGCTCGCGCCGCGTCTACGACGACGAGCCCCGCGACGGCCTCCTGGCCGACCTCGTCGGCACCTCCGCCCTCGACGGACGCTCCCTGCGCCGCCTACAAGGCGATCGTCGGGCGTTACCGGGCGCCCGCCAGCTGGTTCCTGCACGTCGACCGTGTCGAGGCCGACCCCTACGCCCCGCCCACGCGCATCCACGTGGACGTGCCCGCTGGCCTGCACGGTCTGGAGCTGCTCGACGAGGCCGACCTGCTGGCCGACGCCGACCGGGCGCCTGGCCGTGGGCGACTTCCCTCACCCGCAGAGCTGCGCCGGTTCCGTGGCACGGCGCTGTCGATCCGCCTCTCCCGGGCAGGAGATCAGCGCTCCAGCATCATCGTGCGCCCCGACGAGGAAGGAGGGGCGGTTGGAGTCCTGGAGATCCGCGCCCGTCTGGCCCTGCCCGCCCAGGCCGCTCCATCCAGAGCCACGAGGCCTCCCGGATCGTGGGGCGCGACCTCGTGCGCAGGCTGGAGAGCCATGGACCTCACCGGCGAGCAGGGGCGACCGGCTCCGTGCGCCACATCGTCACCCTCGAGGATCACGCAGGCCCCTGACCGCGACAGTGGCCCCGCAACGGCTAGGTGTCCTTCCTCGCCGACGGCTCCGTCCTGCCGCGCCGCTCCGGGGTGAGCGACGAGCCCCTGGATGGTGGTGTCCCCTGGGGCCCCCGACTCCATAGCCGCCACGGTCGAGCTCCCCCACGCCGGAACGGTGCGCGGCACCGTCGTCGAGGCGGGGTCAACGTCATCGTCGGAGGCGGCTGCAGCAAGTCCACGTTGCTGAGCGCCATCGAGGCGCGGCGTCTACCCGCACGTGCCCGGGGACGGGCGCAGGCTCGTCGCCACGGTCTCCGACGCCGTCAAGGTGCGGGCCGCCGACGGGCGCGCCGTGACCGGCGTCGACCTGACGCCCTTCATCTCCCACCTGCCGGCCCGGGCGCGACACCGCCTCCTTCACCACCCGCAACGCCTCGGGATCCACCTCCCAGGCCGCCTCCATCATCAGAGGCCGTCGAGGCCAGCTCCACCACGCTGCTGCTGGATGAGGACACCTCCGCCACAAGCCTGCTCATCCGTGACTCGCGCATGCCGCGAGCTAGGTAGCCGCCGAGCGCAGGCCCATCCGCCCCTGGTGGACCGGATCACGCGCTCTTCCCGCCGACAGGGCGTCTCCACGGTCATGGTCATGGGCGGCTCGAGGACTACCTGGACGTGGCCGACCGGGTCCTGCTCGCGGACGCCTACCACCTGCGCGACGTCACCGAGGCAGGCCCGCCGGGTCGTGGCCGACCAGCCCCGGCCGTCACCGGGCTGGAGGACTTCGCCGAGCCTCGACGGCGCGTCCCCAGAGCCCAGCCCGCCGCGCACCGTCGGGGACCCCGTGACGCCCGCGCCGGGGCATCTCCACCCTCGTCCTGGACCAGGGAGAACATCGACATCTCCGACGTCGGCGGCGTCTGCGACCCGCAGGGCAGGCCAGGGCCATCGCCTACGCCCTGCGTGCCCTGCTGGAGCAGCGCTTCGACAGGGCTCTACGCTGCGCGAGTGCCTGGACGATCTCGAGGGCCCTGCTCGACGACGAGGGCCTGGACGCTCTGACCGACGAGCGCGGGCGGCCCGCCTTCCTCGTGCGCCCGCGCATGGTCGACGTCGGGGCGGCCGTCAGCCGCTACCGCAAGCTCGAGCTGGCCGGCCGGCCCCGGCAGGACTGAGCGGCGGTGCGACGCGGCTGACGTCCGGCCTCCGCCGCACACTTCGACAAAATCTTCTGCAGACGACGCGGAGCCGGGTCGTCTGTGAAGATTTTGATCAAATGATCCGCGATGCCGAGTGTCACATCGGTACCGTCGGCCTCATGCGTCCACAGGATGGCCAAAGCGCGTCAGGTGAGCGCTGGGGCGCCGCAGGCAGCATGGAGCGCATGACCACCTCAATCTCCTCCCGCCCTTGTCCGACGGCGGGGCCCTGCACCCCGCTCCTGTGGAACGAGACCGGCCTCGACGGCGCCGCGTGCGCGCGTCCGGACCTCAGCCACGACTGGCTGCGAGTCGCTGCAGGCGTCTACGCTCCCCGCTCGGCCTGGCAGGCGGCCTCAGGGGACAGGCGCTACGACTGCTGCTCGAGGGCGGCGCACCGGAAGTACGGCGAGGATCTGGTGCTGGCGGGCGCCTCCGCCGTCGCCGCCTACGGGCTGCCGCTGGTAGGGACGGTCCTGCGCAGGGTGGAGGTCGTGGATGGGCGTCCCGGGCGGGTGCGGACCTCCTTGCTGTGGCGCCCGTCCCGGCGCCGCGGCACTGAGGTCGTCAGGGTGGGCAGGCATCTCGCCATCGCGCTGCCGGACTCACTCATTGACCTGGCTCGGTGGAGCGGGGTCATGGCGGGAGTCGTCGCCATGGACGCGGCCCTGCACAACAGGCTGTGCTCCGTGGAGCCATGGAGGCCCTGGAACGTCTGCCCGCTACGGCACGTGGTGGCCCCCGCGCTCGGCAGGCCGTGCGCCTGGCCGACAGTCGATCGAGGTCGCCGGGCGAGTCCATGTCGCGTGTCGTATGCGGGGCACCGTCTTCCCCAAGCCGGGCTGCAGGGTGAGTGTGCGGGTCGGGCAGGGAGCTCTACATCCTGGACTACTACTGGCCGGACCATGGGGTGGCCGGTGAGGTTCGACAGTCGGGTCAAGTACCGGTCGGCCTCCTTTGGACGGGACCCGGAGGGATGTCGTGTGGCGTGAAGCTCCGGGAGGACGCCCACTGCGGGCCTCGGGCCTGACGGTGGCCCCGCTGGACGTGGGCACAGGCCTGGGGGCGACGCCAGGGGCCCAGATGCTGCGGCGACTGGCCGCTGCGGGCGTCAGGCCTACTGGCCGACGCTGGTGAGCCCTCCTCACTTCGACAAAAACTTCAGAAATGACCCGGAGCCGCGTCGTTTCTGAAGTTTTGATGATGAGTGAGCCGGTGGTGACTGCGCGGCTCGCGCTAGGCGGCTGAGCTGGTCCGGTACGCGCTGCGGTACTCGCTGGTGCGGGTGTGGATGAGGGCAGGGGATCGAGATGGTCTTGTCGAACAGTCCATCGCGGTAGCCGGACTGGAGGCCGAACAGCACCATGACTCGCAGCGCCATGGGGTTGCTTGTGCGGGCCATGCGCCGCAGCGTCGAGTCGGGCATCTTGCGGGACGCTGAGCGATCCTGCCTGCGTCGCGCCAGTTGGCCCGGACTGGCGGAACGTTGAGGCGCTCGAGGGGCCTCAACCTCGCGCAGGAGAAGTCGGCTCCTTCCCTCTCGGCCGCGCGCCACCAGCCGGCGCGGTGGGTGGCCTCGAGGCTGCTCGACGGCGTCGCACGGGGCGTCGTGGTCGACGCCGACGACCTCGGTGCGCAGCTCCTCGGCCCGGATCCGTTCCAGCGTGGCGTGCGCCAGCGACAGGATGGCGCGGGCGACGTCGTCGACGGCGTTGTTGCGGGTGAGACGGTCCGCCTCCGGCGAAGAGCTTGCCGTCTCGGGGCAGGTGGGCGTCGACCTCCCTCCGGATGGGCGATGGAGGTGCGCAGGGTCGCTGGTGAGGCGGGCGGTGGGCAGTGGGACCCCCAGGGGCGATGAGCAGCTCGGTCGCGGCGCGCCACTGGAAGTCCGTGTCCTCGGCCCAGTGGGTCTCCGACTGCGTCCCCTCCAGCGTCTGGTCCGGGGACGGGGTGCTGGTCTGCTGGCTGCTCATCGGGGTTGAGCCTCCTGTGGTGCGCGAGAAACAGGTCAGGCGGTCGCGGGCGCTCAGGGCTGGGAGTGCTGGCGGGCGGCCAGGGGACAGCGTCTCAAGGCAACGTGTGAACCCTGGTGATTTGACCCGTCAAGGCTGGGTGCTCTCCTCCGGCCGGCGCGTCTTCGAGGGCCAGGACGTCGGTCTGGGCAGGCAGGTCCGTGATGCCGACCGGGCAGGTCACCCCGTTGGGGGCCGTGGTTGCAGTAGCCGTTCGGGTTCTTGTGCGGGTAGGCCTGGTGGTAGTCCTCAGCCAGGTAGTAGAGGGCCCGCCGAACTCGAGCCGGCGCGTCGGCCGCATCCTCAATGGTGGTCACGCAGAGTGCCCAGGCCCAGGCGGGTCAGCTCGCCCTGGAGGCCTCGCGGATCCCGCACGGCCGCCTCGCGCTGGGCAGGCGTCGTCGTCCACACCGCCGAGCGGTACTGGGTGCCGACGTCGTTGCCGTGGCGATTCAGCTGCGTGGAGTCGTGGTTCTCCCAGAAGGTCTTGCAGCAGGGGTTCCCGCTCTCGCCGCACACAGTCGGGTCGTGAGACGACGCGCACCGTCTCGGCGTGACCGGTGGTTCAGTGCACACCTCCTGGTACGTGGGGTTGGGCGTCTCGCCGCCCATATAGCCGACCGACGTCGAGACGACGCCGTCCTGGCGCCACAGGATCCGCTCCCACGCCCCGAGCAGCCGCCCGCCAGGTAGATGACCCGACTGCCCTCGGGCCCACGGTCCGTCCAGGGCGTCCCCAGCACCGGGTGGTCTCCGGGGTGGGCGGGACCGGCGTCTCGCGGCCGGCCGGCGCCGATCCGCTGAGCGGTGACGAAGGACGTTGAACAGCGAGGACACGGTACTGCGGCGGGCCCCTATTCCCGCCCGCGCTTCACTGACCGCGAGGAAGAGAGGCGAGACAACAGGCCAGGCATTTCCTCCGGCCCCCAACAGAATCTCGGTGGGACGCCGAGAAAGATGCCCAGCTCGGCGGAAAGAGTCAGACCCGCTCGACCTTGACGATCTCGGCCTTGATCTCCCGGCCGGTGGGGGCCTCGTGGGAGACGGTGTCGCCCGCGCGGTGCCCCATGAGGAGCCTGGCCCAGCGAGGCGTCGGGGAGAAGACCTTGACGCCGTCGGGCACGTCCGCGGTGATCTCCTGGCCGCCGAGGGCGAGACCTGCTCCTTGCCCGCCACCTTCGCGGTGACGATCGTGCCCGGCTGAGACCGAGCCGTCGTCGGCCGCCCTCTCCGATCTGGGCGTTCTCCAGGGTCTCCTCGAGCTGGATGATGCGCGCCTCGTTGAGCCCCGCCTCCTCACGGGCCGCGTGATAGCCGGCATTCTCCCTCAGGTCACCCCCTCCTGCCCGGGCCGCCTCCACGCGCTGGGCGATCTCCTTGCGCTCGGTCGTCTTGCGGTGCTCGAGCTCGGCGGACAGGCGGTCGTGGGCCTCCTGCGTGAGCCAGGTGCCCTGTGACTGCTCGGACATGGGTCCTCCTTGGATGACTGGTACTGGTCGCGCGGCGGCCGGTAGGGACCTCCTTGCGACGACGACACCCGGCGGCTCCTCGTAGGGCCAACCGGGTTTGAAGCGCGAGTCTACGCCGTAGTCTGAGGAGACACTGGGTACTTGACGAAAGGTCTTGAAATGTTGAGGGTTTGTGACGGTGGCCCGAGGGGTATGAATCCACGCTGACCTGCCCGGTCGGCGTCGGACGCTGTTGTCAGGAAGTCAGTGGGACACATGTCCCGCTCGACGGCGTGGCGGCCGTCGGGCGGCGCTCGGTCGCCTTCCGGCTGGCCTCCCGGACCATCTACCGCAGGACCGCCAGGAAGCAGGCCACGCTGGCAGGCCCACGCGGCCACGGTGCACGTGGAAGATCTCGTGGAAGCCGAACCAGCGCGGTGAGGGGTCGGGCGTCTTGCGGGCGTAGACCACCGCGCCCAGCGTGTAGGTCACGCCGCCGGCCACCAGCAGCCACACGATCGCCGGGCCGCCGGTTCTCCAGAACTGTGGCAGGAACCAGACCGCCACCCAGCCCAGGATGATGTGAGGGCGGTGGTGAACCAGCGCGGAGCGTGCATCCACAACAGGTTCGTGGCCGTGCCGATCGCGGCGCCCGCCCACACGATGCCCAGGACCAGGGCGGCCGTGCGCGTGGGCAGCAGCGCCGCCGACAGGGGCGTGTAAGGTGCCGGCGATGAGCAGGTAGATGTTCGCGTGGTCGATCCGCCGCAGCGTGGCCGCCACCTTCGTGGACCAGTGCCCGGTGCCGATGTGGTAGACGCCGGAGTTGGCGAACAGCAGCAGCGAGGCAGGTCAGGTAGATGGCGCAGGGCCCACTTCGAGGCCCGCCCCGGTGCCAGTGCCGTCAGCACGATGCAGGCCGCCAGGGCCAGCGGCGCGGTGCCGGCGTGGATCCACCGCGCAGCCTCGGCTTTGACGGCGGCGATGACGCCCTTGCCAGCGCTCGTGGACGCGGGCGCTGCGGGGGCGCAGCCGGCGGCGTCGATGGCGATGTCGATGACATGGGCGTGGGCGTCCTTCTGGGTGGCGCGGGCCGCGAAAGGGGCGGTGTCTCTAACCTTACGAGTCCGATAGGTTACGTGAGCGTAGGTTGTGGCGGTATCCATCTGGAGGACGATGTGATTCGAGTGGCACGGTCGTCCGTTCCGGTCGGTCGCTCGGCAGGCGCCAGGTGGGTGGATGTGGCCGAAAAGGACTGACGTGCTCCCGTTGTCCCCCGGCAGCCCTGGGTGAACCTGATGGTCGGGTTTGACTGGGCTGTTAACCGTCTCGCTCAGCGCCGGACGGATGACGCGCGATACCGTTGGAGGTGGCCCCGCGCCGTCAGGGTCCCCGCCCTATCAACACCACCGAGGAACCCTGAGGAACACGGCATGGCGGGCGACAACTTCCTCTATGAGCATCTACGAGCGTCGGCTGGCTGCGCGCATCGATCCGGCCACGGTGCCCCACCACGTGGGCGTCATTCTCGACGGCAACCGGCGCTGGGCCAGGTCCATGGGCTTCGGTGCCGCCCAGGGGCACAAGCGCGGCGCGGACAAGATCGAGGTTCCTCGGCTGGGCGGAGCAGATGGGGGTCAGGTCGTCACCCTGTGGCTGCTGAGCACCGACAACCTCTCACGCGATCCGGCCGAGCTCTCGCCCTGCTCGACATCATCGCCCACGCCGTCGACGAGCTCGCCCGGAGACCGGTCGCTGGAGGCTGCGGCTCGTGGGCGCCGTCGACCTCCTGCCCGAGCCGCTGGCCGAGCGCCTGCGCGCCGCCGTCGCCCGGTCCCAGCCGCCGGAAGCCAAGGCTGAGGGGAAGAAGGTGAGGCCGTCGGTCCGGAGGACCGGCCCATGCCTGAGTCAACATCGCCGTCGGCTACAGGGGGCCGTCAGGAGATCGCCGACGCCGTGCGCGAGCTCCTGCGCGAGCGGGCCGCCGCCGGGGCGAGCCTGGAGGAGGTCGCCGCCTCGCTCAGCGGAGGACATCACCGACCACCTCTACGCAAGGGCCAGCCCGACCCCGACCTGGTCATCCGTACCTCGGGCGAGCAGCGGCTCTCCGGGTTCCTCCTGTGGCAGTCAGTGCACTCCGAGTACTACTTCTGCGAGGTCAACTGGCCGGCCTTCCGGCGCGTGGACTTCCTGCGGGCGCTGCGCGACTTCGCCAGCCAGGAGCGCCGCCTGGGCGAGTAGCCGGGCCGGCCTCCGTCCGCACCGGGCGCGCCGCGCTGGAGCCGTGGAGGGCGACGCATGAAGGAACCGCAGCAGGGGCGGGTGACAATACGGGGTGATGAGCAGTGATCCCGCCCGCCCCGCGGCCTGAGCAGCAGCGCAGGTGCGAGTGGTGCAGGGCAGCGCGGTGGTGGGAAGGATCCCGGCGCCGCTGGTCTTCGTCGTCTCCGCCTTCTCCCAGTACCTCGGTGCGGGCCTGGCCGTCTCCCTGTTCTCGCTCATGCCCTCGACGACGGTGGCCTGGTGGCGCCTGGTGGTGGGCGCCACCGTGCTCATGGCGCTCCGACGCCCCTGGCGCCGGGGCTGGACGCGCAAGGCGCTGGTGCTGGCTGCCGCCTTCGGGACCGCCACGGCCACCATGAACGTCATCTTCTACGCGGCGATCTCACTGCTTCCGCTGGGGACGGTCGTCTCCTGGAGTTCCTCAGGGCCGGTCGTCGTCGCCGCCATCACGGGGCGCGGGTGGCGGCGCGCTGCTGCCTGGTGCTGGCGCTCCTGGGAGTCGTGTCCATCTCCGGGCTCGGCGTCGACCTGAGCGAGCCGGAGTCAGAGGACGGGGGTCATGCTCGCACTGGCGGCCGGCGTGGCCTGGGCGGCTACATCCTTCTGGGGCGGTGTGGCCTCGGCCCGGGGCCAGGGATCGACTCGCTCGCTGTGGGCATGGTGTTCGGCGCGCTGGTCTACGCCCGCTTCGCCGTCGGCGCGGCTGCCGGTGCTCTGACGTCGGTGAGGTCGGTGGTGATGGCGCTGGGGTCGGGCTGCTGTCGACCGCGGTGCCCTACAGGCTCGATCAAGTGGTGCTCAAGCGGCTCGGGACGGATACTTTCGCGCCCTGTCCTCGCTCATGCCGGCGACGTCGATGCTGGTGGGAGTGGTGGTGCTGGGCCAGCTGCCCAGCGGCTGGGAGTTCATCAGGGCTCGTGCTGGTCTCGGTGGCCGTTGCCTGGCCAGCGCGGACGGTCGTGCGCCACGCCCGGTGGTCCGCTGAGGAGGTCAGGCCTCGAGGAAGCCGCGCAGGGCCGCGTTCGAGCAGGGCGCTGCGCACCTCGGCGACGAGGTCTCGCATGGAGGATTCCGCCGCTGCGGCGTCTCCGGCTGCGATCGCGCCGGAGACTCGCTCGTGAGCTCGAGCGCCTCAGGCTGAGGCACCTGTACCTGACCAGTGAGCCTGGCCCGCCCGGAGAGCACCTCCGCGACAACGTCGGTCAGCGCCTTGAAGGTGTCGTTGTGGCTGGCTTCCAGGATGAGGCTGTGGAAGGCAATGTCGTCGTCGAGATAGGAGGCGACGTTCCCGGTGGTGCCCTTGGCTCGAATCGCGGCCGCCAGCGCCAGTAGCCCGGAGCGCTGGTCCTCGGTGGCTCGGCGGGCCGCCGCCGCGTCAGGCTACCGGCTCGATGGCGGCGCGCAGCTCGGTCAGGGCGCCGAGCTTGGGGCCGTGCGGATCGGCCTCGAGCTGCCAGCGCACGAGCTGAGGTGCCAGGGCTGACCAATGCTCGCGCGGTAGAACCACAATGCCCACCCGACGTCGCGAGGCGACGATGCCGACGGACTCCAAGGTGTGGACGCAGTCGCGCGCCAGTGTCCGGGAGACGCCGTAACGGGACTGGATCGCCTCCAGTGTCAGGCTCTGGCCCGGCGTCATCTCCCCGGTCACGATGGCACGCCCGAGGGAGTCCAGGACGTCGCGACGTCGGTCAGTGGAGGGCATGGGTGGGCTTCCGGAGAGTGGTGCGAGATGTCTGTGGAGATGCTATCCGACCCTTTTGCAAAAAGTACTACGTTTAGGGTAGATTTGTCGCATCAGTTCACGACAACGGCGTCATCAAGGAGCAGATATGAGCCGATCCGTTGAGCACCTCGTCCTCATGGGAGTCTCCGGCTGCGGCAAGACCACGGCTGCGCTCAATCTTCAACACGCACTGGGCTGGCCCGTTGCCGAGGCCGATGACTTCCACCCCGAGGTCAACATCGACAAGATGAGCCGCGGCATCGCCCCTGACCGACGAGGACCGCTGGCCCTGGCTGGAGTCCATACGCGACTGGATGAGCGAGCGCGCCGCCGACGGCGTCAGGACGATCGTCACCTGTTCGCGCTCAAGCGCTCCTACCGCGACCTGCTCTCCAGCGCGCGGGGCGGGTCTTCTTCATCCATCTGCTCGCCCAGGCGGATGAGCTCCAGGAGCGCATGGCTCACCGTGAGGGACACTTCATGCCCCTGAGCCTGCTGCCCTCCCAGTTCGCCGCCCTCGAGCCTCTGTCCGACGACGAGGACGGCGTCACCGTGGTCTCGCGGGCGACGCCGGAGGAGACCTTCGAGGCGATCCTCGCCGCACTCGAGCAGACCTCGGCCGCGGCCGTTTGAGCATCGCTCCGATCGCCGGCGTCCACGCCAACCGACCGAGGCGCGCGGCGCTCAGCGCCCAGCCCGCCGAACCCGGCGTGCGCACAACCCGTTCTCCTCCACCTTCCGACGACAACGGAGACAACAATGACGTTCACTCTTCCGGCCCAACCGGTCGATGCTGCCGGCAGCCGACACCGTGAGCCACACGGACAATCACATACGGCTCATCGCGGCCGCCCTGCTCGGCATCGCCTCGATCATCGTGCTCATCGTCTGGCGCAAGATGCACCTTCCTTGCGCTGACGCTGGGCTCGGCGGTCCTGGCCGTTGTCGCAGGTATCCCGTTGGCCGATACCTTCACCGCCTTCACCAAGGGAATGGGAGCCACGATCGGTGACGTGGGCACCCTCATCGCCTTCAGGGCGATCATCAGCCGTCTCCTCATCGACTCCGGTGGCGCCGACCAGATCGTCGACACCGTCCTGGCCCGCACGCCCGGCCCCCGCCTGCCCCTGGGCGATGGCGCTCATCGCCTTCGTCGTCGAGCATCCCGCTGTTCTTCGAGGTCGGTATCGTCCTGCTCATCCCTGTGGTCATGATCGTCGCCCGGCGGGCTCACCCAGCCGCTCATCCTGCTGGGCGTGCCCGCCCTGGCCAGTCTGTCTGCGCTCCACGGTCTCGTGCCACCGCACCCCGGACCGCTCATTGCCATCAACGCCGTCAAGGCCGATCTGGGGCTCACCCTCGGACTGGGGCTGCTGGTCGCCGTACCCACGGTCATCATCTCGGGCCCTATCGCGGCCCGCTTCATGAGCCAGGTGGGTGCCGATTGAGGCGCGCCGAGCCACTGGGGGCCTCGGACGAGGAGCACGAGGGCCGCGCCCTCCTTCGCGACCTCGATCATGGTGGTCCCTGCTGCCCGTGGGACTCGCTGCTGCGCACCGTCGTCGAGACCTCGTCCCCGAGGACAGTGACAACCCGGCAGTCCACGCGGCCCTGTTCGTGGGCAAGCCGATCGTCGCCCTGCTGATCACGGTCCTGGCCTCCATGTACCCTCTCTTCGGGACCCGCCTGGGGCTGAGCGCCGACAACGTCAGCGGACGGGTCGGGGCCTCGCTCAGACCCATCGCCGGGATCCTGCTCATCGTCGGGGGCAGGAGGAGGTTCAAGCAGACCCTTGTCGACTCAGGGATCGCCAGCATCATCGCCACGTGGATCCAGCAGGCGGCCGTGCCCGCTCTCTCCTGGCCGGGTGGCTCGTCGCCGTCGCCGTGCGCCTGGCCACCGGATCGGCGACCGTGGCCTACCATCACCGCGCGGCATCATGGCGCCGTTGGCCGATCACATGCCGCAGACCGGGGTCGCTCTTCTCGTCCTTGCGATCGGTGCCGGCTCCGTCTTTCTCTCACGTCAACGATGCCGGCTTCTGGCTGGTCAAGGAGTACTTCGGGATGACTGTGGGGCAGACCTTCAAGACCTGGTCGTTGATGGAGACGATCCTGTCCGTGGTCGCGATGGCAACGATCAGCCTCTCGCACTCGCCCTAGAGTCCTCTGACCGGCCGCCGAGGTGTGTGAGCGGGGTCCTTGGGGTGTGGCGGATCCTCAGGCAGGATGGTTCACTGGTCAGGTGCCGCCCGGTCTGGCTGGTGCCCCGGTCCGGCGCGCGTCGACATCTGACGCGCCGCGCCGTCGAACCGTGTCCGCCGGCACCTCACGCACCGACGCGCACGCCGCCAGCGACTCGCGCCGGCGTGCTCGCGGTCCCCAATCGACAGGACCCTCGTGGCTGCACACCGCACCTCCGCCTCCCACCGTTTCGCCTCCGGGAGACCCCGGCCGCCGGGGAGGCCACCTTCGCCTCCCTCGGCGTGGACTCCGACCTCGCCGCCGACCTCGACTCGCGAGGCTTCACGCGCCCTTCCCCATCCAGGCCGCCACCCTGCCCGGCACCCTCGCCGGGCGCGACGTGCTCGGCCGTGGCCGTACCGGCTCAGGCAAGACCCTGGCCTTCAGCCTCCCGCTGGTCCAGCGCCTGGCTCAGCAGGACAAGGCCGCCCGGCCACCCCATCGGCCTGGTCCTGGCCCCCACCCGCGAGCTCGTCCTCCAGATCGCCGAGGTCATCGAGCCCCTGGCCCCGCGTCGTCGACATGGACGTGACCACCATCTTCGGCGGGGTTTCCGCCAAGCCGCAGGAGAAGGCCCTCAAGGACAGGGATCGACGTCGTCGTCGCCCTGCCAGCGACTCCTGGACCTCATGGGGCAGGGGCTCGTCAGCCTCGACGAGGTCGAGATCACCGTCCTGGACGAGGCCGACCACATGGCCGACCTCGGCTTCCTGCCCAATGTCCGTCGCATCCTGCGCGCCACCCGCAGCGCAGCCAGCGCATGCTGTTCTCCGCCACCCTCGACAACGGCGTGGACGCGCTGGTCAGGTTCCTCCACAACCCGCTGCAGCACTCCGTGGACCCCTCGACCTCGCCCGTGGACGCCATGACCCACCGCGTGTGGATGGTCGCGGACAAGACCGCCAAGGACGGCGTCGTGCGGCGCCTGGCCTCCGGGGAGGGGCAGCGCATCCTGTTCACCCGTACGCAGCCTCGCCCGGCGCCTGGCCCTGCGCTCGTCCAGGCCAGGATCCTCGCCGTCGAGCTCCAGGGCAACATGAGCCAGAACGCGCGTGAGCGCGCCATGCGAGCCTTCTCCACCGGGCAGGTCCACGTCATGGTCGCCACCGACATCGCCGCCCGGGGGATCGACGTCTCCGGCGTCGAGCTCGTGGTCCATGTCGACCCGCCCGCCGAGCACAAGGCCTACCTGCACCGCTCGGGCCGCACCGCCCGCGCCGGGGCCGCCGGGGCGTCGTCACCCTCGTCCTGCCCGAGCAGAAGCACGATGTCCAGACCCTGCTCAAGAAGGCGAGGATCCGCGCGGATATCGAGCGCATCCGGCCCGACGACGACGCCGTGACCGCCCTCGTGGGGCAGGTCGCCGACGCGATCGCGCTGGAGGACATGCCCGAGGGCGTAGCCGTTAAGGGCGGCAGCCCCAGCGGGCGGGCCTCCACCGGACGGCCGGGACACGGTCACGGTGAGGCGGGACGGGGCCGAGCCGGACGCGCTGGCCCGTAGCGGCGGGGGCGCGCGGCGGGCATGGTGGGCGCGGTGCGAAGCAGCGCGGCGGAAGCGGCCAACGGGGCTCCGGGCAGCCCTCCGGTCAGGGGCGGCCGCAGCAGCGGAGCTCGTGGTGGGCGCAGAGCCAAGGAGGCCAGGGAAATCCTGCCTGACGCCTCGCTCCCGCGCTGAGTCCCCATCCGCGTCGGTGAGCGTCGTCGAGGCGGGTAGCCCGACCCAGGCCCGGGCCAAGCGGAACCGGAACACCAGTGCTACGGTCGAGTGGCTGACGACGATCAGGGAAGGTGGGTGGAGAGCGTGGCGGCGCATCTTTCGCGGCGGGCCCTGACCGGGGCGATGGCAGGTCTCTTCCTGGGCGGGTGTGCTGCTCGCGGTCCAAGGCAGGCGTCTGCACACCGACCCCGCCCCCGTACCTGCGCTCGCGTGGGCTAGGCGATGAGCCCAACCTGGACCCGGCGTCTGGGGACCTGCCTGCTCCCGCGGCCTTCTCCTACACCGACTCCGACGACGAGACCTCGACTGCATCTTCTATCGCAGCAGACGGCGCGCCTGTGGGGTTGGTTGTCTACCCTCGACGGCGATGGGCAGTTCTTCCACAGTCAGGGCGGTCAGAGCCAGGATGAGAGGTCTCCCGGCGGCTTGGCCGGTGTTGGGGGCGTCGTCGAGGCCGCGGGCGCTCGAGGTTCGACGTCGTCTCAGTGCGTTCTCCGGAGACGACGGAATGTGGTGGTTGGAGGACCAGGACAGGAAGGTCCGCTACCTGGAGGAGACGCTCGACTACGTGGCCGCCGAGTGCGGGGCCAACATGGATCAGCTGTGGCTCGTGGGCTACTCCGGCGGCTCTGAGTTCATCAGTCGGCGGTTCTTCCCCGCCTATGCCGAGCGCATGCCGGGCGGGGGCTTCATCAACTTTGGGGGCGGTGACGCGCCCGAGGAGAGAGCGGCGGCCTTCTCCGGAGACGCCAAGGAACGGCTCTCGCTGAACTGGGTGACCGGAACCCGTGACGTACCCAGCAACAGCCTCGATGGATTCGACGGCATCGGACACGCCCGCAACAGCCTGGCCTACTACCGCTCGGCGGGCTTCGGTCACACCTGGAGCGAATGGCCCGACGACGACCATGGCAGCATCACCGAGAAGTTCGGCCGCTACGTTGGGTACGTGCTCGATGCGACCAAGGTGGGCGGATAGCGGGACTGCAGGAGAATCTAATGCCTGCGAGGGCATGCGGGTGACTGATCGAGCATCCATCAGCGGTGAACGGGTGAGGGTATGGAGTGAGATGCTTGCCTATGGATGAAAGTGACGACAGCGTTTAGGTTCTCCTGCACGAACATCCTTGCTCTTTGGAGGGTTCCACAATATTCCCAAAGTGCGAAAAGTTAAGACGATCGACTGCCATTCATCCTCACTGGAGGTGATATAATATAAAACATGTCTTTATGTTGATCTGGGGTTAACGGGTTTGGCGATTCTTTAAAATTGATGGTTTGGCGTGAACGACTGTCAAGACTCTGCAAGAGAGGATTCAAAGATGAGTTCAAAACCCAACAATGTAATCGGTATACAATATTTGGGTGCCAAATGTTTCTGTATACTGGCGTCATGACTGTAGGGTTTGGCGGAATGGATTTTTCCACCGGAGAGACCTTTGTGTCGGATGGTGAGATTGCAGGTTGTGCCTTTGTGTTGGGGGCTATTGGAGCCATTTTCGAGGGGATGATTGGCTCACACATCGCGAAGTCTCCTGGGAAAAGGGGTAAGCGAATAGGGTTCTGGCTCGGACTGTTTATCCCACTTCAGGCGTTCTTCTTCGTTTTAGTATATACTGCGATCGTTTCTGTTGTTGTGACGATTGTATCGATTTTTAGTCCAGGTGTACTGAGTTATCAACGTGGCATCATTTTGCTGGGCGTTTGGGTGGTCTCGATCCTGGTTTCGGTGTTTACGGTGACGGACAATGGTCAAGGATCTGCTGGCCACGGGAAGTGGTGGCTACGGAGGTCGTTATGTGAGGGCAAGTGGTGATGAGGTGTCTTCGAATGCCATTGGTTCAGCCTCGAGTGGAATCGTCTATCGCGAGACACCGAATCTTTTTAGTGGGACGACGACTCGTGGATCTGATGGGACGGTGTACCGCACCACGGAGACCTCTTCGGTGGTGGGACGACGACTCGTGGATCTGATGGGACGGTGTACCGCACCACGGAGAGCCTCTTCGGTGGTGGGACGACGACTCGTGGATCTGATGGGACGGTGTACCCGCACCACGGAGACCTCTTCGGTGGTGGGACGACGACTCGTGGATCTGATGGGACGGTGTACCGCACCACGGAGAATCTCTTCGGTGATGGAACAACTCACCCGCAGTCAGTGAGCGGAATATCGATGAGCGTCAGTGTCATCCATGTCTCTGATGGTTTCGAGTCCGAAAGTTCTGGATAGGTCATTTTGGGTATTTAACCTACGCTTGCGTTTGGTCAACTGAGACGGTGCTGATTGAGGTCAGCTCAAATTTGTGTGCCGTAGTCCTCGATGTCGACCAGGGCGTACATCTCGCGTGGATCTGTGCCGTCTAATCTCACCTGAGATCATCAACCATCACGCAGCCTGGAAGCATGTACTGGTATGGCACTGGAAGGCTGCCCTTAGCTGCTCCGGTACCCTACTACCCATCCTGACTCATGACGCTTAGCCTCGATCTTTCATTGGTTGGTTGAGTGGGGTTTGGTGGCGTCGTTGCCGGTGTTGTGGGTGGGATTATGCCGGTTGGGTGTGAGGGCTTGCCGCGTGTCGTCTCGCGGTGGTCAGGGCCTTTCCGGGGCCGAGGGTTCTTCCTTCAGGATTGTGGCGGACAAGATGCAGGGAGCCGTGTGTCTATGGAGCCGATAGGGCCTGGAGGTGTCGGAGGCCGTCAAGCAGAAGGTTGCTCCAGGGGTGGCCGGTCTTGTAGCGCAGGACGGTGCGGCGGGCGTGGTGGGCGATGACAGCAGGGATGCTTATCAGCCGCAGGCGGATCGTCCAGGGCTCCCAGGCGCGGGCGGGGGTGGAGGTCAGGGCGAGCAGCTGGGAGAAGGCCAGCAGGTCACAGGCCAGGGCCACGATCAGGCATCAGATACGGTTCTGCGTGAAACCCTGCAAGGGGAAGTGGTCGAGCCCGGTGTCTTTTGCTCAGCGGATGCGGTCCCCTGGCAGCGGGCTCGTAGCCGGTGGCGGACCTCGAGGTCGGCGAGCTGCCCGCCCTCGTGCTGGTGGCGAGGCGGTCAGTCGGTAGCCCCGACGTCCTCGAAGCGCAGCTGGGGGCCCTGGTGGGGCCGCTCTCGGCGCACAGTTGACCCGCATGCCGTCCGACCAGGCGGTCAGGTCCAGCAGGTCGGCGGGTCTCAGCGACGTCCGCACCCTGCCTGGGCTGGCCGTCAGCGTTATAGGCCGGGGTCCAGGCGGTCTCGGGGATGGTGCCCGTGGATCTGCGGCGTGTGGTCCGGCAGCGTGAACCCCACGCTGTAGGACACCCGCGGCGGGTGAGGAACTCAATGGTCCCTGATGCCTCCGGCCCCATCAGTGCGCACCAGCACCTTTCTACCGGGTCTGGGGCTGGGCCCGGCCTGGTCCAGTACCCGGCGGATGATCTCGACGTGGTCGGCGGCGGTGTTGATCCGGCGTTTCAGGAAGGCCTGTCCAGTTTTTCTGTGTGAGCGTTTTACAGGTGGGGGTTGATTCGGTCGGGGTAGGCGGTGGCGGGGCTGGGCCAGGGCCTTGTATCTGGTCGGTGGTGATTTGTCCTTCGACGAGCTTGCCTATGGCCTTGCGCTTGGATGGTGGCAGTCCTTTGTCCTTGTCGCGTTCTCAGGGCTCGTTTGTCCACAGGTGTCGCAGATCGCCAGCTTTCGGCAGCTTGATCACCGCCTCATCGAAAGGGGAAGTGGCGCGGTTCATCGGTGATCCTTGCGCAGCTGGTAGCTCGCAGTCTCGATACTGTTGGTGGAGGGGGTACCTCCCACGAAGTGGGGGAGAGATGACACGCCTGAGCATCGGAGGGAAGTCCAGAAAGGGAGTGAACCGCTCCCAGGTCGTCACCGTCTGGGGGTGCCGGCCCCATGTCGGACTCGGAGAAGTCGGTCAGAGCCTGCCAGGCGGCCTCCTGGTTCGGGGCGGTGCAGGTCGGCCTTGAGAGCGGCCGCGACCTTCCGGCTCTCCCCTGTAGGAGACGAACCGCATCCAGGGGCGCGGAACCGGGTGGACCACGCAGGTGGGGACCGTGGCCTGGGGCCAGGACTGCCTGCGTTCGCCTCAGGGAAGGCCGGTGAGGTCCGTCACATTCCCCGCGCGCTTCGCTCTCAAGCGGGAGGTGCCCCTTCTACGATCAGACACGCCTCGACGCTGCGGTTGTGCCAGCTCGGCGCACACAGAGCCGCCCGGGGAGGCTCCTCCCCCAGGCCCGGGGCCCAGATACTTAAGCCACGTGCTTGACAGCCGTCCATGCCCCGCCCCGACCGCGATGTGGGCCGAGCGGGAGGCGACCCGGTGAACAGGCGCGGACCATCGGCCCGGATCGCGCCTGTGGTAGACCACCTGGAAGAGGGCTCCTCCAGCGGACGCGTGCTGCCACACGCGCGACAGCCTCGGCTACCGCGTCGGCCGGTCCTCGTAATGGTCCCCGCACTGAGCGCCCGCGCTGAGCGTGGAGGCCAGGTGGTGCTGGATATCCCTGACGTCTCAATTCCACCGGCGCATCAGGCCTGGTGATTCACACGCATCGAGGCCGCCCCGGACTGGCCCGTCTGGCGCTACCCGGGCGCGGGGTGAAGGTCCCAGCCCGGGTCCCGGGGCACCACAGGTCTCAAAGGGCCCCATCCTGACGAGTCCACCGTCTTGGACGTGGTCCCGTTCCTGGCGTTACCGCGCGCCTGGGTGGTCGGCTCGCCCTTGTCGTAGCCCAGGTGCTCGGTCAAGCCAAGCGGCCAGGCCCCTCTCAGGGTCTCCTTGACCAGTGCCGGCAGCAGACCATCAGCCCCGGTCATGCTCACCTGCCCGGCACCAGGTCTGCTCAAACAAGCCATCCAGAGCCCCAGCCGAGCGCAGCTGGTCGACCACATCCCGACCACCAGCAGGCGCCCTGTTGTCATCATCAGTAGCAGTCATCGGTGTCAGTCCTTCCGCAGGGCTTACACAAACCATTGAACAGGCTCTGAATCGCAGCCTCTCCTCATCCAGCGCGCTCAGGCTCGATGCTGACAGCATGCCGGCGCCGGCGCCACTACGAGTTCGGCGATGTCGCCAGCGGCCTGGAAGGCCTCCACCACGAGGATGATCGTGGAGGTCTCGGCCCGGTTGCCCTCGAAAGCACCCGACCTAGAGGGGGAACCCGTGGCGGTCGACCAGCAGGCCCACGATGACCTGGGGAACGCCCCGGCGCGCCTTGCCAGTCACCCACCCTCCTGAGACTGTCTTCCTTCTCGGCTTCGAAGTACAGGCGTGGTCACGCCTGCAAGCACAGCGCCAGTCCCCTTGTGGCGGTGACGTGATCGGACAGCGACCTGGGGAGAGGCGCCCGTGGTATCTCCCGCTCGACGCAGCGCCCCAGACAGACCTGCAGGGTGTCGCGGTGGACCGGTCCCGGCCAGCCGATCTCGGACAAGGGCTCTGGGGGCAGCCTTGGAGGTCGGCTCGGTCAGACGAGCGGCGACCATCTGCTCAAAAGTCCGGTCACCCCGATGACCTCGCCCAGGCCCAGGCGGGTGTGGGCCGTCCCTGATGGCCTCGATCAACCAGCCCGACCTGCGGGAAGTGACCACAGGCCTTTGCACCCGTACCACCGTCACCCTGGCTCCCCGACCGGGTGCATCATCACCTCGGCCAGCAGGTCCAGGACCTGCTGGCCCGCCAGAAGCCGCTGGTGCCCCAGGTGCATCAGCGCGGCCAACTCGACCTCGTCGTGAGCTGATCCTAGGTGCTCCACGATCCGGCACACACCGTTCTCCTTGACCACGACCTGCACGGCCGTGGCCCCCGAGGCGGTCTTGACCTTGCGCGGGTACGGGCTCGCGTGCGCGTTTGTCGCGGTCGCTCTCTGCTGCCAGCAGCTCGTCGACCGGGTTCATATCGATAGGTGTCACAGTTGCTCTCCTACGTTCGTGGTGTGGCCTCCCTTGACTGGCGGCCACTCACTCACGTAGAACGTGGGTGCACACCCGGTGAGCCCGCTATCTCACGGCGGTGAGAACGCCTACGTCCCAGCACACGTCACCGACCTCGCATGACCTCATATCTAGATCGCGGCGTTGCGCAGTGCCTCGAGAAGAAAGACCTCGAGCTGTGGTCTGGGGTAGACGCAGGACCAGAAGCATCTTGCTCACGGCGTCATCAACGCGGATGTCGGTGAGTGTCTCACGGATGGGGAAGGCTCCGAACAGTGCGTCGCAGTAGAAGCAGCCGCTGGAGAGGTACGAGGTGCCGGCGGTGCGCGAGGAGCGCACTTTGATCGTGGAAGCAAGCGGGCTACCCGCCAGCGTGAGCAGGTCGCGCACGTACTCAAGCTCTAGTCCGGACGAGACGTCAATGACGTCGTCGGGTCCAGTGAAGTCATTGACGTTCACGAAACCGAAGGCCGGTGATGTTCTCCCGCAGCGCCAGCACTGCTAGAGCTACCGCGCGCACGCACACGTTGATGTCGGGATAGTCGCATACCAGCGTGCGGACCATGTCTCTAGCCGAGGGAGTCATTATCCCCATCGCCTGTTCCACAACACGAATGCTAACGCCAGGTGAAATACGAAGGCGAGCACGGATGGGCCCGCACGTCGAGCGTCCTGGGGCACTCGACGCCAGACCGAATCAGACCGAACCGGGTTTACGCAGCGTCGTTGGCGAGCAGGCCCCTGGGCCGAGAAGCGTCGGAATCAATGGGCGCGGCGGCAGGTGCCCGTAGTCGCCACCTGCCGTATGCTGCCTAACATCCATTGACCATTGACCCGGTGTGTGCGGAGGGCGGTTACTCGTCCAGCGAGCCAAGAACAGTAAGGGTGTGTGTATCCGGTACTTCGTCTGTGCCAGGCGGCACCGGGTGCACGACTGCACCTTCAAGGCGGTGCTCATCGACGAGGTGGAGGAGTTGGTGGCAGCGCTGTACCAACGTATCCAGTTGACGACTGAGGATCGAGCCAAGGTGGAACGCTATCTCCAGGGCGAGCTGGCGCAGATTGAAGGGGAGAAAGACAGAGAGGTGCGTTCCCTGACCACCCGGCGCACCAACATCGAGGACAAGCGCCGTAGGCTGCTGCACGCCCACTACGAAGGTGCTGTGCCACTGGACTTGCTCAAGGAAGAACAGGCCCAGCTGACGGCCGAGCTGGAGCGTATTGAGCGCCAACTAGCCGTCTACCGAGCAGATATGACGGCAACCCGACGCGTTATGGAGGCGGTGCTCGACCTCATGCAGCACTGCTCGCGCCTCTACAGTGCCGCCCCCGCCCATCTGAAGAAGCTGCTCAACCAGGTGTTCTTCGAGCGTATCTTGGTTAATCCGCGCGTTGATGACGACGGCACGATCATCATGCCAGGCACGTCGCCTTCACAAAGCGACAGCAGCAATGCAGCCGATGATGTGGGCCAGGTGAGCGACCAAGCAGAGCGGCAGCATACTGACGTCGCCAGTCCGTGTATGAGTGATGAACAGGCTGTATGGAGCGTGCCCAAGGATGGTGGCGACGGTGATATGACGACGGAGCGTGCTGCGATGGTATGCACGCCGCCGCCTCTTCCTCGAATGACAAGCGGCAGCAACGGGACAACCCTAACCGCTTGTCTCCGCTTCCCCTTCACCTATCTGGCCAGTCCTGCTCTCCGGAGAGCCGCCGAGCGAGATGCCACCGGGCTCAACAAGCAAAAAACTGGCGCGCAGCCGCACCAGCAAAACACACCCATCCCCGCCAACAAGCACAGCCCTCGCCATAACCTGCCCCATGAGGCTGTCCCGCTTGGCTGTTGTTCGTATACGAGAGTATTGGTACCCCTGTGGG
>BNJU01005652.1_pt1 | contig 34883 bp, 44 predicted proteins | sample 8539281 | NCBI WGS metagenome assembly BNJU01 (sample SAMD00202456, study PRJDB9452) | human saliva metagenome | isolation source: human saliva | place: Japan
GTGGTCCACGGGCGGCGCGACCGGCTCCATGGGGGTGCGCAGCACGTAAATACAGACCGTGAGCGTGCCCAGGACCGTGGCGCCCACGAAGCCCAGCAGCATGGTGGTCGTGTGGGCCAGGTAGGCCGTCGGCCAGGCGGAGCGCCCGTGGGCGTTGGACCAGGAGATGAGGAAGCCCAGAGCGCACCGGTGGGCTGGCAGGACCAGGGCGACGCGTAGTGGAGGGCCAGGGACGCGGCGCGGGGCGATGGCCCTGCGGTACTGCACGGTGATGGCCACATGATACCCGCAATGGCCTGGGCCATGACGATACCTGCCTGACGAGCGCCACCGCCTGCTGGCTCATGGTGATGCTGGTGAGCACGACGGCGGTGCCGAGGTTGTGGGCCGTCCCTGCGCTTCCTCTGGCGCATGTCATCGGCGTGCGCACGGGGCGCGCGTGGACGGGAGATCGTCGACGGCGCGTGCATCGAGACCACGGCGCATGGCCGACCGCATGGCGTGGTGATGGTGCACCTACCGCCGCCACCGTGGCGGGACTGGCGACTGCCGACATGGCCGGGCGGGAGGGACTGGGCGTCGAGCTGCGAGAGGCTGGCAGACGCCAAGTCCGGGGGACGCCCAGACTGGGTGCGCGTGACCGCGGCGACCGCGGCGATGTGGGTCTGAGCAGACGGCCCGCGCCATCGTGAGCACACCGGGTGATGCGGCCGAAGTCGCCGAGGTTCTGGATGGCGCTGAGGTCGCCGATGTCATTGTGCTGGCCGCGGGACTGGGGCTCGGCTGGATGGAGCCCAAGCCTGGGACGTCGTCGCCTGGGCTGCGCCTGCTCGACCACGCTGGCCGGCTCGGAGCATCTGCGGACGCAGGGTCTTCCGCTCGGGCGCGTGTAAAAGTGTCGTCGCACTGCCGGAGGTCGCACTGCTGTGCGGCGTCCTGCGGCGCTGGAGGACCTCCTGGGAGTGGACCCGTCGCCGGACCGGAGCGGGCTGATGTCCTGAGACGGAGCGACCTGGTTGCGGACTGGCCGGATCCTCACCTGCGACGCGCCCTTGTCTGAGTGGCGCTGCCGGCCCCACCGGCGCGCTGGCGCAGGCCGGGCTGGAAGCTGACGGGCCCAGCCCGCGAGCAGCGAGCACACCCAGTACCCGTTGGCCTCTACCGTCGCCGAGCACTGGCCGCAGCCGCTGCCCTGGGCGGCACAATCTTCAGGGACACGGCCGTGCGCTGGCACCGGGATGCCCGCGTCAAGGCATCCCCACGGCTCGCGATGTCGTGTGACCGCTGACCTGGGGCTGAGGTCCATTCCTTGGGACCGCCGTCTGGCAGTACCCGGCTCAATCCGAATCGCGCTCAGCAGTGCTCGAGCGTTCAGTGGTCGCCGCCGCCGAGCTGCCCCAGGATTACGCGAAGCACCAGGGGCCGACGACGGCAACGGTGTCCTGACCCCACCGCGCGAGCTGGGCGCGTTGACGACTCAGGTGCCCCTCGGCGCCGCGAGAGGTCACGCTCACCAGCCTGCGGGACAGTCCGCCAGCGGTGTCTTGGCGCCTTTGGCGCGGATTCAGCCCGATGCCCTCGATGCGGGTCTCCACAGTGGTGCTGCCGCCCGGGTGAGGTCCTGAGGGTCACCCTGGTACCGCCAGGTCAGACCACCCAAGGCGCCAGTCGGCCACCGCCCGCCTGATCGCCTTTGCGCACCGGGCTCGACGCCGTCGGGCACGAGGTCCACCTTCTCGACGACGAGACGTCGTTTGTAGCCAGGAGGCGCTGGGGCCAAAGGGCCGGAGAGGTCCTTCTCTCACCGCTGACGCAGCGGTCGGAGACGGTGACACGGCGCCTTTGATGGCCTCGGCAGCCGCCGTGTCTCTTCTGGACGAGCAGTCCACCACCATGGACCCACCGGTTCGCCTTTACACCCCCGCGCGGCCTCCGTTCCACCTGAGTTTCTGGCGGCAACACGTCCCGATCCAACTGGACAACCCTCAATTAGCAACCAATGCTGAACCTAATTCACCGCCTTGGTCACCTCCCGAGCCGTCGGTTTGCCTCGTATTGTTCTGACATTCGTCCCTGTATGAAGATCTGACCAACTCAATGCATCATTGATCGCGGTGTGAGTCCGCAGGTTTCACCAACCTCCACACAGTCTCAGGTCCAGGGCGCTGTCACCAGCGACCGGAGCCCCACAACAGCAGGAGCCCCGCGTCCACGCTCGACACCTCTGTCGCAACCACAGGGTGGAACCCTGAAGAGCCGGAGAACTGGTCCGCGAAGATCGCCTGACCACTCTGACCATCGCACCACCTTTCTCCCTCATGCCTGGCTTCACTGTTCGGTTCCTGCCCAGCGCGGGAAATTTCAGGTCCAACGACACGGCTTCCACCTGACCAAGTGTTCAGATCTACCGGATCACCTCGATGCCGGTCTGTCCCAGCCGCGCTGCGCCTGGATCTACATGTTCCTGCCCGCCACCATCGGCGCCTGCAAGACGATCGGTCATCCTCGTTGTACATCCTGCCGATACCGCTGGTTCTCGCGGGTGTGCAGAACCACAACACCCCTCGGTGTCCTGCCTGCCCTGTCCTTCGGCCTGTGGTATCGGGCCGCCACCTTCCGGCTACATGCCCTCGACTGGCTTCTACTTCCCAAGCGCCTGGCTGGCACTGCCCTGGGCCTGCAGGGAGGCCCCAAAGGCTACGGGTATGAGCGTCAACCAGCCTGCCGCCCCTCTCTCATGAGCATATCAGCCCACCCGGGCTGACTTGGGTCGCCTCTACCACGAGGGCGCCCCCATGGTCGTCAACGCCACCGTCTTCTTCCTGCCCTGGGTCCTCGTCGCGGCCTTCCTGACTCTCCGCCAGGTCAAGGACGTCCCGCTCAAGGCCAACATCAAGGAGCAGATGGACATCTTCTGCAACCTGGACACCTGGCTCATGACGGTCCTGTACATCGAGGACCTTTCCGGCGTCTTCCTTCGGCTTCCCCGCTGCCCAGACCGCCAACATCATCACCGGGCCATCCATGGCGCCACCTCCGACCTGGCTGAGCACTCCCACCATATGACCTGCCCCAGGGGCCTCCTGGCCTTCATCGGTATTCTCATCGGTCTTTTCCCGCGCTTCCGCTCAGTCTCCTTGTGCGACCGCTCGGCGGAGCTTATATCTGACCTTCGTCTCGCCATCGGCATGGCTGTCACGGATGGCCTGCGGCCATCACCTGCGGCCGCCGCGGACGTGACCCGGCCGGACTTCACCATCTGCGGCGCTGCTGGCTGTTCTTCTTCGCCGGCGTCGGCAACGCCTGACCTTCAAGCAGATGCCGATGATCATGCCCAGCGCCAGCCGGCGGCGGCGCCATCGGTTTCACCGCCGTGGCCTCCTCGGCCCCTTCCCTGGTCGGTATCGCCTCGACCCTGTCGACGCATCGTCTTCTTCTGTTGCTGCGCCGTCTTCGCGTCGTGCGCCGTCATCCGCCGGATCCACATGCCAAACCGCGCTGCCGTCCGGGCTGTCCTCCGGCCCCGGTCGGTCCAGCCCGTCGGGGCCACCGCCAATCACCGACTGACCAGTTGACGGCGGACGGCCAGCATCACGGCCGCGCGTCCGCCGGGAGCAGCTGAACCACTCAGGCCCACCCCTCGAGCCCGCCACCGCTATCTGGTCACCAACCACCACACCCATCAACTTCACGGACCAGCGGGACCCGCTGATGACACCACCGGCTCCTAGACCACCGGGGCCCTGGATCGTCCCTGGGCCCGACCAGCAGTCGAGAACGCCCCTGACCGCTCACGCTGGGCCTGTACCTGCGCCGGTGGCTGCCTCCCGCTGACGCCCGCCGCCTGCTCTCACCGGGAGGGCGCGAGTCACGATGACCTTCACCGCCACCGTGGAGCCACGACAAGATGGTCCACCCACCCATTGGGGTCAACTGCACCCGGGTCGTGCGCCTGGGAGGTCTGTTCCGATGGTATCATCACCCGGGGAGAAGCAGATCACCGATCACCCTGCACCACGGGCCGGACATGCCTGAGCACGATTCCTGCGGGCCGTTCGATATGCGGCGCGGCCTTCCAGGTTAACGCATTCCCCACGCTAATCTGCTACCCTACGTGCGCTCTGGTCCTCCCGGACGCCCTCTGGCGCCGCGAAGGTCGACAACGACGGCGACCGGTCGCCGCCCGCGCAGTAATACCGGTGACCCCGCCACCGCTAAGGCATTAAGTCCGCCTGAGTGCGGCGGTATGGTCCGCGGGCTGACGAGGCTGACGTCGTACGCTCTACGTCCATACCAGTTATCCGCGCTCAGCCTGACCGATCGCCAGCCCAGCGTCATCCCGGCCATGTCCCAGGTCTCCTACGGAGCCGGCGGCCGCCCCTGTACGAGCTCATCGGGCGCACGATGCCTCCTTCACGACCGTACGCTGACCCGCCGCCGGCCTCACCGCAGGTCTGCGACCAGACCGATATCCCCGAGGCCGGCGCGACCGGGTACAACGCCCAGTACCTTTATGATGGGGCCCAACCGCCGTGACCTGTACCGGACGCCCACTTTATGATTGAGGCCGTACGGGGAGGTCGTGCGTCTCTGACTACGCCGAGCAACACCAAGTCTGGGTTCGACTGTGCGGCTGCGCGTGGTCTCGGGCACCGGACGGCGCCTCCTGGCCCAGGCGATGGGTCACGTCATCCTCTGGAGTTCCACGTCGGGCGCGAGGTCCTTCTTCCTGACCATGCGCCGTCACACACTGACTCTTCCTCATCGGCCTGGAGCCCTCCCCCGACGGCACGCTACGCTCGCGGCTGCTTCGTGACGGCCTCGACGTCAACGGCGCCGCCGCAGCGGCGCACCGGAAGCAACGAGTTCCGCCCCCTCGTGGGACCGCGAGCGCGGCCCGGCGGACCCGCGGTTCCCTGGCCGACCGCTTCACGGAGGGCAGAGGGCAGTGGAACCTGCTCATGGAGGTACACCTGGTCAGGAGCATCGACCCGTACGGCGAGGGCTCCCCAGGTCCAGGCCAGCTGAGGTGCCCTCGCGCCTGCTTCCGACCTGCCGCCTCTCCACGAGTGCTCTAGTGGGTCGGCGTGTGCGCGTGCGTTGCGTACCGGTCACCCGCATCGGGGACCGCAGCATGGTCACTCACCCGTCTCACGACCCGCTCAGCCCAGCATGCCGTCGAGCGCCCGTCCACGCGGCGAGTGGCCCGCGGATCAATACCAGGACGCCACCGTCCCGGGCACACCCGCCTGGGCGCGAGATCACCGGCGTTCCCGGTCTCGGCATCATCCAGGTGGCGCGCGATCGCTCTCAACGCCGTGGAGCCGTGCGGCCGCAGATCGTCGCGGGCGCGGGCATCAATCCACTCACCACCACGCCGACCAGATCTACCGGACGATCCTGGCGCTGGACTTCCACGCGCCAGCACCAGGCGCTGTCAACGGCGGCGGCTGGGCCCACTCACGTGGGTCAGGAGAAGGTCCGTCTGCCCAGCTGCTTCCAGCAGCACGCCTTCGCTCCTGACCGGCACCGCCCGGCCCGGCAGTATGATCGCCACGGGCTTCGGTACATCACCACCGACCAGTGGCAGCTACCGGACTACCTCCTCCGCCGAGCGCCCGGCCTCCCTGGCTGCCCGGCACCTCTGGCGGGCAAGCACCACGACCGACGCGATGGTCGAGGCCATGAAGCGCGGGTGGACGCCAGTCCCACCCGGACCTTCTCAACCGCAGCCCGCCGCTCTGGCCAGCAGGCTGCCGAGGCGGCATGACCCCATATGGACTTGCGATTTCCCCGTCGAGCAGCTGCGCCCGGTGAGCTGCGCTTCGCCCGCGAGGTCTCTGACGCCCCCGGGAGAACTTCCTGCGCATCCTGCGCTCGTGGCGCACGAGAACCTGCTGGGCGCCTGCTGGCGCAAGGGCGCGAGTTCTTCCTGCGCCACATGGCGAGTCAGACAACGACGTCCAACGCCGCGAGACCCCGCCCGAGCAGCGTCCTTCCCGCCTCGGTGACCTGGCGCGACGGAGGCCCCCGTGGGCAAGCTCCGACCTCATGTGGACCGCGGACTCCGCAACACCTCCACCACCCCGCACTCCGACGTCGTTCCTGCCGGCGCCCACCTGGGTACGAGAAGCTACTGACATCTCCTCGACCGACATGTGCACATTCGCATGCTCTCATGACGCGGCCATCGACCGCCTCTGGGAGGCGCGCACCGACTTCCAGGTCTTCCAGGACTCTGGCCGGGCTCGATCTCCGCCTGGGCGCCGCGCCACCTGGGCACCCAGACCGACGTCGCCGCGCGCGCCTGACGCGCACGACACTGACGCCATGACGATGGCGCACGGTGACGTGTCCTCCACTCCCCAGGAGTGGGTGCCGGGAGTGACGATGCCCAAGCTGGTGCCCACCAGGCGCGACTACACCCGAGATCCGTGCCAGGTTCGACGCCCTGGGGCCCCCTGGGCTGCGAAGCTGGGGCTTCCCTGCAAGGGCATCGTGCCCAAGCCCGGCGGAGGTGGAGCGCCTGGCCCGCAATCACGGGGTGCTCCTCCGACGGCGTGGCCGCCGGCCGGCCGCTGCTCGACACCGACATCCGCGCCGCCGACGCCATCTCACACTGTCCGGGCACCACCAGCGGGCGCATCGCCACCGAGGCTGGGACACGCTGTCCAAGGCGCCGGCACCACCGCTGGTCGAGCCTGGGCGAGGAGGAGGTGCAGGCAAGCACATCTCCTCTCGCCGACACCCAGGTCAAGCTCCAGGAGTCATCACCTCCCCGAGTGGTCTGGTTCCGAGCACGGCGGCCGGCGATACTCGGCCTTCGTGGTCAACGTGGAGCACGCCAAGCCCTGGCACACCCTGACCGGGCGCATGCGTCTACTACCTCGACCACGACCGGATGCGGGACACGGCAGGCCATGCCGATCTTCCGGCCACCGCTGGACTCCACGCCCTGTACGGGAGGCCGCACCGCTCGGTGTCCACGAGCCAGGCGGGCACGGCAGAGGTCGCGCGCTCACATCACCGCGCACAACAGCGGGCGATCCACTCTCGCAGTACTTCGACAACCTGCACATGCTCGACGCTGACGCGTGACCATCTGGATGAGCTCCTGCGACGCCGACAAGATCGGCGTCTGGCGACAGCACTGTAGTGGGTCGGAGGCCTACAACCTGCCGCATCGCGGCGGCGCGCGCCATCGTTCCCACTCGCATCCCCGAGGGCATGGTCTTCATGGCGCACCACGCCCAGGAGCGCACCATGAACACCCCGCTGACTGGAGGACCGGCGGCAGGCGCGGCGGGACGCACAACTCCTGGCCGGATCGTGCTCTGCCCAGCCGCTTCGCAGGCGCGGCCACGGGCAGCCGTCCCACGCCAACTTCAACTACATCGGCCCCACGAGCGCTTAACCGCGACGAGGTCACGCTTATCCGCCGCCGCAGCAACCCGGAGGTGACTTTCTGATAAAGGGTCATGGCCCAGATCGCAAATGGTGTTGAACCTCGACAGCGCATCGGCCGCCACACCGTTCCGTGCGTGACCTGCAGCGAGGCCTGGACCGACTGCGAGAGCACCGAGGCTGGGTCTAACACTGTCAGAGACCCCGTCCCTGGTGTCGGCTACAAAGGCTGGGAGGACCAGGACACCTGGGCGCGGCGGCTGGGAGCGCACGGCCTCCGGGCCGCTACTGCAGCTGCTTCGGGCGGAGCGCCTCGCGCGCCTGGTGCTCGCCCAGCTGGAGGTGCCGCCCACGGTCGAGGACTACTACGAGCCGTGGACCTACAGAGTACGACAAGCCGCTCTCGGCCCCCAAGGACTCCCTGGCGATTCCTGGTGGCGCGCGCCAGAGCCAGCTGACCGGCGAGTGCATGCCACCATCAAGCGTCCCAGCTGGGACGACGACCGCACGGGTCCCTTGGAGACCACTCCAGCGGGACCCGATCATCGAGGCGATGAGCACGAAGGTGCGCACCGACATCGAGTCGGCCGTCATGCACTACCTGCCGCGTGCATCTGCGAGCACCGCCTCAACACCTGCGTGTCCGCCTGCCCGTCGGGCGCCGCCGCGGCTGTCTGAGGACGGCATCGTTCTGGTGGACCAGGACGCCTGCCGCGGCTGGCGCATGCGCGTCCTCCCGCTGGCAAGAAGGCCCACGACCACGCCACCGGCAAGGCCGAGAGCGCACCCTGTGCCACCTGCGCCTGAGATCGGCCAGCCGCCACGTGCTCGCTCGAGACCTGCCGTGGGCCGCCCAGCCACCTGGGCGTCTCCTCTGCGACGCCGATCGCGTCTCGCAGGCCGCCGCCGTCACGACCCGCAGGACCTGTACGCTGGCCCAGCGCGAGATCCTCCTCAACCCCCACGACCCTGAGGCCGTGCGGGCGCTCGCGCCGAGGGCGTGCCGGACAATCTCGGATCGGAGGCTGCTCAGGCCTCATCTGGGACCTCATCGACACCTACGAGGTGGCCCTGCCCCTGCACGAGTACCGCACCATGCCCGATGGTCCGGTACATCCCGCCGCTCTCGGTCGTTGACGAGGTCGCGGCCGCCGGCCTGACGGCGAGAACCTGCAAGGTGCTGCTGGCTGCCGTCTCCGACATGCGCATTCCGCTGGAGTACCTGGCAGGCTGTTCGTACCGGCGAGACCAGCACGGTCGAGCTCGTTAGCTGCGGCGCCACTGTCGCGATGCGCTCCCCATGCGCGACGTAGCGCCTGGGCCCGCGAGCCCGACCTGGCCATCGCCGCCGCCGTGGGCCTGGACGGCAGCGAAGCTGGCAGCCATGCCGCCTGCTGGCACATCGCCAAGTGGCGACGACCGCTTACGCGTCATCACCGCCAAGCCCGAGGTCCCCGCGGCATGGAGTCCGCCAGTGCAACGACGTGGCGACGCTTTCTGGGTGAGCCCCGGCCGGGTGCCACCGACGTCGCCTCCTTCCACGGCGCGGCGGCGCCATGAACGGCGGCCCGGGTGGAGCCTGCCGCTGCCGACGTGCGCCGTGAGCCGGTGCCGGCCTGCCCGCACATGGTGGCAAGTCCCGGTGTTCCTCAGCCGGTGGGGCGGCTCTGAGGCGACGACTCTCGACCGGCCCGGCGGTCGCGGCCTGTAGGGACCTCTTGAGATGGTCTCGCAAATGCCCGCGCTGGCTTGAGAAAACCCGCAGGAGGTGCACCTGACGCCCTCCCCAGCGAGGCCACCGTGCATGGCGGCGCTGCTGGTGGACTGCGGCCGAGACTCTGGAGAGGCCGAACGCCGTCGAGGCCGAGCTTCGCCACGCTGCTGGCGTGAGGTGTGCCGTCCTCCTGGAGGGAGTTCATCGCTCAGGCGCGGCGCCGCGGTGAGCGAGCCGTGGCCGAGAGCACTCACGTGGAGGTCTTCGACCGACGTCGGCGCTGCTGCCTGTACCTGACGTGTACTACACGGTGGGCGCACCCGGCATCGGGCGCCGCGCTGCTGGCCTTCAAGCAGGCGTTGCTGGCGGCGGCCGGCCACGAGATGGCCGCCGACGAGGCTGCCCGATCACCTGCCGGTGGTCCCGAGCCGTCCGCTGCGCAGCGTGCGACGAGGGTGGGCCAGTGCGCTCCTGTCCTCCCACCGAGTGGCGTCGAGAAATGTGCGCAGCGCCCTGGCCGACGCCGCCTCTCTCTACGCGGGCTGGGTGAGGCCGTCCTCGATGACTCTGCCGCAGATCGACGAGGGCCACCGCCGAGCGCGTGCGCCTGGTGGCGGCCGGGCCGCCCACCGAGACCGTCGGTGTCACCTGACACCCTGCCCTTCCTGACCATTCCTGTGCGCCTGACCCGAGCCTGTCCGGTGTAAACTCGCGTGCCGGGCTCGGCACCAGTCGCCGGATCCTTCCCCTTCACAAGCAGCCAGGAGAGCATGACGCCAGGCTGAGTTCAGCAGGAACCTCATGTGGGTGGCCCTGCCCTACTGCCAGCCACCAGGGTGCTGCTGGTGGCAGGCATGATCTGGCGGTGGTGGCACTCGACCAGTTCGGCTGGACCTCGCGCTCGCAGCAGGAACGAGGTCCCGCATCCTGCGCCTGGCTCTGTTTCACCTGGGCTCTCATGGTGATGGGCGGTCACGTCGTCGGAGCCCCTGGTGCCCAGGACGTCACCGAGATGCTGGGCGTCTCTCAGCACATCGCCACCACCTGGGCGCCACCTGCCTGGGAACCTTGGCGGGCCATCCGCAGCGACGTGGGCCTGGTGGGGCTCATCTTACCGGCGCATCGTCGTCAGCGAGCGATGCGCTGGCCTACCACCTGCAACGACCTTGGTCATGTACTGCTTCCCTCATCGTGCCCGATCCTGCTGGAACGGCGGCTGGTCCTCAGCTAGCTCACCGACGCCCACGGCTACGACTACAAGCGAGACGATCAGCCTGGCTGTTTCGGTGCTGGTCCTCCAGCCGCTGTCCTGAGCTCGCGGCCGACGTGCCGGTCTCCTTCTGCGCTCCACGTCATCGCAGGCTCTCCTGCTCCTGGGCGATCTGGCCTCTGCACCGTCTGGTCCGCGTGGTCTCCTGCACCCCGTGAGCCATGTGGACCCGCCCTCATGTGGTTCTACCGTTCCCGAGTGGCGCCACCTCCACCGCTCCAGACCTCCCGCGGCTGGACCCGCGCGAACCCAGGGCACCCGGCAACTAGGCCAACGCGTCCTACCCTCCCAGGAGCCTAGACCGGACGTTCTGCCGTCATGCGAGCGACACGCAATGGGTGGCATTCACGTCGTGCGGCCACCGCCGCCGCGGTCTGCTCTCCGCCGTCCGTCTGGCCGCTGCGTGCGGCGGGTCCGCCTCCAACGAAAGCCCACCGAGCGCCGCCACGGCGCCGCTTCCGCAGGCGCCTCGGGCGGCGCGCAGAAAAAGACCACCGGGCAGAGGTCACGGTTCTGGCCGCCGCCTCCTGCGGGCTTTCGAGGAGATCGAGAAGACCGTGGCATAGGACAATCCAGCCTGGACGTCACCTCTCGACTTCCAGGGGTCCCAGGACCTGGTGGCCTCCTGGCGTGGCGACAGCTGCGACGTCCTGGCCACGGGCCAACAACCCCACGATGAAGACCGGCTGCGGACCAGAAGCTGGTCGGGAGCCAGACCGAGTTCGCCACCAACGTCCTGACCACTTTCATCGTCCCCAGGCGGCAAGAGGATCACCGGGCTGGACCTCCGTCGCTGGATGGCGCCAACCTTGGTCATTCAGGCGCTGAGGTGCCCGGTGAGGCTTGGCACCAAGAAGCTCGCCTCTAGGCCCGGGGAATCACCCTCAAGCCGGTCTCCGAGGCAGTGGTGCGACCCGACGTGCGCGGCGAGGTCGGGGTCCGGCGGAGGCCGACGCCGGCATCGTCTCTACACCACGACGGCGGCGGCCGCCAAGGACAAAGGCAGGACAAGGAATCGACATCCCCGACGGCGGCGTTCGTCAACCACTACCCGATCGCCCGAGACCGCCAAGCCCGGGAACCCTGCGGGCGCGCAGCAGAGCGCTTCATCGGGCCGTCACCGGCAAGACCGGTCAGGAGATCCTGGCCAGCACGGCTTCGGCAAGCCCGGCAGCACCGCTGCTGCCGGGCGCGAGCGCTTGCAGGGCGAGCTTCGGCGCCGCTCCGCCCGCAGGCAGCGCGGCGGGCTGCAGCCCGGGCCAGCTCGAAGCCAGCTGCTGCCCTGTCCCAGAGCTGCGACCGCTGAGGGCCCCTCCACCCGGAGGCGGACAAGCCCACGGTGGAGTTGACCGCTCCGGCGATGGAGCGCGGCCTGCCTCGCTGGCCTGGTACCTATGATTCTGGTGAACCAGATGTCCCCACTGCACGCCCTGAGCAGCAGTCGAGCATGGCGGCCCGTCCGCGCCCTCCTGGGGCGTGGGCGGGCCGCTCGCTCACGCCGTCCTCGTGACCGCGCTGGCCGTCTTGGGAGGCTGCGTGCACTCGTCCCGGCCCCTGGTGGGATGGGGACGCGCGCGTGTCTGTGCAGCTCAGCTGCTGGCAACGCCGTCGCGCTGAGGCCGCCCCGTGGCTCCTCGATCCGCACCTCGTCTGAGCCCGCGCGGTGCAGTCTCGCGTGGTGCTGGGCGATGCCACCGGCGCTGCCGCTCGCCCGCAGCTGGCCGTGAGGATCGCGCCGGATCCCCGCGGTGCCGCGATGACGATGCCGCCGGTGGTAGCCGGTATCGCGCCGTTGTCCACGCTGGGCAACCGCGGCCTGCTGAGCGCACCTGAAGGAGTGGGGGTACACGATTGCCTTCTCCACCACCGCGGTGGCTGGTCATGCAGGTGTTCGAGTTCATGCCTTTCCTGGTGGTCACTCTGGGAGGTCAGCGCTGCAGCAGCCGCGACGAAGCGGGCCGGAAGTCACCGCCCGAAGCCTCGAGCCCGGCTCCGTGGCGGGTCTCTGGCGCAGGTGTACGCTGTTGGCAGCGCCTGCTCCTGGCTCAGCACAGCCCTGGCGCGCGCCGGGCCCGCGACGTTCGCGACCATCGCCCTCGCCGGCTCCAGGAGGGCGTCACCGCATCGATGCCGCTGGCACATCTACCTGGAGCGAGAAGGATACGGCCACCTCCCTGGCTCCCTGGCCGCCGTGCTCATCGGCCTATCTCTTCATCATCGTCGGGCGACCAATATCGATCAGTGCAGCTCCCGTCCCGCGCCCTCGCCACGCGAATCTCGAAGGACGATGACGCCGCCTGGGGAGCAGCTCTGAGGCCTCTGGCGAACAGCAGTGAGCGGACGCGAATCTGCCTCAGGGCGGCGGGCGCGGCCAGGACCTGCAGTGTGGCCTTTCCAGACTGGCGGATCGCGACGTCGTCGTCGATCTGGGAGGGTGGAGGCCGGGCACGGCATGGCGCTCATCGGCCCCAACGGCTCGGGCAGTGGTCGAGCGGTCTGCTCCTGTGGTGGCTGGCCTGCTGGACGCCGAGAACGGCCAGGGTCGTGCTGGGCGGACGAGTCCTGGACGGCCCCGCTTTCGTGGCGGGCGGCGCCGTGGTGGCGCTGCTCAGCCAGGAGCCGCGTCTTCGCCCACATGTCCCGTGCAGGCAACGTGGTTCGCGCTGCTGCCGCCAGGGGTGAGCCGAGGCGACGCGTCGGGCCCGAGCTGAGCTGGCCGCCGTCGTGCCGATCACCGGCATCCCGCCCGGGAGGCGCTCTCGGGCGGTCAGGCTGCCCGGTGGCCTTGGCCCGGGCGCTGGCGACAGGGCCCGCGCTGCTGGTCCTGGACGAGCCGATGGCCGCCCTGGACGTGACCGCCCGCCAGGAGATGCGCGCCTGGCGGCGCATCGGTGCGCCGAGGAGAGGCTGACACTGCCCTGGTGACCCATGACGTCCTGGACCTGACGGCGCTGGCCGAGGACGTCGTCGTCCTGGACCGGGGCCGAGTGGTGGAGCAGGGGCCGACGGCGCGGGTCCTGTCCGCGCCGCGTTCGGACTTCGTCGCCCACCTGACGGGGACGGCTGCGTCACGGGGTCATCGACGGCGACGCCGAGGCTCCCGGGTTGCGGCTGCCGTCAGGGCAGGCCATCCACGGCCGTCCCCGGGAGGAGGCCACTGGCCGGCAGGTCGGCGAGCAGGGCCACCGGGACGACCATGACGAGGTCTGCACCCCGAGCGCCGGGTATTGCTGGTGCCGCCCGACGCCGTCGCCCCTCTACCGGCAGGCACCGCACGGCAGTCCCCGCAACGTCCTGACCGGCCGGGTGACGGGGCTGGAGCGCTCCGGGGCGCGTGGTGAGTGTGCGCCTGGAGCTCGAGGAGGGGCAGCGGCTGTCGGCGGCGGTCATCGCGGGTGCCGCGGCTGAGCTCGGCATCACCGAGGGCCGGGAGGTCTGCTGCGTCATCAAGGCGGTGCAGGTGCGTATCCTGGCCCGCCGGGGTTGAAGACTGTTGCACTGAGGTGTTGGAAGAAGAACCAGGCGTGGATGAGGGAGGCATAGTGAGCACTGTTGAGGGAAGCGAGCGCGTTGGCGGCTGCGGATCGGTGATCGCTGAGGAGCGTCTACGACCGCTGAGCCGCGATGAGCTGGAGCGCTACCACCGCAATGCGCTCGTGCCGCAGGTGGGGCTCGTGGGGCAGCAGCGCATCCGCGCGTCCCGGGTCCTGCTCATCGGTGCCGGCGGGCTCGGGGCGCCGGCGGCCCTGTACCTGGCGGCCGCCGGAGTGGGGACGATCGGGCTCATTGACGACGACAACGTCGACGTGTCCAACCTGCAACGCCAGGTCATCCACGCCACGGCGGCCGTGGGGCGCCCCAAGGTGGACTCGGCGGCCGAGGCGATCAGAGCGCTCAATCCTGACATTGAGGTCGTTGCCCACCGGACGCGATTGACGGCCGATAACGCCCTGGAGCAGCTGGACGGCTGGGACGTGGTCATCGACGGCACGGACAACTTCCCACGCGGTACCTGGTCAATGACGCCACCGTCAGTGCTGGGGCTGCCGCTGGTGCAGCAGGCGGTACTGGGGTTCAACGGGCGGGTGGGGGTCTTCGACGCGCGCCGGGGACCGTGCTACCGGTGCCTGCACCCCGCCCCGCCGCCCGCAGGTTCGGTGCCCTCCTGCGCGGAGGCGGGGGTGCTGGGAGGTGCTGCCCGGCATCATCAGGACGATGCAAGCCGCCGAGGCGCTCAAGCTGGTCATCGGTGGCGGGCAGCCGCTGCTGGGGAGGTTGGCGTTGCTCGACGCCTGGGGGCACCTGCGGGAGATTCCGGTGGCGAGAGCCCGGCCTGCCCGGTGTGCGGGGAGAACCCGAGTATCACCGGGCTGGTCACGGAGGCTGATGCCTGCGTGGTTCCCCGGACTCCCGAGGTCGACACGCAGCCGCAGGAGCCCGACTCTAGGGGTGAGGCCCCTGAGGGCGGGAGTGGGGTTGTCTCTGCGGCCGAGCTGAGGAGCTCTTGGAGGGCGATGTGCCACCGGCACTGCTGGATGTGCGCGAGGACGTCGAGGTGGCGCTCGAGCCGATAGGAGGCGCGCTGCACATTCCGTTGCGTGAGGTGACGCTTTTGCGGACGAGCTCGACCCGGGCCGGCTGACGGTGGTGGTGTGCGCCGCTGGGTGGCGGCTCGGCCCGCGCCATCGAGGCACTGAAGGCTGCGGGCTGTCCCGGCCAGCTCCCCTCAACGCTTGAGGGCGGCATGAAGGCCTGGGCAGCTGGGCGGCCGACTGACCCGAAGCTCGTGAGCTGCAGGGATCGACGGATCTTTCCCTGTGTCTGACGGCGAGGGAGTACGGGGCTTAGTGGCGCTTGGGCTTCTTCGGCGTCGTCGGTGAGTAGGAGGTGATCGGACGGGGTCCGTAGGGGTGGAGGTCTCGGTGGTGGTGATGGTGCCCTCGATGGGCCGCCAGGTGGTCTGGGCGTGCATCGCATCAGCAGTCACCACCACCCCGTCCAGGTCGACAGGCTCAAGCAAGTCCCCTCAGGGTCGGGACCCTCTGGTTGGACTTGTCCGCCACCCGCTGCTGGGTCAGCACGGCGCCGGTGGCGTGGTCAGCTCCTGCAGAACCCGGCGGATGGTCGACTCCGACGGAAGAGTCTGGCCCTTCTCCAGCCCCAGGGCCTCCAGGTCGGCACCAGTCAGGTCGGTGGCGTGCTCCATATCACTGTCAGTTGCGACAGCCCGCCAGCACTCCGGTCACAGCCAGAGACAAGACCGTGAACAGGCTGTGGCGCGCTCCGCGTCTGTCGCGTGGGTCAGTGATGTTCCTGAGAACCTGGACCAGGGGCTGGCGCGACAAGGCGTTCGTGGTGGAGGATGACATCAGCGCGGGCTCCCCAGGACGAAGCGGATTGATTAGCACCGCTCATCGTCCCCACGGGGCCTGCGCCCTCGTCCCTAACGACACACCGCCCCATCAAACCAGCTCAGACACCCTCACCCACCGACTTTGCCGACCCCTGAGCTCCCTACCCATGACCGACGCCCTAGCTCGAACAGGTCACCGTCTGGCTCCAAGGGCATTGGAATATAGAGAACCGACTCACTGGGCCAGAGACGTCGTCACGTGCGAGGACCACCACCAGCTGCACACCGCTAACGGTCCCCGAGATCATGCCCGACCTGCATAACCTGCCCATCAGCGTGACCCGACTCTTCCACAGCCCCAGCATATTCATCGCCTCAACCACCGAAATCCACGTCAAGACGACCAAACGAGGCCCATCAATTTCAACACCCAACCAAGCACCTGAACCAACTTCGCCAGCCCCGCACCTCAAGGATTGCTACTAACCTCCGTAATTATTTTTGTGTATATCGTATATTGTTCTGGAATTGCAGCATTCTTTGGGTGTGTTAATTTAACTTACTAAAGTAGATCGAATCATTTGCATCCAGATGGGCTCCACATGAGGTGAGACTCAATGAATTGGTTGCAAACACAGAAGGAGATCGCCTTGGGAGAATACGCTGGCAGCGATGCACAGTTGGTGATGTTCACGGGTGGACGCGATAGCACTCTTGCAGCCCTGTTCCCTGATGCTGAGAGGTATCCCAGTACATCTGTACACAGCAAATTCTGGATGTTCTCTACACAGAGATGTCCTTGAGGTACGGGTGCGAGAGATGAGGAGCCGCTTTGGCGGACTGGTGCTGAGACACGTCAAACAAGATATTTCTGGAAGTTTCCGCTCTCGCTATTGCCGACCTTGAACAAGACATCTGACCTACAGGAAGAATCTTGTACTGCTGGGAGAGAAAATAGCAATACACTGCCACGTGATCGACTACACAGCGGAACGACATTACTATAGTTAATGACGGTATCGCTGTCTACCAGAAGGAGTTTCCGGAGCAGCGTTCCGTGGCCAAGAGACTACTGTGGAGTTCGTGAAGGGTTACGGAATCACGTACGAGGTCCATCTACGACTGGGCGCAGTCGTCTGATGACGTGGTACAAGTTGATTACAGTTAGGGTTGTCCACAAAAATCGCTCGAGGGCCTGTCGGTGTTCGCCGACAGTTTTACCACGCCGAGTGATGAAGTTGTTTACAGTATTTGCGCGATAAGGAGCGCAAGGCTGTCGATATTATCGACTTCCTTCAGGGCAGTAAAGTCAACTCTTCCACCTCCTTAGAGGGTTCTAGGTATGCCAAATGATCCAGCCTCTATAAATCCTTCACTAAATCCTTTTCTTGAGTCACGACCGATCGAGAGAATCATATTACGGACATACTTCCAGAAGTCGGAGCGCTCTTGCTGACATGCTGAGGCCACGACCCTGGGCGTAGACTCTAACTGCATTCATTTTGTCCCGAACACCTCTACCGCCCCTGGCTGTGGTGCTCGGGGGATTATGGCAGAGAATTTAAGATTGAGAGGGCAGGGTCCACTATGGGCACTACGGCCCCTATCAAGGAGTAGTCAGATCTATGGAAGAGAGTGCTCAACGGCAGGTGGGTCGGTTTTTCATACGCATGTAGCCCCAGTGGACGTTAGCGTCGATAACAGCTTCCGTGAACCAGGGGGCGCGACGGCCTCTGTCGTGGACGGAGCACAATCTCTTGGCACTTACCTTACCGAGGAACTGGTGTCGAGTGGTACGAGTCGTAATTGCGCCGCTTCATAAGCATCTGGCGCTCGCACCGGGGGACTGGGTATGGTGATACTAGATGCCGTTACAGGGCAGCAGTTGCCGTCAATTGCGAGTTTTTGTCACTGACTGAGGGCGGCTGCCCGTCACTTGATCTCGCTTGAACAGGCGCTTGATAGAATGAGACGCGGAAAGGTCTGGAACAAGGCGCAGCTCCTGTTCTCTCAAGACCTTGTCGACTGGAGCGACCGCGGAGGGATTAGAGATCGTGGGAGGTGGCGGCGGACTCCCTATGGCGGCGGTAAAGATGTCCAGAGGAGGCGACGCGAACGTGATGGCACGAACTTCACCCAGCGCCAAGTACTTCAGGCGTCAGGGAATCATTCGCTACTCGTACTCGAGCCTGGGGTGCAGGATGATTCCTGGGTCGATGCTACTGAAGCCTTCTGCCACGACCTGGAGGGACTGATCAGATGTCAGGGAATGCTAGATAACCGATACGTCCGGGGGCGCGGTGGTGGTGCTCGGCGGGGTCCTGGTCATGTCTTTTGATGCAGCCCTCATCCGCGCTGTAGACCAGCCGGCCGGGTGTTGTCGTTGTGGCGCGGTGTGCTGATATGCGCTGCCATGGTGCTGGCGGCAGTGGTCTGCCACGTTGCTGGGGTGAAGCAACGCTGGGACAACGAGTGGGCTGCCTGGGGTAACGGGCTGATGTTCGGGATAGCATCAGTGGCATTCGTGTATTCCATCGGAGCACTTCCGCCGCTAACACGCTCTTTATCATGGCGACCATGCCGGTATGGTCGGCAATTCTGGGACGAGTGTTTCTCCGGGCCAGCATCGACCGGCCGACGGTCCTGGCGATCCTGGCGTCGCTGGCCCGGTATGACGATCATCTTCGCTTCACAGCTGTCCAGCGCCGCGAGACTGGGGAACTGCTGGCCCTACTGGCAGCCGTGTCGATGAGCGGTGGTTTCGTATGCTCCTCAAACGCCGCTCCAGCCCCTTCCTCACCACAGCGGTCGGCGGTGCGCTGTGCGCACTCACCGCTACTGCCCTTCTGCACGGGTCAAGGTTCTGACGAGTCCTCCTCATGGCTGCCTCTGGTGGCCGAGGCTTCGTGGTCATGCCGGTCGGTCTGGTCTGCTTATCCGTTGGACCGAAGTTCCTGCCCGTGCACCATGTGGCAATCTTCGTGTTGGCGGAGACAGTGCTGGGCCCGGTGTGGGTGTGGCTGTTCTTCCGTGAGAATCCCAGGGCGGCCTCACTCCCTAGGCGGGTCGGTGGTCATCGGAGCGATCATCGGCCTCAACATGCACTACATTCGCCGTTCAAGGAGGGAGAGGCGGGTGCGACTTGATAAGCGTGACATGGGGAGAGCCCGCCAATTGTCAAGTGTGCTGCGGTCGTTCTCCGCAGGAATAGCATGCTGCTTGTCCGCAAAGCGTGGTACGACCGACCTCATTTCTCCTGGAGGCAAGCTGGAGAGAGAGTCGCATATCGCCTGCCTCGGCCGCGAGGCTTGATGAGGAGCTCAGGGGTCTCGTTGGTGTCGGCCACTTACTTCGGTACCTATGAAGATGTCTCCATCTTCGACCGGAGCCGGATGATCACCCTATTCGTCTACATGTGCGATATTGTGGGCGATTCGGTCCCTCGCTCTGAGATCGAGGCCGTAGAGTGGGTCCCCGTGACCTGCTCGCCAGGTGATGGGTCAACCTTTCAGAGCAGGGTTATTCCTGATATTGCGAGGATGCGTGGCCAATGCTGAACAGCCCGGTGGGCGTGGTGACAACCTGGACGGGACCGTCGTCTTCGGCGGAGTCGCCGATCCCCGACTGGCCCCCTTTCTCAGGCGGGCCGCGGGACGTGAGGACATATCGGTCATCGTGGCGACCTCACGTGCGCCCCGAGGAATGGCCGAGGTACTGGGAGATGCCGTGACCTGCCCTGGAAGGCTCGGTCTGCCTCAACGGGGCTCTTTTGCGCCTAGGAGACAAGGAGAGGCGCTACCCCATGAGGGCGGATCACGTCCGCGCCGTCGTGGACGCCGCCTTCCGCGCGGGCATGCCCCTCTACGTGGACCAGGGCAGCTCTTTCACTGCACTGGCGGGCCATGACCCCGCCGCAGATCCGTGGTCGGGGAAGTGTCTGAAGCGGTCTCAGATTTCGCTGAGTCCCCAGAGACAGGGGTGAAGAAGAAGTCCCGGCGAAGGGACAGCCAAGATTCCGGGACGGCACAGGGCCTCTGGGACGGCCTGGAGCACATGCGGGACTACCCGGATGGCACATGGTGCACCGACCAGCGCAGGTACCGACTGAGGATGTGCTCAAGGTGACGGTCGTCAGCAAAAGGTGCCGGGGCCGTGCGGGGCAGGACAGCATCAGGCAGAGCATTACTGATCCGCTACAAGGGAACGGCTGGTCCGGGTACGAGGGCTGCCGACTCACGCAGGAGACGGGCGGCCCGGAGCCTGAGCACTCTCCAGGACTTGCTGGGGCTACGCCTCGACAGCGTCGTCGCCTACCCGCACGAGGACGGCGTGGTCGATATCTGCGGCAGGGGTGGACAAGAGCGTCTGCATGAGGCTGCCGGCCGCCTCGGGAGGTGCGGGTACCGTGGGAGGGACAGCCATCATGGGGCAGTCACCGGCCCTTCGCCATCGCCCCCGTCTCCACGTGGGTCGCGGTGAGCAACGACGCCAACGACGTGGAGATGATCCGCGGCAGACATCGGTGTCATTGTCGGGGACGGGCTGAAGAGGTCAGAGCAAGGAGGCAGACGGTCCGCGTCCCCTCACGCCCTGGCGCGGTGGTGTCCATTCTGGAGCAGCTGCTTGAGCTGCACCACTGACGTCACCACAAGCATGTGTGGAGTGCCTGGCGTTTCTCGGACTTGGGAGATTCTCCTTTCATGAGTGGATATGGGTGGAGACCGTGCGAGCAGCGAAGTATGGAGGAACTGCTGGACTACAGATTGAGCGTGAAGCGGCCTGTGGAGAGCCACCACAGCGGAGGTGACCGAGTCCTACGATCTTGTGAGCCACAGACGTGGGCAACCGGGCCGCACGGTGCAGGAAGGAGCACGCCACCGGCCTGGACAGTCAGAAGACCTCGAGTCGGCTTGAAACTCACGAAGCTCAAGGCGGAGGTCCATCAGTTGCGTGGCAAACACGAGTTCCTAAAATGCAGCAGCCTGGCTTGCGAAGGAACAACGTCGGCGACCAAAGGTGCTTGCGAGGGGCATGGAACGCGAAGGCGTTGGTGTAGGTGATGCTCTCTCGGTACGGGCCACGGTCGCAGACGCGCTGGCACTCGCTGGCCTCAGCCGGCCCGCTCCGCACGCCCCAGGGAGCCATGAGCAGCCAGACGAGGTAGAGCCCGCCCAGCGCCGCACTGACCAGACCCACCGGGATCTGGAAGGGGCTAAGCAGCCGTTGCGCCAGAAAATCAGCCCCTCCCAGCAAGAGCGCCCCCATGGCCGCCGAGGCGATCATCGTCATCCCAGCCGATCTGCTCCAGCCGGCGCGCCAGCTGCGGTGCGGCCAGGGCGATGAAACCGATCGGTCCAGCCGTTGCCACGCAGATCGCCGCCAGCATGACGCCGTAGCCGAGCATCGCGCGCGCACTGTGCGAACCCGCAGTCCCAGGCTGGTTGCGGCGTCGTCGCCCATCTCCAGCAGACTCGCAGGCCGCACGAGCCACACCACCTGAATCAGCAGCACCGCGGCTGCCAGAGCCAGGGGCTTGACCTGCCCCCAGGAAATCGCGTTGAAGGAACCGTACTGCCAGGCCTTGGCCGTCTCGGCACTAGGCAGACTGGCTTGGGAGATGAGGTAGCTGTTGGCCGCCGAGAGCATCTCGGAGATGGCGACCCCGGTCAGGATCAGGTTGTCGCCGCCCACGCCACCGCGCCGCGACACAAGAGCACCACCGCCGCGGTCGTAAAGCCTCCGAGGACCGCTCCCACCGAGACCTGGAAATCACTCGCCGACGCCGCCAGCAGAAGCATGAACAACCCACCACTGGAGGCTCCGGTCGTGAACCCCACAATGTCGGGGGCTGCCCAGGGATTTCGTGACAGGCTCCGGAAGACCGCACCCGACAGCGCCAGCATCGCCCCACCAGCACCGCCGCGACCGCACGCGGAAGCCGCTGGTTGAGCACGAAGAAGCGATCCATCCTGCTTCCAGAGCCCGTCAGCAGTGTGCAGCGCGTCGGTCCCGGAGATGTTGTAGGCACCGAACAGCACCGAGACAGCCACCACGGCCAGCGCCGCAGCAAGCGCCAGCATCGTCACCACAGCGGCCCGCCGGTGGACGAGGAAGGCCCTGCGACGTCAACGGGGCATCGCAGCTGGGAGGCCAGGGGCCCCGAGGCGGGGCCCTTCGGTCTCAGACTCGAGGCTACCGGCCGCGTCCCGAACCCGCTTCACCGCCCTTTCACCCCATCCGCTGGATGACCATGAGCAGCAGCACCGGACCTCCGATGAATGCGGTCACGACCCCGCCTCCATCTCGCCGGAGTCAGGATGACCCGCCCGACGACGTCGGCGGCCAGCAACGAGACCGGTCCGGCGACGAGGGAACCGCCAGCAGCCTGCGCTGGTCAGCCCCAGGGCCAGCCGCAGCACCTGCGGGACCACCAGCCCAACGAAGGAGATCGGCCCGACCGCCGCCGTCGACGCCCCACACAGTAGGTGATCGAGATCAGTGCCAGCGCCCGAGCGCGCCTCGGGCTGACACCCAGCGCCTTGGCCTGCTCCTCCCCAACACCAAGGCGTTGAGCGTGAGCCCCGAGGCCAGAGCCAGCACCAGCCCGACGACGAGGAAGGGCGCCACCCACACCAGCAGCACCGCATCCCGGTCCGCCAACGATCCCAGAACCCAGAAACGATAGGAGTCGAAGGTGACGGAGTCATACATCGTGATGGTCCTGGTGATCGACCGCAGACTCGCCCCCAGGGCCACCCCCGGCCAGCACGAGGTCTGGCGGGGCCGGCGTCGGCACTGCGCACCGACATGAGATGGACGAGGAAGGCGGCCAGGGCGGCCCCCGCGAAGGCGAACCAGAGGAAGTCACTCACATCTGTCAGCCCCAACAGAGACATCGACAGGACCACCGACAGCGACGCTCCGGCATTGATGCCGAGAATGCCCGGCTCGGCCAGGGATTGCGGGTCAGCCCTCGCATGACGACCCCCGCCACGGCCAGCGAGGCTCCCACCATGACCGCCAGGACGGTCCGCGGCATCCGCAGGCGCCCACCGTCGTCACCCAGGGCAAGAGCGAGGCGTGGAAGCAGGACTTCCTCCTCGTGGCCGACGCCCTGGGCAAGCCGGAGACCGCCAAGAAGTGGATGGAGACTATCAGGTCGACGCCGAGAAGGCCGGCTCCGCCATTGACGGCAACCCCACCGTCTCACTGCTGCGTAAGACCAGCGACAAGCTTTCGTCTCTTCAGGGCGGTCTCGCTGGCCGGCTCGGTCCTGTCCGATATGGGCGTCGCCCGCCCCAGCACCCAGACCTTCACCGACAACGGCAACAAGGACATCAGCTCCGAGACGCTGGCTGAGGCAGAGGCCGACTGGATCCTCTACGGGCGCAGAAGACCCCGAAGGACGAGAAGGACAAGGACAAGAACAACACCGAGCTGACCGCCACTGCCCCTGTGGGCGGGGCTCAAGGCCGTCAACGACAAGCACGCCGTGCGCGTTGACGACGACGCTTCTTCCTCAACGCCGGTCCCACCGCGGCACGGCTCGTCATGACCACGGTGGCGGACACGCTGCCGAAGAAGAAGTAGTCCGTGCCCGCTCCGGTCTCATCGCAGGCTCTTCAGACGCGGGTCCCCACCGCGGGCCTGAGCGTTCAGGCATCCGCCTGGCCTATCACCCCAGCCATCCGGTCATCGAGGACCTGAGCACGGCCATCACCCCGGGCGCGGTGACAATGATCGTGGGCCCCAATGCCTGCGGGAAGTCCACGTTGCTGCGCGCCATGAGCCGGGTCCCTCCCCGAGCTCCCGGGCAGGTGGTCCTCGACGGCCGCGACATCGCCACCCTGGCCCCCCAAGAAGCTGGCCCGGCGAGTGGGCATGCTGGCCCAGTCCTCCATCGCCCCGCCCGGGATCACCGTCCACGAGCTGGTGGCGCGGGCGCTACCCTGTATCAGTCGCTCCTGCGTCAGTGGTCGGCCGACGACGACGCGGCCGTCACCGATGCGATGGAGCGCACCGACGTCGTTGGCCTGGCCAGCCGGCACGTGTCCGCACTCCGGCGGGCAGCGTCAGCGGGTGTGGTGGCGATGGCCCTGGCCCAGCGCACCAACATCCTCCTGCTCGACGAGCCGACCACCTACCTGGATCTGGCCCACCAGGTGGACCTTCTCGAGCTGTGCCGGGACCTGAACGCCGAGCTGGGCACCACCATCGTGGCGGTGCTCCACGACCTCAACCAGGCCTGCCGTTACGGGGACGAGGTGATCGCCATGCGCGCCGGCAGCATCCTGGCCCATGGCCGCCCCGAGAGGTCGTCACCGCTGAGATGGTTGAGGAGGTCTTCGGCCTGAAGGTCCAGGTCATTGCCAACCCACTCACCGGGACCCCGCTGGTTCTGCCTCTTCCGCGCAGGACCCGGGACACGGCGTCGGGCAGCAAGGCCGGGTAGGGAACGGCGCTGCCCGCGCCCCGGCTTCGGCCGAGCGCGATCACCCGCGACCGCCCGCGAGCATCGCTGCCCGCTCACCGGCACCGGTCTTCGCCCACTCTGGGGCCGAAACTTGCCGCCCTCACCCCAAAGACCGGTCCCCCACGGCCCACCGGCCGCCCCTGACAGAACCGGCCAGGCGGTGGACCCACGTCAAGGTCCGCGCTTAGTCTTCACATATCAACCTGAACTGATGTGAGGACATACCTGTGACCGCTTCTGCTCCCGCCCTGCCCACCACGATGCGCGGCGTCGTCATGCACGCCGCCGGAGACGTCCGTGTCGAGGACCGCGAGGTCCCCCACGTCATCGAGCCCACCGACGCCGTCGTCAAGCTCGAGGCCGCCTGCGTGTGCGGCTCGGACCTGTGGCCCTACCGGGGCATCTCCACCCTGGAGGAGGCCCGTCCCATGGGCCATGAGTACGTGGGCACCGTCGTCGAGGTTGGCGACGAGGTCACGAGCGTCAAGGTCGGCGACTTCGTCGTCGGTTCCTTCTGCATCAGCGACAACACCTGCGAGATCTGCGAGGACGGCTTCCAGTCCCGCTGCGCCAACGGTGGCTTCATGGGCGATACCCAGGCCGAGTACACCCGTGTCCCCCAGGCCGACGGCACCCTCGTCGTCGTTCCCGGCGGCAAGCCCGAGGACCCGGAGATCATCGCCTCGCTGCTGGCCGCCTCCGACGTCCTGGGAACCGGCTGGTTCGGGGCCGTCGCAGCCCAGGCCGGCCCTGGCAAGACCATCGCGGTGGTCGGCGACGGCGCCGTGGGCCTGTCCGCCGTCCTGGCCGCCAAGGCGCTGGGGGCTGAGAAGGTCATCGCCTTCTCCCGTCACGAGGACCGGGCGGCGCTGGCCCGCGAGTTCGGCGCCGACGTCGTCATCGCCGAGCGTGGCGACGAGGGCGCCGCGAAGGTCAAGGAGCTCACCGGCGGCTACGGCGCGCACGGCGTCGTCGAGGCCGTGGGCAACCAGACCTCGATGATGCAGGCCATCGCCTCCTGCCGCCCCGGCGGACACCTGGGCTACGTGGGCGTGGCGCACGGCGTCTCCCTGCCCGGCGACCAGCTCTTCTTCGCCGAGATCCACATGCTGGGCGGCCCCGCACCCGTGCGCCGCTTCCTGCCCGACCTCATCGACCGCATCCTCAAGCGCGAGATCAACCCCGGCAAGGTCTTCACCCTGCGCCTTCCCCTGGAGGAGGCCCCCGAGGCCTACAAGGCCATGGACGAGCGCCGCGCCATCAAGGTGCTCCTGGAGCCCTGATCCGAGCCGCACGCCCCACCATCATCGTCTGACAACAGGAGCATTCATGAAGACCCTCGTTCTCATCTTCCACCCCGACATGTCCGCCTGCGCGCCAACCGGTCCCTGGCGGCCAAGGCCGAGGCCCTCGGTAACGACGTCACCGTGCGCTACATGTACGACCTCTACCCCGATCAGAAGGTCGACGTCGCCGCCGAGCAGGCCGCCCTGGAGGCCGCCGACCGGGTCGTCCTCCAGTTCCCCATGTACTGGTACTCCACCCCGCCCTGCTCAAGCGGTGGCTCGACGACGTGCTCCTCTCACGGCTGGGCCTACGGCTCCACCGGTAAGGCCCTGGCCCGGCAAGGAGCTGCTCGTGGCCGTCAGCACCGGTGGCCCCGGTGACGCCTACAGCCATGAGTCCTCTACGGCTACACGCTCACCGAGCTGCTGCGGCCCCTCCAGGCGACGGCAACATGGTCCAGATGACCTCACCTGGCGCCCCTTCACCACCACGGGGACCCTCACCATCACCGACGAGGCCCTGGCTCAGCGGGCTGAGGACTACGCCGCCACCCTGCAGTCCACGGACCTGCCGGTTCTGGACCGCCGCAGCTGAGTCCGCCGGCAGGCAGCGTCACATGCCCCGAGGGCCCAGGCCGGTTCGCCGGTCTGGGCCTCGGGCGTCTCACGGTGTCTCAGTCGCCGTCGGCCAGGTCCTGAAGTAGCGCGCCACCGGCCAGCGCTGGAAGCCGAGCCCTCGTAGGGTGGCGCGGGCAGGGGCGTGTCCCAGGTCCCCGCCGGTCTCCACCATCACCATGGCCATCCCGGCGGCCCGGGCCCGCTCCATGGAGTGGTTCATGAGGGCACGGCCAATGCCGTGACGCTGGTAGTCGGGGTCGACGACGACGATATAGACCTCTCCCCATCCCTGTCCTCGGGATGCAGACGGTGCACACCCAGCCCACCGGGCGACCGTCGAGGACGGCGACGTCGACGCCGTCGGGCTCGCCGTCGAGGACCTCGGCGAGATCGGAGAACTGTCGCTGCCGCCAGCCCTCGGGGTAGAAGGAGCGGTAGACGAAGGCGGGACGTCCTGCTCCATGAGTGGGAAGACTGGAGCCCAGGCGCGCAGGGACAGGTCCAGCAGCGCCTGACGCTGCTCCGGCCGGTACGCAACGATCTCAACCATGCCGAAATCCTACGGCGCTCCCCACAGTTACACCGGGTCCCCGCCGGTCATTACGCCGACGGGGACCCGGTAGCTCAGGACCGCTGAAGGACCTCAGCCGAAGATGTCGAGCAGCGGGAGCTCGGGGGTCTGGAGGACCGCGGCGTAGTCCTGCGCCCGGCGGGCGATGGCCTCATCGGTGATCTCCAGGGCGCCCACCGACAGGAAGGGCACCGCGTACTTGGTCCCGATGACTCGCGAGGTTCCCTGCATGGGCCGCAGGAACTCGTGGATCGTGTAGATGTGCGCGCCCTCGCGGCCGTAGGCGCTGCCGGCGCCGCCGACGCTGACGGCCAGGAGCAGCTCCTTGCCGTGCAGGGCCGTGCCGGTCGAGCCGTAGGCCCAGCCGAAGGTGAGGACGTCGTCGAGCCACTTCTTGAGCAGGGGCGGGCAGGAGAGCCAGTACATGGGGTACTGCAGCACGATGCGGTCGGCGCCCAGCAGAGCCGCCTGCTCGGTGGCCACATCGATGTTGAAGTCGGGGTAGATGTCGTACATGTAGCGCACGGTGATGTTGCCACCGAGCGACTCCGCCGCAGCCCCGAGGGCCTTGTTGACCCGGGACTCGGAGATGTTGGGGTGGAAGACGAGTACGAGAGTGTTCACGGAGGACTCCCTGGTGTCGTTGGACTGTGAGGCGGGGGATGGCCCCCGTGAGGCGCCGGGGCTCCCGGCGCCGGACAGGACGTCGCTCAGGCTGGAGAAGCCGCCGATGATGACCTCCAGCTTGGGGGCCATCGCACCGCGGTCCAGCCAGGACTCCTTGGGGCGGAAGGGGACGCGGTCGGCGTCGTCGCCACTGTGCAGCTCATTGGGCCCACGCATGCCCAGGGCGGCGTTCGAGTCGCCGAAGCGCTCGTCCCACATGCGGGCGGCGACGTCGATGCCGCGCTCACTCCGGCCCGGCTGACGGTCGGACTCGACGGTCTCGGCCATGGCGACCGCCTGCTGGTGGGCGGTCAGAACCGTCGAGAGGGTGTAGTTGAGCGCCAGGTAGGCGTCCTCGCTGCGCAGGCCCCCGGAGACGAGGGCGTTGTGGGCGCGCTTGGCCACCGACATGAAGGGCACGTAGGCCCAGGCCAGGTTGATGAGGGTGTGGTCCAGGCCGGGATGGGCGTCGAGCACGTCCCACAGCGAGTCGGAGAGCCGGCGCAGGTAGTCCTGCCAGCTCAGGCCGGTGGGGGGCAGTGTGGCGTCGGCGGACACACGCTCCAGGCAAGCCACGAGCAGGTCGTCACGAGAGCTGACGGTGCGTCCCAGATCAGCCGCACTCACCCCGAGCCGACGCGCCACCTTGCCCATCGTGAACCGGTCCACACCGATCTCAAGGGCCGCTGTGACGACGTCATCCCTGGTAAAACCGGCATTATGCTGCATTGAGCCTCCCGGGTTGGGTCATACTCGTCAGCGTAACGAACCAATAACAGCCCGCCAAATCGAAGGCACTCTATCCGTGCGATGACCGACGCTGTTCTTCCGCAATATAACGAGAAAAAAACCCACCTCGCCCCACACCTCCACCGCACCTCTGACGTCACCTGGAATCTCACGGTGAGGTAACGGCTCGGCACGCGCCGGGCGGCCTGCCGGGTGGCACGCCCGACGACGGTGGGGTCTCGCCGAGCCCGCTCCCCCGTTACCGTGGTGCCATGAGCGAGACTCCCGCCCACAGCGCCCAGTCTTTCCGGGAACCGCCCGCGGCGCCTCACCGGCAGCGGCGCAGCCCCGCGCCGACGGCACCCCGGCCAGCAGCGGCGCTGGCGCGATGACCTGCACCTGGCGCACACGATCGCCAACAAGGTGGACAGCCTCACCCTGGCCCGTTTCGACGCCGGCAACTTCACCGTGGAGACCAAGTCGGACCTCACGCCGGTCACCGAGGCCGACAAGGAGGCCGAGCGCGTCATCCGCGAACAGCTGGGGCGGGCGCGCGGGCGAGACTCCGTCCTGGGTGAGGAGCTGCCCACCACCGGGCACCTCGCGACAGTGGGTCATCGACCCGATCGACGGGACCAAGAACTTCGTGCGGGGCGTGCCGGTGTGGGCCACGCTCATCGGCCTCATCGAGGATGGCCAGTGCGTCGTCGGGCTGGTCTCGGCCCCCGCGCTGGGGAGGCGCTGGTGGGCCGTGTCCGGCGGCGGGGCCTGGACCGGGCGCTCCCTGAGCTCGGCGCGGCGGCTGTCGGTGTCCGGCGTCGACGACCTCCCCGGGCCTCGATGTCCTACTCCTCGCTGTCGGGGTGGGCGCAGACCAGGCGGCTGCGCGGGATGCTGGGGCTCATGCAGTCGTGCTGGCGCACCCGCGCCTACGGGGACTTCTGGTCCTACATGCTCGTGGCCGAGGGCGCCGTGGACCTGGCCGCCGAGCCAGAGCTCGAGCTCTACGACATGGCGGCGCTCGTGCCCGTGGTCACCGAGGCGGGCGGGCGCTTCACATCCCTGGACGGCGAGCCCGGTCCCTTCGGGGGCAACGCGGTGGCCACGAACTCGCTGCTGCACGACGTCGCCCTGCACCACCTGAGCGCCGAGACGGACTGAGCCGCCCCCGGTTGAGCCGACGCTCCCTTCTGCTGGACATCAGTGCACCCCGAAGTTATAAAAGATCTAAAACGCGCAAAAGTGGAGACGATCACACATGGCCAACCCCTTCAAACCGACAGCGGGCGCGACGCCTCCGTTGCTTGTTGGCCGCAACCGCGTCATTGAGGAGTTTCTGGAAAGCCTCGACGACGGCCCAGGAGCGCCTGGGCTCTTAGAGCTCATCACTGGCGCCAGGGGCGTCGGGAAGACCGTCATGCTCACCGCTCTGGGAGACTCGGCACGAGAGCGCGGCTGGGTGGTCGTTGATGAGACCGCACGCGAGGGGCTCATGGACCGACTCGCCGCCGAGTTCACTCGCCAGGTGTCGCAGCTCGCCGGCAAGGAGCGCTCACGGTTGACCTCCTTGAGCCTGAGCACACCGCTTGGTGGCGGTAGCGCAACACTCGAGCACGCACCCACCCCTGAGCCCTCCTGGCGGCAGAAGGCGCGAGCACTGACCCAGTGGCTCGCGGAACACGGCACCGGTCTGCTGCTCACGATCGACGAAGTACATGCCATTCCGCGCAAGGAGCTGCGAGCACTGTCCGCAGAGGTACAGCACCTCATTCGCGAGGGGGCTCCTATCGGCCTGCTCATGGCAGGCCTCCCCAAGGCCGTTGAGGAGCTCCTCAATGACGACATCACCACCTTCCTGCGCCGGGCCGAGCGGATCGAGCTCGGCGAGGTGGCCATCGACGACGTCTGTGACGCCCTTGAAGTCAACCTTCAACGCGGGCGAGAAAGCGCTGAGCAACGACCTGGCTCAGGAGTGCGCGAATGCGACCGGCGGCTACCCATTCATGATCCAGCTCGTGGGGTATCAGGTGTGGAAACACAGCGGCGATGGCCCAGTGACCCAGCCAGCAGTCGCCGCGGGAACGACCGCCGCCCGCCTGCGCCTCGGCAACCTGGTGCACGCTCCGAGCTGCGCGACCCTGTCCGACGTCGACCGCACGATGCTCGTGTGCATGGCCCGAGGACGACGGCCCGTCACAGATCGCTGACATCGCCGAACGCATGGACCGCCCCGTCAACTACGTGTCGGTCTACCGCAACCGGCTGCTCGCCGCCGGAATCATCAAGACTGCCGGCTATGGCAAGGTCGACTTCGCCGCCCCCTATCTGCGCGAGTACCTGCGCGAGCACGCAGCACACCTCGTCATGGAGTGAGTCGCAACCGCCAACGGCCACTCCTCGGCCACACGCCGAGGTCGCACGGGCTGGACTTGTCACGCCTCCGACGTTATAAAAGGGATACAAACTGATATGCGGCCGCAGAGTTGGGCCTTTGCCCCGGTGTCGCCGCGCGGCTGAACCGCCACCGCTGCGGCGGGTACCACAGTGACCCGGCCGTTTCCCCACCTCGTGCGCCGGTAACCTGCCGTGAGTCCACTATCCATCCACCCCAGGAGTCCCTTTGAACTGGCTGCACGCCATCCTCCTCGGCATCGTCGAGGGCATCACCGAGTTCCTCCCGGTGTCCTCCACCGGTCACCTCAACATCGTCGAGAAGCTCCTCGGCTACGAGATCAACTCCGCCGGCATGACCGCCTTCACCGCCGTCATCCAGGTCGGTGCGATCATCGCCGCCATCATCTACTTCTGGGCCGACATCGTCCGCATCGTCACCGCCTGGTTCAGGGGCATCAAAGCCCGGTTCAAGGGCCTGGATAGCCGGCACGTCCGCCAGGACCCCGACTACACGCTCGGCTGGGGCATCATCCTGGGATCGATCCCGGTGGCCGCCGTCGGACTGCTGTTCAAGGACTTCATCGAGGGACCGGTCCGCTCCCTGTGGGTGATCGCCGGCGCCCTCATCATCTGGTCGGGGGCCATGTGGCTGGCCGACCGCCAGCAGAACCTCACCAAGGGCATGAAGGACGTGACCGTCAAGGACGCCCTCATCATCGGCGCATTCCAGGCCCTGGCCCCGGTGTTCCCCGGCATCTCCCGCTCCGGGGCGACGATCTCCGCCGGCCTGTTCCTCAAGTTCGACCGGGTGACGGCCACGCGCCTGTCCTTCTACATGGGTATCCCGTCCCTGGTCGCGGCCGGACTGCTGGAGGCCGCAACTGAGGCCAGCACCATCAGCAACACCGTGGGCTGGACGCCCACCATTGTCGCGACCGTCGTCTCCGGTGTTGTCGCCTACGCGACCATCGCCTGGCTGCTGCGCTTCGTGTCCTCCAACAAGTTCACGTCCTTCCTCGTCTACCGCGTGCTGCTGGGCCTCATCATCATCGCCCTGGTCTCCGCCGGCACCATCGCCGCCTGACGGAGTTCTTGCCGCCGATTTCAATTCACCTCCGCCGGCATTCTTCACGTGGGGCAACGGATTCTTCCGTTGCCCCACGTGATTTCTGTGGTCCTCAGCATCGGGATCCGACGCCGCACGAATCCTGCTTCTGCGTCGTCCTCCGCTTGTACGATAGGCGGCACGACCACCCCCTGGGGTAACCGCAGACTCACGAGCCACTGAGGACGTCGGCTGAGGACATCGGGGAGATTCGTAGCATGACCACTCGCCATCCACCTGCTTCCCCTACGCGAGTTCGCTTCGGAAGTCGTCCCGCGATCGCGGCAGGTTTCGTCAGGCGGCAGGGGCAGGATGAGCTCTTCGAGGCCGTCTTCGCTCGCGCCGAGCCTCGCACGGTTCTGATGGGGATGCGGGGAAGCGGCAAGACTCAGCTGGCCGTTGCGGTTGCGGCCAGGTGTGAGGAGGAGGGCTGGCCCCTGGTTGCGTGGATTCATGCGGCCTCACGTAAGGAGATCATTGCCGGTCTCTACGAGCTCGCACTGCGGATCGGTATCGACGCACCGAAGAACATTCCTCTGGAGGTCATTGTTCAGCGCCTCCTGGATCAGTTGCGCTCAGCAGAGGCAGCGGACCGTCTCTTCGTCTTCGACAACGTGGAGAACCCCGACGACCTGCGAGACCTCATCCCCGAGGGTGCGGGAGTTCGGACCCTCGTCACCACCCCGCGCCGCCTCGGCTGGGACCGCCTGGGCTGGCTGCGGTTGACGGTTGGCGCCTTCGAACGGGAGCAGTCGATCACCCTCCTGTGCGAGCACACTGGCGACACTCACCGCGAAGCAGCTGACCGGATCGCGGATGCGCTGGGCGACGTGCCCCTCGCCATCACCCAAGCCGCAGCGACAGCACAACAGGGTGGATACGCCTCATCCGGCTACCTTGACAGGCTCAGTCATCACCCGCTCGAGTCACGCATGAGTCGCCTCGAGGGCGACGGCTACCCCGACGCCGTCGGCATCGCACTGCTCATGGCCTATGAACAGGCCCTGGAGCAGCTCAGAACCACGCACCCTCAACGGGAGAGGATCGCCGTATCGCTCCTCGGCGCGCTGTCCCTCCTGGCTGCTTCCGGACTGCCGACTCACTGGCTCTTAAGGCTCGACGGCGACTCCGACGCAGTACGCGACACCTTGTCTTTCCTGAAGAGCGCTGCCATCCTCCAAGAATCCAGCGACGGCGACAAGACCTTCATTCACTGGCTCCAGGGACACGTGTACCGGGAAACCTACCTCAATGACCAGAAGAAGCTCGGCCAGGCGCGTTCGTACGCAACATCACTTCTCAGCGGGATTGACGTAGACCGCCTAGAGAATCCTGAACAGCGGCGACACGAGACCCACCATCTCATCGAGCAGCTGCTCTCAGTCACATCACAGGACTACTCTCATTCACTGTTTTCTGAACCACAGGTGTCTTCAAAGCTCGCCGAGACACTGCACGACGCGACCAGCCTTGGGATGTCGCAGCTGGCCCTTTGTCTCACTGACTCCGTGACCCAGGCCTGCGACGCCTTGGGCCCCCACCACCCCGACACCCTCACCTCACGCAACAGTCTCGCCGGCTCCTACCGGGATGCGGGCAGGCTCGAGGAGGCCATCGCCCTGTACGAGCAGGTTTTCAGCGGCCGTAGCCGCGTCTTGGGCTCCGACCACCGCAGCACCCTCACCGCGCGTGACCATCTCGCCGACACCTACTGGGAAGCGGGCAGACTCGACGAGGCCATCACCCTGAAAAAGCAGATCCTCGCAGACGCCATGCGCATCATGGGGCCCGACAGCCCCGGCGCTTCGGCCGCACGTAGTAACCTCGCCGCTACCTACCGGGATGCGGGCAGGCTCGACGAGGCCATCCCCCTGTACAAGGAGAACCTCGAGGAATTCACCCGGCTCGCGGGCCCCCATCACCCTGAAACTTTGGTCTCACGCCACCGCCTCGCTGGCGCCTACCGGGATGCGGGCAGACTTGACGAGGCCATCGCCCTGTATCAGCAGAACCTCACCGACTTCACCCGCCTTGTGGGTCCCGACCACCCCCACACGCTCAGCTCGCGCAGCCCCCTCGCCAGCACCTACCGGGATGCGGACAGACTCGACGAGGCCATCTCTCTCTTCGAACAGGACCTCGAAGACCGAACCCGCATACTGGGCCTCGACCACCCTCGAACCTTGGCTTCACGCCACAGCCTCGCCGGCGCCTACCGGGACGCCGGCAGACTGGACGAAGCGATCCCCCTGTTCGAGCAGAACCTCACCGACTTCATCCGAATTCTGGGGCCCGACCGCCCCGATACCTTCACCTCACGTAGCACGCTCGCCGGCGCCTACCAGGCAGCCGGCAGGCTCGACGAGGCCATCCCTCTGTTCGAGCAAAACCTTGAGGACCGCACCCGCACCCTGGGACCTGCTCACCCTGTCACTCTCACCTCGCGCGGCAACCTTGCCAATGCCTACCTTGCCGCGGGGAGAACCGAGGAGGCGAAGAAGCTCTTCGGGACGCCGTGAGAATTCTGATTCGGCTCCGCTGACCGCTTGTACGATAGCGGCATGGCCGATCCCCTCTCCCTCGCTGTCCTGTCTGCCGGCATCACCGGGCTGCTCATGCGTGGAGCCGCTGTGGCCGTTGATCCTTCGTGGGGCAGCGCGTCCTCACTGCCTAGCGAGACCCTCAACGCATGGCGCAGCCTGAGACGTCTGCAGCAGGGGCGAGGTGGGCAGGAGAATCCGCTGGAGGCCTCCATCAAGAGCCGTCTTCAGTGGCAGGTGCATAACGCCAACGAATGGCATGAAACACTGGCCAGAGTCAGTCGATCCGCCTTGGCCGAGGCCATCACCGAGATGGAGGTGGCGCTCAAGGAGCTCAGCAGGGACGACGCCACAGTCCTCGAGGCCGTGCGGTTCCCGAACAACTTCGAGACCTACCTCCGACAGCAAACGGCCGGCCACCGTCGGTACGTGGAGACGGCAGCCAAGCCCTTCTTCGACGATCTGACTCGCATCGTCGCCGACGAGTTCATCCATCTCGCACCAGGCTCACGGGGCTTCGACATCGCCGCACTCAAGCAACTGCTCACAGGCCAAGAACAACTACTTGCCGGGCAGGAGCAACTACTGGAAGGGCAGACACAGACTAACGACCGTGTGAGGGAAGCGGCTTCCAACACCAAGACAATGACGTCCGATATCAAGGAGATCCATAGCGCGGTCACTCGAAACCAATTCATATTGCCCAAGCGGATTCACTTTGGCTACCACCCCAGGGTCACTACAGGCTTCGGTTAAACGG